>Ga0335395_10000088_pt1 | contig 61124 bp, 46 predicted proteins | sample MAT02_FD_205744 | JGI IMG/M metagenome (GOLD analysis project Ga0335395, IMG submission 205744) | Freshwater microbial communities from Lake Fryxell liftoff mats and glacier meltwater in Antarctica - MAT-02 (spades assembly) (version 2) ... | reverse complement strand
ATGAGCCAGGTCCCGTCGGCCGAAAAATCGGCGTCTTCGATGTCTTTCTGGTCTTTGAGGAAATCCGGCACCCGCCCGCTGCGCGTGTCCCACACGAGGTATTCCCCCGACGCGCTGCCCGTGATGAGCCAGGTCCCGTCGGCCGAAGAGCTTACATAGTTCTCATATCTTTTTTTCTCTTGGAACAAGTGAGAAATACTTCCGCTGAAAATCTTTTTGGTTTGCCCTTCTATGAAATTTAAAGCCTTTTCGTCTTTTGTCAATCTTTCTGCAGCCTCTAATAAGCGCATACCCTGAGAAGGAACTATTTTATCTGATTCCGAGGCCCAATAGAGAGCAGTGGCGATGTTGGTTGCAATTTGGGCTTCTTTTGCGCTTTTATTAGCCTTTTTTGTTTGTTTCTCAGCTTCACGTGCAGCCTCATCCGCCTCCTTTTTCAATTTTTCGATCTTTACAAATAGCTCTAAAATCCTTCCCCTTACTTGCTCTTCTTTTCCTGATGCTTTATTCTCTTTGTCACAGTCACGAGCAGCTACCTGAGCAGAATTCAAATTTAGTAAGGCATCAGTATATTTTTTTTTGAGAACCAAAGAATCAGCCAGTTTCATATAACGGTCCATTTTGGGACAGGGACTTTCTTTCTTCTGAGCAAGAAGTGGATAAGATAGAAACAGCAGGAGTAAGGTCAGGGAAATCTTCATTGGTTTAGTCATCTGCGGTAACCATTAATTATATTACGGTATTCAGCAATCTTCTTTTCAGTTTCCAGGTCATCTGACACCAGACTATCGGCAATAGTTAGTTTTTCTAAGGCATCCTTGTATCCCTCGTACCCCCCTGTTTGAACATATACCTTGGCATCTTGCTTTAACTGGTTGGCTTGTTCTTGGTAGTATTTGGAAAGGTTTTGCTTCGATTCTTTAAGATTAGTTTCCGAATTTTTAAGATTAGTTTCATTTGTATTGTATAAGTTATATCCCCAGGTAATGAACCCAACTAGTACCAATAAAAGAACCCCGATCGCTCCCAAAGCCAATTTTTGATTACTGTTAGTTTTTTCGAGGGCTTGATTTGAGTCAGATAATTTACGCTCATTTTCTTCGAGTTCTTTTTTACCCGCTTCCAGCCTTATGTTCTTATCCTCCAATTCCTGCCTCTCCCGTTCGTTTTCCCGGCGGCTATCTTCAATATAACTTAAAATGGCTCCCCTGTGCTCATTTCCTTCCAGTTCATCGTTAATATCAGTTTTGTATTGATCATATAAGGCAACATTTTCTGTGGTAAGGTAGCCTCCCTTTTTATCAAACCAGAATTGATAGCTAGTTCGGATGATTTGCGTAATGTCCTTTACCAATCGCTGAGTGGTAGTACGCTTACTAGCCACAATGGCCGCGAGGGCATCATGGGCCAGTTCGTAGTATTGATTATCCTTGCGGATTAATCGGGCGTTCTCTAAATGAGCCAGGCATTGATCTAATTTTGGGCCAGTAAATCTGTTTTTAGAATTTAGCCGCGATGATCCTTCGGCAATGGGACGTTTGGTGCCATCGTCCGTCACAAAGCTATCGAGTAGTTCCTGTATCCATGTTTCCTCTATTTCCAGTGTACTGGCAATGGCTTTTGCCTGCTCTCCGAGGTATACTTCCAGTACTTTTTTTACGGTTTCAACCTGTCTCAGCGTACCTTCATTCAGCTCTACGGGTGGTGGAATTCTCACCCACTCTTCTTCTCCATAGCGTTCCGTATAGGTGGTTTTCCACAGTCGGTCCAGGTATACCTGCAAATACGCCAGTTGGCTGGTAGCGTTACCTTCCAGAAGGTTTGATGCAATTGCCTTTATCACTCCGGGTGGATTACAGCTAATGTTAAAACTTTTAAAGGTACCGGTAAGTACCTTGCCAATTTTGGCGGTATTCATGGGTTCGATCCGAAGTCGGAAATCGAACAAGGTTGGAAGGTCGTTTTCGTAGGTGTACAATTGCCCCAGAAACTCTTCCCGGAGTATCAACACAAACTTGCAACGAACGGTACTCAGGCTCTCTTTAATGATCGCAAATAGCTCCTTTACTTCGGCTAGTTTGCCTTCCTCATCCAAAATAACTTTCTGTTGTTCGTCTTTGGCTGCCAGCGTAAAAACTTCCTCGAATTGATCAAAAAACAAATACACGGGGCGGTTGTAGGTACTATAGATGCTATTGATGTGCTCTCGAAACGTCTTTTCCTTAGGCAACTCGGATAGCTGACTTAACCCCTCCCGAACGGACTTAGTCACATTTTCACCCCTACGAATCACAAGGGGAATCCAGTCGGGCCCATTGAAATGCCTGGTAAGACCGCACTGCACCAGGCTGGTTTTGCCCGTTCCCGAAGGGCCGTACAACAGCACCAAATTGGTAGCAGTCAGCATTTTGTATAGTTCCAGGGTTTCGGTATCTCTCCCCCAGAAGTTCTCTTTGTCTTTGGCACTATACGGAGCCAGAAACTTAAAGGGACTATGAAGCTGGGCCATAAGCGCTTTGTTTGGCTATGAGTTCATCGAAGTGCACGAACTGCTTTTTTAAATTATCGTAGAATCGCTGGCTATTTTTATCGTCCGGGGTAATTTTGGCATAAATCTCTTTGTCGGAAGGATTGATTAACTGCTTGTAGATGAATCCTTCGGAAGAGAATACTTCGCAAAAACTTATATCAGGAATGTGGTCCTTATCGTAGAGCGCGTTGTTGTCAATTAAGAAAGGAGATAGGTTTAAGTACTTGGTATCCTGTATCAAATCATCTACCATATCCACCATATTCTCCGACTTTTTTACAATCAGGATGCACGAGTTGTCCGGGGCATTATCGAGGATATTTTCGTTGAATTCTGGCGGTTCATCCTCACCCCCGATCCATTCATAGATTGACAAATCAAAGCCATAGGAGGGTTCAAGTTTGACCCTATTTTTGTAAACAGTAATATTTTTTATTGTTACAAATTGGTATTCTTTCAGAAAAATAAACTGTTTCAACAAATTCGTTATCCTCATTTCGGCCAACTCGCATAGTCGTCGCGTTTCTTTTGGATTCAGTTTTTCACTATTCGCGGTATTCCGGTTTTCTGTTTTATCTATTTCAGCCCTCATTCCCGCAAAGAAATTGTCGTTTTCTGGTAGCACATCCCAGTCAATCCCGATAAATTCCTTGATGATTGTCTCCTTGCTTTTCAAAAATTCAATTCCAGTCAGGATTGTAGCCAAATCGGAGTATGCACTCCATTGGTTTTCTGTGGTAAAGCTTACGAAGAGTTGGGGGAGTCTGGATGCCGGATTTTTAATGAACTGCTCTCGTATTTCGGCCAGAGTAATAGATTTTAGTAACTGTTTGAGCGATAGATAAAAGTCAGCTATTTTCTTTAATCGTCTTAGGTCAGGTTGCGTAAAGTAGGGACTTTCTTTCGAATTGACTTCTTCGTCACGGGTAGGTTCCGCGCACAAATCATGGATGTATTTGGTAATGAATTGGGGGAAATAGGAATAAATTAAATTTTTAGCGGATCTGAAATCTTTACGAGCCCCGACTCTTCTTTTGTCAACATCAGCAAAGGTGGTATAGAGCGTCTCCGTCAAATATTTGTTTGTCTTAAACTCATTGATGTACTTAAAGTCCTCGATGGCGGCCGATACGCTCCAGCTAGCGTCATCCGGTTTATTTAGTTTGAGTATCCAGGGAAGGACTGACGTACTTTGTCCGGTATCCAGGGAACCGCGAACCGCTTCCTCTGTCTTGATTACTTCTATTTTAGACGTTCGGATATACTGAGCCCTCTGCAGCCCTAGCTCAAAAGCCTTGGCAACAGTGTCGCCATCACTCAAAGATTTCCAGAAATATGTAGAAAAATTGGCAGCGGCCTGATCGTTTATTCGTGCTTCGGTAGCAATCAGGATGGGGATTTGCTTTTCCATCAGATTTGGTAGGTGCCCGGAAGACAAGCACCCATTGATCAAAACAAGTTTCAGCATAAGGCATTCGCCCAGAATGTCTGCCAGTCCAATACCTGACATGGAATTCCCTACTGTTTTAATTTCTAATTGATTCGAGTGCCCACTGTACATGAAGGCCACTACCCTTTCGCGATACTCCGAGACCTCGTTGTGGATTTTGTTAATTGTAGCACTGTAAATCGGAACTATTTTGAGCTTATCATCCCGCCTGCCCAAATGGTCCTTTATCGCTTCAATTTCCTCAGCCAGATATTTAAGGTGTTCAGGTTGCTCCATGCTATTGGCAAAAGCAAGAATAATAACGGGCCTTTTATCCATGGTGTCTCTGGTTTTTGAAAGCGCAAATTCAAATCCGAATGTATCAAAAAATACGGTTGCCTGGGTAACCTACTCGAAAATTTATCAAACGGTACCCGGCTGAGAATCAGAAAGTACTTTGCCTAACATGAAGAAGGCTGCCCCGAACCCAGGCATAGTTGGCCAGGTTTTTCACGGAAAGGATAGGTAGATAGCGGAATTCTATGGCAAAATAGGCATAATACCCAAAAAAATAGGACAGAAAGGTACTGAATCTTAGCAAATGGTAGAAAGTCAGGCTTTTTCTTATGTTATTTTTGTGTAATCCTATCTTCTCCTAAACCGCTCGATCATGCCTACCCTCCGACTAAACTCATCTGGTGCCGATGTAACGCTTTTACAGGAAAAATTGCAATCGCTCGGTTTTAGTCCGGGCAAAATCGACGGCGATTTCGGCCCCGGTACCGAAGCCGCCGTGATCGCCTTCCAGCGCAGCGAAGGGCTGCTGGCCGACGGCATTGTTGGGCCCACTACCCAGGAGGCCCTTGGTTTCGTTCCCTCCCTCGACGACCTGATGGCCGAGTCGGTCGGGGCTCAGATCGATGTCGGTTTTGTATCGAAGCTTTTTCCCTTTACGCCCCTTGGGAACATAAAAAAGCATTTGCCCCTGGTAGGAGAGCATAAAAAAGCTTGGGGTGAACCGGTGATTTCCCTACTTTAGGGGAAAGCTTGTTGTCCCCTAATGGAAAAGATAAAACGCCCAAAAGCTGAACCTGCTCCGGCCAAACCGTACGAGTATCTTTATCAGCTTAAAATTCATCTACTCGATATCAACCCGCAAGTATATCGCCGGTTTGTTGTCAGAGGAGATACGACCGTAGTCCAACTCCACCATATTGTCCAGTTGGTCATGGGCTGGGACAATTGGCACTTGCATTACTTTCAAATTTTTGGGCGTCAGTACGGCATCGACTACACAGAAGGCGATCAGTTTCTGGGTATCCCTCAGATCACTCGCATGGGTGATTTTGGTCTACGCACCAATGACACGTTTCATTACATGTATGATTATTATGATCGCTGGGCTCATCAGATTCGGGTTGAAACCATAACCCATGATGATGGTCAATATCTGCATCCACGTTGCTTGGAGGGGAAACGAGCTTGTCCACCCGAAGAAACAGGAGGCCCAAACGTATACACTCACCGAATTGAAGAGCAACGGTATTGGGCGTATGACTGGTTGGACACACTGGTGGAACGATTACAGGAGGGCGAGAATCCGTTGGAGGATAATGTGCCGGCCTGGTACTTTACGCATCATCCGGAACGATTCGAGCTGAAGGTCATCAATCAAAAGTTAGCTAAACTGTATCAAATTAAGGGTCGCTCCGGTTTTTGGGAGACCCAGGGCTGTTACGATGAATTAGAGGACGATTCCGAGAAATCATAACTGTATCAAATTAACCAGATGGTTTAATTGATACAGGATTCGTAGTTTTAGGCTATGCAACAGGCCGCCATTTTCGTTCGAGTTTCCAAAAGAGAGCAAGACTACCAGCGACAACTCGAAGACTTACGAGCCGTGGCTAAAATTCAATCGGTGCGGGTAGTGGCCGAGATCTCAGAGAAAATCAGTGGTGTTCGTACTAATCTGGAGCGAGATGGTATTCAGGAGTTACTACTACTAAGTCGGCAGAAGGCGATCCAGAAAGTGTTGGTTTGCGAAGTCTCCCGGCTGGGCCGCTCAACAGTTGAGGTACTTCAGGTCGTCGACGAGCTAACTCTTTTGGGCGTGAGTATTTACGTTCAAAACTTTGGTATTGAGACGCTTAAGAATGGGAAGCGTAACCCGGTGGCTCAGTTCCTGTTTACCTTACTGGCTGGGGCAGCCCCGCTGAGTTTGCGCGTTTGGAAAGAGAGACGCTACGCGAACGCATTCTGTCAGGTATGGATGAAGCGCGTCGGCAGGGCAAGAAAATTGGTCGCCCCGATGGAACAACAGAGGAGAAAGCGGATTTCCTGAAAAAATATGCCCCGGTAACCCGAAATCTGCGGGCTGGGCTTAGTGTGCGAAAAACGGCTAAGTTGTGCGATATATCCATTAATACGGTTCGAAAAGTCAAACAATACATAATGCTAAAACCCTGAATGTTATGAAGTTTACTATCTCATTGACTATCGAAGCCCCCGATGAAACGCTTCAAACAGAACCTATCTTGACCTTCGATAAAGAGTGCCTGGACGTGGCTAACATTGGCTTATCGCTACCTGAATCAAAACAGATCTTGGAAGCATTGCAAGCCCAAATCGTTCAAGAACAAGCCAACTGCTTTCTGGCACAGGAATTACCCAAGCTACCGGCCGGTCGTGTTTTGAAAGACTATCTGCCCCTAACTCTGCGAACATTATTTGGTATTGTACGATTGAGAAGTCCCCGCTTCACTATCAGCCCATCATCGGATAAGCCTCATACAGTAAGCCCATTACGGTCGTTGTTCACCCAGCGAACCACACCGGAAATGCTTTATCTGGAAACAAAATGGGCGGCATTGCTATCATATTCCCAAACGGCTGCTTTACTTAAAGATGTCTTGCCTGTTGATCAAAAACTCAATGCCGCTACTATTCGAAATCATCTGGGAGAAGTTGCCCGTCAAGTCGATAGTCAATTAGGGGCCTCCCCATTGACCAACGCAGCAGGCCTTTTGGTCGGTCAAAGTGTAGTAACTGAAGCCGAAGACTCACTCATTATGGGGATGGATGGGGGCTATTTACGAGACTGGGGGCAGAAGAAGACTTGTTTTGAAGTAATAGTCGGTAAATCGGTTCCAACAGAGCAGTGTTCCAAATGTTTTGGCTTCGTTCAAGGGTATGATCAGAAGGCTAAAGAGCGAGTTTTAGAGGTATTGAGCCAACAAGTTTTTCAAAACAGTCAACGGGTTGTTTTTCTGTCCGATGGGGCGGCCAATCTGCGGCAGTTACCAAGATACCTGATCCCGAACGCTCAGCATATTTTGGACTGGTTTCACCTGACCATGCGTTTTACAGTCCTCCAACAATATTTACAGGGGTTGACTAAAGTTGATGCGGATGGGAAACAAATGCAAGAACGGTTGGAGAGTGCTAAATGGCATCTCTGGCACGGGAACACGATTAAAGGTCTGGAATTGATTAATGATTTGGACTGTGATGCCGATTTACACCTTCAAGAAGCACCTACCAAATATGAGAAGATCAAATCCCTTGTCCGGTATATATTCCCTTGCGGGTGATTGTTTCGTAAAAAAAAAATTTACAATAGATTGAAAATCAGCAATATAATTTAGACAAAAATTATTAACTTATTGATTTTCATCACTTTCTAATATACGATTTTATAAGCCGAAAGGGAATAAGTGAGTTAGAAAGCTATGTTCGGCAAAACGCACATCTGATTGTTGACTACAGTGAGCGCTATCGGTACGGCGAAGCGATCTCGACAGGCTTTGTGGAATCAACGGTCAATTATGTAGTAGCCAAGCGGTTCACTAAAAAGCAACAAATGCAATGGAGTAAAGCGGGAGCGCATAAAATGCTGGTGGTGCGGACAAAAGTATTAAATGATGACTGGGAGAGCGAGTTTAAGAAACTGTATCCTCTGTTTCGATCACAGTCATGTACGGGAACGCCAATGGCCGCTTAAAAAGGAGTACCCCAGGCTTTTTTATGCTCTCCCAATTACGTGCAGAAGCGTAAATCAGCAATTAAACTGAATTCTTAGTTTCTTAACGTGTAAAACCGCCCCGTTGGAAGAAGAACCCCTATAGCGCGTGCCGGGGGTGAAGTAGAATGTTGTATGAGATGTCGACCACGGCGGAGGGAACCCCAATGCCCAGGTCCAGTGGGTCGTGCAGCCATTCGCTGAAAACGGTCTGAGTTAGTGGCAGGGCGGTCGGTTCGGCCCACGCGTCGGGCAGCAGCTCGGGATAGATCCAACGGATTTCGCCCTCAGGTACTTCGAGGGTGAAAACCCGCAGACGGGGTAGCAGATCGTAGGGAACCTTGGGGAAATGAACCAGAGTCTCCAGCAGAGCCAGTTCGGGGGAGCTGGCCGTGTACAGAATTCCCTGGCCCGGCGGGTTCCAGCGGCCACCGGCTACGTCGGCACCCACTACCGAGAGAGGGTCGTGCCAGTAGGGTTCTTTGAGAATTCGGTAAAGCTTCATCTAACTGAATACGCCTGCCTCGATGCGAATGAAGACGTTGTCGACCAGCTTGTATCCGGTGATCGTATCCAGCAGGGATAAAGGCGTGGGATAGGGTTGCGGCTGACTGTCCGTGGTAGGTTGCTCTCGCAGGCGGGTGCGCCGGGCATTGGCCGCTCGGGTTAAATCGGGCGGGGACTCTTTGGTACCCATCTCCTCAGTGGGGCGGGGGCGGTACGTCGTGGCGGGACCAGCAAAGCCCACTTCGGGCGTGGCCAGTTCGGCCAGGGGCGTGCGCAGCCACTGGAAGAAGGCTTCTCGCCCGCCGTCGAAGACGGTGAGCCCGTGCTGGAACAGTTTCTCCAGCAGAAGCAGCCGTTCGGAGAGGGGCACGGACAGATCGCCCTGGTGCTGGTTGTAAAGGTTGCGTTCGGTGACGCCCAGGATGCGAGCCATCTCTTTCTTGGTCAGCCCGCCCAGAAGTGCGATCCGGTCGACCTGACTGCGGGGCAGCTTGCGGCGGGCCTGCAAGATTAGGTCTCGGGTTGGAAACCCCCATCCCGATGCGGAACTAATGTCGAGCGATGTAGCCATAATTACAGAAATTTTGCACGAATATACCTGAAATACTTCATATCCCTACTGGTTTTTTAGAGCGAATTTCACCGTATAGACATTCTTTACCTTGAATTTGCTTTATAAATCCGTGGCACATTTAGTCATTGGCTATGATTCAACTTAGGTTATTGGCTTAACTCAGATTCAGCCCCCACCCCAACCTGTACACTCATTTCCGTAGCATACGCTTTCCCCAAAGTATAAAAATAACACCATCACCCCAGGCTTTTTTATGCTCTCGATGCTCTCTGACTCTCCAATGGTCACCCCATCACCAATAAGGTGATCCCCCCTTTCAAGCTACTACTAACTAGGCTGGTATTGACGATGTCGATGCCGATTGCCTGCCCTTTTTTTAGCCCGAAGTCGGGTATCGTGAGCTCGAAGGCGGTTTTCTGCATCGGTTCGTTCATCGCCCGGAAGGCTTGAAACATTTCCTTCTTCTCTTCCTGACTGATCTGCTTTCGCCTGGGGTTGGCCGGTGCTTTTGTTCCTGCATTCACAGGATTTATCGCTGCTAGGAAGGCATTGAATTTTTTCATAAATGCTGCCTGACTGTTGATATCCATTCCCTTTCCATTTTCTGCACTGATCTGAAAACCCCTTTCGTTCTGTTTGAAGCGTAGGTTTCGGGCCTCTTTTTGAACAGTGCGTATCTGCATTTTTTTCAGGGATTCAGGCGAGGTTTTGTTCCCAATCTTGAAATTGTTCAGACCGGGGTGTTGAAAGGCCATCACTTTATTCTGAGACAAAGCCACAAAGTCGATGCGCTCAAGTGTGTTGGGTAAATGAATCAGATTGAATTGATACGTTGAACCCTGAGGAACGAAGTGCAGGTTTTTCTGTCCGATGTGTCGGTCGATCCTGGGGTCGAGCGCGTAGATGTCGAACGGCTTATCCAGCGGGCTGAAGGAATACGTTCTGGCAAAAAAGCACTTGTGACCCGATTTTTCCGCAGGCACATTGTAGGTGTAGTCGAGCGTGTCGGTACTTCCCGAAAGCAAGAATCCGGGCAGTTGCGTTACTCCGATCAGGTCTGCAAAGCGCGTATCGAAGCCCAGCGTGGGGTCGGTAAGGAAAAACTCCACCTTGGGGTAAGGCACCGTAACGTCGCCTCGATTGTGCAACCGACAATTGACATTGTAGGCGTGTCCGGCCTGAAGGGTTGTCTGGAAATTGCCGGGGTCGGTGATGGGGCTAATGTTAATGTCGGGAGAACACCAGAAGTTAATGCCGTCAAACGGGCGTATGCCGATGTCGCCGTTGTAGGAGCGAATGTATAAGAAGGAGCTTTCATGAAAAGGCTCGGGGCGTTTGTCCTTTTCATTTTTATGGTTATAGAGCCGGCCATATATTTTGGGGGCTTTATCCAGATAAACCTCCCGGCGCGAGCGGAGTTCTTCCAGAAATTCCTGTAATTCTTTTATATTTTTCGACATATCAAATGGGAGTCTAAGGTGGTGATTGAATAGTATCCTCTGTGAAGAATGAACCCTGATTTTAAATAGGAGCAATAAAGTCCAGTTTGACTGGCGTTATCTCAACTCCATCTTCCTGCTGTTTGTGCTGTTCCAATTCCGAAGGTTTCTCACGGTCGTCTCCCTGCTGGGTCCAGCACGTGTAGGCGTAGCCCCGGTCGGCGTCGAGGTTAAATTCCGGGATTTTTTCACTATTCTCCCATCGTTCGTACACCTCTTCGGTGAGCTTCATTGCATTTCCCAGGTGCGGCCCTCTTTTGTCCCTTCTTTCGCTGGTGATGATGGCTTGCAACTGTGCTTCGTCGCCGGCCAGGTCGGCCAGCTTGTCGATGAAGTTGTCGTTGAGGGGAATATTGCCAAATGCATAATGGAGCGATGTGGCGTTGAAATAAGAATCGGGTGCGCCCATGGCCGGGTTGGGTTCGTTTTTTGTTTCAGCAAAGATCGTGTCCGGTACGGGGGCCGATGGTGGATACACCAAATGTTTTTCCCTGCTGAAAATCGTGTTCAGGATTTCGTCGGTAATGCCCAGTGACTGCAACTGAACTTGGAGTTTGGGAAGCTCGTTTTTGAAGTCGAGTGCCACTTTTCCAAACGGGTCGGCGAATGACGTATTTTTAAACTGCCTGAAGCGCGGCTCATTCAAATGCTCCTGCATCGGGTAAGCGAGGCCGTTGAGCGAAACACCCAGCCTGAACTGCTGGAACGCATTGTAAAGTTGTTCGTAGATGAGGCTTGCGGTGTACCGGATACCCGCCGTGGTAAGCGTGGTGAGTGCTCCCAGCGCGGCGTCGATCAGCGCAGCGGCGGCGGCAACGGCGGCGATGATAAGCGCGGCCAGGATGATGAAAATAGCCAGAAAGCTGAAACTGCCCGCTTCATCCACCGCATCTTCCAGGAAGTCACCGATGTTTCCCAGATTGTTCATCGCTGTGTTCCAGACGTCCTCTAGTTCCGCAGTGAGCGAATAAGGCACGGGCAACGGAAGTGTGCCGGTGTCGGTAGCGCTGCGGAGCCAGCGGTACCATATCCTGTAGGCGTTGTTGACATCCTCGGGCGACAGGGTTCTGCCGTACTCGTTGTCGTCAGCCGCTCCGTCTGTATACACCTTATTGATCGTTTTGGCGATCAGTTTTGCCAGGTCATCGGGAAGGCTCGTGTTGGGGTCCGGGAGTTCGTCGGGGTCTCCTGGGCCGGGGACGGTTGTGCCATCGTAGTTAAAATTGTAGAGTTTGTGCAGCAACGACCTGTTCCAGTCTACGGTGTTGAACGCCGACATATTGAACACATCCTGAAAATTTTCCCCGGTTTTATGCCGCTGGGAATGGTTCCTGTAAGGCCCGCCGGAATTGATGTTCACATAGGGATGCCCTACGGTATCGGCGGTAAAATGTGTCAGATAGCCCGTTGCGTACAGGTGCAGTGGGCTGTCTTTTGGCGCATTGTTCAAAAGTTCGGTGGCATACCGGGCCGTTTTCCGGTAGTGCAGCGCATCGAACCACCACCACTCCCCTTTGGGCTGTCCGTCGCGGTAAGGGTGGCCGAGCGCGTCGTACACGTTGAAATCGGAAATGAAACTTTTGATCAATTCAATCAGGCTGGCACTCAATGCATCCACTACTGCCTGCATATCCTCGAACAATCGCTGGAGTTGCGTCAGGGTCGCCGAGTTTTCCACAACCACATCGGCGGCATAGCCTGCGGCGTCGAGCAGGTCGTGAATCGGTTGTGGGACGAGCGCAGACAATTGCTTCTTGAAATCGTCTATCGCATCGTACACTTTGTAGTAGATCTCGACTCCTTCGCCCAACGGGCCTGCGGGCCAGTCTTTGGTGTTAAAAAACAGAAAGTCGGGTCCCTGGCACCCCAAGAATAGGTAGGGCAGGTTTTTAGCATCCGACAACAATGCCTGCAGACTGGCGTAATCGGCAGTCTCACCCAGGCCGTTGCCTGAGTTTATTTTTTTTCTTAGTTCATCTGAAATCAGATGATGCAGCGCGGGTCCTGGCATAAATAAAGGGTTTAGATTGTGAGAATTGTAGGCAAGGGTTTTTAGTATTTACTGCTATTGCGGTGTACTATTTCGGGTGAGAGGCCCCTCTCAATGTTCAGGAAGTTCTCCTAAGTTGTTGGCCGCCACTCCATCGGCGGCGGTGGTGAGGAATACCCGTGCGATGATTTCATTCCTGACGCCGGAATCTTCCTCGATATGGTAGTGCTGGGTGCCTGCGGTTATTTGCTCGATAGCCCTGTGCAACCGAATCGTCCACCCTTCGTCGGCATTGTACAAGCCTGTAACCGAGGCAAAAGGGTGGTCGCTATCGCGTACCGTATGCGTAACTCTTTTACTGTCGGCGATACCGGGAGGTATTTCCTCGGGTTCGGTAAATGAGGTGATTACAAACCTCGGCAGCGATCCAAGGTTGTTTTCGGCCAACCCGTCGGCACGGGTTGTGAGGATTTGCCTCACAATGATGCGATTTCTGGCACCACCGGGCGAAACCGTGTAGTACTCCCTGTCATTCCCCCGTATCTGGTCGATCACCTCAGAAACTGCAATTGGCGACCACGGCTCTAGTTCATTGCATAGGTGCGTAATTCCGCTGTCATCACGTATGATGGATGTCACGATACGAATAGCGTCGTTTACAGGGGTGCTGACGTAGACAGCCCGGTCGGTACCAATGTGAAAAACCTGGGGGGTTCCGTTGTACGACAAATAGGCCGAAGGACCTGCCATGGCCGAACCGCCCAGATTAGTCCACGGTGTCCATGCCCGAGCGGGTCCCAGGTGTTGTCTTGCTGATCTGATGGTTCCATCATCCCAGCGCACAAATACCTGCATTTCACCCCAGGCATTTCGCAAAATGATTGGTTTGGAGTCGGCCAAGATGCCCTCCATTAGTTCCTGATGGTCAAAATTGCCTGAGGGGGCGGTTTGTCCGACGATGACTAGCTGGCCCGCATGGGTGCGGACTGCAGCCCGTAACAGCCCGTCGGCATCCAACGCTGCGGTAACATCCGTGCTGGTGGCAATGCCTTCCACCTGCTGCCAGGTACTTTGCCAGGTATCGGGTTCGATTTCTTTTATAAAAAGCAAACGCCCCGAGCTATCGCGCGCAAAAATGATCAGCAAGCCCGATACGAGTCGCGTAGCAAAGGGGATTCCTGTCAGTCGGATCGACTCTTCGCCCAGGTCTCGCCCGTAAGTCCACCAGCCAAATGCATTCTGTCCACGAATATGAACGCGGCCATTGGTGCGGATACACCCTACAAGCAGCCATCGCCTGCCCACATCAAACCGAAGCCCATCTTCGGAGATTTCACCGGGGGCCTCTCCAAAACGTTCAACAGAGAATACGCTGTCTGTGGCACCTCCTATCAACTGACTGATTTGATTTCCTTTATCCCAATCGTGCCATCCTCCGTTTGGGGCGTGCTGCCACACGTGGGTGGCCCAGGATTCGTTGGCGTACTGGCAAAATACTTCGAGCCTTCCATCCCAATTCCGATCAACGGCAAGGCTTGTTCCAAACCGGTCATGAGTGTCAATACCGCCCCTGATTTCGTTCCACACACTTCCCCAGGCACTGTTGGTCCGGGATTGTGTGTTACAGAAAACCTTATTTTCGATCGTGGTGATAAACAGGGAAAGGCGTCCGTCTTCCTGCATACCCACAACGGGGGCGGTGGTGGTTGCCGCTCCCAACGACGCCCATGCAGTCCAGCGTTCCTCATTTTCGGGAGGCATCTCATCGGGCAAAAAACGCCCTATCTCGTAAGCCAATTGGAGCGGACGTTCGTCGTGAATGGAGTGTCCGGTATTTTTCAAAAGGCGCAGACTACCCGGAGTCGTTCCCATCCGGTAGGCCATGTCCCGGGTCGAATCGTGAATGTGGGTCCAGGGATAATCATCGCCTTCGGCAGTCATGAGCAGCAAGCGGCCCTGTATTTTTTCAAGGCGGCTTATGGGAACCCGGTGGCTGAAAAGCATTTGCTCCAGCGCGACACGCCAGTGCCAGCGCCGGAAGGATTCGTTGTAGATTTCACGGCGATCCTCCCGGGCCCCTTTCAAGTATAGCGTTTTGCAGGGTTCCCAGCCTTCATCACGATACCAGTATTCCCCCTGTGGTTTCACACCCAGCACCCGAACACTATCATCAAAAACCTGCCGGATGTATTCGCTTCTTCTTTCTGGAAAGTCTCGCTCTTTCATTCTGGTTCTTGCCGTGTTTGGTCCGGCTTCGCGAAGGATATCCGTGTAGGGCGTCCATACACTGGCAGCACTCCACGCCACGAAATTATTCAGCCAGGGATTGTCGCTGATGCGCCGCCGAGCCAAGCGAAGGGCAAGGTTTCCGCCTAGGCTGCCACCAACGACCGCAACCGTTTGATTTTCAATGGTTCGATCAGTCATTCTGCCTATGGCTCTGACGAAATCGATCACGTACTGTTCGATCAGGTCCAGCAGCGGGAAAGATTCAAGGGAATTGGTGTCGTTATCCTGCGCGATCTCGGTGTGATCGAACATACTGGCGTAGCCGTTGCAAGGCAGATCCATGGAAATTAGCGTGTAGGGGCTGTTTGACCTCAGTGAAGCCCCTAATTTTTCGCCTTCTTCCAGACGAGAACTATGCCCGTGCATGTAGATCAAATACCGGCTTCCTTCTTGGATGGATGGTACCGCAGCTGGGGGCAACTGCCTATTTCTGACTAGTAACTCTACATCGGTTTCAGCCGGAAGATTGAACTCGTCGAAGATAGCAAAGCGTGACAAAATGGTCTGTGCTGGTGCATCGCCATTTCTTCTTACCGGTACCTCAATATCATAGTGTGTATGGTTTGTTCCCGGTACATTTATCGGCCGGTGGGGCGGGTCTACTTCGGCCCATACCGCGATCCAGCCCATGTTGCGTTCCCCAATCCTGTGCCGTATGACTAATAAAGATGCATACGCACGATCTAGAACCGCTGATACGGCCGCGGTCAGTGTGGTGCTTATTTCAACGCCTGTTGCCTGTAAAGCAGCTGAAAGTGCCTCGTCGCTCACGGCAGCGTCGCTAAACAGTCTATATGCGTTTCGTCCAGTAACGGTTAGGTCGGCGAGAGCGAAAGCCAGTTCCTGGTCGTCTTCCAGGTAGGCAAAAACGGCATTAGTTAGTGCCGTTAACGTATTTTCTGTTGCGATTTGGGCGCCACTTCGCAGGATTTCTATGAGACGACCTTCTGTCTCCGGCTCCACAAAGCGGTCGGGAGGAAAGAAGTACCCGTTCGGATGCAGACCTTCTGCCTGGCATTGTTCAAAAAACTGGGGGTTTTTAGCTAGTGTGATCTTCATGATAACTCCTGCTTACAATGGATAAAAAATTGGAATTTTCTAGGTAATAAGCGCTTGCGTCTATGATCAAACGGCCTTATAAGCCACCACCATATAGACGTTTCGTTTCTGACTAACGGCCGATTTTAGAAAGTTGAATACCACATTTTCCGTACTATCGACGGTTAGATTCCAGCCACTATCTGCGTCTCCTTCAAAATCCAGGTTCTGGGTCGCCACGATCAGTTTATTTTTTTTGAGATCAATACTGCAGAAGGTGGCTATTAGGTTATCGTCCAGGCCGATATGGCGTGTCCAGTAGGGGAAATTATTTTTATCTACACTAACCGTAAGTTTCCGGGCCAGATCAGTTGGTGCTGATTTGAAAAGCTGCCAGGCACTGCCGAATTCGCTTCCGAGGTGGAAAAGCTGTAGCATTTCGCCGTTATTGGCCACCAATACTTCATCCTTAATGAGGTCGGTCGCTGCTGTTTTGAGATGCCCAGCTTCCCGGCAAGTGTAGCGGATGTGTATGATCACATCGGCGATGGTCTCAAAGTCGAACTGAGGTATCGCATTGGGCAACTCTATTGTCCAGCGGCTAATGGCTCCTGCTCCTTCAAAAGGGAGGTACCTTTCGTCGCGCAGGTTCGTTTCAAACAGCCCACTATCATTTTGGCCCGAACTGGTCACCATAGACTGAATAGCGCCGTTAAAATCTCGGAAACGGCCATCCTCAGGACCCGACCTTTTGTATTCATCTCCTAGCAGCGAAGAGATACGGATGCTACTTTGGAGCAGTGAAAGCTTAGCATGAATGGTTGTGAAGGGGCCTGTAATACAGGGTATAGAAATCGAAACGGTTTTGATCCGCCGGTTAAATTGTCCCGGACTGTCCATATCGTACAGCCATTCGGGTAATTCAATTTCACACGAACCCGTTGCTTTCAATTTAAGCAAGGCCATCGGATCAAGCCGCTGGCAAGAAACGTGTTTGGTAAGTTCATACTCACGCCTGTTGTTTTCATGATACGCCATTTCCATGCGTTTTAGATCGAGATAGAGTGATTCTCCCGAAAGTAGTCCCTTTCTGGCGCTGTCCCAATATCCATACTTGATCAGGTTCAGGTCATCAAATTCCTGACGCATGAGCTCATATTTGAGCGTTTGTTCACTTTTTTTGGCAATGTCGTAGGCAAACTTGTAGCAGTCGAAATAGACTTTTGATATTTCTCCCTGCATCCAGTTGTAAAGATCTTCGTTGGTGAATTTGTCTTGATAAAAGGCCGCGATTTCCTCCGACTGTTCTATCTGTTTTAGGTGATTTTCATACTCTTTCTTTGTGATTTGTTCCCTGATCAGCGAGGAGATAATTTGCCTGCCGTATTGTATCAGTTCGCTCGTGGCCAAATTTGCCTGTAATACGTAATCTTCGGCACGGCGATAGTATCCGGCCATTTTGGAGGCACGTTCGGCACTCGTTAAGAAGGCGCTTGCAACTTTTTGTGCAATTTCCGCCCCGCCATCAGCGAGGCCTTTGAGCTGAACTCCCCCGAAGCCTACTTTTGCCCCCACGCCAAGTGGGGTAGCATGCGCATCAAATTGAGGGATAAGCGCAACAATTGGCGACACAAGCTTCAACGCAGATGAAAGAGTGCTGAACGTGTCGTGGGATGGCAGGAATATGTTCAATTCAGCATTTTCATTTTGATTTAATGGCAGTGTTTTGCCAAGCTCGCCACCAAAGATGCCGGTGACGATATTGCCAGCGAATTCCATCAGACCACCTACTGAGGTTTCTTGTCGGGAATCCTCCTTGGGTAATTCATTGGCATACTGACCGATAAACTGGGCGTAAACCGCATCAAATACTTCTTCATTAAGTCCAGTTCTGGCCAGTTCAATCGTTCTCAGCCTTTCGATATCTGTATCGGGTGTACCCAGGATTTTTTTATAATGGCGGTATCTTTCAAATGCCGTTGCCCGGCTTTTTAACAGACCGTCAGTAGCGGCTTGGGATTCTTTCCACTGTAAGAACCTGACATCCTGGGTCAGTTTTGTGATATTCAGTTCGTGTTTTTGACGCAGGATGGCGATTGTTTCGGCGTCTTTTTTTTCTAAGGCAGATAAAAGTGCCGCACCAAGGGACTTTACCTCAGAGCAGATTTCTAATGCCTTTTGTAACAACAGCGGGCCGCGAACGGTAGAAAGTGGCTGATTGATATTGTTGACAATGCTGCCGATATCAAAGCCCGCCGCTACCGCCTTCACCAGCATACCTGGGTCAATCGGTGGATCGAATAACGGAAGCTGCCTGACAACCCCCGCTATATTCATACAGTGCCGGATCTTGAAAAGCCTGTCGCCTACCGTGTCCCAGTAGCCCAGCAGTTTATCGTTTTGCGGAATACAAAAATAGAGGGTTCTGCCAATACCAAATGCAGCAGAGGTGGCACCGCCGTCAACTGCATTGCTTGAAGTAGGAGCGGTGCTGAAAGGGAAATCATTCTCAATTTCAATCAGCGCATTACCGAATGCATCTATTCCGCTGTCTTTTAATTGTTTAAAAGTTTTATTGGTACGTGGTCCTCTGGGGGGGACTTTCTGTGGTTTGGAGCCAAGGATATTGGATGCAAGTACATACACCTGCGTGGCCTCGTTTAGGGTTTCGATGGTGTCCTGCCTGAACAGACTGTCACCCCAGGCGAGGAGATTGTCTAGGTATTTCATCACTACATTCAGCTGATAAGCCAGGTAGCGAGTTCTGGCAATCACATGCGGCTGGAAGGGTTTATCCCGCCAAGCTTGAATGCTCTTTTCCATTCTCGTTTTGAGCTCATTGTCATCGCCTTTGGCCAGTTGGGTTAGCATTTCCTGGATAAATTCCGTTTTTGTCTCATGTCGAAAACGCAGGAATTTCCAGAAGCGCTGCGGTGAGGGGATGGTATCATCGTTACAGGTAGGATCAAAAATGAAATGAAACCACTTCTGAGCCTGATCAAAACGCTGGTTTTTGGTTAGATGCACCGCGATGGTCAGGGGTGCATGAAAGAATAATTCCCAGTTATAAATAGCGTAGGGACCGTCGTCACTGACGTCAATTTCTTCCTTGGGAAAAGGTGCCAGCGAAAAGCCGCTTGGTGTATACAGTTCAGTGAGGGGCCTCGTTAAGCGCTCGTGATAACTTGCATCCAGAATTGCCGGTAGACCATCACGGTTTAATGTTTCGATCAGTTCATCGGTATAAGGATGGTAGTGGCTCGAAAATTTATACTTTATTTCCCTTTTCGGCTTTTTCTTAACCTTCCAGAGCTTATATTTTTCTGATGTAATGATAGCCTTATCGGCTGTATTGTGAAAATTCAGCTTAGCCATGACAAATGATATTTTAAAAGTTATCTTATGTTTATGTTCTGATTCTTACCCGGCATTCCAAATTCGGTCTCCCCGAACAAAAACGTCTGCGTCGTCGGGAGCATTTTGTTGATATTTGAATTCATTTGAATCGCTTCCCTGCCCCATTCCCAGGGATTTGTGACGCGATCCCCACCCCAATTAATGATTTCCTCAGGAGGCCAACCAAAAATCGGGTTTTCTACCAGGATCGGTATTTCTGTGAGAATAGGTACCTCGTAGATCGGATAATACTGGTTATAGCTTTGTAGCGGGATAAAGACCTCTTCTTCGGGTTTTATAAAAAAGGTGCTGTTCTCGTCTGCATAAGATAGCGGCGCTTCAAACTGATTCTCGACGGGATGCCGGAGGGATAATAGATTGAAGCTGTTTGTGAGTATATCTTTTTTTGTCAGGATCGTCTCACTTAAATTCTCTTGGGGAGCCAGCGGTTGCGGTACCAGCACCTTAAATGTCTTACCAGGAAGTAGTACGTTGTTGCTGTTGAGCGACATAGCTTTGTTGGTCTCAAATGGCATTTGAAACAGTGTGTAATTCAAATCGTGTATTTTCTCAATCAATGGTTTGTCGTGAGCGCTTTCAAAACTAGGTGCAGCGTTCTTTGAGGTGAAAGTTAGTTTTCCACCGTAGCCCATTAGGAAGTACCCATTCATGTCTCCTTCTTTATAACCATGGGAGATTTCCCCGTAGTGAATGTTGAAAATGACCCGTTCCCTGAATTTCCCGATTGGTCCTTCCACCTTTTCCGTTCTTCCGTACACAAATAGATTTTTGCTGTCGAAGGTTGTTAGGTTTTTTAATAGCACAGGTCGTTTCAGATCGGTTGATTTTGGCGAAGTCCATTTCCCTTTGTAGTACTCGCCCCAGCACATATTCACTTCCACATTTTTCATAGAATTTGCAGTAAGAGGATCGTCTTTTATGCCCTGTGCTGATTTGGTGCCGGTTACTGGCGTGGGCTTTTCGAAGATATTGAGCCAGAATACAAACAACCTTTTGCGCCAAACGATCGGGAAAAGATGGTCACCCTCCACGTTCAGGCTCATTTTTTCCCACGGCGTCCAATACCCATACTCGTAGCGGCGGTAATAGTATTGCCTTGTATTGCCGTTGGTTCGGGCAAAAACATGTAAAATATCATCGTCCTGATTGTTCTGCTCGTTTTCTTCCAGATACATGCCCACTATTTCAAGTTTAGCGATATCGTCGAGTTTTTTTAGGTAGTTCAAAAATGCCAGCTCCGCGCTCTCGTCGGTGACTTCTCCTTGGAGTAGCTCTCCCTCAAGTTCTTTGAAAAGCGAGGATTTATTATCCCGTAGTTCGGGCTCGAGCCAGTTTTCGGGGTATAAAAAAACCTTCCTGTTTGCTTCCCATACGCGGTACCGTTTCATCCAGGCCCATTGTTCAGCGCGGATGGATGACGGCGCCACATCGGGTTCTAGGTTGATCAGACAACGCATGATGAAAAGCTGGACAGTAGACAGTGCCTGGCGTATGCGCGAAGTTTTCATGCAGGCATCCATTTCCACATCAATCAGGAAATACTCATACAGTTTGTCGGAAGTATTTATTTCGGGCGAGGGTTTTTTGTAGTGTAGAATATAACTTACCAGCGCGTCGCGCAGCAGGTTACGGACCGGATTATTGACCGATTGCATTGTTTCCAGCCAAGACGCTTCGGATACTTGCTGCTTTACCGTGGTTTTGATGGTCGATACCAGGCTATATGATGGATCATTCGTGACCCATGCAATCACGGATGAGGCCGGATAGCCAACCGACGTTACAACCTGCATAGCCTCCATTAACTTTTTTAGGTTGCTAATTTTCGAGAGGTCGGCTCGATTAATGGCCAGGTGGGATAGTACTGCTGATATATCGGTTTCTAGCCATAAGTTGAGACCCTCTATCAGAAGCTTGCCCTGAGCATTCACGATCGAAGGATTTTTCAAAACCTGCACCCACGTATTTTCTTCGGGCTCATTTTCCTTTTTTATCGTATTGAAGAACAGTAGTAATTCGATCTTCTTCCATAGTGCGTTGAGATTTGCAGGTGAAATTGATCCGTCGGAATCCAGACCATTTAAAAAGTCCTTGGTTTCTGAGTTTTCAGCTGCGAAATAATCGAGCTCTGTTGTTGTGAACTTAAATAGAGTTTGCAGCTGAGACGCTTTTGAAAGTTTTGTCAACGAGGTTTTAGCCAGATCAACAATGTCAGATGAATACATTGCACTGTCTGGAACAACAACTTTGGCCATTCCCTTCGTTTTCCATAAGAGCGTAGCATTTTCGCCCGCGGGTAGACCGGAAATTGTCATTTCCACAAACTTGATCCCGTCCGCTTTCAGCTTCAATGGCGCAGTATTACTCACCTCTTTGCTTGCGCCTATGGTTACATTATTGATAACGGTTTGTCCGTCCACTATCAGGGTAACTGATGTGTTTTGGGCGGCAGAGAGGTAGAGCAGGTAATCGTCCGAAATGGGCACATCAATGTAGAAACGATGGGTTATGTTTTGACCAAAAACCACTTTTTGCAGTAATTGTGTAAAATCAAATAGCACTGGTTTGGCTGCGTCACCGGTGGCCTTCACTATTTCTTTCCGACTCGTCAGTACTGATACTGTGTCGGCATCAGTTTTTAGAATACCATTAAGAGCCTGTTGAAGTGCACTAATTCTTAATTTGTTTATCAACTCAGGTAAAATGAGCGAGACCAGCTTTTGAGCCTGGTTCGCCGACGTGATTTCCGCCTTAACGGCATCGTATATTACTTTTAGCTCGGGGTAATTTTGGCTAAAAGTGGTTAATCCTTCATTGCTGCCGACAGATAGCGCACCCAGGGCCGTTTTGAAATCGGTAATGAAAGTACCAAGGATTGCCTGTGTTGTTATGACGCCCATATCGGCAATGGTAAGCCCGTCAGCGGCATTTTCTAAAGCTACTTTGGCCGCATCCGACAAGATGCCCGAATGATTAAGTTCTTTTTTGAACGCATCGAAGCCTAGGTGCGGGTCAATCGCCAGTTTTGGTGACGTCAGGTTTTCCTCTACGGTCAGAAAAGGAGCCGAAAACGTTTTTGTTCCCATCAACAATCCAAAAAACTCCTCTGTGACGGCAGCATCATACACCATCAACATCTTGCTTTTCGCAAAGTTGAAATCGGCGTTATCAGGAGCAATGCTATTTTCTTTTTCGATCGTGACGAGCGTATCGTGCAGTATCTTGACATTCTTAAGCAGAAGCTCATTGGAGGGTGTCCACTTTCCAGTGAGGTCTACATGGTGAAGTAGGTAAGCTAGGTCTGAAATTTTAATAGACTGATTTTTAATATTTTGAGCCAGTTTTATAAATCGTAATAGAGAAGGCGACGGGCTCTCTAGATCATTTGCAAAAGGATCAATACCTGTTATAACCGATAGTTCGAGCAGCTCAGGAGTGCTGATCTTTACTATTCGGGCTAGTTCGGCCTGCCTTACGGTCGAGACCATTGTAGAGTCCAGAATGCTAAACAAGGCTGGATACTTCTTCACCGAGTAGGAGAGGTGGTCAGCCAGTTTTTTGAAGTTGGCCATACGGTCCAGCACGGTAACGAAGGTGCTGTCGATATTGGCCTCGGTAATTGATTCTGCGGGAATGGGCAAGGCAATTTTCAAGATCTGATCAAGTGTTTCAATACTCCATTCCGTTTTTTGCCGGATGCGTAGAAAGCGGTGAAACTTATGATAAACAAGCGCCGTCAACCGGTTCGCATTGTTATCGGGCACGGCAAAACGGAGCTCTACATCTGCGAAGCTACATTCTGTATTTTCCGGGCTTAGATCGGTAAGTGTGATCATGCCCATGATCAGTGTTCGGTTGTCTCTCAGCCATTGCTTCACATTACCGCCAAAATCTGCTGCATCAATTTCAGTTGGGAGTACTGCATCCATCTGTGCATCGGTGAGGGTGCCAAGGTAGAAATCCTGCAATGTGGGAAGTCCCACTTTTAGCCGCATTAATGACGGGACGAGTTTATGACCCTGATTGATAAAATTGGTTTTCAGGAGCAATACCAATTCCTCATAGTCAAGACCTACCCGCCTGCTGAACGTTTTTCCGTTGGCAATGGCAGTATTTAGCTGAGCCAACGTATGGGTAGGCAGTTCGCCAAAGTATTCTGGCAGTGGTTTGAAAGCAATTTCGGTAAGCGCTCGGTATTCCGCAGTATTGAGCATCAGTGCTTCTTTTCTTGACGACACTGGTGTTGAAAAAACTTCCAAAGCATTACCCAGTGATATATCCCATGTTTTAAAGAGAAGCCGCAGGGTTTCAAGGGGTTGATGAAAAGGCAGGTTGTAAGGAAAAACCTTGGTTTTTAACAGATCATACGAAGCACTTTCTACAAACTGTGGCTCTGCGAGTAGTTCGGCCTGAGTATTCTCAGTGGTACTATCGTGACCAGTCAGATTTATAAGATTGCCATTGAGAATGTAGTGTTCCAGAACTTCATTGACAAGGTCGATATAGGGAAGGGCCAGATTGGTGTTTTCGCAACTCAGCTGAATGTGTTGAATGTCTGGTCTTCTGGTCAGTAGTACATCAATAGGATTTGATTTGGCATGAGGAACTCCCGAAATATCAATAAATTGGAGGAGTTCAACTAGATAAGCAGCCGGGCTCAATACCGATTTGCAATGGTCGCAAGCACAATATTCCATATTGCCGAAGAGCCACTCCAAAGTAGGATACGCAATCGTTTGTGCCTGTTTTTTTTCGATTTCTCCGGTCAGTGCGTACACATTCGGCATTTGCCGGTTTGTAATATACGTTGTAGCCACACCCAAGGAGGCGCTATACACTTCGTTGGCTTTGGTATAGGTTAAGGCGGCCTGTTCGGAAGACGGAAAGTCCTTGCCATGAGCAGCCATGAATTCGTTTTTTGATAAGCGGGCGATCTGAAAAGCCGAATTCATTCCTATTTTCGACATGGCAATCATGGCTTCGTCCGACGGGCTGATCTGGTACAAGCGTTCATACGTTTTGGCGGCAGCTTTGGCCAGCGTGCTGAGGTTTGAAAAACCTTCCCAGGCTTTTAGAGGCTGAGTGCCAAGGTTGTATTTTACCTGGCTGGTTTTGAAGAAATCGGCAACCTCATTTACAGGTACATTTGCGCCGAGCTCTATTTCTCCCCTTTTGATGATCTCACCCGCTATCGCCGTGGGGAAGCTCATCTTGACCTGATTAGCCAGGTGTCGAGCGTATTCTTCGGCGGTGATACCCGTAGGGAAATCATTGCCAATCAGCGGGTTCCATCCGGTTTCTTTGTATAATCCATTAGCAACCAGATCAATGTCGCTTTTTATGCTGAAGCTACTATAGATTTTTTGTATTACAGGAGCATTATTTCCGGTCAGATAGCCAAGTTTTCCATCCAATTTCAGTTTTGTAATTGTATCGGACGGAAATCCCTTTTGCCGCAAGTTATCCCACAGCTTCACATTGTTATTGCCGAGCTCTTTGACTGTTTGTGCAAAAATCGTTTTCTGGTCTGTATTTAACCTCAAACTGAGCATATCGTTCATGCTTGAAACTGATGCAAAGTGTTTACTGTCAAGTACGTAGCTTAGTGCCTGTTGCGTCAGGTTTTTTACAGTTTCCCCAACACCGACTCCAATTGGAATAATATTCTTTTCAACGGCATTTTTAATAACCTTTTCTACTTTTGAGATGGGAGCGGCCTTCAAGCCCTCCTGAGTTGCTGGCACGCCCGCCCGTAACAAGGCATACACATGGCCGGGATCAAGTTTCATTTCCGAGCCGAGTTGTTGTGAGGCCGCAAGCATCGCCGTCATCCGGCTGTCCCAGCCTGTTTTATTCGAGAGATACGTTATGTGCTGGTTCTCAGTATCTTCTTTGAGGTCGGTGAGTTTTAAGGAACCAATGTTACTTTGAATATCGTGAAGAATAGCGCTGAATTCGGAAGGTTTCGTGACTAGCTCGGCCTTCACCACAACGTCGATTGTTTCTTTTTCCGTGGCGTTATATTTGATTGCTGAAAGCGTGGCATTTTTTTTATCGCCCTTAGGATATACACTCAATTGAATATCTGGTGACACGATTCCCTCAGGACTCGAAAACTTGACCAAGTAGTTTCCTGCGTTGTCTGTTTGGGTTTTGTCAAGTGGTATGGCCTTATCCAAGGTTTTTGCGAATGCTTCCACGATAAGCTTGTCAAGAACCACACCATTTGTATCCACGACTCTTCCTGTTACGACATAGGAAACGTCGGCATCCATTCCATCCGCGATTCGGGGATCTACCGCAATGACCACCTTCTGATCGGGTGTGTCAAAGCTCCAATAAACCTCGTTTTCAGTAGATTTAATAAGAGTTGTCCTCGAATACACCTTAAAAACTAACCGTGGCTTACTGCTGAAAAGTAGTTTCAAAAGGTCAGTTTCCTTGACTTTTATGACAAAATTCCCCTCGCTATTGGTTACGACACTAGTCAATGGTTTGTCGTACAGATTTTTTTCTACCCAAACTTCAACAATAAAACCTTCAATGGGTTTCTTGTTTTCGGTGTTCAACAGGGTGCCTTTTATTGAAATGTCCATGATTTTTTTGAGGATAAATTTTTGATAAAAAATTTATTAACTGTTCCTGACCTTAACCCGGGGATGAACGATACCAAGCCAACTTACATGCCGGCTGCATTTCCTACTGGTTTTCCGGTCGCCGTTGACCCATAGGGTTGTGCCAATTTGGCAGGCATATCAGGATTTTTTCCATTGCATGTAAATCTTCTTGGGGTGTTATTCATTTGCGTTTTCACGGAAATTAAGCACGCCAATCTTATACTTTTTTGATTACCTATTTGACTTACGAGAATCAATGAACCGCTATTTTTTCGTTTTTTATTGTTTTTTATTGTGGTGTAGTGCTTTTTTTTCAAAAGTGGCCTTGCGCCGTAAGACCTAGTTGCAGGTTGGCCGGGTTGCTCAGGTCCGGTAAAACGCCTGCTGAGAACCAGTTTACATTTCCTTGGCTGTAATCGACAAATGTGGCCCCCAATACCAGCCCGCTTGGTGTCCAGGGTGTTAAAGGATCTCCTCCAATTGCCCGCATACCTGGTGTAATGGGAGACGGATCGGTTGTGGTAATTCCAGGCATATAGGTTAAGCCAAGCATACCGCCCCTTGCGGCTATGCCGTTCGCACTACTTAGGCTGAAATCGCCGAAAATGTAGGATGAATACAGGGGTCCGGGACCAGAGAAGGTGCCTGTAAAAGAAGCACCTGTGGACGAAGCAATCCCTGATCCTTGCATTTGTAATGATTGTAACCCAAGAATATGGAGGTCACCATTAACAGAATAGGATAGGCTTCCATCGCCTTTGCCAGAACCCGACCCACTTGCTGAAAAAGAAAGCAGACCAAGGTTTAGGTCAGCGGTGGCCGATACCGCGCTGATAGAAGGTGTACCTGTAGCGTCGACCGTGCCTATGGCATCCAGATGAAGCCTTCCGACGTTCATGATCGTACGTGCATCAAATGCTCCTCGAAACCGACCCGAATGTACCAAAGAGGTTGCGTTGAACTCGGCAAGCTGAATTGAACCAGCAGCAATGCCCCCATGAAGCTGTAAGTCGCCGGATGAATGTGGTAAAGCAGCTCCGAGGGTTGAAACAGCATCATTGATCGAAATTTCGCCTGGTACCGGTATGTGCAGGGAAGCGCTACCTATGGCGGTGAGGTGCAGCCCCGAGGTGTCGCCTACAACGGCACCACCGCGCAGACTCAAATGCCCTGTCCCTTCGGCGGTGTCGACACGAGCCGACGCTTGGCCGTCTGCAAACCCACTGGTATTGAGGCCCAGCGAAGGGATATTTAAGCCAAAGCTAGTCCGGATTCCTGTTGCAAGCCCCAGCTTTCCGGATACAGATATGTTGCTTGACAGTAGGTTGTGAAACTGGATATGGCCTGAAACGTTTAATGGGCTGATCTCTGTAAGCAAGGGCGTTAGCTGTATTGGAGATACTTCTTCCCTTGCAGGCGCAGACTGCATACCATTGGTGTCGGACTTGCAAACGGGATTGTTAAGACAATAAGTAAAGGCATTCACTCCTCCGGTGATCCCGATAGGATCGCTACTTAGCCACCGCCCCAACCAAGGCAGATAATACCGTGCGCTGTGGTACTCCAGCCCAGTTTCTTCATCCCGCTCCATGCCTGTAAAGCGATACCGCTTGGCTGCAGACTTAATCGCGGTGTTTATTGCCTGATATGCTGTAGTTCCAAACGGATGGTACTCTTCGTATGAAATGACTTTGGAGTCAGTGGTTCCGTCCAACTCCAAGGCGGCAGAGCCCAAGTGGTTATGGAGTTGATACCGTACCAGTTGTTTTTCAGTGCCGTCATTGATATTGTTACGGGTTTCAATCATGACAAAGCGATGCGTGCCGTCCATTAGGCTCAGGCTTTCCCTTTCAAGTCCGGCATGGGTGCCTGTATGTTTTTTATACAGTTCATAGCCTGAGATGTATATACGCTCTTCTTTTATCGATGGGACTCCTCCGGCGGCAGACTGATTTTCTGTTATTTTCCGGATGCGTTGCCCACTGCCATCGTATTGGTAATAGGTAATGACAGGTATGTTGTCATCTGTACAATGCTGCCGGGTGGTGAGCACAACTTCCTCTTTAAAATTCCATCCTATTTTTTCAAGGTGAGGCAATTCCTCCATAAACCCATGCTGTGCATGGTGACTATACTTGGTGTAGTTAGCGGTATTGCCATTGTCTCCTTTGCTTGTGCTGGTAAGCCGGTTGCTGGCGTTTTCGTATTCGTAGGTACGTGTCCAGTTTCCACCTGCGGCCAAATGCCTCATTTCTCTGATATTCCCGACGGCATCGTATTGATAGCTCTGCCTATAATTCCGAACTGCCATTGGGTTTCCGGGGTTCATGGCATTCAGAAACGGCTTGTCGTTCCAATGGTCACAGGTGCCGAAATTTAAAGCAGCGTTGTTTTCTCTGCCCGTTGCCGCTGTGAGGCGATAAAGTGCATCGTAGGTATATTCACTGATGGGCTCGATAACGGAATTGGCAAAGAAATTTACGGGTATCGCCTTATCTTCTACTTGGGTAATATTACCCACTGCATCGAATGTGTAGAACAGATTTTGCAATACATCACCGTTTAGTCTTTTGCTTTCCAGTTGTTTAAGCCTAAATGTTTCTTTGTCGTAATGGAATCGGGTACTAACGTTGTTGCCATAGATTATTTTCTCTCTTTGCCCTTTTTCATTATAGTTAATGTCTCGGATGTACATGGACGCTGCCCCACCACCTGGATGTTGTACGGTTTCCCCGTTCAATAAACCGGCTTCATTGTAAGCTGGGGTAATGATACTACCGTCTGGTGCCGTTTGACGGGTTATTCTGCTCAGGGCATCGGTGTCGGTCTTGAAAGTAAATCCAGTTCCAGATTCCAGGTCAATGATTAAATTCGCATCAGACCAATTGGCAACTTCTTTGTATTTACTAAATAGCTTCCGGGTAGTAGCCAATGGTTGTCCTTTAAAATCATAGTCGGACGTAGCGATCAAACCGCCTGTGTCGTAGTGCTGCACAGCCTTTCCGAGAACATTTCGGCTTTGAAGATCTGCTTCGTTTAGCCTGTCGGTGTCGGTTCTGTCCCCGATCAATAGGCTTTCTCCGTATATCACCCGATCGAAAATGTGATTAAGTGGCGTTGTTCCGTCGCTGATTACCTTGCTATGCGTAGGCCTCTGGGCAATATCATAGAAATATTGAAATTCATGATCACGTTCGTCCCAAGTACGTAGCGGTTTGCCCAGAATATTGGTTAACAGCCAGCGTTGTCCGGCGTCCATACTTTGCTGATATACCATGGCTCCCAGCATATTGTACTTGTATCGCATCACGGTATTACCTCGCGCATCCGTAATGGAGCGTAGGTTACCTTCTGTATCCAGTTTTATTTTGGTCAGGTAAAATTCATCCGCGCCGGTTGTGATATTTTTATTGTGATCGATTGATAATACCGGCCTCCCAAGGGTATCTAAATACAGCGCATTGGGTGTGTTGGCGTGTTTGGCGGCTTTTGCGGCAGCCTGTTGTTCGTTTACATCGGCAATAAAGTCAGGATGGGTAGCAACCGTTCTTTTTTTGTACCATTCACTTTCCAGTACCGTGTCGTTGGCATCATATACTTTTTGCATCCACGAATCAAACTCCACTTTGGAAAAGCTTCCATCCGGCATTTCGGTATTGATCAAGCGCCCGGTGGCATCGTAAAACATGACTGGCGTTACACCGGTTTCTACCAACTCTTTATAGTGCTCGTATTGCCACGTTATTGAAAAGTAAGGTTCGTACTGTTTTACCGCATTGCCTTTATTATTTTTAATGGTTCTGCCGTTGCCCAGCCAACGGAGCTGCGAGGGATTGAACGCCGATGTATCCGGGTCAGGGGTGGTAAGTGTATAGGTATTGTCAGAATGGACAATCACTTGTTTGGCTTTGCCTGGTTCGGCCTGCACTTTTTTCATGATCACTTCACCGATTCCGTTGGAATATTCGAAGGCTATCTGAACGGGAGAATTAACCAGTTGCTTAGCATGTTGCTCGCGGACAATGGCAGCTACGACGGCAGGTTTACCAGAACGTGTATAGGCTTCGAAGTCATAGACAAACCTTGACGAAGTGCTTTTCAATAAATCCTTTCCAAGGGCGGTCAGTTGAACGGAGTCGGGCGCTTGAAAAAATTGACTGATTAAATTTAGTTCATTGTCATCGCTTATCTCTTTGATGGCCACCAGGTCATCTGCTTCGTCGCCTTTTCCTATGATGGCAGCGGCTTTTATAAGGCCTAGTTCATCGCTGATTGCAGCCGAATAATTTCCATTCATGTCTTTCATCCAAGCGGGAGAAAGGGTGCGAAAATTGAAACCTGGTTTCGTAGAATCCAGATTTTCAACTTTTGATATATTTCCTAGGGCATCTTCGGTTTCTTCGATAAATAGGAAATGATACTTGTAATACTTTACCCTAGTAGCCGCACCGTATGGGTCTGTATAAGATATGGGTACGTAAAATCGTTGACGGGCGACTGCTTGTCCTTCGGTTGTTGTTTTGAATTGGATGGTGCCTGATCGTATCCACCAATCAGAATCGGGGTTGCCGTTGCTGTCAACTGAATGAGAAAATTCGCCGACTGACATGAGGTCTTCCAAAACGCTGTCGTTAGCTTTTGCGCTATATATGTTGGCCAGTAGTTCGGGGGTGTAGCCGAGCTGATAGCTTTCGAAATGCAACCCAAGTGATTCTAACTGATGAAGTGGCAAAGAACCTGATAAATCGTTTTGATAATAATTGGTACGAACATGTTCGGTTATTCTTTTTTGTGCTTTACCAATGGTTAAGGGTTTATCCAGTTCATGGTAAGAAGCGGAATCTGATTTTGCCGAAGTGAGGATACCGTTAAAATCATTAGTTGAATAATATATACCAGTTTTGGCAACGCCTTTCAATTCAAAGGTTTTTGTTTCGGAGGGGAGTCGCAGCCGATAGCTTTCTGGGGTAATGGCATCGTTAGTAAATTGACTCTCGGTATAAATGACAAAAGTTTTATTCTGTTGTTGCCGGGTTTCCAATGGCAGTGAAGTATCAATTGTCAACCTAGGGTAGACCACCGATGCTGATTCCAAAACATTACCATATTCGTCCAGCCGTATGTTCAGGCTATGCGCAATCCGCGGGTCTTCCGGGTTACGTTCGTAGTTATACGTAATTGCCTCGCTTTCTTTTACAATGAAAACAGCGTGTTTATTCTTGCCTTTGGGTTGCAACAATTCTATCACGCAATTTTGCCTACTCACAGAATAGGGGGTAAGCTCCCTTATTTTGGCTTCTTCGGTATTGCCATATTTGATCGCATCTTTGGTAAAAATTTCGGAACGCAGACCCATACCTTTGCAAGCACGGATGGCTTCCTGCCATTCCTGAATGGAAAGGTGATCCAGTATAACAGGGTCAATTCCTGGTGCGGCAACCAACCGCGCATCCGGCAATGGTAGTTCATGATGGATTACAGGGAAGTTCTGTCGTTCCAATTCGTTATACCAGTAATCCTTTGCAAACTGATCCAGGGTTCGGCCTTTTTGTGAAAATACGCCGGTATGATTCCAGGTTTTAGTAATCACGGGTTCTTGGTGTAAAGTGGCGTCTGTTGCATTGCTTGCGCCACTCCTTACCCAGTGCTCAAAAGTCTCGGAGTCTGTCTGCTCTACCATCCCAAAACCCCTAAATTCCTTTTCGGCATGATCGTAATAACCGTGGTGATAAGCGTACTCGCTTACAAATTTATAACCTGATATCTTGTCTTCTGTAGTGGTTTTGGTAAGACAGTGTACCGGAAAATGGAGTTTTGTGACCCAGGGATTTCCTTTCGTTTTGTCTTCCAGATAAAACCTCGTGGATGGGCTGTATTCAAGAGCTACTTCTTTGCCCAAGTTGTTTTTGTATTGAACCAAAACATGCGGTTTCCTACCGTTCATGAGGTCAATGTATTTCCAGGGTGCACCATCATTCCCCGGCAACGGGCTTGACCATACAATACAAGCAACTCCATTTCCAAGGAGGTCTGTTACGGTAATTTTGGCTAGGGCATGTATTGTAGGGAAGTTTTCTATTTCAAATGGTAGTGTACTGAAACGATTTCCGCTCAGATTTTTCCAGCAAGTGAATTTATTTTTGCCCAGATAGATAATGTCCGACGTGCCGGAGCCGTCGATATCGGCTAGTCTGAGATAGGTAGGATTGAAATGATCCGGATGGTCAAATAGAGGAGCGTTGTCGAGGGCTATTTTGTTGCCAAATTTTCCGTAGCCCAGATTGGGCCAATAGCAAACGTCACCATTACGAATTCGGAGGATATCCGTCAGGCCGTCACCCGACATGTCGGCGAGGTAGATGGATTGCGAAGTATCTGAGAAAACAATGTGTGGGCCAGCCTCTTCGTCTATTGGTTTTGTGGTTTTACGCGCTGCTGAATATCCATTTCTCCCCTCAGACCCATACCAAGTAAAAACATCCTCTTCCGAAATCACGACTTCGGGTTTACCATCGCCGTCAAGATCCAGCATCCTTGTGTTAGCATCTCCGAAATCGATGTTAGGGAGGGATTTGAAGGATTGAAAATTTTGCCATTCATCAGTAGTATCAAGCTTAAAATATCCGGTTGGTTCTACGCCGAAACTGACCAGCTGTTTGCCGCCGTCACCGTCCAAATCCAATAGCTGTAATTGGCGGCCCAGACCGGAGAAGGAAGGTTTTGGCGAAACAAGGCTTGCTTGTTCAAAAACACCATTTCCTAGGTCTCGTTTATAATACCAACCGTAGGCTTGTTCATGGAGAATACCCGACAAGCCTTCGTTGTATAAGTCGGTAAACTGGTATTGCTGCTCGTCTAGGCCAGCGGGAGCATGAATGAACGATTCGGTATAAATACTTTTTATTTCACTATTCCATTCATGTTTCTGATAGACGAATTCTATCGGTGGAAGTTTTTTAAAGGAATAGGATCCATCGGGCTTTTTGATGTAGCCAAAGGATGTGATACTTTGCAGAAACGTAAAATCCTGCTCAGATGCCGTGTCATAATTAAAATTAACGGACTTGATGAGCGTCTTTTTGTCGGACTTGTCGGGTTTTAGGGCCAGCTCATCAAATACATGAAATAGCAGCACCCGTGTACAGAGTCGGGTTGTCCTGATCTCAAAACCAGCCTTGTAGTCAGAAAATGCATCGGGTCGAAAGTCCCACACATTCGTGGTTTCAAGAGTATCGGCGGGTAGTAAGGTTCCGTAGTCGAACACGGTTTGAAACATGTAATCTCCTTCATCCGGGAAGGTGTTACCAAGGCCTTTGTAAGGTGTTTTGTTTCCGTACAATACACTTTCTAGATAGCAATTGGTGTAGGTTATTTTTTCATTTTTCAGTCGATTCCGGTTGTGTAGGAGCGAAGTGTCAAAACCGGCCTCGTTGTCATGTTTGTAGATATAGTGGGAGCAATTGCCTTTGTCGTCAAATATAAATTCTGGTAGCCATTCAAAAATGTGGCTGGGAATGGCGGGGTTCGCAATTCTTGCCTGCTGGCTCCATCCAAAAAGCGTGGTGCTGTTGTCGCGGGTTGTAATTTTCCATCGTGTTTCTCCTAATTCATGCGAAGTCCATTTTTCTATGCGGGCAAACAGCCCTTCGATCCTGGGCTTGTAGGATATGATCCGGAAAAGCCCATCATCTGAATCTCTTTCATTGATAACATAGCTCCCATCAGCAAGTCTGATAAAACTCCCATCTAAGTCTTTTTTCAATTCGGGCACAAAGTCCTCCGCATCTGAGAACAGGAACGTGTCGGCTTCGTCGTCGTATTGGGGTAGGCATTTATCAGTTTTCCTTTTTATTGAAGACAATCCGAGGTTCCAACCCAATCCAAAAATTCCGTTACCTGTACCGGAGTTGTAAGAGATGTTTAATGCAGGAGATAGGCTGCGTGCTTTTGAAAAGGGTAGGGGTATAGAGAAGGACGATGTGCCGTTGATAGCATTTACGGAAAATTTCTCATCAATTCCCCTGATCGATCCACCGCCTTTGGGTAGAGCAATAGAAGGAATTTCGATTGCATCGGATTTCGTTTTCCCTCCATCTGTTTTTAGGAACGCAGAAGACGATTTGGCATGAGTTTGCTCTTGCATTATCTTGAAGGGTTTGGAAAAACAAAATACTAACTACCAACGGCTTTGTTGCATGGCTCTCAAAAATCCAAGAATGGCCTGAAATGAAAGCAAGACATCAATTAATAAGCATCCATTATCAAAAATTCGTAAACTTATTCGGCTATAAAAGGTACCCAATCAAGGGAAATTGAGGTTGAAATCAGTCTTTTAGGAGCCATGCAACAAAGTCACTACCAAGTAAACATTGTAGCTTCCTTGCTCTCTTCAGGACTGTATTACCCCTGATTTTATCTTAGATGCTGTCTGAGTTAATCCTTCAAGCTAAAAATGGCACTTTTTTATAAAAAAAATTAACTCAAACAGCTTCTTACACATTTTCTGACTATTTATACTAATTCAGGGCTTGTTGATAAAAATTCTTTTCATTTAAAATGAGGATCGACTAGTGCCTAATTTCTAGTCAATCTTTCTCTATCGATAGAACTCTCAAAATTCAAACGCATCGAACGCTCGCAGTACCGACTGCTGTGGGGGGCGAGCTGAGTAAAGTTGATGCTGAGGAACAACATGAGTACGTGGCTTAGGAATCGGCGGTGACACTTGAACAGGTCAGTTGCTTTTGCTAATAATGCGTCGGCGAGGGTTTGCTCTCCCATCGGCGTGATTTATTTTGGGTGTTAAATACCCAAAACTAGCACGCCTTTTTCTACCTGAACTCTCCGTCTGAAAAATTACCGAACCATTTCTGTTCAGAGATCAATAACAGCACAATTACAGAACTTTAGATAAATAATTGTGAAATTATTTATCTAACGGTATGTATGATCCTGTAATGTCCTTATGCGTATACCTATTCAGCGATAGAGACCTGATGAATATCCGACCTGTATACGTCTATCAGTTGAAAAGTTCCACAACGCGCTGCACCTGCACCACTTGAAACTCCTTGCCTCGCCGGGTGCGAAACCCATAAGCATTCATCGCTTTCGCAATAGCCGTCCAGGTCTGACCGGATGACCGCATGGAATTCGCCAGCGCCGCCGCCCGAACATTATTCTCGTCCGCACGGGCGTTTTGCTGACGAACTCTCCTACCATTCTCGATGGCAGCAGCCGTCAGATTCTCCGGCCGGCCCAAAGTGAAGCCCAGCCGCTTTTTCTCGGCCAGCGCCTTCTTGGTGCGGTCGGAAATCACCTCCCGCTCGTGCTGGGCCATGGTAGCCATTACTCCAATGGTCAAAGTATTCGCCTCCGGCATATCGGCGCACACGAAGGCCACGCCCGAATCTCTAAGGGCGAAGATGAAGGCCACGTTGCGGGTAAGCCGGTCGAGCTTGGCGATCAGCAGCACGGCCCCCTGGGTTTTGCACATGATGATGGCCTTGGTCAGCTCGGGCCGGTCGTTGCGCTTGCCCGACTCGACATCCTTGTACTCGTCGACGATGAGCCCACGGCCTCGGGTGAAGGTCTCCACGCTGGTGCGCTGGGCCCCCATACCCAACCCGGAAGCGCCCTGGCGGAGCGTCGAGACGCGGTAGTAGGCAACGTACTTTATGACGGGGTTTAGGTGTTCCACGATCGGGCGGTTCTGGTTTAGCAGGCAATTTAGCAAAAATTTACATTATAAAAACGGTCGTTTTTATAATGTAAAACTAGTTTGCCGCCAGACATTCTGTAAGTTTCGCATGATTCGGTGGACTATATTTTTTGACATTAGTGCAGGAATCATAAAAACGTGAATTTTATGCATTTGAGGTAATACTTATCTATCGTAAGTTTTATAATTATCACTATATTTATGCTTCCTTACAGAACAATAACCCCTAACGAAATTATGGAAACTGACAAACTCACCAGCGTGACCGCCCAGGAAATGCGCAACCAGCTCTCGGATCTGCTTAACCGCGCGGCTTACCTCAAAGAGGCGACCCTGGTCACCCGGCAGGGCAAGGCAGTGGCCGTGCTGGTGTCTGCCGATGACTGGGAGGATTACAGTCGTTTGAAAAAAGAGAACAACATACGGGAAGCTGAGGCTGTTGACCAAACGGCGGAGAGCGGGCAAGAAAGTGTCGTTTGAGGGAATGGAAGAGATTGAAGAGGTTCTGGCGGAAATTTTGAAGACCATCAAAAAGTATGGGGTAACTGACTTCAATTGATCAAACCATGTACGTGCAGATATGTGGCACCGGCCGACTTTCCAAAATGTGTCAGCTACCCCCTTTCGGGCGGCCGTTGCGGTCAAAGCAGGGGGTGTAGACACACATAAAATGCCGTGTCAGGCACCTGGCAGCTTACCGTTTTTATCCCCCCGCCACTTTGTTTTAGATGAATGCCCAATAAAGTTTGGCCTCAACTCTTTTTTGCACCAAGTGCCGAAAGGTATGAGTAGCTCCACAAAGCAGACGGACTCTACCAGGATGAATTTTGAATGCGCGATATTTATTGACAATCTCCTACTGACTCCAAATGCCAATCCATTTTCGGTGGGTCCAATTATCAATGCTTCCCCCAATGATTTCCAATAGCCATTGCACCCGGTGCTCGTTCCTGGAACCGCCACTGGCACTGCCGAATTAAAGTAGCGGCACCGAAACCCTGAATTCATTGGCCGTTTCATCCACGGTGACTCCGCGGGGGCTTAAGTAGCGATACAGGGATTTCAGACTGTTCAAACCCTGCTTGTTGGACGTTTCAACGAAACTCTTCCGTTGTAAACTATTCTTCACGAACAAAGTGTCGGTTTCGGTGTAAATCAGAATGTTCAGGGGGGTATCATCGCTAACGATGTTGTGCTTGATGGCATTTTCGAGCAGGTTTTGCAGGGTTACGGGTACAATCTGCCTGGGAAGGGAGTCGGGGGTGACGTTGATGCTGATGTGCAGGCCTTCGCCGAACCGGGTGGTTTGCAGGTCGATGTAGTTTTGGGCGAAGGTAAGCTCGGCCTGAAGGCTTACCAATTCCGAGTCTTTGTTCTGTAAAATATAGCGGTAAATCACCGACAGTTTTCTAAGAAACAGGGAAGCCTCTTTGGGCTTGGTCAGAATGAGACTGTTGAGCGAGGTCAGGCTATTGAACAGAAAGTGGGGATTGAGGTGGTTAATCAGATTGTGGTATTGGATTTCGGCCTTTTCATGTTTTAGCCGCGTCATCTGGATTTGATAGTGATGTAACCGATTAGATTGCCGGATCCGGTACCGGTACAAGCTGTACAATAAGGCCAGAACTACGGCCACCAGCAGTGCCTGGAACCAGCGGGTGTGGTAAAAAACCGTGTCAACGTGAATGGCCAGCGTGGTTTCCCGGCTCCGCAGGTCGCCTGCTACGGCTAAGACCCGGAAGACGTACTCCCCGCCGGGCAGTTTGGTGTAAACGGCGTTGGTCTGGGTGCCAGACTCTTTCCAGCCGTCGTAGCCTTCCAGTTTGTACCGGTACTGTTGGTTGGTCGAAGGGGCCAGCGTACTGAACTCGATCATGAACGAGTTGTCGTCAGATTTCAGCCGGATGGGGGGCGTTTGGCCGTGCAGCAACAGGGTGGTGTCGTTCAGAGCAAGCCGGTTCAGCAGCACGGGTTCCGGTCGGTGGGCGGGGCGCAGGTTTTCGGGTTTGAACTCAACCAAATGGCCTTTCTGAGCCGAAAGAAGGTGACCGTTCCGCATCGGAAACAGGTAGGTGCTGTACGCGGTCGTGTACTCATTGAGGGGAAGCCGGAAGTTGAGAACCTGTTTTCTGCCCGCAGTAATCACGGAAAAAAGATTCAGGTCAGCCACCCAGGTGTTGCCGAACCGATCGGTTCGGGCGGCCGTACACTGGCTGAGGGTCATGGCCTCGTTTTCGACCCGAACGGTGTCGCGGCGGCGCACCGGGTCGTAGGTGACCAGGCCATCCATACCGGTTGCCATCAAAAAGGAACCATCCCGGTCTTCGGTCAGGGAGTTCAGTGTATTTTCGTAATCGGCCCGGTGGGTATCGGTCACGATAAATTCTTTTTTCTGCACAGAGAACCGCGCGAACCCTTCGGGATGAATATCCAGCCACAGATTACCCCGTTGGTCAAGCAGGGTCTGGCGCACCAGAAACTGGGGGTCGGTACTGGCCGACCGAATTGGATAGGTTTGCCACTGCTGCCGGGCCAGGTCGTAGGCGAACGCCTGTTTGCTATCGCCAAAAACCCAGTACCGATTGCCGACGAGCCGAAAAGTCAGCAGATTGACTGACCGGGCCGCCGGGGGTAATTCTATCGCCTTGAACTGGTGCGTCTGTTTACTAAAGCGATAAACCCCGGTAGCAGAACCTACCAATAGTTCATCCCCCCGCTGGTCGAGCCCCGTAACAGGCAATCCCCAGGGGTATTGGGCAGTTTTACCGGGCAGGCGATAGACGTCCAGCCGGTTGGTGGCCGGTACGTAGTGCAGCAGCCCCCGAATGGACGTGCCCAGCCACCACGACCCGTCCGGGTCCTCGGCGAAGGAGATGATGCCCCGTTCATCGGTCAGGGCCGGAAACAATGCCCCCAGGTCATACATGTCGTATAATGCCCTTTCCGGATTGGTGTAGGCCAGGCCGTTGACCGTACCGAGCCAGATGGTTCCGTCGGATTGCTGCCAGCCCGACGTAATAATGTCGGAGCCTAGGGCGTTGGGTTCGGATTTGGCATGGCCCAGGGGCGTTACCCGGTCTGTCCGGGTGTCGATATGAAATGATTTGCCTCCCCAGGTGCTCACCCAAAGGTTGTGCCGCCGGTCTACGAAAATAGCAGATCCCAAAAAATCGGCCCGGTCCTGCGGGCTACCGGGTCTGATGCGTTTCAGTATCCGCTGCCCGCGCAGGTCATAAATCAGAATGCTGTTGTCGGTATGGTCGGCAATCAGCAGCTTGTTACCATCCATTGCCAGAGCCGATACATCGTTAGGCGTCAGCACCGGACTGTGCCGGGAGGTATTGCGGTGGGTGGTAAACTGTTTTTTGACCGTGTCGAAGTAGCGCAGGCCATGCGCTTCCGCCATCCACAAACCCGGCTCGTCAGGATCCTCCACCAATCCGTTGGGCAGGGTGCGGATGCCCCCGGTGCTGTCGGTTGCATGGGCCGTATAGTAGTGCACCGCCCCGGTTTTGGTGGTATAGCCGAACAGGCCCCGGTTGCGGCTGGTAAACCAGATATTGCCCGCCCGGTCGCAACGGACGTTTTTACAGATGCCCAAGGGCTGGTTGCCGACGGTGGTAATGTGCTCGAACCGACCGGTCGTTTTATCGTAGCAGCTGACACCGTTTTCATGGGCTGCCCAGATTCGCCCCCGCTTGTCCTCGCACAGGGCATACACCTGGTTGTTGCGCAGCGAGTGCGGGTTGTTGCGCTGGTGCCGGAACTGGACGAAATGAGTGCCGTCGTAGCGGTTCAGGCCCGTATTAGTGGCGATCCACAAGTAGCCCTCCCGGTCGTGCAGCAGGTAGTATATCTTGCGGGACGAAAGCCCGTCCTGCTCGCGAATGTGTCCGAATTCAAAGTGCGGGGGCCGTTCCTGAGCCGTTGTGCGAATGCCCAGGCCCATCAGCAGCCCAAGCAGCCAAACGCCAAATACGGGAATGTAGACGTTCATTTTTCCAGCCATTTTCGAAAAGTGGGTGCTTTGTCCCGGCTGATATCGATTCCAAACGACTGATTAGGTGCTTTCAGGACGAGTTGCATTTTGAGATTGGCCAGCCCTTTCAGCGTCTGTACGGCATTGATGTGAATGAGACACTGCCGACTGGCCCGATAGAATACAGTCGGGTCGAGCAGCTGTTCAATTTCGTCCAGGGAGTCGTAATCCAATATGTAGCGTTCGCCGGCATTGGTCACTAAAAAAATCAAGTGATCGCGGACAAAATACGCGATGTCGCTTATTTTAATGGGTACCCAGCGATTGCGGGCACTGCCCAGGAAGTGCTCCTTGAAAGTCGGTTTGAAGGGCGAAGGCAGGTTGAGTGCATCCATTAGTTTTTGCACGTCGAGTCCAGCCTGTCCCGTTGGTTTGGCAAACTTCCTGGCCTTGACAATGGCCTGCCTGAGTTCGTCATGGTCAACGGGCTTGAGCAGGTAGTCGATGCCGTTGACTTTAAAAGCCTGAATGGCGTATTCGTTGTAGGCGGTCGTGAAGATGACCGGACACGATATCTGGTACTTACTGAAAATGGTAAAACTGACTCCGTCGGCCAACTGAATATCGGCAAATATCACATCAGGTTCGGCGTGTTCGGAAAACCAGCTTAAGGCCGTTTTCACACTGCCCACGATTCCCACTAGGTGAATGGTCGAATCGACCTCGGCAATACTGGCGGCCAGTTCCTGCGCCACTAATTTTTCGTCTTCGATAATCAGAGCATTCATGATAAAAGCTGGAAAAGGAAATTAAATCTACCCGTAAATCTGTTATTTTCATTATTGACCTGCGCTATTTTTGGGTACGGGCCGTCGAAAATCGGCCACCAATGACGCGGAACTAGCTTCCAATCGTAACGACTCTGATCGTGGGTTGCCTTAAAACCTGCCTGAAAACGACTCATTGCTCAAAATTAACGATTCGTGCGGAAATACTGGATTTAAGACTCCGCGTCGTCTTACTTTACTACCCAATCATCCATACCTGCCATGCTATGCCCATTCCAATGACCAAACAACAAGTTCAACTCGTCAAGCAGAGCTGGAAACTGCTTCGCGAGGTAAACCCGATTTTACTGGGGGATGTGTTTTACGGACGGTTGTTTTTCAAATATCCGTTTCTGCGCCCGCTTTTCAAAGGGCCGATGGATGCCCAGTACCGGAAATTTGTCGATATGCTCAGCTTCATCGTCGCCCGCATCGACTTGCCCGATACCCTAGGGCCGGAAATCGTCGCCTTGGCCCGGAGCCACAGAGGTTACGGTGTGCAGCCCTCTCATTATGAGGACGTAAAAGACGCCCTGCTCTGTACGCTGGAAGGGGGGCTGGGCAATGACTGGAACGACGCGGTCAAACAAGCCTGGGAATCCTGCTACGATGTCCTGACGCAGTTAATGCTACAGGAAACATAAGGACTGCATTACCCCAGCCAGTTATCAAAAGCCCTCCGCCGCAGGTGTGGGGCTTTTTTGTTGCCCTGTTGTTCAGAGAGACCGGGGTGAACGTGAGCCCATAACCGACTCACCGCCGTTGGCCTACGGTTCAACACCCAGATCATAGCCACTCGGGATGAAACTTTTGACGCTCCCCGATCCTCACCCCACCTTTGTGTCACAATAAAGCAGGAGAGGCCGAAAACCTGAAATCGAGTAGGCAAAAAACGAATAGTAAACAACATTTTTTAAACCAACAAAGCCATGTTAAACAAAACCCATTTCAAAAGCCTGCTGGCAGGCGCATTCGCACTGGCCGGTTCGGCCGCCTTCGCCCAAACGACCCCCACTCCCGAACAGCTCACCGTTGAGGTGTATCAAGCCGGCCAGCCTAACAAAATTCGTCTGTACGTTGAAAAGCAACCAAACGCGCTTGTCTTTGTGCAATTGCTGGGCCCGGCGGGTGAGCAATTCTACCAAGGCATCTTGCCCAAAAAAGGCGACAAGTTCAGCCAGGTTTTTGACATGATTGAACTCAAGGACGGAGCCTACACGCTGCGCATCACCCAGGGCAAGGACGTCATCGTCAAGCCGATTCAATTGCAAACCGCTGCGCCGGAACCAGTGGCTCCGGTACGGTTCGTGACGCTCGGCAAATAATTTCAATTCTAAAAAAAATTAGTCATGAAAGAGAAAGTACGAAGAAGATTGTTAGCCCTGTGCTTGTTGTGTGCAAGCATCGGAGTACAAGCGCAAAACAAGCATACAGTAAGCGGATTTGTAAAGGATAATGCAAACGGAGAGGGACTTATAGGTGTATCCGTGTACGTTCGGGAAGCAGCAACAGGCGTGGTGACCAATCCGTACGGGTTTTATTCCATTACCCTACCGAGCGGCTCCTATACATTGGTATTCAGCTACCTGGGATATCAGAAAATAGCCAGAGAAGTGATGCTGGATTCGGATAAAGTGGCGAGTGTTGAAATGAATGTTGAAAGTAATCAACTGGCGGAAGTGATTATTTCTACTAAAAAAGAAGACGAAAATGTGAAAAGCATTGAAATGTCTGTCAATAAAGTAGAGATGAAAACCATTAGAAAAATGCCGGCTTTATTAGGCGAGGTTGATTTGATCCGGAGTATTCAGTTGCTCCCCGGAGTTACTACGGTCGGTGAAGGTGCCTCAGGGTTCAACGTTCGGGGCGGCGACATTTCTCAAAATTTAGTGTTGCTCGATGAAGCCCCTGTTTACAATTCTTCCCATTTATTTGGTTTCTTCTCTGTTTTTAATCCCGATGCTGTGAAGGATGTGAAATTGATAAAAGGTGGTATTCCCGCACAATACGGTGGCCGTATTTCATCGATTCTGGATGTAAGGATGAAAGAAGGGAATTCCAAGAAACGCGAAGTCAATGGCGGAATTGGCACCATATTTTCACGATTGACCTACGAGCAGCCCTTTGCAAAAGGGAAAGGGTCGTTCATAGTGGCCGGGCGACGTTCTTATATTGACGTTCTTGCCAAACCTTTTTTGAATAAAGATCAGAAAGATTCCAAGTTTAACTTTTATGATCTTACTGCCAAAGTGAACTATCGCTGGGGAGACAAAGACACATTTTTTGCTTCGGGATATTTTGGCAAAGATGTTTTTGGAAGTGGAGATTTTGGTTTTGGCTGGGGTAACGCTACGGCAACGGGGCGCTGGAACCACGTTTTTTCTAACAAGCTGTTCATGAACCTCACCACTTTTTATAGTAACTACGATTACAACTTGGGTCAGAATCAAAACAAAGATGATGCGAAAGAAAAATTTAACTGGGAATCGAAAATTATCAGTAAAAGTGTGAAACCTGACTTTACCTATTACATCACGCCCAAAAACCAGATAACATTTGGCGGACAATACATCCACTATGATTCCCGACCCGGAAAAGCAGTGGCTGTTTCAGCAGGAGAAATTACGGATGTCAGTCTGGAGCCACGGTATGCTGACGAATCTGCTTTGTATATTGGAAATGAGCAAAAACTAACGGATCTTATTTCGTTACAATATGGAATACGTTATTCTTATTTCCGCAGCACCGGGCCCGGAACGGAATACGAATATCTTGAGACCGTAAAGGGTCAGAGAAAAACGCCGATCTATCCCGGAACAACTTACAAAAAAGGCGATGTAATTAAATCATACGGCAATTGGGAGCCACGTTTGTCGATCAATATTGGGCTATCATCATCTACTTCCATCAAGGCAAGCTACAACAGAACATCCCAATATTTACACTTACTCTCCAATACAGCTGCTAGCTCGCCGCTGGATGTCTGGACCATGAGTGGCTACAATATTAAACCTGAAATGGCAGATCAGGTAGCGCTTGGATATTTCAAAAACTTTAAGGATAACACGTACGAGGCTTCGGTTGAGGTTTATTCCAAAAATCTTTACAATCAGATCGACTATGTACCAGGGTCGGAACTACTGCTGAATCAGTTCGTCGCGGGTGACTTGCTTATTGGGAAAGGAAGGGCTTACGGTGCTGAATTTTATTTGAAAAAGAACAAGGGCCGGTTAACGGGGTGGGTGAGCTATACCTTGTCTCGGACTGAACGTTTGGTTGAAACGGTTAACAATAGCGACTGGTTTCCTGCCCGGTTCGATAAGCCGCATAATTTCACCTCCGTAGCTATTTACGACCTGACTAAACGATTAACACTTTCTGCAAATTTCACGATTGCGTCAGGAACACCCGCAACTTTTGCAACGAATCGCTACAACTGGAATGGATGGGCAATTGGTAACAATTATGAAGGGAAAAGAAACAATAGCAGAATACCTGCTTATCATCGTCTGGATTTTGCAGCTACTTTGAAGTCTAAGAGAAAGTTGTTAGGTACGGGAGAAGGAGAATGGGTGTTTTCAGTTTATAATGTGTACAACCATCGGAATCCTTACTCAGTATACACCCGTGTAAATGAGGAAAATTCGCTAAAAACCGAGGCCGTAAAATTCTCCGTAATCGGCAGCTTCATCCCGGCAATCACTTACAACTTTAAGTTCTGATTTATAAACTAACATAAATAACAGCAATGAAAAACATATTAGAAGTAATTAAAATAAAGTCAACGATATACTATCTCGTGACGCTTGTAGCATTCGCTTCTCTAACGAGCTGTGAGGATGTAATTGACCTAAAATCAGATACTGGTCCTTCTCAACTAGTTGTGGACGGTTGGATTACCAATCAGGGAGGTCAACAAACGATCCGGCTCACATGGTCAGGCGACTATTTCGATAATGGTGCTGCTAAGCCCGTTCTTGGGGCAGCAGTGACGGTTACTGACGAAAAGGGAAAAGCATATGAGTTTAAGGACTTTGCTAATAAGGGCGAGTATGTTTGGGGAATCGCGACAGACACGCTTGGACATATCGGCGGCACCTATACTCTACATGTAAAAAATGGATCGGATACTTACTCGGCTTTAAATCAGATCAAACGGGTTCCTAAGATCGATTCGATTGTATATCAGCACGAAACCTTGCCTTTCAAACCGGATAAGGGCCCGAAAGAAGGATATATAGCATCATTTTACGCCAGGGATTTTGAGGGATCGGGAGATGCTTATTGGATCAAACCCGTAATCGGAGAAAAAGTAGTTGTTGGCAAGCCAACCTCTATTTCTATTGCCTATGATGCATCGTTTAGTGCTGGTACTGCCTCCGATGGTTTAATTTTTATTCAACCGATTCGCCAATCCATCACAACTGATTCGCTTTATTCTGCGGGCGTTTCTGTCGGTGTTGAATTGCATAGCATTACCAACGAGGCTTTTGAATTTCTCAAACAAATTGGCGAACAGGCTGCCAACGGAGGATTATTTGCAGTTCCTATGCAGAACGTAAAATCAAACGTAGTAAACGCAAATCCAAGCGGCCCGAGAGCATTGGGATATTTTGGTGCTTCGGCAGTGAGCAGATTGGAGACTGTGATTGCTCCGGAAAAAGCAAAGGCGAAGAACGAGTAAGATTTTTAATCGCTTTGTCGGCTGTACTGGCTACAGCTATAGCACAGACGGTGAAAAGCCCTCCGGTGTCCGCGCTGGGGGGGCTTTCTGGTTGTAGACCACCAAGCTAATCGCCTGCCTTTCTGCCGTTTGGTCGCCCCAACGACTCCCGGTCGAATACCAGCAATTCAAAGCCGGATTACGGCTACTCATGACAAAATTTTTGAATCGAGTGCCTTGTTACCTGCACCTTTGCTTCGTAATCATTTATACTTCACTTTAATACCAAATCATCATGCATCAAAACACATCTGCCGCAAAGATCAAGATCATGAAACGCACCTTATTTTATCACATCAGTTGTATCGCCCTGCTCATTTTCGGGCTGGGAGCCTGCCGGGAAGACGTTGGCCCGAACCAGGGCGATGAAAAAACCTATGCCCTAACCGGCTTCGACCGGCTCGACATAGGTAGCGCCTTTTCGGTCGCCGTACAAGCCGGGCCTGTTTTCGCGGTTGTGGCCGAAGGCGACCGGCGGAATTTGGACGATCTGGACGTGTACGTCTCTAAAGGTACGCTGTTGGCCAGATACCGTACCAGCCGGATCCGGAAGCACCAAACCTCGTTGTTGATCACGATGCCGACCGTGCGGGGTGTTGAGTTTTCGGGCGCCAGCCAATCGACGATCACCGGCTTCACCAACCTCAGCGAACTAAGCATCGAACTGTCGGGAGCCGCTGAAGCGGAGTTCACCGGAGAAGCCGCCCGAATAACAACAGACTTGTCGGGTTCATCGACGCTGCAACTGAACGGGCGTGGAACAGCGCTGTCGGCGAAAGTAGGGGGTGCATCCTATCTACAGGCCTTTTCGTATCCGGTTAGCGAGGCTGGTATTAACGCATCGGGCGCCAGCAAAGCGAGTGTTAGCGTGAGCAATACATTAGTGGTCGATGCCAACGGAGCCAGCACCGTCCGCTACCGGGGTACGCCCACCGTGCGGCAGCACGTGAGCGGAGCCAGCACCGTGCAGAGCGAGTAGGCATAACATTTCCCTTTCACTTACCTTCCTCCCATCCTCTATTAGCCATGAAAAAATTGCTTGTCTGCAAATTAGCTACCCTATTTTTTGGCTTTCTGGCCGTCGGGGTTTTTGCCAAACTGCAAACCGTTGCCCTGTACCTGCATCATGGCGATTTGCTGGGTGCCGCGCTGGCTTTGCTAAGTGCCATTTTTGGTTCGCAATGGATCGAATACGGAAAGCGAATAGACAAGGCTCCGCCCAGCCTACCGGACTCAATCCCCGTTGGGCCGCAGTTGGCTTAACCACTATTCTTTAATTTTTTTTCTTTTTCAAAACCGCTCATTTTTAACCAATTCGTTACTCCGATGACACCCGAACATAAACAACTCATCAAAGCCGCCGTTCCCGCGCGGAAGGGACACGGGGTGTCGCTGACGACACATTTTACCAACCAATTATCATGAAAAGATTAAACATATGCCGAACCGATACAATCCTCTGTGGCCTGCTGGCCATTATTGTCCACTCCAGACCGGACATGACTATAGGGGAGAAGCGGCAGGATGCAACGCTGGCCCAATCCGGCTGGCCTACCTGGGTTCGTCGCCTGCTCAACGGCAACGGGTCTTACCGGATAGTTAACCCGTTCTCAGTTGTGAAACATGCTTTACACTTGCTTATCTCCGGCTTACGGAAGCGAACCCGCTCCGTTGTGGATAAACGTATTCTGGTCAGTGGCGGCTGGCTGATTGTAATCCTGCTAACCGGATTTGGCGGACCGGCCTGGTCGCAGTGTTTTGCGGGGGGGTATAGTAACAAGTATGAGGTAACGGCAAATAACGTTTATGGCGCCACTGACGTTGCCATGGGTGATTTTAACAAGGACGGACGACCCGACATGGCCATCGGGCGCCCGAACGAGCACCTCCTCTCGGTGGTATATGGACAGGCGGCTGGGGGCTTTAGTGCGCCCAATAACATTAAGGTAGGCAATACTCCCAACGCCGTAGCGGTGGGCGACTTCAACGGCGATGGCAAGCCCGACCTGGTCGTAGCGAATGCAGGGTCTGAAAATGTCAGAGTGCTGCTTAATAACAGTGTTGTTGGCTTCTCATTGGGCTATTCAGTAGACACGCCATTGGGCTTTTCGCCCGCGTCATTAGCGGTGGGCGACTTCAACGGCGACGGCAAGGATGACCTGGTCGTGACAAACCCGGCTGCTGACCAGGTTTCGGTGTTGCTGGGTACTGATTTTGGCGACTTTTTATCGCCGAACGCTTATGCGGTGGGAGACAGCCCTTGGTCCGTGGCGGTGGGTGATTTCAACGGCGATGGCAAGCCCGACCTGGCCGTGGCGAACTTTGGGGCCGGTAAAGGGACTGGCAGCGTTTCGATACTCATCAGTAAAGGTATTCTCGGCTTTGGGTCAGCGTTCACAATTTATGTGGGCGATAACCCCGAGGACTTAGCCGTGGGGGACTTTAACGTGGATGGCAAGCTTGACTTAGCCGTCACCAACCGATCGCCGGGCAACGTGATGGTGCTGCTCAACAATGGCGTTGGCACCTTCATCTCATCCATTAATTATGCGGTAGGCTATGGGCCAAATGCCCTCGCGGTGGGCGACATCAATGGCGATGGCAAGCCCGACCTGTCCGTGGCGAACAATTTTTCAAATTCTGTTTCGGTGCTGCTGAACACTGGCTCCGGTGCCTTTGCCCCGGCTACCAACTACGGTACGGGTGTGAACAGTGCCCCCGTCGACGTAGCAATAAGCGATGTCAACAGCGACGGTAAGCCCGACGTTGTCGTGGTGCTACCGTCACTGACGCGTGTCAAGGTAATGCTCCAACATATTTGCCTCAATACCCATCCCTTTAAGGTCATCAATATGCCTACACTGAAGGCCACTCTGGGTCAGCCTTTTAACTACACCATTCCATCGGGTTACTTTTCCGATACCGAGACGCCCGACAAGCTGACCTATCTGATCACCAACTTACCGGCTGGGCTGGTTTTTACCGCCCCAGCCACCATCAGCGGTACACCATTAGGGAAAGCCGGCCAGTTCTCAGCCAATATAAAGGTTACCGACCCGGAAGGTTTTGCCCTCACAACAGGCATCAACTTTCTTATAACTAACGCTGAGGCTAATAATCAGGCTCCCACGGTCAACAAGGCAATCCCGGACCAGTTGTCCACTCAGGGTCAGGACTTTATCTATATTATCGCGGCTAATACCTTCACCGACGCTGAGACTCCCAACAACCTGACCTTGTCGGTCACCGGCTTACCTGCGGGTTTGGCGTTCACCGCCCCGGCCACCATCAGAGGTACTCCCTCCACACTTCTCAATTCGCCTTTCCAGATTACGGTAACGGCCACTGATCCGAGGGGACTGTCCGTCAGCACTACTTTCTTGCTGGTTGTTCAGGCGCAACCCCTGCTGCTGCTTGCGCCCCTCTACAACTGTCAGACCGGCGCCCTTACCTTTCAGACTACCGGCGGAGACGGCTCTAAAATCGAGTATATGGCCCTGAATAAAACCGGATGGATAAGCAACCCCAATCAGATTCTCGACAGAGTGCTGCTTACGGCCGCCTATGCAAACCCGCTTACCCTGAAAGCTCGTCAGAGTGGTCAGGAAGTGACCTATAGCTTTGACATCCGGGTTGCCTGCCCAGCTGACACCCGGGGCCGTCTGACCGCTGAAGCGCCCAGCCCGGAAGTTATTTTGCTGGTGCTAGCTTACCCCAACCCCGTCCAAGAAGACTTTACCGTAGCCATCGAAGGGGCTGGTGGGCAGGTAGTTCGGCTGTGGTTGGTGGATGGGCAGGGCCGTACCCTTGTGGATCGCCAGATCAACGTCGTGCAGACCCAGCACAGGGAGCCCATGAGTATAGGGCAACACGAACCGGGTATGTACCTGCTGCGAGTAAGCACGGCGGGCCAGGCCAGGACTCTGAAGGTGTTGCAACGGTAGTACACCAACCCACATGCCCGGCTCAGATTAGTCGGCTTGCATAACAGATTGATCACGAGACCTTAAACGTCTCAATTAAATGAAAACGAAAGCCATCAGCCACCAGATTATGCGCTTCCCGCTGTCCCAAATAATTCTTGGTATGATCATCTGCTGTGGTATCGTGGCAATCGGCCAGGTAGGCGTCATTCAACTGCTCAAGTCGACAGCCCTTGACGTTGGCGCCAAAAAACTGATTAACGGTGTCGTGGCTGCCGTTCTAATTGTCAGCAGCTATGTACTGTGGTTCAGGTTCTGCGAAAAGAGACCTATTTCAGAATTGTCGCCAACGGGAATGGTCGGACAGTTGATGGCGGGGATTGCCCTGGGCGCGGTTTTGCAATCCCTGACCATTCTGGCAATCTACCTTTGGGGCGGCTTCCAGGTCATCTCCACTAATTCCTTTCGTTTGGTCATTCCTGCGATGGCAGGGGCGTTAGTCGTAGCCGTTTTTGAGGAAGTCATCGTTCGGGGTATCCTGTTCCGACTTATCGAAAAAAGGTGGGGGAGTTACGTGGCGCTGCTTCTTTCGGCCTTGATCTTCGGTGTCCTGCACCTGGCCAATCCCAATAGTTCCCTGATCGCGGCGCTGGGACTTTCCATACAAGCCGGGCTTTTATTGGCTTCCGCGTACATCTACACCCGAAGTTTATGGTTTCCCATCGCCATCCATTTTGCGTGGAACTTTACCGAATCAGGAATTTTCGGCGCCAAGGTATCGGGAAACGTAATGAACAAGAGCTTATTCGTTACGAAGATCGATGGGCCCGCGTGGCTCACCGGCGGAGAATTTGGACCAGAGGGATCTATTCAGGCAACGCTATTTTGCTTAATAGCAACGATTTGTTTGCTACTGATGAGCCGCCGACAAAACAAACTGCTACCGCCTGCCCGTCCCCGTGACTTATTCTATGGCGACCAAATGGCACAATGACAAAATCTGAGTAATTCATCCATTCACCTGTTAACGCATAGCAACCATGATGATTCTTGTGGCCGGGCCATACCGCTCCGGCACTAACGACGACCCGGCTCTGATGGCCGAAAACCTACATCGGCTCGAAGCCGTAACCTTACCCTTGTTTCGGGCGGGCCACCTGCCCATGATCGGCGAATGGGTTGCCCTGCCGCTCTGGCACATGGCGGGTGGTCAAACACCCGGCGACGCAGCATGGCAGGAAATTTTGTATCCTGTCGCCCACCATCTGCTGGATCGGTGCGATGCCATACTACGTCTCCCCGGCGAGTCAAAGGGAGCCGACGAAGACGTTCGGTTGGCTACTGAACGCGGCCTGCCGGTGTACCATCGGTTGGATGATGTACCGGGGGTATCCCAACCCTAAAAATTTGTGCAGACAATAGGAGTATCAACCACAAACGCATGACTACAATGAAAACAATCCTCGATGACTGGTCTGTCAAAGACCTCGAAGACGGCTCTTCCCTGACCGTCACGGTTGTTAACTGCCCCGAATTGGGCAACCAGTCGCTGCCCGGCATTCAGGTGCTGTGCATGGATACCATCGTGAACTTTGAACCCGGTATCGTGGAGCGCTGGGCCCATCAGGCCACCAAAGCGGGGGTTGACGAGTACCTGCTCGAAGATAAATCCTGGCTGGTACACGAGGACCAGTTCGTGAAAAATTACCTGATGCTCGGCTCGCCCCTCAAAATGAAAGTGTCGGTGAAAACCCGCACCTCCCAGATCGTCAGCCGGGAGTATTACCTGCCGTTCGACGTATGATCATAACCGGAAATGATGGAATCTCTATTTATAGCACTGACGTGGGCCACCCTGAATGGGGCAAGTTTGGATAGCCCGGCTAAGGTCAAGGTCAAGGCTAAATCCGCGTCGGCTCCCGGCAGCGGGTAAATACGACTCCACCCAGTTGGGCTAATAAAACTCCGGTGGTTTCGCCAGTGCCTTTGCCGCTTTTCATCACTTCATCTTTTTCAAAATCTCCTCTTTTTAGTCAATTCAGTGTCAAGATGACTACCGAACAAAAACAACTAATAAAAAACACCGTTCCCGTTCTACAAGAACACGGGGTGTTGCTGACGACGCCCTTCTACCAGCGTCTGTTCACCCATTATCCCGACCTGAAAACCGTGTTCAATATGGATCATCAGCAAAGCGGTCGGCAACCCATAGCGTTAGCCTCTGCCGTACTGGCCTACGCCCAGCATATCGACAATCCGCTGGTGCTCGAGCCAGCCCTGACCCGCATTGGTCATAAACACACCAGCCTGAACATCCGCCCCGAGCACTACCCCATCGTGGGCGAGCAGTTACTGGCCTCCATCAGCGAGGTATTGGGCGAAGCCGCTACGCCCCCGCTTCTGGATGCCTGGGCCGCCGCCTACGGACAGTTAGCGGCTCTGATGATTGGCATCGAAGCCACCCTGTATTCGGCAAAGGCCGGAACGCTCACCCCATCGGCTGTTAAATCGGGTTGCCCAATGCACCAGATGCCTTTATAAAATGTCGGCACAATCTTACCAATTACGTGTTATGGCCGTCTGGACCAGCTTTCTTACCTTGTTGGGCTATTCATCAGCCAGTCAGAATCAGGTTACTCGCGGTCCATTCGCCATCGGCTACACGCTGGGACGGGACTACAGGCTGAACCTGTACAACAGCAACAGCAATGGCAAACTGATCGGCACCCACACAACCTCCTATTTCAGGATCACCTGCCGGGGTAAGCGCGTGGCGTTGACCACCACTGACGGCAAAAAAGCGCAGATCTGGGAGGCTCGGTATCTGAATGATACCCCCAGAACGGCCATGCTGGCCACCAGCAATAGCATTTACCTCATTACCGACGATAACCGGTCCGCCGGTGCGGGGCAGGCACGCGTAACTACCGTCACCGCCGCAGGTGGCGAGTTGAGCACCTATCAGGCTCGACAGTGACCACGGGCAACCCGGCATCCGATGGATCAGCCTTCCGATGGATAACTCCGACTCGTCCCGGTTTTTGTCGGGTGGGCGATATCTGCTGGTCAATGACCGTAGTGTGTTGGATGTACACACCCTGACGAATCACCCCCTTCGATCTGATTATCGAGGCTGCTCAACAGACCTTAGCTGATTATAGCCCATTTGAAGGTGGTGGGCTGGTTAATTTCTCGCCCGGCAAGTCGCAACTCGTCTTTCTCGGCTCACGGCATAACCACCAGCGCAATCGGTCCGAGTACGCGCTGCTGGCCGTCGACTTTGTAAATAATCTAACTTACGCCGTTCCATTCCGTCCGTCGGCTACGCAGTTTATGTGGGCTGAAGACGCCACCTCCGATTGGTTGGCCACGTATTTTGACTGGACGACGGACAGACAGGGTAAGGAGGTGCTGAGCCTTCATCATTACACGCAACACCCGGCCTGGCATGGCAAGTGGGCGCAGAACGAGACACCACATCAGCCAGTCCATCGAGCCCAAAATTACCCGGTATGAAGGTATGGTCAGTGCCAAATTCACCATCAACGGCTCCCTGTTCAGTTGCTACGTCCGCGAGGACTATAAAAGACTTAGCCTGAAAAGTACGGACCAAACGCTACTCAAAACCATCGGCGACCTATTTGACTGGGAACTTCGCCAAGGCCGTTTTCAAGACGGATTTGCCGAGATGGAACCCGACTGACCAGTCTGTTCTTCGTTAGAACGACTCATAGCCAGCCCGTCACGGTTGAACCACCCGAATCCGCGACTCGACCCGAAATACTTGCTGAACCGGGTCGCCCGGCCCACCTTCGTATCGCCAATTCGCCTCAACGGCAAACCACGAATTATAAACCATACGTCGCCATGCGCCTTATTCTTTTCTTTCCGCTGCTTCTGATTCTTTCGCACCTTGCGCTGGCTCAACCACAGGCCCAGGCTAAAATCCAAGTGGTATTGCTTGGTATGTATCACCTGAACAATCCCGGTCTAGACGTAGCCAAAGTTAAGGTAGACGACGTACTGGCCGACAAACGGCAGGCCGAAATTCGGCAAGTGGTCGATGCCCTGAAAGCATATGCACCCGAGCAGATTTTCACCGAATACAGCATTCGTCAGCAAACCCACTTAGACAGTCTTTACCGGGTGTATATGGCCGGAGGCCGACGCGACAAGCGGGGCGAACTGGATCAGATCGTATTTCGCATGGCGGGCGAACTCGGCCTTAAACCCGGACAGATCTTCGGCGTGGACGACACCGGAAATTTCCCCTACGATTCGCTGATGAAGGTGGCCAATGGGGCGGGTCAGCAGGCACTGCTTGCGGAGATGACCAAGACGATAGGGACCTATACGAACTGGTTCGATACGTACCTGCATGACCATACCGTTGGGGAGGTGATTCTGGCAATCAACACGCCCGAACAGTACCGCTGGCAGTTAGGCAGCTACTCCGATATATTCAGTCGAGTGGGCGGACTCGACAATTCGGTGGGGGCTTACCTGACCGCTGAGTGGTACAAACGCAACATTTACACCCATAGCCACATCCTCAAGCGCATCGCGCCCGGCACCAGGCGTATTTTGGTAGTCTTCGGTGCCGGTCACGCGGCTGTTTTTAACCACCTGTTCGGACTTAGCAACCAGTTTGAGGTGGTTCCGCTGCCCCAGGTGCTGAAATAATCGACCAGTTTATCAATCTTTTTCACCCCTACACCATGCACCTTTTCATAATCGGCCTGTTCATGGTTTGCATAATTACTCCCGGCTACGGAGTCGTGGATTGTCCACCCTTTATCACCAACGGAAAACTATACGGCATCCTGCCCCTAGTCAATCAACGAGTAAGCTATTCGGAAGTAGCCGACTGTGGGACTGTTTCGCAGGCCGATCTATTCCGGCACGTCCGGTTGTGGGCCGTGCAATTTTGTCATGCCCCCGGCGACACGTGCCTGCTGCTTGACAAAGAAACCGGCGACCTGGTCGGACGGGTGTCGCAGGTGATTACCCTGCCGCGTTCGGAGCAGTCGGCGGGTGGCGTATACACGTTTCAATACAGCCTTGTTATTGAGTGCGCTAACCGCAAATACCGGGCAACCATCATCCAGCTTGACGTGCAGGAAAGCGGAGCTAAACCGATCCCCGTCGAGATCTATTGTCAGAAAAATGAAGCCGAACTTCGGGCGATTTACGCGGCTCTCGACCGAAAACTCAATGATCGCCTGACCTCACTTCGGGAAAACGTAACCAATTACAAACCCTTCTAACATCGAAACCTCCATGACTACCGAAAAAACAATCCTCGACGAATGGTCCGTCAAAGACCTCGAAGACGGCTCTTCCGTGACTGTTAGGGTCATCAACTGCCCCGAATTGGGCAACCAGTCGCTACCCGGCATTCAGGTGCTGTACATGGGCAACATCGTGAACTTTGAACCCGGCATTGTGGAACGCTGGGCCTATCAGGCCACCAAAGCGGGGGTTGACGAGTATCTGATCGAAGATAAATCCTGGCTGGTACACGAAGACCAGTTCGTGAAAAATTATTTGCTGCTCGGCTCGCCCCTCAAAGCCAAGGTGTCGGTGAAAACCCGTAATTCAAAAGTCATCAGCAGAGAGTACCATCTGCCATTCGACGTATAATCATAACCGGAAATGATGGAATCTCTTTTTATAGCGCTGACGTGGGCCACCCTGAATTGGGTAAGTTTGGCTAGTCCGACCAAGAGCATGGTCAATACTGAATCCGCTTCGTCTCCCGACAACCGGCTTTCCCCGGATGAAGCGCAGGCGCGGCAAACGGTCATCAGTTTCTTGAACTGGTATAAAAACAATATCCAGGAAGCGAACCGGATTCAGCTGGTCAATCAGACCCAGGGAAAACCCTATTCGGTAAATCTGAAAAACGGGGAGCGGTACCTGACGTACCTGAAAAGCAGCCAACTGCTGACCGATGCCTACCTGAATCAGTGGCGGGTGTTTTTTAAGGAACGCCAGGAAGGCTTTCGCCAAAGTCCGCAGGACGAAGGGCCGCCCACGGGATTCGATTACGATTTGGTCTTGTTAACTCAGGACGTGGATATGCAGCTTGCCGCGCTCAAATCAATGAAAATGGGCAAAGCCGTGATAAGCAATGGCAAAGCGACAGTGGAGTTCACGCTACAGGATGCTTACGAGTTCCGGCTCATGCGGCGAAATGGCCGCTGGTTAATTAACGAAATCCTGAACCAAAGTCAGGAGTAACGACAAAAACGATGGCCTCAATGAATACTACCAAAATTCTTAGCGGTGTCAACTGGCTGCTCATCGGCGTTTACGGTGCCATTATCATCTGGATATTGCTGCAAAAAGCGAACCCGGCCAATGATGCCGGGGGAGGAGAGCAAGAAGTCGCTCTGAAAGGAATCGGCGTTTTTCTATTGCTCGTGTTGGCCGGGTTGAACTGGTTGCCGTATCAATGGACAAAAATCGTAGTCCTCCTGCTCGTTGCATCGCTCCTGTTGTTAATCCGCTACATCAGTACCCATTAAGCCATGAACTTAGACCAGCACCCTACCCTCGACCAACTTTGCCAGCTTGTCGCCAGCGTGGATGACGACCGGGACTCCCACATTCTTTTCGTGACCAAAGATGGGGACGTTCACCTCTCGTCTCTCCGGGCAGACGCCGCATTCGGGGCCGACTACGCCAATGAAGATATCCTTCAGTTCGTACTGGATTCTTTTCTGATTGCCAAGGGATTTATGGGCTGGCAGGCCACGCAGGACACGGAATGGATGGACGAACTGTTTTCAGCACTAATCCTGCATTGGGCGGAGAAGACAACCGGCTTTGCCTGGCATTCAATCTAAGCCAGCCATCACAAAACAGTTTTTGGGCTTCATAAAAAAACCATTAAAAACAATCCTATGCTAACCAAACCATTATTCAGCTGTCTATTGACCTTGATCATGCTATCCGATCCAGACTTTGCACAATCTCCGAAACCCATTGTTAATTATTTGGGAATTCAGACCCCGATTTCCGTTCAGAAAAAGGTGTATCGGTTAGCTTGGTCAGCTCATCCCGAAGCCTCGCTTTACAAACATGAATACCTGGTGACTGGCGATGATTTTTCAAAATACAAGTCGATGGTAGGTATTGATTTTGTCCTGACCGAATCGTCGGTTGACCAGGCTGTAGCTACCAAACTCCGCGAATTGGATAATCTGAAAAGTAGCAATCCAATCGTCAATTACGAATTGATTAAGAATCCCGCCACAGGAGAAAAAATGATTGACTGTCTGATTGGCAATAATGCTGCCAATGAACGGGATAATTTGGTGGAGCGCGATGTGTTCCGGTTTAAAGCCGTCAAAACCAAATCGGGCCAACGGGGAATCTTGTTGTTCATGGTTAGTAACCGAAAGTATGGTGCGGAAATTACTCCATTTTTGACTACGTTAAAAGTCGATAAGCCGTTATTAGTTAACGAAGTGGCTAAACTAACACTACCCACAATTCATTTGTAAGCTGCGCGCGTATCTCCGAAATGTTTATGAGAAGTTCCTGATACTTCAAAATAGATCAATGAGGAATAAAAGTGATTAAAAAAACATATTAAATATGTGTTCATAATCTTACCTGAATACTTAAATGAATAAGGTCACAGAAACTCTCTCCATTACCAAATTAGGCCTAATCCTTTCGTTTTTTGGCCCACCGTTGCTATTAGTTCCTTTTCAATTACTTGCGCCCAAGCCACTCACAGATTCGATTGTGCTTCTTCGGGAACTCTTATTTTTTCTACTCGCTGGTGTACTAATCCTGATAATTATCAAGGGTGAAGAGTTGAATTTACAATCGGTAGGTATCCATAGTAGACATTGGGGGAAATCTATTCTCTGGACTCTCTTTCTGTTACTTATGTTTTATATCGTAGTAGCGGGTTGCCTTGGAATATTTCAACTAATAGGAATTTCATTTGGGCAGGAGGATGGAAAATATACAAATATTTCATCCTGGGTTTTAACCGTAGTCATGCTTAGGGCAGGAGTCGTAGAAGAGCTATTCTATCGTGGGTACATAATGGAGCGATTATATAAAATCACTAACAACCGGATTATTTACCTTATAACTCCTTCAATAATTTTCGGGCTTCTTCACTACCGTCAGGGAATTGGTGGCATTATTATAGCAACAGCTACTGGCCTCCTTTTTTCCTATTTCTATTGGAGAAAGCGAGATTTAAAAATTAACATTATGGCTCATTTTTTAGCTGACTTTATACCTAATGTTCTGATTCCAATGATTAATTAGTATTAGCACTATAACCAACGACAGGAGACAATACCGACGAAATACCCTTATAAAAAAGCGGAATCGACCAATTGTGTTTAAATGATGTTAGTATCCATTGTGAAAAGACATCAGACACAGACATACCCCTAGTAATTCAAGATTATGAAACGAATTAATTTGGACAAATTAATTGCCGTTGTATTTTTGGCATTGATAATTTTATTTTTGGTTCTATCGATGACCAATCGAACATTCTTTGATTGGGTTTTTGACAGGCATCATAATCAATGGAGTTGGTATGTAAGACCTATTTTCTTGATTCCATTTTGTTATTTTGCCTATGAGCGAAGCTGGGCTGGAATTTCAATAACCATATTTTGTCTTTTTACGAGTATGTTCTGGTTTACTAGGCCAGAAGTTGTAAGTGATGATGTTAAGACATTTCTCCAATTTGAAAAAGACTGGCTATATGGTGCATGGGATTATAAAAAGATACTACTACTCAGTACGGTTCCCATTTCATTCATTGCCTTAGGGCTTGCCTTTTGGAAACGTAGTTTATTTATGGGACTTGGCGTTGTTGTTGCAATGGCGACAGGCAAAGTAGTTTGGAGTATTCAAAACGCAGGTGAATCAGGTAAGTCTATCCTTATCCCTGCACTACTTGGATTGATACTTTATAGCGGACTACTATTTTTTGGATTTAAAAAACTTGAAACGAAAGAATTAACTTAACGTAAGTTGTGCATAATCTCCGGGAGATATACTGCGTGACAAAATAAATAGCAACCGAACGAGGCTTTTTTAAACGCCTATTTTAGCTCTAACGTAGCCATGCTTACAAAGCCATTTCTAAACCTAAAATTTAAGATATGAAAAAGCGGAATTTTATTTTAAGTTCTATACTCCTGTGCGGATTTCTGTGTCTGGCATTTACTTTTGATTCCCAAGTACTCCACTGGCTTTGGTCTGACATCAAACCCGTTGCCATTATTTTAACTCTACTAACCAGTGTACTTGGGTTTTCTTTATTAAAAGAAACCAATAAACCCAGACAAAATAGTCAGAAGTAAGGAGCTCCTGAACCTCTAACCCTCTAAACAAAAGTAATCGTATGAAATACGTCGGAATCGGGTTCCTCATCGGCCTGGCAGGCTACGTCCTGGCAGCCTTTCTGAGCTACTACCTCATGGGTAAATTTTCGTCCAACGGTCACGACCGGAGCGTCGAGGCCAGCATGACCAGTGCCTTCGTTTTCGGCCCGATTGGCTTCATCCTGACGTTCATTGGAGGGTACATATGGGCTAAACACACGTTTTAAAACCCCAATCATGTCCGAAGATATCTTCTCACCCGATCGGCAGTATAAAGTAAGTTTTGACAGCTACGAGATGCGGATGAGTCATTGGGTTGACCAGCCGTCGCTGATTCGGGTTCGGGATAATTTTTGTTTGTTTGCCCTCGACAAGGATGACTGGTCGGCATGGGAGGTAAGCTGGCTAGATGACTCGACCGTTGCGCTGGTGCTGCGGAAATACCCCGGCCTGATCGACTGTACTCTCGAATTGAACGTCGCCACCAGCGAGGGGCAGGCCGTAGGCCGAAGGGCTTCGATAGCGGGCAGTTTCTCGGCGGTGAGAGACTGGGTGTTAAGCCTGAACTAGCGGGGCATCATCGGTACCGACTACCGACAGCTCTGCAACCACTTTTTTTCTTTAAACTAGACCGATTTAAAAATCCAAAGCTATGTCAAATTCAACTCATTCAGCCGATATTAAAGTAAAACACACATCCTATTTTAAAGACAAAAAAGCAGACTTTGACTACTTTGAAAATTGGGTCAGTCAACTGGAAAAAAATATTGAGAGGACGTACGAACGGCATACCGTTTCAACTTCATTAGGGAACACGCACGTCTGGGGGCTGAACACGCACCAAGACTACCCTGACACTTTGGTCATATTTCCGGGGGCACGAACCACATCGCTCATTTGGGATTTTGACAGAGGCTTGGACAACCTGAACCAGCCCATGAAAATCTACCTGGTAGAAACCAACGGGTTGCCCAATCTGAGTGATGGAAACACCCCCGAGATTCACTCGCTGGATTATGGGTGGTGGGCGACTGAGGTACTAGACGGTTTAAAAATCGATAAAGCGTTCGTAGCCGGGGCTTCGTTTGGCGGGCTAATTTGTATGAAGCTGGGCATTGTCAGCCCAGAGCGGATCAAAGCGGCTTTTCTGCTGAATCCGGGCTGTTTGCAACCCTTTTCTCTCCGTTTAAAAAACTTATATTACAATATCTTGCCCATCATGCGCCCGAATGAAAAGAATGTTTTGACATTTTTAGAGAAGGCGGTTTTCTCTAAACCGAATCATCAACTTTCCCCAACCGCCGAAAAAATGCTGGTCGACTACGAGGTTTTCGCCATTACACGGTATAAAGACAACACGCAAAAGCCCTACTACATGGACAGCCAGTTGGCCCAGGTTACTGTTGATACCTACCTGCTCGAAGGGGATAAAGATTCACTGTTTCCGCACGAGAAATCCATTACTAACGCCAGAAAACATATGAAGTCACTGAAAGAAATTGTCGTGTTTCCAAATGTCGGACATGGCATTGAAACCTACGACAAGGCCCTGAATTTCATCGGAAAAACAATCCAGAAATCATGACAAAATCCTCTCATCCAGCCGAAAATCCAAACACAGAATCCGGCCCGCATTTGCGCTACTCCCACGAAGGGCGTGGGGGCACGATCCATTACACCAGCCCCGAAACGAGTTTCGATATGTGGTACGAGCTGGCCATGCCGCCCGCTTTGGTCGACATCGGCATTCCAGAACCCAGGTACTGGGAGAGCCAAACAAAAACACCACTCGCGCAGCGCGAAGCCATCCTGCAGTTCATCGGTCAGCAGGTGGTCAACGATAAGCTTTCAGGAAACGGCTATTTCCTATTTGATGACCAGATCATGTCAATTTGTCGGGGTAAAAGCCCAGATCCTGAATAACCCATTATGGATTGAATAATTCCATTGACTAATTCATAAAATACTAACAATCAGTAATTTATTATGACTCTCATATGACAACGGGCTGAGCAGGAATTTTATGATGAACTGGATGACCGCTTGGCCAGCCGAACGAGTGGCGGGTGCTGGTTAACGATACCCGGACGCAGTCGATGCTTCAGGAAACATAAAGTCGGCATTACCCCAGCCGGTTATCAAAAGCCCTCCGCCGCAGGTGTGGGGGCTTTTTTGTTGTCCAGTTATTCAGCGAGAGCCAGGCGTGAACGAGAACTCATATACGACTCATCATCATTAGCCTACGGTTCAACGCCCAGATTACAGCCACTCGGGACGAAACTTTTGACGCCCTCCAACACTCACCCCACCTTTGTGTAACAATAAAGCAGGAGACGCCGAAAACCCAAAAACGAGTAGGCAAAAAAAACGAATAGCAAACAACATCTTTCAAACCACCAAAGCCATGTTAAACAAATCCAATTTCAAGAGCCTGCTGGCAGGCGCCCTCGCACTGGCCGGTTCGGCCGCCTTCGCCCAAACGACCCCTACCCCCGACCATCTTGCCGTTGGGATGTATCAAGTCGGCCAGGCTAATAAAATCCGTGTATTCGTTAAAAAGCAACCAAACACGCTTGTCTCCGTGCAATTGCTGGGGACAGCGGGTCAGCAACTTTACCAAGGCTCCTTACCCAAAAAAGGCGACAAGTTCACCCAGATTTTTGACA
>Ga0335395_10000087_pt1 | contig 61329 bp, 47 predicted proteins | sample MAT02_FD_205744 | JGI IMG/M metagenome (GOLD analysis project Ga0335395, IMG submission 205744) | Freshwater microbial communities from Lake Fryxell liftoff mats and glacier meltwater in Antarctica - MAT-02 (spades assembly) (version 2) ... | reverse complement strand
TGCTAAAAGCTTTAGGATTGTGATAATAGTCTTATATTTGCGCGATATTTCAAAAAATACAAGATTTTCAGTAAGTTAAATAAAAAAATATTAAATCATAATGGCTAATATTGGACTAATAAAGCAAATCATTGGACCCGTAGTGGATGTAAGTTTTGCAGGTGAAAATAGCAAATTGCCTGCGATATTGAATGCACTATCTATCAAGCGTCCAGGAAAGGAAGATGTAATCTTAGAAGTACAACAACATCTAGGCGAGGGTAGTGTGAGAGCAGTATCTATGGAGTCAACAGATGGCTTGACTAGAGGTCTGCAAGTTATAGATTTGGAGAGTCAAATTTCTATGCCTGTGGGCGACCAAATAAAAGGTAGAGTATTTAATGTAGTAGGTGAGCCGATCGATGGATTGGGCGCTCTGGATAGAACGCACACTTACAGCATACACAATAAGCCACCTAGATTCGAAGACTTATCTACTGAAACAGAGGTATTGTTTACAGGTATCAAAGTTATCGACCTTATCGAACCTTACTCAAAAGGTGGTAAGATTGGTTTGTTTGGTGGTGCAGGTGTAGGCAAAACGGTACTCATCCAAGAACTCATCAATAACATCGCAAAAGGATACGATGGTATATCAGTATTTGCAGGTGTCGGTGAGCGTACTAGAGAGGGTAATGACCTTATGAGAGAGATGCTAGAGTCTAGTATCATTAACTATGGACCTGATTTTATGCACTCTATGGAAGAAGGTGGATGGGACTTGTCTAAAGTTAGTAAAGAAAAACTAAAAGAATCAAAAGCGACTTTCGTTTTCGGACAGATGAATGAGCCACCAGGAGCGAGAGCAAGGGTAGCGCTCTCAGGACTTACACTAGCTGAATACTATAGAGACGGAGATATGTCTGACCCTAACGGTGGAAAAGATATCCTATTCTTTATTGACAATATATTTAGATTTACTCAAGCAGGTTCTGAGGTATCGGCGCTACTAGGACGTATGCCTTCAGCGGTGGGCTACCAACCTACATTAGCTACAGAGATGGGTCTGATGCAGGAACGTATCACATCTACAAAGAGAGGGTCTATCACTTCTGTTCAGGCAGTATATGTACCTGCAGATGACCTTACAGATCCTGCGCCTGCGACTACGTTTGCGCACTTGGACGCCACTACAGTATTGAGTAGAAAGATTGCTTCTCTAGGTATCTATCCTGCTGTAGATCCATTGGATTCCACATCTAGGATTCTAGATCCAGCCATCATAGGTGATGAACACTATAATTGTGCACAGCGAGTAAAATTGCTATTGCAGAGATATACTGAGCTTCAAGATATCATCGCTATTCTCGGTATGGAAGAGCTTTCTGATGAAGATAAAATGGTCGTATTCAGAGCTAGGAAAGTACAAAGATTCCTATCACAGCCATTCCACGTAGCGGAGCAGTTCACAGGATTGAAGGGTGTATTAGTTCCAATCGAAGACACAATCAAAGGTTTTAACATGATCATAGATGGTGAACTAGACAAATATCCTGAGGCTGCATTTAACCTAAAAGGTAACATCGATGACGTAATCGCTTCGGGTGAGAAAATACTTGCTGAAGTCAATAACTAATCATAAAGAAAAGCAATTTATATGCATATCATAGTATTGACACCAGAAAAAGAGATATTTCAAGGCGAAATCACCTCGGTAAATGTGCCAGGGACTAATGGTCAATTTGAGATACTCAATAATCACGCACCCATAGTAGCTGCGCTAGGCAGAGGTGAAGTAAAAATCACTCAATCTAAAGGAGATAAAAAAATTTTCACGATAACGAAAGGTTTTATAGAAGTGATCAAAAATGAAGTATCGCTCTTGGTTCAAGGTGTTAAAGAGTAATAATAGTTATCATTTAGTTTTAAAAATAGCGTAGCACATAAAATAAAAAAGCCAGTGAGTTTAAGACTTACTGGCTTTTTTTGTTGTGTGGTCAGATGAATTTGGTTTGCAATTTTTGATAAGGGAAATCAGGCTTTCAAAAAGGTTTGAAAATATATAATTATTCAAGAAATGGTAAATAATTATGGTCTAAGTATATTGCACTATGAGGTAATAAATAGGCATACCGATAGAGATATTGAACGGGAAGGTGACCCCAAGTGCCATAGGTATATAAAGCCCTGGATCTGCCTTTGGTGCTGCTAGTTTCATGGCTGCGGGCACTGCGATATAGGAAGCACTGGCTGCAAGTACTGCAAATATAAATCTATTGCCTATCTGATCTGTAATCATACTACTAGCATAAGCGACGATGATACCATTAATGGCAGGAATGACAATCGCAAATAAAGTGAGATAAAGGCCATACTTTCTGAAAGCTTTAAATCTTTTGGCTGTGACCATACCCATTTCTAATAAAAATATAGCCAGGAAGCCTTTAAAAATATCTGTAGTAAATGGTTTGATACCTTCTGCTTGTTTGCTATCAGCGATAAATCCTATGACCAAACTACCCAAAATAAGAAGCACACTTCCATTGGTAAACGAGTGTTTGAGTATTTCTTTGATTCCACCGTTAGATTTAGCTTCGGTGTTATATCTCATAATCAAGATAACTCCTACGATGATGGCAGGTGACTCCATCAGTGCCATGATAGCAACCATGTGTCCACTGAAATCGACTTGTTGGGCTTCTAGAAATGCAACCGCTGATACGAAGGTCACAGCACTCACCGAACCGTAAGTAGCAGCTACTGCTCCAGCATCATAGACTGACATACGGCGCTTGAGTATAAAAAACGTATATAACGGAATCAGCGATGAGATAATTAACGCTAATACTATTGAATAGGCAATTTCATTAGTAAACGGACTATGAGCAAGCTCCTGGCCTCCTTTAAATCCGATTGCAAAAAGCAAGTAAAGTGAAATAAACTTGCTCGAAGATTCGGGTATCTCGAGGTCACTTTTAACGATTGTGGCAATGATACCCAATAAAAAAAATAGTAATGTAGGATTGGTAAGGTTAGCCAAAAGGATATGAAAGTCCATAGATAATTACATTTAATAAATGATCAAATATCATAAGTAAGCTCTACAGCAGCTGTTTTGGGATGTGCCTGACAGGTTAGGATAAAGCCTGCTGCTATCTCATCATCCTCCAGCGCATAGCAAGAATCCATGGAGACCTCACCAGAGGTGACTTTTGCCATACAGGTAGAACATGCTCCACTAGTACATGAATATGGTGGGTCTTTTTTGAGCTCGACAAGTACATCTAGTATAGTTTTACTGCTAGGAACTATGATCTCAAAACTTTCTTTTTTGAGGGTTACCGTTACCTTAGCACCATCTGCAATTGCTAGTTCATTGTCCATAGGCACTAGCCTGCTACTAGATGCAGCCGTGAAGTATTCCTTATGGATGATTTTTTTATCTATATTGAGACTCACTAGATAGTTTTCAGTTTTAGCGATGAAGTCACCTGGGCCGCAGATATAGTATTGTTTATCGGAACTTTTTGCTGGATGATCTATCAAAAAATCTGTCATTATTGACTGAGAGATTCTTCCTTTGTGACCTCTCCAGTCGCTGGTTTTGCGTCCAAATAAACCGCCAATACCACCAGATTTCTTTTCTGTAGGCTGGCTGAGTACATGCTGTACGTATAATTGGTCCTCATATTTTTTGACATCATTGTCGAGTGTATTTCTAAAGATGATGCTTTCCTCAGATTTGTTACCATATATGAGATAACAGGTACTCTTTGACTCCTCTTCCAAGACTGCTTTGATCATCGACATAATGGGCGTGATACCACTACCCGCTGCAAAAAAGTAGTGATCTCTAGTTTTAGAAATATCGGTTTTGAGTTTAAAGTGACCTTCAGGGATCATCACATCCATGATGTCGCCTACTTTTGCTGTTTTATGTAGATGATTAGACATGAGGCCGCCAGATACAATTTTGACAGTAACGCCGATCTCTGGCAAGTCAGGCATACTACATATAGAGTATGGGCGACGCACCTCCTCTCCATTAATGATGGTCTTTAAGGTTAAGTACTGTCCAGGAATATGTAAGTAACTACTTTTTATATCATTTGGAATTTCAAAATATATTGTTTTTGCATCCGTTGTTTCTGATATTATTTTCGCTATTTTTAAAGAATGAAATTTCATTTTTATACTTTTGTATCTTTATAGAATTACCCAAATTAAATTATTTACCACTAAGGTACAAAATAATCATATATTCTGTTCAACTGACAAAAAATCAGAAGCGGATTATGTAATCTTAAATTTTACGTAATAACTTATATATCAAATACTTAATTAATAATAATGGCACTAAAACTTTCTATAATAATTCCTGCATATAATGAAGAGCGAACCATCGAAGCCATTTTAGAGAAAGTCCGGACGGTAGAACTGATAGGCAATGTAAGTAAAGAAATCATCGTTGTCAATGACTGCTCGAAGGACAAAACCGAAGAAAAAGTACTTCGATACAAAGATAAATTTCCAGAGTTACAGATTTCATATTATAAGCATGAGGTAAACAAAGGAAAAGGGGCCGCCTTACACACTGGAATAAAAGAAGCTCAAGGCGATTTGGTTATAGTCCAAGATGCAGATCTCGAGTATGACCCAAAAGAGTTTAATCTTCTGCTAAAGCCTATCTTGGACGGTTTCGCTGACGTAGTTTACGGTTCACGATTTATGGGAGGCAAACCTCATCGAATTTTATTTTTTTGGCACTCGATAGGTAATAAGTGGCTGACTTTTGCATCCAATGCGCTAACCAATCTCAATCTGACGGATATGGAGACTTGTTACAAAATGTGGAAGGTTGAACTCATCAAGTCAGTTGTACTGCAAGAGACGAGGTTTGGGTTTGAGCCTGAAGTGACTGCCAAGATCTCAAGAATTCCTATGATAAGAATATATGAAGTAGGTATCTCGTACTACGGACGTACCTATGCGGAAGGCAAGAAGATCAATTGGAAGGATGGAATCCGTGCCATCTACTGTATCATGAAGTACAATATCTGGGCAAAATAATAGCGTTTAGGTTTGGGTTTTGAAATATCTATAAATGGTTATTTACAAATTAATTTTATCTTAAATTAGTATGTTGATAAACAAAAAGGTAGGTTTTTGACTTATATTTATCTGACATTTAAATTAGTTAATACACTTTGTTAATGAATCAATCAGGAATTTTTCGAATTTTGGAGGGTAAAAGTTTCAGTAGCCTTTTTGATAATTCTAAAGTCTTACAAAATACTATTAACTACAGTAAAATTAGCTTTGTTAAAGGTGAACCTATTTATTTTTTTCGAGACAATGCACAGCATTTTTACTATATAGTTAAGGGTAAGATTAAAATAGGGAACACAAATGATGAATTTAAAGATGTCATTTATCAAATTTTAGAAAAAGGCGAAATTTTTGGGGAATCAGCCTTGTTACCTAGTCAACAGAGACATGACTTTGCGGAAGCTATAGAAGATGTATTACTATATTCATTTACAAATGATCAGATACAAGCATTGATCAAAAAGGATGCTAGTTTCAGTGTGTTACTCCTATCTAGTATGTCTTCAAAAATAGATGAAATAGAAACTCGACTTGCATCACTCATCTTTAAGGACTCACGAACGAGAATTATAGAGCATCTGTTAGAGATAGCTGAAAAGCATGGACAAAGGATGGGCTATGAGTGGTCAATCACAACCTGTATCAAACATCAAGAGATTGCAGACATCACCTCTACCTCTAGACAGACAGTCACTGTACTGCTCAATGAGCTCCGAGATAATGATATCATTCACTTCGACAGGAAAAGGATATTAATCAAGGATATAGAAAGACTGAAACAACAGATCTGAAATAACTTTATGTTTACTCAAACGATACCAATAGTTGATTTTTTTCTAATGCTTGCTTGGGTGATACATGGATAGCTTTAACAACACCAGAGCTAGGGGATTTTATGATGTTTTCCATTTTCATGGCTTCCAAACTAAGCAACTTGTCACCATCCTCTACTAGGTCACCTACCTTAACAAATATAGTAACTACCAAACCTGGCATCATAGATTTTACTTCCTTTACAGATTGTTTTGTCTTAGTCAAAAACCCTAGTTCGTCTATCAACTGATCTATGGGTTCTTTAATAGCGACGTCATAGTCATAACCATTAATGTTTATTTTAGCTGATTTTATCTTTTCGTTGAGATTCATACTCTTTACCAAAGCATTATACATCTTGCCTTCGAATCGCAATTTGATAAAGTCTCCTGTCCTATCTACGATTTCTGCGGGCAATGATGAGAGTTTACTAGATGGAATCGAGGTATCACTGATGAGGTAATGGGTATCTTTAGTGTTGTGTTGGTTACTCATATTATAGGATAAAATTGCGTATGTTAGTGTTGAATGTTTTAATTAGACTGCTTAGAAAGGTCTATCATAAAAATCGTCTCAAATGTCGTAAATCCTACATATATAATCAAAAATGGAAGAACAAATCTGCCATTCTCATGCGTATTTAGCTCCTTGTAAACTATGAGTGTTATAATAGCTACTACCATTTTGACCAGAGTATTGGCTAGTGTTACAGATAGAAAAGCTTGTCTATCGGAAGAAGATAAACTTCTTTTTAATATTAAGTACAAGATGAAGGACATAAATGTAAAAAGTACTGAAGTAAAAGCGATTAGATTATAGTAAGCTCTCTGTGGCTCTATGACATTGAGTAATCCTAGGCAAAGTGCCAGAATAATGATTAGCAAAATATATTTCTTTATCGTTTTATTCACTGCTAGTATCTAACTTTGCATAAAATTTGATGGTGATATTATTTATCATTCTTTGGTAGCAGTTCTACATATAGTTTGTACAAGTAGCCACTAAACAAAGTGATAATCAAAAAAATAGTAATAAAAGGTGGATCAAACTGAAAATAATCATCAAAATACTTGCCCACAAAATAGCCTAAGAGTATAACCGCTGCCATCTGAAAACCTATGCCAGAATACTTGAGGTAGGAATTGACTTTCTTTCTCGGAAGATTATTCATGGCTTCATATTTAGATCAGCTTAAGCAAATTTGGCTGATATTGGATGTAAATTATTTGTAAAAAATACTTTTATCTGCTAATAGATTACATTAGTTTGCCTTACCGCTATTTTCTTTTTGAATAATTGGTTTTAGTTTTTGACCTCCCATATTACAGACCACATTAAATATAGCTCCAGTTTGAACCATTAATTTATCAGTTGTTATTTCACCATTTATAGATGCATTTTCTTTGACTGTCAGGAGCTCTTTGACTTTGATATTGCCTTGGAATGTCCCTTCTATGATTGCATTGACACAAGTGATTTCGCCTTCTATACTGCCTTGAGGACCGATGATAACACGACCATTACAGTCTAGTTTACCTTTTAGTTGGCCATCGATTCTGATGTCGTTAGCTGCTACGATATTGCCCACTATAGAAGTGCCCTCCACTATACTATTAGAAAGATTACTGGTATTGGAAGTATTATTACTTGATGAAGTTTGCTTTTCAGATTTAGAACCGAACATATCATTATTATTATAAAACAATCGTTAATAGGTAAATACCTATCATTCATGTTAGAATTTAAATAAAAAACACACAATAAACCTTTCTCCAAAGGCTGATCTTAGAATCTAGGACAGTAAACACCTCTGCTCTCAGGGCCACAAATATTGTAAACCAAAGAAAACTCAAAGGCACCGTTAGCAGGCGATGCTTGTCTAAGACCTGAAATGTTCATATCGTAACTAAATCCAATCCCAAACTCCTCATAGTTAAATCTTGTTGAGATTATGACTGCATCAGAATGTAATCCAGATGGAACTTTATTGCCTAATCTGTACCATGCACCTAGTTCAAAAGATTGATTAGATGTGCGTGACGGTCCCATGGCAAATCTTACGTTGGTACCTGCATTGAGTGTTCTGTGCGGCCCTTGAGCCATATATACACCAAAAGGAAGTAAAGACACTTTTCTTGCTATTGGCATTTGTAATCCTGCATGTACTGTATATCTGCTATACAAGTTTACAGGCGTGTCGCCAAGAAACGAGACATTAGGTCTATTGAGGTGTGCTATAGCTGCACCTACGTACCAGTTAGTATAGTTGTCTATCACACTAAACCAAAGTAGTCCAGCCGATAAATCAGGGTAAATAAAGTTTAAGTCTGTAAAACCAGGTTCATTAGGATTGATCCTTGGATCAAAGCCTGCGGCTGTGATCTGAGTAGGCCATCTGAGGTCGCCATCAGAGATACTCCTCTGTGCTAGACCTGCATCTGCACCTAGTACTAGATAACTTGCTTTCTTTCTATATCCACCCATTTTCTTACTATAAGAGAATGAGATTCTACCCGAAGTAGTACCGAATCTAGATTCACCAGCTACATCTCCCCATAAAGTACCACCTATACCAAAGTAATCCTCTCTTCCCACAGGTATTTTCTGATCATAAGATACAGAATAAGTGTTGTAGGCATTGGCAGCTAATACTGCTGACCATTGATTTCTATAATTTGCAATCAGTCTCGTCTTACAATTGTTAACGCCTGTAAGTGCGGGGTTAAGATTGAGTGGCGACATATAAAACTGAGTAAAGTGTATATCCTGTGCTCTAAGGGATGCAGAGCCAAGAAGTAACATAAGAATACCGATTTTTGTAAATAAACGAATCATTTGAAAATTTTTATTTCTAGGTAATGAGTTCTATGAAGTTAATATTTTTATAAAGAAGAGGCTATATTGTATCTACAAAATAAATGAAATGTTAATTAATAACGACCTCAAATTGTGGATATAATTACTTCAACTTTCTTAACAAAGGATAAAATTAGACAATAAATTCTATATCTACTCAATTTTTGTTAGGAAAATTTTAATTTATTTCCAACTTTAACATTTGATACTCTATTTAAAATGACTTTAATTCTTGAGTTTAAGAACTAGAACATCATCTAACTCGTCAGCTTTGATAAGTAGTTTTTTAAATAAATTCAGCATAGTGTCAAACTCAATATAGTTATCATATAATTTAATTGACAATATTATATCTTGATCTACTACCGAAAAGTTTAGGCCTTCTAAAATATAATTTTGTCTGAGTAGGTATTCATATATCGCAGATTGATATGTGTCATGATGATTAACTACCACAGCATCAGCTGTAAGAAGCCCTTTTTTCTCGTGGTAACCTATGGTTATTACCGCACTTCCATTTTTTACTATCCATTCATTTTTATTCAGCTTACTTTGTTTTAAATCAAAGTTGAGTTGGGTCAGCATTTTTGAGATTTGTGCATTCATGTCACCATGTTTTAAGTTCATGAAGTTTTTTTCTTCTAACGACGGGCAGCAAGCAATTTCATTTAGGTTGGCGTATAGTTTTGATTCCTTATTTTTGTCACATCTATGCAAGATAGGTAGTGGTTTTTTTGAGTCGCAGTCTTTTAAAACTACCATTTTTTCGTATTTTGAGATGATATCTAAGTAGTTCTTGATGGGAATGGCGTAATTCATAAATTCCTCCTCCTCAATACTAGCATTAGTGATGCCAATGCAAAGTCCACTCTCGTCTAACAAAGGACTGCCTAGAGCTGCAGTGCTAATGGTAATGGTGTGATAGTAAATAGTGTGCCCAGAATCATTAGTAACAAAATTGCTGATATATCCGGTGAGTGTATTTGCGTCATCGGTATCGCTCGGCATACTGACATCATAGGAGTCTTCGATTAATTCAGTCCGATAATTGACGATGCTTGGTTGTGAGTCTTTAAGTAAGTACAATACCCCCATGCAATCGACAGTATCTGTGATTATAATATCTGCTTCGCATCTTTTCAGTTTAGCATCGAATATGGTACAATGACTGATACCATTTAGTATAGCTTCAGTGGTTAGTAAATACCTGGTACCTGCTATGCGGAAGGCTTTAGCTGATCCTATTGATGTTTTGACGGTGTATATATGATTATTTATATCCATTTGGATGGTTAGTAACTCAATGTTTTACATTTATGCACTTGACATATTTATAAACTTTATGAAAGATAAAGTACAAAAGCCGTAGCTTTTTATAATTTTAGCTCCATTTGTTACAATCTCTAGCGACTTTTGACTTTGTTCATTCGTATTTTATATAAGTTAAAAACTACGACTTTTCTAATCAAGCATAAAGATTTTTAAGTTCAAAATGAAGAAACGGCGTTAAACTTATTTTGATTTTTTATTTCTACCTTTCGGGTGTACTAGTTTCATCTCAGCGACTAGATGAGGCGCTTGGGCAAACTTATCTATCACCCATAGGATGTATCGTGCATCCACCATGATATTGCGGCATATACTCGCATCATAATTGATATCACTCATCGTCCCTTCCCATACTCTATCAAAGTTTAGACCGATGAGGTTACCATAAGCGTCTATGGCTGGGCTACCAGAGTTACCACCTGTCGTGTGATTTGAACCAAGGAAACAAACTGGTAATTTACCATTTTTGTCAGCATAGACACCGTAGTCACGGGCTGCATGTAGGGCTAATATGCGAGGTGCTACATCAAACTCATAATCGTTAGGTATATACTTCTCGATCACTCCATCTAGATAGGTCGTATGTTCGTAAGATACTGCATCACGCGGTTGGTATCCATTGACTTGACCGTAGGTAACGCGCATGGTGCCGTTAGCATCGGGATAAAATCTGTGATCTTTAAATACTTCCATTTGTGCCTTGGTATAACGCTCCAGATTGAGATCTAATTCTGCTTTGATGGTACTGAAAGGTGTACCTATTTCAGTAGCATAAAAGTCATTCCATAAACTCATCAAGGAAAAAAATAGATCTGATTTGATAGCAGCTACAGCTTTTTCGGCAGGGAGCGTAAGGATTTTTTCGGCTTTTTCAGCGGTGCTGAAACTTGTCATCATGTACTGTTCTGCGATCAACTCGGCATAAGATTCGTCGGCTTTCATTCCTATGTTTTCGCGACGCATGATTTCGGGTACAAATCTAGGTTCGAGGTTATCTACATACATATTTAACAATGCACCTAGTTTTTCTTGGTCTATATTTGCATCAAAATCTTTGTAAAAGTCGATGCTATAATCAGTCACACGCTTCAACATGTCGCTGTATCCAGCTTCACCATTTTTTTCATAAGCATTGACTAGTCGCTTGAGGACGCTCATATATGAAGTGAGCTCTACATTGCGCTGTGTGACTTCGCTGTAGTAATCTCGCGCAAGTGCGTAGGGTTTTATAGCTTCGTATTGACCGTTAAGGTCTGAAAGCAGATTTCTATAGGGACTGGTTGCTGCGAGCTTAGACTTAAATTCCGCTTCGTATTTTAGTTTTTTGTCTAGAGCATTAGTTGACTTGAGTCCTTGAGATTCTCCTATCCATTTTTTCCAATAGTTAGCAATAGAGGCGTACTTAGAAGCATACTTGATCTTAGTAGCTTCGTCTTTACGCATATATTTGTCCATGATTTTGAGAGATGTTTCTCTGATAGCAATTTTAGCTGGATTTAGTGTTGTGATGATTTGCTCTATTGCGGAGGAGGGTAGGTATTGATTGGTTCTGCCTGGGAACCCAAATACCATAGTGAAGTCACCTTCTTCTACGCCGTCTAATGAGATAGGGAGAAAGTGCTTTGGAGTGTATGGGATATTGTCTTTTGAATACTCAGCAGGGAGATTATCTTTGCCTGCATAGATTCTAAAAAGTGAAAAATCACCTGTATGCCTTGGCCAAACCCAATTATCAGTATCACTTCCAAATTTTCCGATAGATTCTGGTGGTGCTCCTACTAGACGCACGTCATAATATATAGTAGTCACAAAGGCAAAATACTGATTGCCATCAAAAAACGGTCTCAATATCACTTCTTGATAGCTTTTGAGGTCATAACTTTTCTTGATCGCTGCTATGTTTTTATCTATGACGGATTGTCTTTCTTTGGCGGGCATTCCGTCAGTTACACCTGCTAATGTCTTGGTGGTGACGTCATCTATACGGTCTATAAAAGTCGCTGTTAGTCCTGGATTGGTTAGTTCTTCTTGGTGATTTTTGGCCCAGAATCCATTTTTTATCAAATTTCTATCTACAGAACTATGAGATTGGATATTGTCATAACCACAATGATGATTAGTGAGCAACAAGCCTTTGGACGAGATAAGCTCTGAGGTACAGAATCCACCGAAATGCACGATGGCGTCTTTTAATGAACCTTTATTGATACTGTAGATGTCTTCAGCACTGATTTTCATGCCCATAGACTTCATTTCTTTTTCGTTGAGTAGTTTTAGCAATTGGGGCAACCACATCCCTTCACCTGCACGTAGCTGACTAGGTAACAATGAGGTGATGATAAAAGCTAAGGTGTAAAACGGAAGTAAAAAGTAAGATTTCATTTGCTAAGGATTTTGTGATACACATTACACAATGGTTCGGAAATAAATTAAGTTGCAATTTTACCAAAATTTCACCACTTTTATCAATTTTTATAATTATATTTTAGTTTTTCTGTGACATAACGCTCAGGTCTTGGTTTAGAAAATGGATTTTCGGTTATTATAGGTAGTTACTAACACTGTACTTGAAGTATTCGAACGCAATTCCTAAAGCCATAAATTATGATCTACACAAAGATAAATTTTGAAGCGCTACACTTTCGTCATTTATTGTATAGTGAGATTGTAATTTGCTTTTGGCGCCAAGCCTAAAAACCAAACGTAATTATGAACAACAATAGACTAAAAACGCTTAGTAATTTATGAAATTAAAACTTTTCTGAGCGTACCCAAAGTTAAATTTGATTATGTAAAGTGATTGAGGCAATATGCTGTCGATTTTAATCTTAAACTCACTTGTTGCTGTATCTATTTTTCCGTGAGCAATAGATCTTCCATTCATATCAAACAGTTCATAACTGTCGGGTCGGTCTGTCATTATATTTCCTAGAGTTACATTTATAGATTGACCATCATAATATACTTCTAACTGATTACGATCCGTTAGATTTTTGACACTTACGCTTCCGGCAATTTCAAAGTCTGCGACTATAGGCAAGTGATCAGATGCGATGATAACATCCTCTGCTTCTAGGCCATTATCTATGAGCTCTTGGTTAGTGAGTGTGGGTGTGAACAGACTATAGTTATTTATAACCTTGATCACGGACCCAGTATAGGTGATATAATCTAGTCTTCCGGCACTATAAGATCCATTGGGGTTATACCATGTGAAGGTAGATGGATGACGTGTAGTGAGCGGTTTTACGTCTTCGAGTGGAGTATCGTCCCAGTCAGGATAAAAATCGGCTCCATAAGTATTATTATTTTTGATATCACCATTCAGTAAGGTGTTTTGCTGCTCGCTGAGACCTACTAGATTAGTATCGCCAGCAATGATGATAGGAGTGTTTTGCGCTGTTCTAAAAATCGAAGTACCGAATCGGATATTGCGTACAAAAGCCATGAGGTTATCCAACTCTGCTTGTCTGGCAGTCTCGTTGTCACAGCATGGAAAGTGAACGACTATAAACACGATTTCTTTGCCATCTACATCTATCAAAAACGCACCATTGCCGTCAATCCGTGCAGTATTAATTACTGGATATTTTGAGATTACTATGATGTCTGGATTGACACCACTATTATACCACTTGCTACTGCCGCTGGTAGGCAGATAAGTATTGATGATATCTGCTGTCTGTTGGCTTGTCTGATCATAAATCTCACAAAATCCAATGATATCAGGCTTCAAGGCATTAAATATCCTATTAAAAGACGCTTGAGTATTGGGCTTGAAGAGGTTGTCACGAAGCACATTGTAGGCAACAATGCGTAGATCAGATGCTTTAATTTTTTTGAGATTAATAGCTTCGGGCGCAAACACATTGTCGGTAATCATACTGTAAGCATAACCGCCCGTACCATTGGGTGCTTTGTCACCTAATGCGGATTCGTCTGAGATTAACACTTTGATTTGATTGCCTATACGCAAGGGAATACTACCAAAAGTAACGTCTCTAGCAATACATATCTCAAACCGCTCACTCGTCACAGTGGGCGCAGTCACTAGTCCTATATCTGAATGAAAGATAGTATATGCTCGATTATTGGCATAGCCTATACCTCTTCTATTGCCAAAATTATATATAAGATCAACACCGAGACCACTTCTAGAGAGGCCAGTATTGATGCTGTCGTCGATGTCTATAAGCAATGCTAGACTATTACCGGACTGTATATTGATAGGCGTACTTATATCCACATATAGATAATAATATAGGTCATCATTATACATACGCACTTGAGTGATATCGATACCCGTAATGCCTTGGTCGCCTCTCGGGTCAGAATACATAGTTACACCTACTTTCCAATCATCAAAATTTTCATCCAAAATCACTTTTTGTGCAGACATCGTAGCGGCACTCAAAAGCGTCAGAAAAATCAATTTTAGTTTCATAATGAAAATTTATAAAATGCAAAGGATATAAATGATTATCTAACTGTGGTCAATAATAAAATATTGAGCTAGGGAATAAGAACTATATAATGGTGTACTATGTTTTAATATGTTGTAAAAATACGTGTCCACAAAGATAAACGAGTATGACCTGCACTAAAACATAAGCGTCAAAAAAGTAATCTTAACAACTCAAATCGGAATACAAATCCAATCATTATTATGTCAAAAAGAGTAGAAATAGTATCCGAAGTGACCTTGTATAGAGGTTGGTCATGGCTGAGGAAATATGTCATAGACTATACCCGAAGTGATGGTCGTAAGGAACTGCAAAGCCTCGAAATATACAACAGTGGCGACGGTGCGGCGATACTATTATATAATCCTGCGGCAAGAGAGATAGTGCTGATAAAACAGTTTAGGTTGCCTGTGATGCTCAATAGTGATACGGATGGTTTCATCATAGAATGCTGTGCAGGTATGCTAGATGACCTCAATCCCGAGCAAGCTATCATCAAGGAAGTAAGAGAGGAAACTGGTTATGAAGTCAAGGATATACATAAAATCTATGAAGCCTTTGCCACACCTGGTGCACACATGGAGAAAATTCATTTTTATACTGCGGCTTATAATGCTGCTGACAAGGTCGCACGTGGTGGTGGAGAATCTAGCGAACAAGAAGACATAGAAGTACTTCATATCTCATACAACGATATAGCAAATCTGCTCCGTCAAGGCAACATCATCGATGCCAAAACGATAGTATTGCTACAGTATGCATTGATACATTTGGTCTAGTGACTGATCAAATAAACATGGGTGCAAGCATTAAATGAGTTTATAAGTATTAAATATAAAATTATCAAGTTTTGTACGACAATACCAAAGAAATTAGACCTTTACTATCAGGAGGAATTATCACAATGTGAGGTGCAATTTAAAAAAAAGAAACTTATCAAATACTTAGAATCATCTAGAGCGAGCCCTCATCATAGGTCAGAAGTATCTTTTTGCTTATACTTGCGTGCACTGGAAAATGCTGTAATTTGGAATTCAAATCAAAAAATCGAAAGAAGTCTTAGGGCAGATCTCGATACTACTTTTGGGCGTTATAAAATCCTTTGTCGGAACTGTCCCAGTCGGTAATCCTGGAGGTGCAAATGTACCCCCTCTCAAATGCTTTAGGACAAATAAAGAATTGCAAAAGATGTTTACAAAAGTAGGACTTGCGCCATAGATGTATAGCCTTTGGTACATATCCCATGGCTAAAACTTATATAGGACTTGTTGAAAAAGTCAGAATGTCTTATAAGAGAAAGAAAATCGTTTAAAAAACTAGCGATATGTGAATGAAGAATCGAAAGTGCGTCGATCGCAAAACTTCAACGACTTTATGAGCTATCTTCTCATTGCGATCGAAAAAGCATAAGACTGAGCGAACCTATAAGGTCGAGTATGACAATACGAGAAGCGAAGGAACATGAAAGAGCTTCTATGATGCAAAAATGTGAAGGGTTGTAAAATTGTAGATAAAACGGTGCGAAGCAATCGCCTTTTTTTGAACTAGACTTTTTTGGTCACTTTTTTTGGAAATGAAAAAAATTAACTGCCACCCGCTTACGGCAGTACTAGACTTAAGTGCATGGTTTAAAGCTTTTGAATACTCAAATCCAAGCACTATCAATAGGAATAAAAATAACATTAGTATTTGTTCTTAAAGATGTTATCAATAAATCAGCAGACCATATTTAAATATTAGTTTCTGAATCTGACGTTGTAAACGTGCTTCATTCGAGAAGAAATCAGATAAAGTGTAAACAGAATACGGGCTTTTAATTAATAACCCTAAATCCGCAAGCTTAAAATTTGGATAACAGAATAGGGCTATATTGCCAAAAAATGGTTGTTTTATTGATATAATAGTTTGTTTATAACACCTCGGCAGTTATTTTTACCATTTTGAAGTAGATGATTGTTGAAAACCTAGTTATAAATTTGTCTTATAACCACAATCTACACGTACCCAATCTACTTTTATATTATTGGTTTTGAATAGTTCAAATACTTTAAGAAGTGTTTCGTCTTGATGAAATTTTACATTGGAATTGCCATTTCTGTTTTCAAAATAGATCGTGTAGTTTCTTGTGGAATCTACTGAAGGAAAACAATCTTTTTTCATTTTATAGCCATTTTTGGGATCGTATTTCTCACAATGTATATATTGATTATCAAAACCAAGGTCATATTCTCTGTCAGTCATTAACGCGCTAATTTGCATTAACATTTTGATGTGTAATTCATTAAGTTTATCATTAGTATTAAACTCATTCACTACATCATCTTACGATATTTTGATATTTTTTTTGGTACTAAGTTCCTTTTGCAACCTCAGGATAGTATCTGCCGAACATAAAATGAGATTTTGAGTTTCGGACATCGTTGATCTTAGATGCGTCTGAATATCCTCTGCACAATCCTACTACAAAAATATACCATACACTTATTTTTTATCACCTCGGTATAACTAAATTTAACTGAACTAATACGTGAACCAAGACATTTTTTGATGACCGATCTTACGCCTTCCTTATCATAATGCTCAGAAACGAAATTTAAACAATGAAAAGTTATATATTATAATTAAAAAATTATAACTTTGCCACATTGATATGATTTTTATATAAGTTAGTGAAAATTATTGAGCGTGAGAAATCTTTAGAGCACTTATTTTATTGACTTGCTCACTCTCTTTTTATTTTGCTTGCGGATTTAAGGTAATAATTAAATAATTGGCACAATATTTGATTCTAAAATAACAGTAAATTTCCATAAAACTCTTTAAAACAAGAGTATACAAATTATAAAATATTTTAATATAATAATAATTATAACTTTTTAAATTTAATCTTATGAAACCCTTCCGTATTATTTACATTTTTTTGCTATTTACAGTAATCTTTTCATCTTGTCAAAAGGATGATTCAATCATTCAACAATACACTGCAGAAAACTACAATAGTGCCTATCTATATAAATACTACAACTTAATATGTAGAACTTCTAAAACAACAGACGGTTTTTTTCCGCCACAGGTTGCTCGAGCTTATGGTTATATAGGATTAGCAAACTATGAGGCTGTATATAGAGGTATCGAAGGTGCATCAAGCCTTACAAGCCAGCTCAATCAAATGTCTCGGGTTCGACTACCTGAAATATCACCCAATCAAAAATACAATTGGGCTATAGCATCCAATGCAGCAGTAGCAGAAATAACAAAAAGGATGTTTGAGAAAAAGATATCTTCATTAAACATAAATAGAATAGATAGCCTTGAGGCAGCAACACTCCAAGAGTTGAGTTACTCAGAAGATCCTGAAATAACCAGAAATTCAATTGATTTAGGCAAGAAAACTGCAGAGGCAATATTTGAGTTTTCAAAAACCGATGGAGGTCACGAATCCTATCTTGAACCTTTCCAACTACCATATAATATACCTCCAGATCCATACTGTTGGAAACCAACAGGACTCGCTAAAAGTCCACTTAGTCCTAGATGGGGAAGCAATAGACCTTTCATGACTATGAATATATCTAAAACTCAAGCGCCACCTCATGCAGCATTCTCTACAGATCCCAAGTCAGAATTTTATGCAGAAGCTATGGCAACCTATAATCAATCCAAGATTAATACCAATGAATCAAAAGAAATAGCTAAATATTGGGCAGATGATCCATTCGCTACTTGTACACCTGCTGGTCATACATTCAATATATTGATACAACTCTTAAAAGAAGAAAATGTAACCTTAGCAAAAGCGACTATAGCTCTTGCAAAAATGGGAATCGCAGAGAATGATGCTTTTATAGCTTGCTGGAAAGGCAAATATGACTATGTACTCATCAGACCTGTCACTTATATACAGAACTACATAGACCCCAGTTGGAACACCTTGATAGGCACACCGCCATTTCCAGCATACACTTCAGGTCACTCATGCGAAATAGGAGCTGGAGAGCGAATTTTTACCGATCTATTTACTAATGGTAGCGGCAAATATCAGTTTACAGACTACAGTCAACTACAGTTTGGGTATTTCGCTAGAAGCTATTCTAGTTTCACTCAGATGGCTGAAGAGTGCGCTGCGAGCAGACTGTATGGAGGGATCCATTTCCCTATGGATAATTCACAAGGGCTCAGAGTAGGAAGAGCAATAGGTGATAACGTAAATAAAAACTTAAAATGGCCAGTATTCGTAAGATAATGATAAAGTATAATTATAACTGGGCAGTCTATATGTTAGCTTTGACATTAATCAGCTGCAGTGCTCCTACCAAAAATGTATCAGATGCAACAGTGGATATGATTGTCAACCTCCAATGTCGAGCCATAAATCTAAAAAACCAGAGATTTGACTTATCTAAAACACTTAGAGAAGAGGAAGCAAAGGCCAATCTAGATACAATAGTGATAGCAGAGATAAAAAGAAAGGCAGATACGCTTAAAACTCAAAGCTTGGACTTAGCAGATATTCTAAAATCAAAACTAGATAGCGTATTTGTAGTGTTAAAAGAAAATCTTGTCGAAAAGGAGAATTTTAATAGACAACTAGAAGAGAAAGTTACCAGCTCCAGCTGCACAAATAAATAAAATATTTTTATAGTCAAAGGCTGTTTTATCTGTCTAGCTGTCATGCTTGTCAGATAAATCAGCCTTTTTATCTTATAATAAAAAGAAAAAATTCCTAAATTCCTATCTTTGCGGTCTTAAGTTATAAATACGATAGCACAAAAATCCTATTTATTTCCAGAGTGAAATAAATAATAACATCATAGCTATTGTTTTCAATAAAATATATTAAATGTGTTTATTAAAGACCATCAAAGACCTATTACCTATATGCTACCTTATACTACTATTGAGTATTGCTGCGATTGATGGCGCAAACGCTCAAGGTGTGAATATCAGGGGAAGTATATTGGATCAGAAAGATCAGCCCATACCTTTTACCACCGTTATGCTCAACAATCTGAAAGATTCCACTTTAGTGAAAGCTGAAATCTCTGATGACAACGGCGGTTTTGTGATAAACGATATCAAGGCAGGCGACTATTTCATATCAAGCAGTTATATAGGTATGCTAGACTACCAATCTGAAAAAATAATTGTCACAAATATAGATATCACCTTAGCGAGCATAATAATGCGAGAAAATTCGCTTAAATTGGATGAAATACAAGTGACCGCTCAGCGCGCATTGATAGAGATAAAACCAGACCGAAAAGTTTTTAACGTACAAGGAATGATCAATGCAGTGGGTGGCAACGGACTGAATATACTGCGCAAAGCACCAGGTGTTCTCGTAGATAACAACAATAATATCTCTGTACTCGGCCGTGCAGGCGTACTCCTGTACGTGGACGGCAAGAGGATACCTTTGTCAGGAAACGACTTAGTAAGCTACCTCGAAAACATAAACAGTGAACAAATAGATAAAATCGACATCATCACCAGCCCTGGCTCTAAATACGAAGCTCAAGGTAATGCTGGAATCATAGACATAAGACTCAAAAAGGATAGCTCAATTGGTGCCAACGGTTCTATAAGCGCCACTTATGGCCACGGAAAGGAAGGTACAGGCAATATCAATGCCTCGGGAAACTACAAAAACAAAAAAATCAATGCTTACGGAAATATCACTTACAACGATGGGACTAGATGGAACAATATGTCCTTCCAAAGCTTCCAAAATGGCCTATTCCTAGACGAATCTAACCTTTCGTTAAGCAAATTTAACGGGATCAGTACCAGAATAGGATTAGACATTTCCCTCTCCGATCAAAGCACGATAGGTGTACTAGTAAGCAATCAAAAAAACAATACCAACGTAAGCACAACAAATAGAAATTTTATATCAAAAAATATAATACCATATACTATCGATAGCTTACTTAAAGCAGATAATACGGCCGTAAATATTCGTGCCCAAAACACTTATAATGTCAACTATGCACTGAAAAAAAAGAACTCAACACTCAATGTAGATTTGGATTATGGTTCGTTTATCAACACTTCAGACAATTTTCAACCCAATAGATATTTTGCAGCAGATGGTGTAACTCCCTACTCTCAGAATCTGACACAATACCAAAGTCCCAACGATATATATATCACCACTGCCAAAATAGATTATGAAATAAATACAGCTGGAGGGAAACTAGAGCTAGGTACTAAGTATAGCGATGTACGGACTTTTAACACTTTTCTTTTCTCCGATCTAAATTCAGGAAGCCCTGTGATAAATGACAAGCGATCTAATAAATTTGATTATAAAGAAGGAGTAACTGCCGTATATACTAACTACAAAAAGAAAATATCTAGTTCGATTGATGTAAGTGCTGGTCTTCGTGTAGAACATACCAAGGCTAGTGGCGACTTGACCGCCTTTCTGCCTGAGTTAGAAGAAGACCCTGTAAATTTTGACTACCTCAGCTACTTCCCGTCAGCAGGAATAACTTACTCTAGCAATCCAGAGCACGTTTATTCTCTTAATTATGGAAGGAGAATCAACAGACCAAACTACAACGTGCTCAATCCGTTCAGAGAACAACTGAGTGAACTATCGTTTAGTAGAGGTAATAAGTTTTTGCAGCCAGAAATAGTAAACAACATCGAGACTGGATATACTTACAAATATATGTACACACTCACCGCTGCATATAGTCTCACCACTAACCAAATCACACGACTGATAGGTCCCGACGATATAGATCCAAGAGCTGGCTTCATAAGTTGGGACAATTTAGCAACTCAAAAGCTTTATAGTCTGAGTCTGTCAGCACCTTTTGAGATCAAAAAATGGTGGAACTCATATTTCAATATTACCGCAGCTTACACAAACAACCAAGCAGACTATGGCACTAACGGTACAGTCGATGTACAAGCGGGCTCTTACAATATATTTCAACAACAAACCTTTGAGTTAGGCAAAAAGTACAAAGGCGAATTCTCAGGATGGTATAGTGGGCCTGGAGTATGGGGAGGAGTATTCTTGTATGATCCAAGCTACACCTTAGATTTTGGAGTACAAAGAAAGTATTTTAATGACAAAGTTAATATCCGAATAAGTGTAACTGATGTAACTTTTCAAACGGGATGGAGTGGTGCATCTAGATTTAATGGCTTAGAATCTTTTGGACGTGGCAACTGGGATAGTAGAAGAGGTACACTTAGTCTTAGTTATGACTTCGGTAATAATAAAGTCAAATCACGCAAAAGAAATACTAGCCTAGAAAACGAAAAGAATCGTGTGGGAAGCTAAGCGGTGATAGTATAACAAATAATACAAAAAGAAAGTTAGACTAGAAAACGTTCTGTAATTATATAATCGAAACAAAAATGCCAACATACGAGCATAAAGTGCTAGCACTATGTTTTATAGTATAATTTAATCATCACGCAATCACTTCAGGACTATACCATAGTGTATAATTAGCTTCCAGCTAATCTATTTTTTTTGAGCTACAGTATACAGCTATCTATTATTAAGGCATTCTGCTTTAGCCTAGTCAGGAGACCGAAAGATAAAAGTCTTAAAGTCTGAATAACTTGTGACACAAGGCATAACTTTTGACGACGATTGATTTGAGAAACAGAATCACTTTGGACGAAGACGGATACGATACGGATATAAAAGTTTAACTAAGACCTATAGCTTATACAGTATTTTGAGATGGAAATACATCTCTTTGTATGATAAATACGGTATGAAGTGGCCATAACTAAACGATATTGATACCTATATTCTCAATAAATAGATAAGATAAATAGACATATAGTACACCTTGTCCTAAAAAAGGAAGAAAAAATTAAAAATATATATGATTCTCAAATTATAGATTAAAAAAACACAATCATTTGATTATCAGTAGATTAAAACATATATCATCATAAAGATGCTAAACCCCAAATGTAATGGAAGTGTTAAAATTTTAAACTCAGGCAATTTTTGTTTAACTTTTTGCACTATATAGTTAAACATTATCGTACATTTGTGATAACAAAATTCAAAATTATGTCAACAATAGAATTTCAAAAAAACCTAGAGTTTCTGACTGAGCCATTAAATGCATTTGCATATAGCTTGACAAAGAATAGTGAAGACGCTAAAGATTTGTATCAAGAAACTGCGTTCAGAGCAATTAATAATAAAGAAAAATTCAGACCGGAGACCAATTTTAAGGCATGGACTTTCACCATAATGAAAAATATTTTTATCAATAATTATAGAAAAAAAGTCAAAGCGAATACAATCTTAGACTCCACGGACAATACTTTCTTTTTAGACAGTGGACCAAATAATGTTGTCAATGATGGTGGTAGAAATATACTTATGGATGAACTTCAAGGTATGATTGCGCAGCTAGAAGACAATATCAGGATTCCATTTGTACTTCATTTTGAAGGATATAAGTATAACGAAATAGCAGAAATGTTTGAATTGCCTCTTGGAACTGTCAAAAGTAGAATCTTTTTTGCCCGAAAGGCGTTAAAAGAAATGATCAAAAGGCACTACGGAGACTTTGATTTAGTAAGATCAATGACAGCATAATTTAACTCTATTGGCAAGTTTTATGAAGGCCAAATCAGTGGAGAAACAGCAAAAATAGTGTTTTAGTAATTATTTAACACAATTTAGGTTTTAAAATATATGTTTTGTTGAATTTATGTTGTACATTTGTTGCAACAAAAACAAGTAATCATGTCCACCGTAGAATTCAATACTAAATTTAATGTTCTGACAGATTCTTTAAATGCCTTTGCTTACAATCTAACTAAAAATGGTGAAGATGCTAGAGATTTGTATCAGGAGACTGCAATAAGAGCAATTGTAAACAGAGATAAATTCAGACCTGACACCAACTTTAAGGCTTGGACTTTCACGATAATGAAGAATATTTTCATCAATAATTATCGTAAAAAAATCAAGTCTAACACCATAATAGACTCTACCGACAATCTATATTTTATAAATTCAGGTAGTGCGATGATTGAGAATGATGCGCACAGAAATATATTGATGGATGAGTTGATGACGATGGTTAATTCACTTGAAGATAATATTAGAATTCCATTCGTTATGCACTACGAAGGATACAAGTATCAAGAAATAGCTAATGAGTTTGAGTTGCCATTAGGTACAGTTAAAAGCAGAATATTTTTTGCCAGAAAGGCACTAAAAGAAATGATCAAAAGCAATTATGGTGATTATTCGTTGATAAGATCAATGACGGCATAATCCAAATCATCTAATAAATAAATCTAAAGGGCTGAGTTACACTTAGCCCTTTTTTTTTTGTAAAAAAATTTTCTCGTTTAGGCAAATCAATGTCCTAACATTAGCCATAAAACAACAATAAGACCAACTATAAATATTTATATGATATCTCCATCAAACTTCTCTTCATTGCTAAAGGAGTGGCATCAAACCATCACCAGAGATATGCCATGGAAAGCAGATAGAGATCCCTACAAAATATGGCTATCAGAGATAATACTACAGCAGACACGTGTGGCTCAGGGAACACCATACTATCTAAGATTTATAGACAAGTTTCCAGATATCAAGACCTTAGCAAAAGCTGACGAAGATACAGTGCTCAAACTGTGGCAAGGTCTGGGATACTACTCACGCGCTAGAAATATTTTGGCTACAGCCAAAATTATTGATCAGGATTATAGCGGTGTCTTTCCTACTGAACACGGGGACATACTCAAGCTCAAAGGTGTAGGTCCATATACTGCGGCAGCTATATCCTCGTTTGCTTATGGTCACAGCATCCCTGTCATAGATGGCAATGTGTTAAGATTGATGAGTAGGATTCATGGTATATACGAACCCATAGATCACCCAAACACCCACAAAACAATAGATAATTTGTTGCGAAAGGCGATCAAGTTAGCAGATCCCGCAGCTTTTAACCAAGCCATCATGGATTTTGGAGCTACTGTATGTACTCCCAAAAATCCTAACTGCGGGGAATGCGTTTTTGCAGCTCACTGTATAGCTAAGGCAAATGACGATGTCAATTTATTGCCTATAAAAAGTAAAAGCATAAAGAAGACTACTAGATATTTTAATTATTTTGTCCTTTTAGCTCCTAATTTGAAACAGTTTGTAATAGAGAAAAGGACAGAAAATGATATTTGGAAAGGACTTTATCAACTACCTCTTTATGAATCACAAACACTGGAAGATCTCTCCACTAAACCACTGAGTGAGTATTTTCCGAAATCTGTAAATATAAGCGATACCAGCACTTATGAAGTACACAGCGTCAGTACAAAAAAGCACATCCTAACACACCAAACATTAGTAATCAATTTTTATGTTTTAGAAATTATTCCTTATCACATAGAATTTGAAGGAGACAGAGCTTGTTTTGTTTCTAAAACTGATTATGATCAATATCCATTCCCAAAAGTTATTGCCGACTTCTTAAATGATTTTTTTGATTTTTAAATTATTTTTTGATAAATTTTAAATTCATGTTTATAGAAGATTTCGTTTTGGCAATTATATTGGTGTAAATCTATCCAGAATTTACAACTAATATTGGTCTATACTGATGATTAATACCGTTTAAGATTGATGAACATAAAACCAAAAAAGGGTGCGCCGAAACGACACACCCTTAAGGAATTAATTTAAGCAAATTGTTGTTACTCGAGGCCGATCATCTTGCGTGTAGCTGTGTAAGCTCCACTTTCTATTTGGTAAATCATCACGCCAGACGTAGGCAATTCAGATTTAGATATAGTTACATTATTCATACCTTTTTGGTAAGAAGCGGTAGTGTTGTAAACTACTTTTCCTGTCACATCAAACACTTTTAGGGTAGCGTCCGCTGCTGCTGGTAGTTCAAAACTGATTACTGTTTTCTCACCAAATGGGTTTGGTTCGTTCTGGAACAATGCGAAGTTAGCACCTTTATCATCACTAGCGAATCTTAGGGAGATTTTACTAGTTTGAAGTGTTGTACCTGCATATAATTCAGCACTGATAACACTAGAGTTGACAGCTATGGCATCAGAAGCCTTAGTATCTCTATTAGTGATTACATGCAGAGTGATAAGGTCTGAACCTTGTACGGCCATAAGGTCATTCCAACTCACTGAATATTTGTTTCCAAATCTAGCTACATTGCTATCGCTCAATTTTTGGCTACCTACGGACACACCTACTAGCTCAGCATTGTCAAGAGCGAGAGTGAACTGCATACCATAGACATCATTAATGTCTGCCTTTAGTTTCACATCGCTTACGACATTTGCTATAAGTATTTCATTTGTGGCATTCATTACTAAGTTGGTACGAGTCTCAGCTTTAGCATCATTGAGTTTAGTATCAGCATTGCCATCTATATCACCCACTTTTACAGCAACGAAATTTTGGTTAGGCATCGGTCTATTAAGGTCAGTGATAAGGATTTTCTCAACCAAAGGCCAAGGGCTATTGATATCTGCAAATGTTTGAGCGGTGTTGATAAATCTCCAGCTATTGTTGTTTGGAAGTCTGTCGTATATACCTAAGATCAACTTTCTTAATTCTGTCAAATCAGATGCAGTTACTCTATTGTCTTTATTAACATCTGCTGCTATAGTATGGTATGCACTAGAGAATCTATTGATACCTAAAAGATGTCTTTGGATCATTACTAAATCTAACGTACTCACACCATTAAGGTAATCATTGTTTTTGGCTGGTATGATTTGGTAATCGTAGTGCATAGGTGCACTTGTAAAGGCGTATCCACCAGTACTAGATAACACCATTTTGGTCATTTCAGAGATACCATTTTCTAAGGTTACCTCAGCATTTTCTAATTGCTTATTTGCTGGAGTCTTAACAGTACCTGATATTCCTACTGATGCGTTTGTTCCACATGCACCTTGATTATCATTAAGATTAAGCGTTACTGTACAGAAGTCGTAATTTAACTTATCGTCCCAAACAGTCATTTTAATCTGAGTAGAAGGCAAATCATCACAATCAAAAACCATTCCTGAGCTTCTAGTTGATGGAATCCATTTTTGTGCAGTTCCTGCATTGTATTCAACTATTGTAGCATCTAAACCTGCACCTTTAAAGAAATGTGTCTGATTGATTTTAGACAATACTGGATTAGCTTCGTTAAATGTATAAAGCAATTGGCTAGCCGGAGTACAGTTATCAAAAGATCCGATATTGAAGTCCACAGCCCATAATTCTACTTGACCATTTAGCATTAATGCTGAACTGATATTTAAGCAGTAAGGTGTTGGTTTTTTCTTATCTACTACCATGAAGTTTTGTGTACAAGTAGTCGCATTACCACAACCATCGATTACTCTCCATGTAATTTTGTGATTAGACATACTACCTACGATATCTTCTGGAAGAGTAACTCTTACTTCTCCACCTTGACCAGTAGGTGATACATATACATCTTTGATTCCGTTACCATTAGTATCGTTAAAAGTACCGTCTGTAGAAGGTAAGAAACTTGAGAACTCATAATCATTAGTTCCGTCTCCCCATAAATCTACAAATACTACCCACTTTAACCAATCAGAAGCACATTGGCCTTGATCTGTTGCTGACATAGTCAACACTAGATTACGTCTTTCGCACTTGTTGCCATCATTGTCCTCATCGTTATTGTCATTGATCTCAAACATTCTATCTATACAAGATCCTAATGTAGGTCTTACTTGATCTATAATTTTCACTACTTGTGTATGTGTGTAGTATCCTACAGGAAAACTAGCATTCGGGTCATAAGTACACCAGTTAATTACCGTCCACTTATTAAGGATTTTCATACACGCATTGCCTTCAAAGTAAAATGTATCACTTTTAAGACTCACACCTATCTGATCGCAAGGACCAGAAGTCCAAGTTGGTTTGTCATTAATTGCTGGAGTAGCACAGTCTGTAATTAAATCTTTCGGCCAAACGATCGAACCTTCGAATGCAGGGAAAGGATTAACTTTGTCAATTCTTTGAGTACAAACGATTGTTCTTCTGTTTTTGATTCTCCATGTACGTAATATGTAACCTACATTACATCCAGTGATGAATTTTTGATCTGTATATTCTGTTTCTAAATCAGTACAGTTTGAAAATGCTCTAGCTGTTCCTGTAAGTTTAAGATCGGTCTCATCTTCATCACAATTAATAGTGATGTTTACAGGACATACGATTTGAGGGGTAAGTTTGTCTTCTACTCTCACTTCTACCCAAGTTTCGTTGTAGTTATCAGACTGACCATCTACTACGTCACCATATACTCCTGACATATTGCCATCATCCCATACTCTCATCCAGACTTTCACTATACCGAAAGGAGTCATACCTTCTCTATTAGTGATATCTGCACAACAGAACTTAACGTACTGACCTCCATCGGGGTCATAGTTAGGACTAGTTGTTTTAGATGATCCATCATTAGGGTGTCCGTCATCATTGTAAGTAGCATTACCTGTGTAACCACAGCTTGGCTCGTCTTTTACAGGATTAACTTCTCTTCTGATCTCTAAGTGGACAGGACTACAACTATCGTATGATCCATTATCTACAGAATTAGTAAACAACTTAGCGATACCATCATTAGATCCACCAGTGGTTAGAGATATCACTATATTTTGTTTTGCTACAGCGACTGGAGCCGTTCTGTCATAAACAGTTACGTTTATATCAAATCGTGATTCGTTTTTGCAACAGTCAATAGCTACATAAGTAAATGTAGATACTCCTTTTGGCGCTCCTACTACTAGGTATCTTCCTGATGATGCATTGAATTTTATTGAAACACCTATTGGTCCTTCTACTCTGTAAGTTACAGTACTCGAGCAGTTGTCATGTAGGATGCTTGGAGCAGGTAATAAGAAGTTACCAGCACATGACCATGGGTCGACGCTTACCGTCACGTCTGCTGCTTGGATTGTTGGTGCTTCTTCATCAGCTGCTTTGATGACCTGAGTTTGCATGGTGTTAGTACCAGTACACCAGTCTAGAATAGTCCATAATCTGATGTATTTTTTGCTATCTGTACAACCATTACAAGCAATAAGCTCTGTATCTGACTTTGCAGCTATAAGGTTACATACTTGACCGCTTAATGGAACGCCGTCCACTGTTGGGTAAGCGTATTTGGTCGCTTCAGCAATTGCGTCATTATCTGCTGCTGTATTTGCTGCAGCAATAGTAGGATAAGTTCTTGGAACCAATAAAGCATAACTAGCTCTATACTCAATAGTAAGTTTAGCTTTGAAGTAATTAAATATTCCTACCATACTAGGATCACCACCACAGTTGATAGAAATATTGTTGTAGGCGGGCGTTACATCTTCTAGCGTTGCAGATTCGAATGTGTAATCAGCTACACAAGGGACTGATTTGTTTCCAAAAATATCCGTGTAGATATAAGTTCTTCTGATGATTTTAGCACCACAAATTCCTATCGGAATGATCTGGTCACTAGTCTGTGTAGTGAATGTACCACATCTTTCGACCACTGTAGGTCTCGGAAAAGTAAGTGTGCCCGCAAAGAATTTTGCTTCGTCAGTACATTTAAAAGTACATTCTGGATCTTCATTTCCTTCAGGACATGCACAGTCCGTAACGGTTGGTGGAAGTTTGTCCTTTACGTTGATCGTACCCCAGCAGCTATTGCCAGTAGAGTTGGTAACAGTTACGCTGTAGTTGCCTGGTCTAGTAACTACAGGATGCGTGTAAGGGACAGTAGCTGGTACGCCACTGACTCTAATAGTAAATGGAGGATTGTAAGAAGCCATCTGACCTTCCAGAATCATGTCTGGTCTGATACGTGCTTGACAATCACCATCTAGTGAAACTTGAACATTGTCATTACATACGATTTGGCTCTGACCATGAACATTTACGTAAAAAATAATAAAAAGGAGACTCAACAGTGAATTTTTCAGTACCGGAATCCCCCAGGTTTGGGTAAGTAAATCTTGTTTTACCATGGGTAAAAAGTTTTAGTTATTAAAAAAATGAGTTCATGCCTGCGTCTTTCAGGCGGTGTTCAGATCTAAATAAGATTTACTCTATTTGAGTGGGAATGGTGCAAAGGTAAGATCGTTTTTGTCTGTCAGAATAATTTATAATGGGGTAATTTTGATATAATTTTTTCATTAATATTTTATACAAATTAAAATATGAAAATTTATATTTCTGTATTGACTTGATTATCAACTATATAAAAAATTACATATTGATATATTTATATCTGTATAAAGAACTCAAAAAATTACGATGGGTTAGATAGCTTTTTTTAAAAATAGTAGAAAAGATTTTTTTCTATGATGATTAATGATAATCTTCTAAATAATAATGCGTAAACTTAATTACTAAATTATCATTATTTTTTAATAATAGTTCAATTTTCATGCCAAAACCTGTTTTACACACAAAAGCCTCGCAAAATGTAATCTTTCTTACACCTGCGAGACCGACACTCAATTAAGATTTGTTTGATTCGTTTGATTTGTCTATTTGTAATTGCCGTAATGTTATACTTGCTTGTAGCTCATACATGTTCATTGTAGCATCTAGGTTACGGTTGCCTTATCTGCAGTTCCTTGTAGCCTCTGCGCTATGATGCCATTTCCCTTCGACATCTGGCTAGGTGCAAGAAAATACGAAATATTATTTATTTCAAAATGGATAGAGACCGAAATATAAAATTACTAAAACCATATAGGCTCAAGTTGGAAAATTATATCAGTAAAGGCTAATATCTAACAACCACGAGATTGTTACTTCTAGCTAATGGCTTCGGGCTAATAGCTGACTTCTACCTAAATCTACTATTAAAGCTCTTCGCTTCGTTCACGATCGTACTTCTGAATGCACGTGTCATCACGAGTGCTACATCGTTGTCAGATGGGAATAATTCTAGATTGTGATCGAGTTTATCGCAAGTCTCAGGAGTCATGGCTTTGTAATCGCCAGTGTAATTGCAACCGTAACCTTTGAAGTTGTTATAGACACTGATTGGAATCTCTGTCAGGAACTCTTTGGTTTTATTGTCAAATAATCTCAGTTTACCTTGCATTACAGACTCTTTACTTCTGAATACTTCAGTGATATAAGCTGTTCTTTTTTCGAAAATCTGTTTTTCAACTATTACATCGACGCTATCTCTTTTTTCTTTGACCGTTTTGGTTTCTATAAGTACATCCTTTGACTCTTGGTAGTGATTTGCACTTTCCATTTCTGATCCAGTGAGTATTTGAAGCAGCTCTATCGCTACTACGAAGTCTGCACTTGTGCTTATATCTTGGCCTCCCATGACGTGATCGACCCAGAGATTGTCATATTGTGATATAGGCATATTTAGTATTTCATTTTTTAATGCTACAGGAATTATAACATTATCAGTTATCAAATCATAAAAGACCACAACTCTACCCAATCGTATCGCTTCTTCTCGCAAACTAGCACTATTTTTATAATTATTTTTATACCTAGCCACTACATCTAGCTCATCATAAGCAGTACGCGCTAAAGTTTTATCTTTGTTTGATTTAGATTTAGCTATCAAATTGACTGCTTCGTTATAATGAAATGCACATATATTGTTTTCGGCTATAGCCAATCTACTACTATAATTATCTAAACTAAAGCCGGCTTTATAGCCCTCTTTTGATATCAATGGAAGTAGAGGTTCTAGTGCGTTTTGACGGTTTTGCATATCAGATAGCACGTTATATACTCTGTCCCATCGGTCAGGATTGTTGGCTGCATTGAGATCTACAATGGTATTTTCGTCGCGAGACTGGAGCTTATCGAATGCTTTTTCTAGGGCTTTGACATACTCGGTTTTTTTGTTTTTTTCGCCTCTGAGCTTAGAGACAGCATAAGAGAACGCTTCATCATAGTTACCACTTTCTACCATCTTGTTGACTGACCTGCAAGATGCAAAAATAGAAAAGCTGATTATCACTACTGTGAGTGTGTAAAATGAGGATTTCATACGCTTTGATTTTGTTGGTTATCGAATATGTTTTACTTATAAATTTAAGTTTTGTTTTGTATCTTATTACTAAAGTTACAACTAGATGACTTATGCAAAAGTAACACTTTTTATTTGTGCTTACCATTCTTTTAACTTTTTTATCTTCCATGTTATCAAAATCTCTAAAACATTAAGAATAGTGTGCACCAAAGGCAATAAATTGTTAAAACTGATTATTTTTGGTAAAAAAAGGATTTTTTTTAATGTCAATTGAACTAAAAAATTTAACTTAGAGTTTAATTTTCTAAAATCATCATTATGGCTAAGTATATGTGCATGGACACCTTAAAGTATCTACTTTTTGAAGTCCACAAAATCAATGAATTGAAGTCGATAGAACGCTACAAAGAGTACGATCAAGACAGTATCAATATCCTACTAGAATCTGCAAAAGCATGGGCGGATCAAGATTTCTATCCAACGTACAGAGAGATGGACGAGAAACCAGCTTATTTTAAAGACGACAAGGTTTACTCCCACCCTATCTTGAAACAAATCTTTCAAAAAGCGGGACAAAATGGTTGGTTAGGCACCTATTTCGACTACGAGGATGGAGGTATGCAGATGTCTTCGTTACTATCCAATGCAACCAATCATATCTTTGAATCGGCCAATAATCACATACCAGGTTATCTAGGTCTCACTTCAGGATCAGCGCATTTGATTGCGTCCTTTGGTAGCGACCACCTCAAAAAAACATATATTCCACGTATGCTTGATGGCAGCTGGGGAGGTACGATGGCACTCACCGAGCCGCAGTCGGGAAGCTCACTCTCTGATATCGTTACTTCAGCAACGCCATTGGCTGATAATACTTATAAAATCAAAGGTCAAAAAATATTTATATCCGGTGGGGATCACGAGGCAGTTGATAACTTTGTGCACCTCACGCTCGCTCGCATAGACGGAGCACCCGAAGGCACTAAAGGCATATCCCTATTCGTCGTACCTAAATATAGAGTTGAGCCTGATGGCAGCCTCGCATACAATGATGTGCGTGCGGTCGCTGACTTCCAGAAGATGGGACAGCGCGGCTACAGCACCGTTCACCTTGTATATGGAGAAAATGAGGATTGTGAAGGCTATCTCGTAGGTGAAGGCAATAAAGGACTTAAATATATGTTCCAGATGATGAATGGCGCGCGTATAGACGTGGGTATGACGGCAGCATCTACGGCCACCGCAGCTTATTATGCTTCTCTACAATATGCTAAGGAACGGCCACAAGGCAAAAAACTTTCTACAAAAAATACACCTGACGAAGCAGATGGCCAAACCCTCATCATCAATCATCCAGATGTGCGTCGTATGCTCTTGCTCCAAAAAGCAATCGTTGAGGGTTCGTTGAGCTTGCTACTAGAGGCAAGCAAACTAAGTGATCTAGCATATTATGGTCCCGAGGGCGACAGAGAAGATGCGCACTTATTGCTAGAACTGCTTACGCCAATAGCTAAAACCTATCCATCAGAAATGGGTAGAATAGCAATCAATAACGGATTGCAAATCTTGGGTGGTTATGGTTTCTGTATGGACTTCCCACTACAGCAATACTTAAGAGATGTGCGTATCATGGCAATCTATGAAGGGACTACAGGCATCCAATCCCTTGACTTACTAGGTAGGAAAATTCCTGCTCAAAATGGTAAAGCACTTCAGCTCCTGACTGCACAAATTACTGCCACTATAGCCTCAGCAAGCGAAGTAGTAGGATTAACGGCTTACGCCAAAACTCTAGGAAGTAAAATGGGTGAAGTACAGCAAGCATTGGATCATCTAATGCCTTATGCAATGCAAGGCGACTATGAAAACTATCTAGCAGATGCAACGATTTTCATGGAAATGGCTTCGACCATTGTCATTGCGCATCAGTGGCTAAAAATAGCATTAGCAGCTCATCAAAGCATAGTATCAGGTGATACTGCATATACGAAAGATTTTTATGGTAGTAAAATCCATACGATGAAATTCTATTTTAAATACGAACTTCCCAAAACTAAATCACACCTAGAAACATTACTACATAATGATCGATTGACCTTAGTGGAGGACAGTAATCTAGAAAATATATTTTAATAGATAGGTAATTAGTAATTTTAATGGAAATGTATAAAGTGAACCTATTATATAATTGGAACTAATAAAGATACCATTGAAAAGTCCTTATTTTTTAAAAGAAGGAATTAGGATAAGTATAATATAAATAAACAAAAATTTTAATCAAATAAATTCAATTATTAGAAGATGGAAATGAATCAAATCATAGAAGCAGTAAGCAAACAAGCAGAAAATGTTGCACCTTTTGGCGCAAAATTAAAATTTGCAATCGGTGATACTTTTATTTTTATAGACGGTACGAGTGACAAAAACGTTGTGACCATGCAGGACGCAGATGCAGATTGTACAATCAGCACAGACCAAGAGACATTCGAAAAACTTAAAAGTGGAGACCTTAACCCAATGATGGCAGTGATGTCAGGCAAAGTCAAAATCAAAGGGGATATGGGCTTAGCTATGAAGTTGCAGTCGTTGATACAGTAAGGAATAATTATATAAAACCATATAGAAACCTTGTGCTAATTTAATTTAGGTAGAGATATTTAAATTCTAACTCAAGGACCATGAGCTTTCTTAATAAAAAAACGTCCTCAGATAGTCAAATATAGAAACCCGATTGATAAACATAAATATCAAAATAGCTACTACGATAAACCAAAAAGATGTTTTGAACTGAGTATAAACTGAGTTCAAAACATCTTTGCGAGTTTTATATCTTTTGTGCTTGCGGTAAGCCATAATTATTAGAATGGTAGATCATCAAAATCATTAGGCAAGCCTCCATCACCTCCATTGTTGTCAAATGGCGTTGATTGTGTCTCAAAAGATGGTGGAGTTTGTATATTATTAGGCAGCGCATCCCCTATTGCGCCAGCCTTCTCGAGTCTCCAAGCATTGAGATTAGTAAAAAACTTATCTTGCCACTCTCTACCTCTTAGATCGAAGTAAACTTTAACTCTATCACCTGAATTATAGCCATCTACAAGACTACATTTGTCTTGAGTAAGCTGAAATTTTACAAACTGTGGGTAAGTACCCTCCGTCGTTATTACAAATTCGCGTGTCTGAAAAGAAGCTGATTTGCTTTCCATATCAAATACCTTGTGTAGCGTACCTTCTATTTCGAATGCCATAAGATTATGTTTTTTTAATTTTTATTAATGATTTTAATATGCTTTCGCAAAAATAACTCTTTGTGATGACTTTTCACCAGAATAGACGCATTTTCCTTCTTCCATCACACCATCTAGAGGAATACAACGAATAGTTGCTTTGGTTTGTTCCTTAATTTTTTCTTCGGCCTCGCTCGTTCCATCCCAATGGCAAGATATAAATCCACCTTTTTGTTCTAACACTTGCTTAAACTCTTCAAAAGTATCCACCTTGGTGATATGTTTATCTCTGAAATCCAGTGCTCGCTGAAACAGATTTTCTTGGATATCTTCAAGCAATTGTGTCACATAAGGCACTACATTGTCTAACGGAATGCTTACTTTCTCTTTCGTGTCTCTCCGCGCTACTTCTATCTGATTATTGTCCAGATCACGCATACCTAAACCCAATCTGATGGGCACGCCTTTCATTTCGTACTCTGCAAATTTGAATCCAGGTCTTTTGGTATCATCCAAATCTATTTTGACTCTGATTCCTAGAGCCTTCAGCGCTTTGCTTATCTCTTCGGCTTTTGCGATTAGTACGGGATCAGGTTTTGGTATAGGGATGATGACTACTTGGATAGGTGCAAGTTTTGGAGGCAATACTAAGCCTTCGTCATCTGAGTGCGTCATGATCAGTCCTCCGATCAGTCTCGTAGATACTCCCCATGATGTAGCCCATACAAACTCGTTTTCATTCTTATCATTGCTGAAAGTCACATTAAACGCTTTGGCAAAATTTTGGCCCAGAAAGTGTGACGTTCCTGCCTGTAGTGCTTTTCCATCCTGCATGAGTGCCTCTATCGTATAGGTATCATCTGCCCCTGCGAAGCGTTCTTTTTCGGATTTATACCCTTTCAGGACAGGCATCGCCATGAACTCCTCCGCAAACTGTGCATATATATCGTGCATCTGACGAGCTTCTGCTACAGCCTCGGTTTTGGTGGCGTGCGCCGTGTGTCCTTCTTGCCACAGAAACTCAGCTGTGCGGAGAAAAGGTCTCGTACGCATTTCCCATCTGACTACGTTTGCCCATTGATTTATTAGCAAAGGCAAATCTCTGTAGGACTGTATCCAATCTCTGTAAGTATTCCAGATTATAGCCTCGCTTGTCGGTCTCACGATGAGCTCCTCCTCGAGTTTAGCATCGGGATCTACGATCAGTTTTCCAGGATTATTCGGATCATTTTTTAGTCTATAATGTGTGACTATGGCACATTCTTTAGCGAACCCTTCAGCGTTTTTCTCCTCAGCTTCAAAAAGACTTTTGGGTACAAAAAGCGGAAAATAGGCATTGACGTGTCCCGTGTCTTTAAACATTTTGTCCAATTGATCGCGCATTAGTTCCCAAATCGCATAGCCATACGGCTTGATAACCATACAACCTCTTACCGCAGAGCTGTCTGCCAAACCTGCTTTTTTTACAATATCATTGTACCACTGAGAGTAGTTTTCAGCTCTACTTGCTATTTCCTTTGCCATAACTTATGTATCAATTAGTTAAATTTTCTCTAATTTTTATGTTTATTAAACTTTTAAAGACTTTATTTCGTCCATATAGTAATGAATTTAATGTTCAGATATTTAAAAAATATTTTCAAAACCTTAAAAAGTTGTTTATTCGTCGATTTTAATGCACTTATTCAAAAATTTAAGTGATTGTTAACTTCAAAATTGTCACAAAAGTAATAAATTGCAGTCTATTTAGTATAATACCACTCAATTATGATTATTATTTTATAAAAAATATAAAAACTTAAGCCATGAAATTTAAAATTTTAACCACATTAGTTGCTTTTCTCCTACTCGGAGTGTGCAACAGCCTTAGCGCACAGTTTGATGACTTGTACTATGATTTCGCAGATGTCAAGCCAGTTAGAAAGCAAAAAGCTACTACCAAAACTGTAGCCTTTGATGACAATACGTCTAACAACGATCAGAATAATGCTGTGGACAACGATCAGAGCAATTATGATAACGATGCTTATGACAATTACGATGACTATTCTTACGCAAGTAGAGTTCGTAGGTTTAATCAGCCGGTAGTTAACAATATGTACTACTCTAATTTTGACAATTGGTGGCACAATCCCGGTGGATATTACGACCCATTTTTTAATAACGGCTTCAATAATGGGTTTAACAACGGTTTCAATAATGGTTTTAACAATGGAGGAGTCAACATCTTTATAGGCTCAGGCTTTAATAGATGGAACAGTGGTTGGGGCAACGGCTGGGGTAACTCATGGAACAACGGTTGGGGCAATGGTTGGAATAACGGTTGGGGCAACTCGTGGAACAACGGTTGGGGCAATGGTTGGAATAACGGATGGGGCAACTCATGGAACAACGGCTGGGGCAACTCTTGGAATAATTGTCCTAATATGGGCTGGGGCAATGGTATGAACAACGGTTGGGGCAACGGTATGAACAACGGCTGGGGGAATGGTATGAATAATGGTAATTGGAACAATGGCAGTAACAATGAAGCTAATAATAATAGAATCTATGGAAGTCGTCAAGGTGGCTCGATATCAACCTCTACAAGTGGTAGAGACGCATCACCTAGAAGAGCAGAAACTGGTGGTAACACTACTGGACAAGCTGAGATAGGACGCCAAGCTGATGGAACCAATACCAATGATGTACAATCTCGCACAACCAAAAGTAATACGAGCAGAACTTATCGTGGTGAAACCAGAACCACTGATAAAGTAAATGAAAGTCGCGCAACTAATCCAAGTTCAACTAATAGAATCTATAACCAAAGATCTAAGGAGACTAGACAAGCTGAGCCTTCTAATAATAATAGAAGTAACACTCCTGCTACTCGCCCTGACAATTCTAGGACTAACAGAACGCCTAGTAGCTCGCCTTCAAACGATAACAGAAGCAACAATAGAGCCAACGAAACTCCTAGAAGTAACAGTAACTCAGATACACCTCGCTCGAGTGGAGGTTTTAACAGCGGATCTTCTAGAAGCAGTGGATCAGGCAGTGGTGGTTCAAGCAGCAGAGGGTCTATGAACTCAAGCAGGTCGTCTAGCGGATCTAGCAGCGGTGGTAGCTCTCGTGGAGGCGGCGGATCACGCAGAGGAGGTTAATCTACTCGCTTGATAAACAAAATTACATACAATGGACTCTGCGTGTTGTAGAGTTAGATATACTAAAATGGGCGTAGAAACAAAAGATTTCTAGCCCATTTTAATTTGAATACTTCAAGTAATTTTTGAAAGAAATATTATGAAATTTTTTATATTAAAAATACAATCAAAAGTAAAAACTGAAACAAAATGAACAGCAAAATAATACTAGTTACCTTGATTGCACTGATATTCAACATTACATCTGATGCGCAGAATATTACAGATGTAGTTCGCTACTCTGTACTCGATCCAGCGGGTACTGCACGTACGATGGGTGTGGGAAGTGCATTCGGTGCGATGGGAGGCGACTTCTCAGTCATCAACATCAACCCAGCAGGAATCGCTGACTTTCGCAAATCTGATTTTACCTTTACCCCTAGCTTACGAAATCAGCAAACGACTTCGTTTTTTGTGGCTGATGCAGAAAGTATCAATCGCGACAAATCATCAAAATTAGGTTTAGACAATATAGGTTTTGTGATAGCTAGGCAACCTAGTAATAGCAAATGGACGACTTCAAATTTTGCTTTTGGCTTCTCTCGTATGGCAGATTTTAATAGAAATGCAACCCTTAGAGGTTCAACAGCAGGAAGTATCACTACTTATTTTGCCGAAAAGGCTAACGGAAAAAGTGAAGCAGAACTTGATGACTTTATAGCTTTTCCAGCTTACAATACTGGTGCAATTTTTGACTTTGATAAAGATAATTTTTATGAAACTGACTTCCCAAATGCTGAGGCAAAAGTCCTAAGAGCTCAAAGTATCTCACAAACAGGAGGCATCAATGAGTTGACCTTTGGGTGGGCTGGAGAATACAATCGTGCACTGAATCTAGGCGTTTCTATGGGAGTGCCATTTGCAAATTTTAATGAACTCAAAATCTATCGTGAGGACAATATCGATCCTGACAATCGTACTTTTGAGTCACTACAATACACCGAAAACCTTAATACCTCTAGTGTAGGTTTTAACTTTAAGCTCGGCATGACTTACAAAATCCTCAACAGAATCCGAATAGCAGGAGCTTTCCACTCGCCTACTTGGTTTAAGTTTACTGACAATTATAAAACTAATATGAACTACACCTTTACGGATACTCAGCTCAATTCTTTTGATAAAGAATCCCCCGATGGCAACTTTGAGTACAACATCACTACGCCTTGGCGCGTCGTAGGAAGTCTAGGTAGTACCTATAAAATAGGAGAGATTGTAGGATTTATCAATGCTGACATAGAACAATTGGACTATACCAATGCCAGCTACAATGGTAATAGATACTCGGGTACTGTAGCAGAAGCTATATACACACGTGAAGTAAATCGACAGATTACCAATAAACTCGGCAAAGCTACCAACGTAAGGCTAGGTACTGAGTTTGGGTATAAGTATTTAAGGCTTAGATTCGGATACAGCTGGGAACAGTCGCCGTTTAATGCCGATGACTTTAGTAACAATCGCCTCTCATATGGCTTTGGTGTCCGTATGGACGATTTCTATATCGATCTAGGTATCCGCAGATTTAATTTTACACAAGGGTACAATCCATATACTGTGCTAGACAGCAGATTAGACCCACTAGCCAACATACAAACTGTTCGCAATAATGCCGCTTTGACAGTAGGGTTTAAGTTTTAATCATTTAAAGCCTTATGTATATAATCTATACTTTTACCTTTGGGTCAGATGATACCATGTTACGATTATAAAATATTATTTGGCTGAGGCGATTATATGCTACTGATGTAAATACAAATTTGAAAAAGTGTAATATTTTTGCTAAAAAATTTATTTTGGTAAACTGTAAATAATACCATCTCATGTTTTTAGATTATTTCACCTCCGTCCTCAAAATAGCATTGTTACTCGTATGAATGAGTCCTGAGGTAAGTGCACAAATTGAAAACAAAAGTCTAGTGTATCACCAAAATGTCAATTTAGCCAATAGGTCTCTGATGAAGTGCGACAATAAGGAAGCATCTGCTCATTTTGATAATGTCTTTCAGCCCTTGGAGTCGCCATTTTTTATAGATTATATAAAAAGCATTTTGTCTAAATTCGAGATAGGAGCGGCCGAAGAGGCAAAACAGCAAATCATCCGAGTTATCAATGAGAAGCACATTCCTTATAATAAATTTAAGATGCTGCTTCCTTTAGATAAATTCTCAAAAAGCGATATCAAGTCATTCAAATCATTGTGCGAAGTCTCGGCTAAAGGGATCAATGAGCTTCTAAGTAGTGAATTAAAAGATTAGTGGTTTTCGGATCAAGAAGAAAAAATAAATTTACTGATGCTATGAATACAGAAGAACTACGAAACGAGCACATAAAAAGTGTGTTTAGGCCAAGGAATTCATTAAATAAGATTAATGCAGGTAGATTTTCTAGTTTGATAAATATATATGGTTTCCCATCTGAGAACGAATTGGGCGTATTTTGTGATGACTCTACCCTTTGGTCAGAAGTGTATTACGTTGTAGGTATTCATTGGGTTGATGAAAACATGGAAATGCTAGAGTAATTTAAAAAAGCTGTATATGACGGATTATTTCACCCCTCTATTTATGCCTCGGTGTCAGATTTTTTACATAGCAATACCTCCCAAAAACGTGGACAAAACTATATGAATACTACTTTGGTAACATTAAGCGATAAGAGAGACCAACCTTATAAACCACTTATATATTACACAGATAATCTGATGCAACTGGTATAAACCAATAGAAATAGTATATGCCTCGACTCATTTGAGATAGTTCAGATTCAGGTACTCAAAACTAGGTTTTGTGAGCGAGTAAAATTCTTAAAATTTGATATTGGCCTCTATTTCAATATTGAACAACTACCTGTGGGATTCGTACGAGCAGTCTGCTTAAAAGAGGGACAAAATTTGGATGATTATAAGCTCGATATAAGCAAAGGGGTTTGTGGTTGTGATGAATAAAATTTATACCTTAGTGTTAAAATTCTTTTAAAATATAATACACCTTTGCTGGTGCTAGTAAAGCGAATCTTATTAAAATTTGCAACTCATGCCAGATAAGGTTAGCATCCTCGCTAAGCTCAAATTACAGTTGGGCATCTTGTCCCGTACTACGATATACATGCAGTAGCAAGAAACTAATCAAACAGAAATGTTTTTGATTGCATTCAAAACCATAGAGTTTTCAGTAATCCTCTCCTTAATTATTTCTTTCTCTCTAAAATTTTTATCTTTGGGACTTTATAGCTCACATAGCTTGAATCGATAAAAATATAATGAACTGATGGCAGATAAAAAGTTGTTTTTGATTGACGGACATGCGATAGTATATAGAGCGCATTTCGCATTTATCGCCAGGCCACTCATCAACTCTAAAGGTGTCAATACTGGTGCTATTACTGGGTTTGTTCGTACGCTTTGGGACATCATCATTAATCAGAAGCCTACCCACATTGCAGTTGCCTTTGACCCTAAGGGTGGTACTTTCAGAAATGAGGTTTATCCTGCATACAAGGCCAATAGAGAGGCGCAGCCTGAGGATATTTCTATAGCTATGCCTTACATACATCAGATTGTAGAAGCCTTTAATATTCCTGTCATCATGGTTCCTAATTATGAGGCGGATGATGCTATAGGCACCTTGGCTAAGCAAGCTGAGAAAGAAGGTTTTGATGTTTATATGGTCACACCTGACAAGGATTATGCACAGTTGGTATCTGATCACATATTTATGTACAAACCTAGTCGTCAAGGCAATGGTGTGGACATACTGGGGCCCAAGGAAATCCTTGCCGGATGGGATATAGCGCGTGTAGATCAGGTCATAGATATACTCGGATTGCAAGGTGATGCCGTTGATAACATACCAGGGATACCAGGCATCGGCGCCAAAACAGCAGTCAAATTGCTCAAGGAATTCGATACAGTTGAGGGGCTTATCGCCAATGCAGATAAACTCAAAGGCAAGCAACAAGAGAACGTCATCGCATTTGCAGAGCAAGGATTGTTATCCAAAAGACTAGCTACCATAGATCTCAATGTGCCTATACAGTTTGATGCGCAAAAGTACATCATCGAGCCTATCGACAAAGAGAAAATCACCGAACTGTTTGTAGATTTAGAATTCAGGTCGCTAGCTATACAGATATTAGGCACAGAAATCGGTGGTAGTGGCTCAGAAGCAAACAGCGGCCCTGTTCAAGGCAATCTATTTGATCAAGCCCCATCTACCGGCGGTGTTACGAGCAGATTTGTACCTCCAGCGCCCACGTATCAGGTAGCCAAACAAAGCATAGAGACTATAGATCACAACTATCACCTCGTTGTTTCTGATCAGGAACATGAGGAGCTTCTCACTATTTTGCGTCAAGCAAAAGTCATCAGTTTTGATACGGAGACTACAGGCATAGATCCACATCTAGCGGAGTTGGTTGGTATTTCATTTTCCATAAGGAAAGGTGAAGCGTACTATATTCCTATCTCTAGCAATAAAGAAGAGGCGGTAACCCAAGTTGCAAAATACAAAACCATACTCGAAGACCCAAATACTATAAAGGTAGGTCAAAATATAAAATACGATATGTCGATCCTCAAATGGTATGACGTAGAAGTCGCTGGCACATTAGTAGATACGATGATCAGACACTACCTGTGTGAACCAGACCTGAGACACAAACTTGACTACCTCACTGAGGCATATCTGGACTACAAAATGGTGCCTATAGAAGAGTTGATAGGCAGAGGAGGCAAAAACCAACTCACTATGCGCGATGTACCTGTACAAAAAGTAAAAGAATATGCTGGTGAGGATGCAGATCTGACATTGCAACTAGTACCGCACTTGGATAAGCTAATGGAAGAGAATGAACTAGAAGATTTGTACCATAAAATAGAAGCGCCATTGATTCGAGTGCTTTGCGATCTAGAGTACGAAGGTATCAACCTAGATGCAAAGTTTCTGACGGACTATAGCAAGGACTTAGACAAGATTCTCATCGCAAAGGAGCAAGAAATATATAAGGCAGCCGGTACCCACTTCAATATTTCGTCACCAAAACAAGTCGGTGAAGTGCTATTTGATAGACTGAAAGTACCGTATAGATGGAAAAGAACATCATCAGGCCAGTACTCAACGGATTTTGATAAATTGACAGAGTTGGCTGGCGAGCATATCGTTATAGATACCATACTAGAGTATAGAAAATTTAGTAAACTCAAGTCCACCTATGTAGATGCGCTACCCACGATGGTCAATCCTAAAACTGGGAGAGTACATAGCAACTTTAATCAAGCGCGTGCAGCTACGGGGAGATTGAGTTCAGAAAACCCCAACCTACAAAACATTCCGATCAAGGATGAAGCAGGTAGGGAAATAAGGAAAGCATTTATCCCACGCAATAGCGATTATGTGCTGATGGCAGCCGATTACTCGCAGATAGAATTGCGTATTATTGCCGAGATCAGCAATGACCATGCGATGTTAGAAGCATTCATAGCAGGCAATGATTTCCACAAGGCTACAGCTGCCAAAGTATATAGCGTTCCTTATGACGAGGTGACTGCGGAGCAACGTAGAAATGCCAAAACTGTCAATTTTTCTATCACTTATGGTGCTGGAGCTACTAACCTATCTAGGCAACTAGGCATCTCTAGAAGCGAAAGTACAGAATTGATTAAAAGCTATTTTAGAGAGTTCGCTGGTCTTAAAAATTATATGGACGAGACCGTAAAATTTGCAAGAGAAAACGGTTATGTTCAAACCATGCTAGGTCGTAGGCGTAACCTCAGAGACATCAACTCTAGAAACTCACTCATCGCTAGCAATGCCGAGCGTGTAGCCGTCAATACACCAATCCAAGGCACAGCAGCCGACATGATCAAAATAGCAATGATCGATATCCATCGTGAGATAAAAAATAGTAATCTCAAGTCACGCATGATACTTCAGGTGCATGATGAATTGGTTTTTGATGTTTACAAACCAGAGTTAGAAGCACTAAAAATCATGGTATCTGAAAAAATGAGAAATGCCATTCCGAACTTAAAGGTGCCTATACTTGTTGAGATTGGTACAGGGGACAATTGGCTCGAGGCGCATTGATGAGCTAAGATTTTATAGCTAGATCGTTTAACTAAGACCACTTTAAGAACTCCTTCCTTCTAAGGCGCAAGATTTAGTGGTGGTTAAAAACAATAATGTAACCTTAACTAAATAATATTAGATTTAAAAGGTTAAATATTGAAAACCATTAGTAAGATAGAAAATACTTTTTGACTGTAGTCAAATAATTATAAAATAAAAAATCTCTAAAGTAAAATGATCAAGTACCTTATCATGTCAGCGATCAGCTATTACATCATTACTACGTATATATTTCCAAATAAGCCTAAACCCGCTGATCGTCCTTCTCCACCACCTCCAGTGCCAAAGCAAAATGGTAATGGTGTGGGAGATTACGTAGAGTATGAAGAAGTAGATTAGACACACACATTAATATGCAAATGTATGGAAGAAAAAATGGACATCGCTAAGCTTATACAGAAGATCAATACCCAAGATCCCGAGGATAGGTACAATATCATAGAGGAAACTGATGATTTTATCATTGTCAATAAGAAATATGGTATCGCTGTACAAGCGACAGACAAGGGACAGTTAGATCTAGAGAAGACCTTGCAGAAGAAGTACAAAAAACCTATCTATGTCATCAATAGAATAGATCAGCCTGTCTCAGGATTAGTTATATTTGGTAAAACCAAGGAGTTCACAGAAGCTTTTACAGAAAAATTTAAGGATAGATCGGTTCATAAAACTTATCTCACCTTAGTAGCGGGTACTCCAGAGAGAGAAAGGACAATGCTCACACATTTTATCAAAAAACTTCATAACCGAGCCATGACTTCTGATGAACCCGTGGATCAAAAGTTTAAGGAGTCTAAACTTGCATATACTTTACTTCAATCTTTTGACAATTATCACTTATTGCGCATAGAGCTATTCACTGGTAGGTTTCACCAGATACGTGCACAGTTGGCTACGGTAGATTTGCCTATTAAAGGCGACCTCAAGTACGCTTCCAAACGACCAAATCTAGATAGGAGTATTTGTTTGCTGTCGTACAAGCTAGCCTTTGAACATCCATTTACCAAAGAAATGCATGCTTACACCGCACCATTTCCAGACAATGACGTACTGTGGACATTGATAGATAAAAGCCTATTGGATGGTTGAGAATAGATTTTGGTAATATTTTATGCTATTTTAATAACTATATGATTAATTTTCTAAAAATAGTTGTTGATTGACAACATATCAAATATATTTACGTTTGTAATCAACAGTTTTCCTCTTAAGTTATAGTACACATTACAGTAAAAATGTATATATTTGCATTTTTTTGTACTATGTTTTATATTATCGAGGGATATGGTTGTTTTGCTTAGGTTTAGATCTTAGGATCATCAAGCTCAATTATTATCGCCGTCATAAAACAGCTTTTTGGTTTAAAAACAATATTAAAAGATATCAGATGTTCAAAAGATCTACTTACTTTTTCTTTTTTGTTGCTTCGATACTCATGTTTGTGAGTAATGTTGCCTCAGCGCAGTTCAGACCTATTGAGATGAATATAGGCAATGGTATGGGCGTAACGGGCAGCACTGTATGCCTTAATATCACCGTAAAGAATTTTGTAAGTGTGGAGACTTTCCAATTTACACTTTCTTACGACGCTACATTAGTACGTCCTATTTGTCCAGCACAATTTATTCACCCTAACCTCAGAAACAGTACTTTTGGTGATATATTTTCGTGTCAGGACGGTGCAAAGGGTTACATAAGAGTTCTTTTTGCAAAAGAAATTGCTGAATCTATACCCGATGATTCCATAGCTTTTACATTATGTTTTGAATTGATAGGTAATGCTGGCACTTCTACACCAGTATTTATTAATGGCAATATACTTGATGTAGCCGTTACTCAGCTAGACGCTAACAATAAAGTCATCGGCTCTGACATTATCATCAATCAGCCTGGGACCATTATGATTAAGTCTATTGATGTGCAAGGTTTCTATACTAAGTGTGATGAAGATCCAATCCAGACCATCAAAGATGGAAATATAACATTTTATGCAACAGGAGGTGCTGCACCGTACACCTACGTAGTTCGTACAATCGCAGGCGCAACAGTATATAATGGTACGCTAGCAACGGATGGATTAAGACGAACGATCAATAATGTACCTAGAGGCAATTATACTATATTGATCACAGATGCCAACGGAGGCACCTTTACTATCGGGCCCATTAATATAAATGAAATGAATCCTATAGCTTATGATACACCTATAGTTATAGATCCACTCTGTTTTGGACGAAAAAACGGAAGTATATCTATCCCTAATATCAGAGGAGGTAATATGCCATATACGATCAAATGGTCTAACTTTGTAAGCGGAGATGTTACCGCTAGCAGTATAATAGAATTAGGTGCTGGAAACTACACTGTTACAATTTCAGATGATACTGGCTGTTCGGTTACAGAAAGCTTTGCATTGGTCGTAGATACAGTAAAAATGATACTAACTATTGATGCTGCTGCATCATGCAGGGGTGTTAACAATGGTGTTATCACTATTAACGCAACTGGTGGAACCGCAAAGGCCGGAGGTGTTTATGGGTACCAATTGAATGGTTTTAATTTTAATGATTTTACTCCACCACTGACTTTATCTAATGTTGCGGCTGGGCCAATAAGAGTAAATGTAATAGATCGATTTGGATGTCCTGCTGGTGAGCAGATCATAAATATACCCGTCAATCGGCAGGTAAATGTAGATGTCACTGAGTTGAAGGACATAAGCTGCAATGGTAGAGTAGATGGTAGCATCAAGCTAGCCGCGCAGCCTGACGGTAGATATACATTTATACCTTTGAATACTAGTTTTCCGCAGTTAATAGGGATAGTATCTGGCAATACTTTTACAGCAACAGGAATGACAAAAGGCAACTATGCACTTTTAGTACGTGACGCTGATGGTTGTAGAGATACAGTATTTTTTAGTATCATTGAGCCACGTGTATTAACTGCCACTACTTCAGTGGTACAGCCAGATTGTTCATCCCCTGGTAGAATCAGAGTCATACCCAATGGAGGTACAGGACCTTTTATATATACTTGGAATCCACCTCAGCCTATAAGCGTAGATAGTGTAGGAGGTATATCAGGAGGTAGCTATACGGTCACTGTCACAGACAGTAGAGGATGTACCACCACAGCTTTTGAGAGTTTTAATAATCAAGGTGTACTCAACGCAATGGCTGAAGTAATCAAGCCACTAGCATGCGGCGGTACTAACGATGGTAGCGTCAGAGTCAATATACCGTCAGGGAACGGACCATTTATGATAGAGTGGAAAGATGGTACTGGCGCTGTAGTAGGAAACACCCAAGTATTGTCCAATCGAGGACCAGGCACATATACGGTGGTGGTCACAGACAACAGTGGTTGTGGATCGATACCTAGTACAGTCATGCTCGTAGCACCAGTAGCCATTAAGTTTACTGTGGACGTAATAGATGCACCTTGTTTTAAATCAAATGGTTCGGCAAAGGCTAAGATTCAAGGGACCACAACAGGAATCACTTACGAATGGAAAAACCTAGGTACAGGTAATGTAGTAGATATGGATACCCTGCTAGAGGCACGTGCAGGAACTTATATATTGACGATAAATCAAGGTGGGGGATGTACTAAAGATACGATTATCAATATCCAAGAACCAGGACCAATAACATTTCCTACACCATCCGTTAGAAATGCTGCTTGCTTTGGAACAGCTACGGGTCAAGCCATAGTCTTAGATCCACCACCAGGAGTCCAACTATTCTGGTCAACAGCACCCACTAACAACTCGCAGTTTGTGATCAACCTAGCTATCGGCCGCTATTGGGTACTTGCTAGACAGGGTGCTTGTACTTCAGATACTGTTTTTTTTGATATAGGTACTTTTCCTAAGCTCGCACTAGATGATAATAGCACCATCGTAACGAGACCTTCTTGTTTTGGTCGAACGGATGGGAGTATTTCAGTCAATGCAACTGGAGGTAGTGGCTTATATACCTACGAATGGCAAAGCCCAAGATCAGCATTAAGTACAATTTCTGATATCGGTGTAGGAGAGTATATCGTACTTGTCAAAGACGATAAAAACTGCGAATACTCAGATACAATCACCCTCACAGAACCTAGCAAATTAGAGGTCTTCGTCGATAGAGGTAGAACCATAGAGCTAGATTGCAATAACACAGAACTCGGTCGTATCGCACTCGATAGCAGAGGCGGCAATCCTGGTGTCAAAAGATATACTTGGCAAACTGGTGTAGTTGCGGATAGAGATATCACTGGCGGTATAGGTAGTGGTACTTATTGTGCCACGGTCACAGATAATGTAGGATGTAGAGATTCGATATGCTATACTCTCGAAGCACCGCTACCACTAGTAGGAAGTATCAACACTCCAGACGTACCTACTTGCAACGGCGGCAAAACGTGTATATCTATAAAATCCATCACTGGCGGTACGGGCAATACCTATACATTTCAGATCAATAACGGACAGAGATATGTCATAGATAGCTGTGTGCAAGTATTTGCAGGTATATATGTGATCAATCTGATAGATTCTACCGGATGTTCTATAGATACCACGATCTCTATCAGACAACCAGAAGGCATCAGTGTCGATGTAGGACCTGACTTAGATGCAGAACTAGGACTGCCCGCACCTATTGTAAATGCTGTAGTAAACGCTACTATTCCTATAGTTAGTTTTATCTGGACACCTATAGATAATGTAGAGTGCCTTACGGAAGATTGTCAATCCGTGCAACTCAGTCCTGCTGAGACGACTACTTATAGACTGATCGTAGTGGATACCAATGGATGCACAGGGCTCGACGAACTCGTAGTCACTGTCAAAAAACAACGAAATGTTTATTTTGCTAATATATTTACACCTAATGGTGACGGATTCAATGATAGATTCCAAGTAGTCGTTGGACCTGGTATAGAATCCGTCCTAGACTTTTCTATCTACGACCGCTGGGGCAATAAAGTTTTTGAAAAACTGAATTATACACCTGACCCTGCACAGTCGGATGGTTGGGACGGTTCGTTTGATGGACGAGGACTAGATCCAGGAGTGTTTGTATATAAAGCTCAAGTCAAATTTATAGACGGAGTCATCAAAAATTATGCGGGCTCTGTGACTCTGGCAGATAAAAATGGTAAGTAGATAAGCGATTATATTTGTCACCGAATTAGTTTGATCTACTGAAAAAAATATTAGTGTAAATAAAGAAAGAATAATAAAAGTACTATGTTAAAATATATAGTATAAACGAAATCTAGAGGTATCTTATAAGTAAGTAAAACTGTGTAATATTAAAAACAAAAAGGGTGTATGCTTGATAGCCTGCACTTTTTTGTTTCTAATTCTAGTCTATACGCTACAGGTTGTAGATCAGAACAATAAAGTAGTATTCATTCAGAAAATTATCAAGTAATAATAGTATAATTTAAGATTACAGATTCTGAAGAATAAACTTATCCTTCAGCAGCTTTTAAATATATAACTTCAATAAAAATGAATATTATGCGATTACTTCATGTTTTCTTAATAATATTGTTTCTGTCAAGTGTTAATTGTATTGCACAAGGAGGATTTAAAAATATTTATCCTTAATATATGGCAAATGAGTTTGTTTCTTCTATTACAATCGATGATACGTTATTTTTAAATTCACTATCTAATGACTTAGTAAATGGTTGGGTTGGTCAAGTTACTAAATTAGATAGGGAAGGATCAATAACAAAGATAGATTCTGTTTTTAGTGAAACTATCAACAATTTTACTTGGGGCGGAAAGTCTAGTAGATTAATTTGTTATGGTACATTTGAAAAAAGTTGTTAATTTATTTACAAATTATGATGCTCTTTATGTAGTCATGCAGACAATTGGTCTAGATAAAATTTGGCAAAAGTAAATATTATTTCCTTTGAATAATGTATCATTTTTTCCCCGTTGGTATAGTTTCTTCTAGCGATGGTTACTTTATTTATAGGGATCATCAATATCTTTCAGGAAGGTCAAATTCTTTTATAATGAAGTTAAATAAAGAAGGTGAGGTTTTATTTTATATTGAAGTTTTATTAAGCTCAGAATCTAGTATCTATGGTTTAACAATGTTGTCAGATTCTACTTTTGTTACGTATGGCCAAGTAATAATGAGAGGTACTGGTAATCTTCCTATGCGATTTCAGGGTTATAGATCGGATAATGGTTGGTTGATAAGCTATGCCACTGGTGGATTAGCTTTAAATATGTTTAATTTGTTTCAGGTTGATAATGGTGCTGAGCGATATGTAGGTATATCTAGTTACATAAACCAAGATACTACATCTTTTTTTGTACATGCAGTATGGTACGATAAAGATTTCAAATCACTTAGAAGAACCGAGTTTGGCATTAGAGATCCTGAGGGATGGAAGAAGCAGAGTTATGATTTGCACTTTCAATCTACTATGGATGCAGAGGGCAATACATGTGCCACTACGATAGGATTGCTACCAAAGTACAAAGCGGACATAAATTTTCCTCAGGTAGATCCACAGACAGAAGTATTCACACTGGCCAAAATCAGCCCTGACGGGCGAATCTTATGGGAGACCATAGATACAATACTATATATTGATAGCCTCAAGTATGGTTACGTAGGCGATATCTCAGGGGTAAGTGTCGCATCAGTCGGAAGTGTCTTTGTAACAGGGACTATCAATCCTATTATCGCACCCGATACCATTTCTCGAAGCTATGGATGGATTATGAAGTATGACAAGAATGGCTGTGTGGTAGCAGGTTGCACTAAGACCTCATCTACTGATTCAGTTAGTCTATCGCCTGTCATTTGCTATCCTAATCCTACTACAGGGCAGATATATATAGAAGTGCGAGATATGGATAGTAAGTCAGATATGTACCTCTATGATGTTATGGGAAGACGAGCACACCGCATCATAGACTTAGACAATGGCATGCACTCACTCAATCTATTTAATCTTTGCGCTGGCCTATATCATTACAAAGCGGTACAGAAAGGTATCGAAGTAGCTAGGGGAAAAGTAGTCAAGATAGAGTAATATGTTAGCGTTTTTGTAGAAAAAAAGCAAGACAGGTATTAGCTTCTGTCTTGCTTTTTTTTGTTTGATATCGGAGTTCCGAAAGAGGTGTAGGGGACTAACTAAATTAGAGAAGAGTCTTTACCACGTAGCATTAGGATAAGCTCTTTGCATATACTGCATATCAGCTAGGATATAACCTAAATGCTCAGAGTGCATACCTGTTTTTCCTCCCGTCCTGGAAGCGTATTCAGCAGGCAATTGTAAGGTTGCTTTGTCCAATGTATCTTTGAATTTGGCGAAAGCTTTTTGTCTTATGATACTCAAATCAGGGCAAAAGCCATCTTTCATGCACTCAGTCTCATAAGGTGCTGGCATATATGCTTCCTCCATGAATAGTACAAAATCATTGAGTGCATGCTGCATTTTGGTATTGCTTTCCTCAGTACCGTCGCCTAGTCTGATCACCCACTCACTCGAAAATGATAGTTGATAACTTGCTTCTTTGACAGATTTCTGAGCTATGGCAGCTAGCCTTTCGTCTCTCGATGTGGTTAGTGCTTGCAGCATATAGAAGTGATAACTATCAAACATAAATTGCCTGATAATCGTATCTCCCCAGTGTCCGTTGGGTTGCTCCACAAGTAAGATATTTTTAAAACTTCTTACATCACGCAACATCGGATAGTCATCTTCTTTTTTCCCCTCTATCTCGGCTAAATATTGATAATATAGTCTAGCTTCTCCGATGAGATCAAGGGCAATATTGGTCATGGCGATATCTTGCTCTAGTACAGGTCCGTGCCCACACCACTCGCCTAGACGCTGACCTAGAATCATGACATCATCTGCTAGGCGTGTGATGAAACTCAATTGATTATTATCCATGGATTACATGTGTTTTAGTTCGATAGGAAGATCATAAAAAGTAGGGTGGCGATAGACCTTGTCATGTGCGGGATCAAAGAGTGCTTCGCTGTCATCGGGGTTAGAGGCCGTAATATGAGCAGCTTCTACTACCCAGATGCTGACACCTTCGGACCTACGTGTATATACGTCACGAGCATTCTGTATAGCCATAGTGGCATCAGCTGCATGGAGACTACCTACGTGTTTATGGTTCAATCCGTTTTTGGATCGTATGAATATTTCAAAAAGTGGCCATTCGTTCATTTGTTTAAAATTTGGTTTTGTATAATTATTCAAGGCACTCAGTGGGCGAGGTGATTAAGTTACCTATATTATTGATTTTTAGTAAGTAACAAATATTCCTATTGTCCTTCAGTATGAGTCCATGATTGATATTAGATATGACAAGGTCTCTATTTTGATTGGCAATATTGATAGTTGGTATGCTCGTAACTCTAGCGGTGACTAATGCTCCGCCATTATCTACATTGACCTTCCATATATTAGCATCAGGAGATGTAAGGATCATTCCACTATTAGCAGTGGTGATATTGACACTGGCATTGAGCAATTGGGTTGTATTGGCAGCTAATGTTGATACGACTTGCTGGGTTATTATACCATTATTACCTATCGACAGTCTATGGTATTGACCATTGGGGGCCGTCAGTATCACACTTTGACTACTTGGAGTAAAGACGATATCGCTATTTGATATTTTTAGTGTGTTGCTGTTTATAACCTGAGTATTACTATTATTAACTTTATGAGACAGCATGAGCAGATAGGCAGATTGATATCCTGTAGAGTTTTCGGTTATAGACCACGAATTTTGAGGCCAGTTATTGTTCCAATCTTTATATGATTTTTGAGTAGGCTGATTACTTGGTGGTATTTGGTTGATACAGTCGCTGTTTTGACCACTACAATTATTGGTTGCACAGCATTCATCAAGTGCCCATGAAGGATTAGGGCCGCCAGAAAGTATGCTTGGCAATGGACCTCGGGTAGAGGTGCGTACATCGTCATAAGTAGCGGAACCATCAGCAAACCATGTGTGATAGATTGTATTGATGCTGTTTTTTGCGCCAAGCGAAGACATATTTGTCAGATAGCAAAGCGCATTAGGATTGACCCCGTGGATGTAGTTGATATATTTACCTACGATTTTGTCTAGTGAAGCATTTTTGGTATCGTCTAGTCTATAATGCTGGTAAAACTGGTATTGGTTGGCTTGATGAGACTTCGTACCATTACTTCCCCAAGTATAATCTGACGTTTTTAGATAAGCACTGTAGGGATCTAAATCACTCGTATGCGCTGGTAAATTTTCGGGACTATTATCGATCGAAGTTCTGAAGGCATTTTTGATGGCTGTACCTACTGTTGAATTAACACCAGATAAATGTGCATAAAACAGCAAAGCTTCTTGTGTTGCAGCTTCAAATGGATAGACAAAGGTCCATTGCAAAAGATGAGCTGACGAGTAATTATTTTCGACGTAAGTCTTATAAGCAGCATTACCCGTCAAAGCAAATAAGTAGATTGCTGCACGGAGCTTATACATATTTCTAGTATAAACATCTACTTCTTGCTCTCCTGCATAGATCACATTTGGACCTGCTGTTGAATTATTAAACGTAATGGATGGATTGGCTGTAGCCCAATTCCATGCTAGTATTGCTTTGGCCTGTAAGGTTGTAGCATAACTCTGTGCAGAGACATTATCTATTTTTTTAAATTGCCTAGCGGCCAATGCATAACTAAATGCAGCAGTTAGAGATGCGCTGGTAGTTTTGGGACCGTAGTAGCGTGGACTGATGTCCGTTGATGGCGGCGAATAAGAATCATATAAGTTGACGCCTACCATACAATAAACGCCACCGTCTGTATCTTGCATTTTTTGAAACCAATCAAGCTCAAATTTTATTTCGTCTAGTAGGTCAGGCACTCCGTTACCAGATTCTGGGATATTGGTATCATCTGTCCAGGCTTCAGGATTGAGCTCATAAGCCATACATAAATCATGTATCACATTGCCTGCAAAATTGATATATTTGTTATAATCACCAGCATCATGCCATCCACCACTCATATCTTTATAAAGGGAAGCATTGGTTTTGTCTAAGACATTTTTACATGCTAGATCTTGCGAATGACAGACTGCATCCGTATATCCTGTATCTGCAGAAGGTGCGGATTTAGCAACACCACATCTGTGGTGGTAGTAGGTGCGGAAACTTGATTTAAGGATATTTTTATACACATCTGTCTTGACTTCAAATGTTTCAGACTTAAAAGTTGAATTATTGCCATCTATGATATAATAACTGCCTGGCGTGGTAACGCTTGAAAAATTGAACCTCCAGACTTTATCACCGCTCTGATCGTGTGTTGCCCCTCCATTCCATGCTGCCGCTGCAGCCGAAAGGATTACCGCGTGGGTAATGGCGTCTCTCAGCTGAATGTTAGCGCTAGGAGTATAGGTGTAGAAGTTATTGTATCCAGTGATTGGGTTTGAGAGGACAGCGATTTTTTCATCATTCGGAAGATAGCCAAATTGATCTATTTTTATATTTGGGACATACAATTGTGCTAGTTTTACAGCTTCTTCAGCGTCTATACGTCCATGACCAAAGGTATTGTTAGGAAATACATTTGCAATCGTTCCATTACAATTTTGTGTATTTCCTGTAGGTTTAAAGGTGGAAGCTTCTATGATATTCTCTATCAAATCTACCTCACCGGCTAGAAGTGGATTGGCTGAAATAACTAGCGCAACCAAACCTGCTACATGCGGTCCGGCCATACTTGTACCGTTGAATGTTGCATAGCCGCCATTAAGTATAGCTGATCGTACACCAGATCCGGGAGCTGATATATTTGGTTTCATTCGGTTAGAACCATCGATAGTAACTACTCCTCTACTACTGAAATCAGAAATCGCATCAACAGAAGTTGTAGAACCTACTGAAAATGAACCTTCAAAAATAGCTGGTGGATTATTTACAGTATTACAACCAAAACCAGAGTTGCCTGCAGAAGCTACAATCACACATCCGGAATTGCGCAAGTTGTCGAGTGCTGCCTCCATCACTGCAAAATTGGAAGTATTGCAACCTTCAGCAGCATCACAAGCCCATGAGTTATTGATGACATGCGGACTTTTGGTCGGATCACCGTTGGATGGTGTACTTCCCAATGGATAAGGAGCTAAAAACCACTCAAAACATTCGACATAAGTCGTCAATGTCCCATCTCCACGCTCCATGTTTCTACATCCTATCCACTTAGCATTAGGTGCTACTCCTATCTGATTATCTCCTCCATCGTCTCCAACCATGGTTCCCATCGTGTGTGTGCCATGCCTATGGTCATCACAAGGTACAAGGCTATTATATCCACAAGGATTTGAGCCAGTGTTTCCAGGATTTATAGCATGGATCGCATCGTGCCAGTTGTAGTTGTGGTCGGCAGTTGCACCATTCCATCCTCTGTACTTGGATTGTAATGCGAGATGTGTCCAATCATAGCCCGTATCTTGACCTCCTATAGTTACATTTTGGCCTTTATAGCCCATCAACCACACGTTAGGGGCATTGATTTTGGTGATGTTCCATTCTATAGACCTAGATTGAGGTTGTGGTCGCTCTGTGACGGGCTCAATGATCGTATATTTACTATCTTCAATAATAGAGGCTACTTCTGGAAAAGAGGCAATTTCGATCATCATGCTTCTGTCCATTTCCGCAGCGATCATATTGACGATGTAGAAGCTTCTATAAGGTATCTTTTTGGCGTTAAGCCAATTTTTAAGACTTTCTTGAGACTGATCAGCTTTAGCAATCAAAGTTCGATATACAAAGTTAGCTTTAGCGTCTTTGCCAGTTATGTTTGCAGCAGCTGAGATATCTGCCTTTTCCGATAGGATGACACCTACTTTTTGGAGTGTATGCTCTGATTTAATGAGCAGCTTAGGATCAAGCTTTGCCACGTCCTGACTATTTCCTATACAAAGAAAAAAGGCTAATAAAATCGTGATGAGCGTTACCTTCATGTGAGGCTGTTTTGCTTGATGTTAAATAATGTAGATGAAGATAGATTCTAAAACCGCAATTAGCTCTTGAAAAGCTGATTACTATAACTGAGCATTTATTAAGCTACATTTTCTTTTCTGACATTTACTTTTTCTGCATAAGCTATGGCTGCATCTCTAACCCATTGACCATCTTCATGTGCTTTGACTCTCGCTGCTAGACGTTCGCGATTACAAGGTCCGTTGCCATTTACTACATCCCAGAACTCTTCCCAGTTGATCTCACCGATATCATAATGCCCTGTTTCTTCATTCCACTTTAAAGACGGATCAGGTACTGTCAACCCTAATAATTCTGCTTGTGGTACAGTGGCATCTACGAATCGCTGTCTAAGCTCATCGTTAGAGAATCTTTTGATTTTCCAAGCCATCGACTGTGCTGAGTGTGGTGAATCCGTATCACTCGGGCCAAACATCATTACTGACGGCCACCACCAGCGATTAAGAGAGTCCTGTGCTAGTGCCTTTTGTTCAGCAGTACCAGCAGCTAAGGTTAACATGATCTCATAACCCTGCCGTTGGTGGAATGATTCCTCCTTACACACTCGCACCATCGCTCGTGCGTATGGTCCGTACGAACATCTACATAACGGCACTTGGTTCATGATAGCGGCACCATCTACTAGCCAACCTACTGCGCCCATATCTCCCCAGGTTAATGCAGGATAGTTAAATATACTAGAATATTTAGCTTTACCTGTGTGCAATTGATCGAGCATTTCATCACGCGAGGTACCAAGTGTCTCAGCAGCTGAGTATAAGTATAGACCATGTCCTGCCTCATCCTGAACCTTGGCCAGTAAAGCTAATTTTCTCCTAAGACTAGGGGCACGAGTGATCCAATTGCCTTCAGGTAGCATGCCTACGATTTCTGAGTGAGCATGTTGTGATATCTGACGTACTAGTGTTTTGCGATAAGCATCTGGCATCCAATCTCTTGGTTCGATCTTATCGTCGGCATCTATTCTGCTTTGAAATCTGTTTTCTAATGAACTTATAGTGGTCATGGCTTATGATTTATAGGTTTATTTAATTTCTTTTTACTATCATTTAAAATGAAAATATGAAGTATATGTTTACTGTAATTAGTTAAATTTTAAAGCATTAGCTATAAAAGTGTTCAAATGTACATCTAATTGTTCTTTTTTGAAAGACTTAGTGCCAATGTAGGTCCAACTAAGTAGATTTATAATCAATTGAAAAGTAATGTCTAGGGCATCAAAATTTAATTTTTTATCTTTTTTACCTTGAGACAGGATAGACTTAAAGTTGGATTCGTACTCTTTTCTACTTTTGAGAAAGGACTTCATAATGTCAGGTGGCAGATTGCGCCATTCATCGTTAAATACTATGGCGGATGCAGCATCCGTGTAAGCGATATCTATATGTAAAGCAATGAGTGCTTTGATTTTCTTTTTTGGCGATAGATCAGACTGATTGATTGCTTGCATACCTTCCGTGAACTTTTCTGCACATGAAGTACAGATTTCAGCTAGCATATCTTCTTTTGACCTTACATGGCTGTAGAGACTAGAGGCTTCTATGCCTACACGTCTAGCTATCTCCCTAACGGTCGTTTGTTTGTAACCATGCTCAGAAAAGACAGTTGCAGCAACATTGATGATACTTTGCTTTTTAGTGATTTCTTGTATTTGTTCTTTCACGATCTGGTAAGTTTAAAATTATTTTTGATCAAAATCTACAATTACTAATTCAGAATCTGGGTGAGACTGACAGGTCAGTATATATCCGGCTGCTAGCTCATCTGGTTCTAGGGCATAGTTAAGATCCATAGTGACTTTGCCTTCTACTAGCTTGGCCTTACAAGTACTGCACACACCACCTTTGCAAGCATAGGGTAGATCTGCACCTTGGCTAAGCGCTGCATCTAAGATGGAATCGCCGACATAATTGAGATTAAAGTCAAAACTGTCTCCATCTAGTTTTATAGTAACCTTGCAGTCTGAGGTTTCGCTGCTACCTTCTGTAAAGACGCGTTTGGGTGCGATTCTAGAGAGCTCGTTTGTGTTAAATAACTCAAAATGCACTTTTTCTTTGGGTACGCCCAATGTGAGAAGTGTATTGTGAATTTCAAATATCATTTCGTTGGGTCCACAGATGAGGTAATCGTCCATAATAGCTGGCGCAAAAAAGATTTTACTATACTTTGTACATTTCTCACCTGACAGTCTGCCGCTGAACAAAGATTCGCCCACCTTTTCTCGAGAGAAAATATGAAATACTGATAATCTCGACATAAATTTATTTTTTAATCCTTCGATTTCATCTTTAAACATCATGCTTTCGCCATTCTTGTTACCATAGAACAGTATCACCTCACCTGCTGGAGTACTGTATAATAGTTGCTTGATATGAGAGAGTACTGGCGTGATTCCACTGCCCGCAGCAAAGCAAACTAATCTATGAGTGGGCCTAGCGTTAATCGTAAAATTACCCATCGGCTCCATAGATTCTAGTTCGTCTCCTACAGCCAATATATCATTAGCAAAAGTCGAGAACTTGCCACCCTCTACCTTCTTTATGCCTACTGACAATTTGTTTTCATTAGGGGCACTACAGATAGAATAAGAGCGGCGAATCTCCTCACCAGCTATAGTTATTTTAAAAGTAATGTATTGACCCGCACTATAATGAAACGAAGACTTCAATGCTTCTGGTAGGTCAAAAGTAAGTTGAACACTATCAGGTGTAAGCCTACTAATGTCACTTATTTTTAGTTTATGAAAATACTTATCTGTCATCCTTACGAACATTTGTTCGCAAAGTTAAAACAATCCTACAACTTCACCAAAATTAAGTAAAAATAATTTTGTAAGTAATTAAAAAGCAAATCGTAGATATCAGGAAAATCACAGCAAAATACTAGATAAAGTCTGGTGGAGCTAGAAGTAAACAAGGTTATTATGATACTAAACTATCTAAATAAATAATTCTTGTCAAAAAATAAAATATACTCAGAGGCAGAACGCTGAGAAGTCATTTTTCTAAAATTTCGCTGTGATATAGGCAATATATCCACATTTATATTTCCTTTACCGATGTACTCTTCTTTGTCATAGTTGACTTTATCATAATACTTTATTGCCTTGTCAGCATTACCAAACTTACGCACCAGAATTACTTGGATGTTTTCATCGATATTGAGCATAGAGTCAGAAATATCTAATCTATCTAGCTTAAAATTATTCTTATTATATTCTGAAATAGCGACTTTGATATTGATTTGTTCTTTATCAGAAAGGCCATAAGTAATCACTGCTACATAATGAAGGAGATCATCCTCACGCTCATAGATTTTATCTACATCCTGAATATTTATGTTATTGAAAGCACTGTTATCTCCGCTTAGAAACCTCATTATCTCTTTGGCCTTTGATTGTTCAGGAGTGTTCGGAAATGAGAATATGACCTTAGTCAATTCAGAGACATAAGCGTCTTTACCACTTTTGCCACCTATAGCCATAGCTTTGAGGAGCGCCATTTTTGCAGTATATGGATTTGGCAGCTCAGTACTGAATGTGGGATTATCCACACCATTGACGACTCTGTCATACTCACCTTTTTCAAAGAGAGCATATAGTGCTTGATAGTAGTCCTCTGGTCTGTTTTGTGCTAGACTAGCCTTTTTGAAATAGTCAGGGTCTTTGAGTATCGAGGCATACTTAGAATCTGGATACTTGCGTATGATAGTAACTTTATACTCATCAGCTTTAGTAGGGTTATTGAGGTCTATATGGTCTAGGTACAGGTAAAAGTAAGATTCCAATTCATACTGCGTAGGTCCGTATCGACTGTGCATCTGCTCTAGTGTAGCGGCCGAGGCTGAATAGTTCTCGATTTTATCCCTAAAAAGCTTGCCAAGGGTAAACATAGATGAAAGAATCTTGTCGTTGAGTTCTTTTCTGCTGACAGGATTCGTGGGTAGGTCTCTCACAAATTTTTCGTAGGCTTCCTTGTTAGGTTCATCGACTGTACCTGATGCCTCATTGATTTTGGTGTCTGCATTATCTCCAGAGGCTAGTGATGCATTGGAGCGACTAGATCTCCTCCAGTTGTCTTCGTTAGCTACAGATCCCCACAAGCGCTTAAAGTCATCCTTACCCTTTTCTTTAGTTTTTTCGTTGTACGCAAAAAAGAAGCTTTTACTAACATCTACCTTAGATGCTACCACTAGATCCTTGCTGATGGTAGGCGTATTTCCCTTAGAAGGCTTGGTCTGATTTCGCTCTAGGTACTTCATTATTTGTTTTTTGCGTTCTGATTCGCCTAAGTCTGCAAAGTATAGCAATGTATCGGAGGTCTGAATGATACTTATGTTTTGTGCGATATCTTTAAGGTTTTCACTAAAGTTCTTAACCTTTGTATATCTATCGTCTGTCTTACTCATGGATACCAGCGTAGTATCGAAATAGTTAGAAGCACTCAGGTAATTTTGGTTCTTGTAGTAAAGATTACCAATATTATAATAGGCCTCAGTTTTTAGTTTTTGGTCATTGCTACTAGCGTAAGTGGCTTTGCGGAAATAATCAATTGCCTCCATGGTGTTGTTTTGAGACAGTTCTATCTCTGCCAACGTGAAGTATATCTGGTCGTTTACGTCTTTGTATTTATACTCTTTTAACAATTTTTGCAAACTTTTGATGACTTCATCTTTGGTCTTAGTCCTAGTGTAAAGCGCATTCTTAGCGATAGCAAGCTCGCTCATAAACTCCATTTTGGGATCTTTTGCATACTTATTAGCATTGCTAAAAGCGATCATTGCCTTAGCGTTGTCGTTGTCTTTCTGATACAGCTGACCTAGTATATACGAGTACCTAGCTTTGAGTTGTTTATTACCTTCCAGTTCTATGGCAGATATTAGTTTTTCGATGGCTTCAGGATACCTTTCTTGTTTTATATATAAGCTGGCAAAAGTAGATGGGATCTCTGCTGCTATATCTTCGTTGATTGGACTTTTTTCTAATTTTTTGAGCAATAACTCTGCTGGATACCAATTTTGTCTTTTGATATAGGTTTTAGCTAGCCAAAGTATGCCTTCACTATAGGCTGTTTTGTCCTCTTCGGGCTCTTTAGGTTTCTGAGGCTTATCCTCTACGATCTCTTCTTCGATATCATCGGCTTCTTTATCTTTATTAGCGTCTGCATTAGTTATTGGTTTTACTACTGGTTTTTT
>Ga0335395_10000086_pt1 | contig 61368 bp, 50 predicted proteins | sample MAT02_FD_205744 | JGI IMG/M metagenome (GOLD analysis project Ga0335395, IMG submission 205744) | Freshwater microbial communities from Lake Fryxell liftoff mats and glacier meltwater in Antarctica - MAT-02 (spades assembly) (version 2) ... | reverse complement strand
CGCAAGGGGGACCTGATCCGCCTGAACTCCATCTGCCCCGGTGGCACGAAGACCGCGATGACGCTGGCGATGTTCGATGAAAGCTATTGGGCCGATAAATCCAATTTCGCCGACATGCCCTTGAAGGATTATTGCCGGACCGAAGATATCGCCGAGGCTGCGCTCTATCTCGCATCCGACGCCGCCGAGTTCATCACTGCCAGCGCGCTCACCGTGGATGGCGGCTGGCTCCTGAGCGACCGCATATGACCAGACCCGTAGCCCTCGTTACCGGGGCGACGTCCGGTATCGGTCGCGAAGGCGCGCTGTGGCTTGCCCGTGACGGGTTCCACATCGTCGCCGCCGGCCGCAACGCCGAACGCGGTGCCGCAACGGTATCCGCCATCGAAGCCGCAGGCGGCACTGCCGAGTTTGTTCCCTTCGACATCACCGCCGAGGCCGACTGGGAGCGGGTGACGACGGACATGGCGGCGCGCCACAAGCGCCTCGATGCGCTGGTGAACAGCGGCGGCGCTTTCTTCTCGAAGCCCTTGCCTGACACCAGCCTCGGCGAATTCCGCACCCTGTGGGAAACCGATGTGGAATCGGTCGTGCTGGGCACAAAATACGGTTTGCGCACCATGGGTGCGACCGGGTCGGCTGGTTCGATCGTCAACGTGTCTTCGCTCGCCGGCCTTATCGGGCTGGAGGATTGCGCCGCTTATTGTGCAGCCAAGGCCGCTGTCACCCACTTCTCGAAGATCGCGGCGGTCGAAGGCGGCACGTTCGATCCGCCGATCCGCGTCAACAGCCTGAACCCGGGTGTCATCTACACGGAGATGATCACCGGCGCCTATGGCGACAACGATGCGATTAAGGCCTTCGTGAAGGACGGCAACGCGATCGACATGCTGGGCGAGGCCCGGCACATCGCTGCCGCCATCGCCTGGCTCGCCGGGCCGCGCAGCCGGATGGTCACGGGGACGGCGCATGTCGTCGACGGCGGTCGCGGTAGCGACTGATCCGACACGCACACGAGCGAAAAGGGGCGAAAGACATGGCGACACGCAAGAGATTCACGCTGGCACGCCGGCCGGCGGGCACCCCGGTCGCGGAAGATTTTCATCTGGTGGAAGAGGCGCTGCCGGTTCTGGAAGACGGCCAGTTCCTGATCGAGAACCGCTACGCATCGCTCGATCCCGCCATCCGCGGCTGGCTGGACGACGCGCCTGGCTACATGCCCCCGGTTTCGCTTGGTGATGCGGTGCGCGCGACCACGGTTGGTGTCGTCGCCCGCAGCCGCAACGCCGAATTTCCGGTTGGCCAATGGGTGCTGGGCCTCAATGCCATCGAAACGCACAGCCTTGGCGTAACCGGCGGCTTTACCGGGCCGATCGACCCCACGATTGTGCCATCGCCCACCAACTTCCTGTCCGTCCTCGGCGCAGTGGGGATGACCGCGTATTTCGGCCTCCTCGAAGTCGGCCAGCCCAAGCCTGGCGAAACGCTGCTGGTATCGGGCGCGGCTGGCGCTGTCGGCAGCCTCGTCGGCCAGCTCGGCAAGATCAGGGGGATGCGCGCAATCGGAATCGCTGGCGGCGCGGAAAAGTGCGCCCGGCTGACGGATCGCTACGGTTTCGATGCTGCAATCGATTATCGCGGCAAGACAGTCAACCAGCTGGAGGCCGAAATCCGGGCGGTCGCGCCAGATGGCGTGGACGTGGTGTTCGAAAATGTCGGCGGTGCCTGCCTCGATGCAGCGTTGATGAACTTGCGCCACGGCAGCCGCGTTGCGCTGTGCGGGCTGATCTCGGAATACAACAGCCTGGAAAAGGTCGGCGCTCGCAACCTTTGGCAGCTCATCGTCCACTCCGCGCGGATCGAGGGGCTTCTGGTGCGTGACTATCTGCCGCGCTTCGCCGAGGGCGGGGCGCAGATGGCCGATTGGGTGACGGCCGGAAAGCTGGTGTTCGATGAGCATGTGGACGAGGGGATCGACAACGCCTTCCCGGCTTTCATGCGCCTGTTCGAGGGTTCGAATGACGGCAAGATGATTCTGAAACTATGAGGCTCGCGGGAAAACGGGCGCTGGTCACCGGCGCGGCTTCGGGCATCGGCCAGGCCATAGCCGCGCGCCTCCGGGCAGATGGCGCCAAGGTTCTCACGGCAGATCGCGCGCCCGGAACGGACCTGACGCTTGATGTGTCCGCACCCGGCAGCCCGGCTGCCCTCATCGCGGCATGCGAAGAGCGCTTGGGCGGGCTCGATATCCTGGTCGCCAATGCCGGCGTTTCCGCGTTCGAAATGCTGGACGGCCACGCCGAAGCAGTGTGGACTACCACGCTGTCCATCAATCTTGATTCTGTTTTCCGCCTCTGCCGGGACGCCATTCCCCTGCTCAAGGCGTCAGGCGATGCGCGGATCATCACCATCGGTTCGGTGATGTCCACCTTCGGGGAAGCCGGAATGGCGGCCTATGCGGCTGCAAAGCATGGCGTTCTAGGCCTGACCCGCGCAATGGCGATCGAACTTGGACCGCACGGGATCACCGCGAACTGCATCCAGCCCGGCGCAATCCTCTCCGGGATCACCAGACCCGCGTTTGCAGCAAATCCGGCCTTTGGTGACTATTGGGTTGAGAAGTCCGCCCTGAAGCGGCTAGGCGAGCCTGACGATATCGCGGCCGTCGCCGCTTTCCTCGCCTCGGACGACAGCCGGTTCATGACCGGTGCCACCCTTGTCGTCGATGGCGGGGCCACCGCCCACCCATAGGACGACCATGACAGCGACCGACATTGTAATCCGTTTCATCGATCATCTGAACGCCATGCGCCTCGACGACGCGTGGGCACTGCTCGCCCCGGATGTCGTTTACCACAACATCCCCATGAGCCCCGTGACGGGGCCGGCCGGCGTAAAGGCCGTTTTCGACCAGATCCCGTTCGAAGCCATGGACTGGATCGTCCATGCCATCGCCGAGTGCAGCGCGCTTGCTGATGGCAGCCCTGATTGCACATTCCAGGTGCTGACCGAACGAACCGACCGCTTCCGGCTGAAGGGCGGCCGCTGGGTGGAGCTTCGGGTGATGGGGAATTTCGAGGTCGACGAAGGCCGAATCACGGCCTGGCGCGACTATTTCGATCTTGGCCAGTGGATGGCGCAGATGGCGCCGCCGGCTTGAGCCGGCCTGGCACCCGCCGCCAACAGATGCGCACCCTGGCGCCACGCCAGGAGTCCGATGCCGTGCATCGGCCGGTATTGTCCGTTAGCGACGTGCGTCTTGTCCCCCTGTCCGAATGCTATCGGGAGGCGCTGCGCGCCGTCTGCGCCGAAGACAAGGCGATCTGGGACATCTCATCCTACTCGATGCTGGGCGAAAGCTTCGACGATTTCTGGGACCACGCCCTGTCCGTCGAGCTGTTCTGGGTCATCCTCCACGAAAACAGGCTGATCGGTTGTTCCGCCATCGTGCCGGACGAACGCGCGCCCGGTGTCGTCGAAATTGGCGGCACCTATCTGGCGCCGTCTGCCCGCGGCACCGGTATCAATCGCATCGTGAAGTGGCTGATGTTGTCGCACGCCTTCGCCTTCGGGGCGCACCGGGTGGAATTCCGGGTCGATGCCCGCAACCTTCGAAGCCGCGCTGCCGTTGCCAGCATAGGTGCAGTGGAGGAAGGCGTGCTGCGCCGCCACAAGATGACCCACACCGGGCATGTCCGCGATACCCACATCTTTGCCGTGACCGATCAGGACTGGCCGGTGGTGGAAGCGAAGCTTCGGCCCTGAACCGCTCCCCTCGCGCCGGCCGTCAGGCCGAATGCACGATGAGACGTCCGTATCGAGCCCTGGTACGAACCGACCAGACCGGCCGACCCTGTCCAACCATCCAGCCTGTCACTTTCATGTGTCGGGATGCCGGCGTTCCCGGCGTAGTTTCAGAATCTTGTAAACCTGTGGGGGACCCTCATGACCACGCCTGCGCCGCCCGGAAATCCTTTTGCGCCCGAAACCCTCTCGGATCCCTGGGCCTTTTATGCGCAGGCGCACAAGATCGCCCCGGCCTTCGCCCTTCCCGGCACGCCGATCGCCTATGTGACCGGGTACGACGCCATCGTCGATGCCGTAGGCCGGGTCGAGGAATTCTCGAACGCGTTCGGCTCCGATCTCGCCGGCGCCCGCAGCCAGGATCCGGAGGTTACCGCCATTCTTGAAACCGGCTGGCCTGCTATCAACACGATGCTGACGGCCGACCCGCCCGTTCACACCCGCTACCGCAAGCTTGTGAACCTCGCCTTCTCGATGAAAAAGGTGGAAGCGCTGGAGGACCGTGTGCGCGCGATCGCGGTCGAGCTGATCGACGCGATGCTGGCCAAGGCCGCGCGCCATGCAGACGGGCAAGGCGATGCCGTCGACTTCGTCGCCGATTTCGCAATCCCGCTGCCGGTCGCCGTGATCGCATCGGAAATCGGGATGCAGGGCTCGACGGACGTGCTGACGGTGAAGCGCTGGTCGGATGCCTTTGCCGACCGGCTGGGCCAGATGATCCCGCGTGAGCGTGAGCTGGAATGTGCCCGCGAAGTCGTCGAATTTCAGCGCCATTCCAAGATGCTGATCGATCAACGCCGGGCCAACCCGACAGGCGATCTGCTGTGCGACCTCGTCCACGCGTCGATCGACGGGGAAAAGCCGCTCGACGATGCGGAGATCATGTCCGTCCTCCAGCAGTTGATGGTAGCCGGGAACGAAACCACCACGTCGACACTGGCCGGCGGCCTCCTGACCCTGATCCAGAACCCGGAAGCGATGGCCCGGGTGCAGGCCGACCCTTCGCTGATTCCCAACATGGTGGAGGAAATGCTTCGGCTGGAAACGCCGACGTCGGGCATGTGGCGGGTGGTGAAGCGCGACACCGAGATCGCCGGCGTGCCGGTGAAGGCGGGCACCATGCTGATGCTGCGCTACGCAGCGGCCAACCGCGATCCTTCCAGATTCGAAAACCCGGATGCCTTCCAGCCCGACCGCAAGAACGCGCGCACCCACCTGGCCTTCGGACGCGGCATTCACATGTGTGTCGGCAACATGCTTTCGCGAAAAGAGCTGGCGGTGGCCTTCGAGGAACTTCTGGCCCGGCTCGACAATGTCGCGCTTGCGCCCGCCGCGCAGCTGGTCTGGAAGCCGAACATGCTGCTACGCGGGCTGTCGAACCTGCCGATCACCTTTTCGCCGCGGGAAGGCGCACCGCGTACGAGGGTGGACGAGGCGGCATGAACTTCGACCTGAACGAGGACCAGGCCATGCTGAAGGCCATGGTTGAGCGCTTCTGTGCCGAACGGCATGGCGGAGACCTCGAGAAGCGCCGCCGGCAGCGTGCCTGCCCGGGCGGCTTTGACCGCGCCAGCTGGGCGGCACTCGCCGAGCTGGGGCTGACGGCGATGCCCTTCACCGAAGCCGACAGCGGCCTTGGTGGAGGTACCGTAGAGCTGATCGCAACGGCCGAAGCGCTCGGCGCTGCGATGGCAACAGAGCCGTTCACCGAGTGCCTCGTGCCCGCAGCGGATCTCTATTCGCGTGCCGATGCCGGGCAACGCGCCGGGCTCATCGGCCCTGTCGTCTCTGGCGAGGTCCTGCCCGCGTTTGCTGTCACCGAACAGGCCGGGCGCTACAATCTTGCCCATGTCGAAACCCGTGCCCGGCAGGACAAGGCATGCGGTTGGCTCCTGGCAGGCGCCAAGACGGCTGTCTGGCAGGGCATGGCCGCAGACCAGATCATCGTTTCAGCCCGCACCGGTGGAGACATCCGATCAACCGACGGCATCGAGCTGTTCGTGGTCTCGTCAACGGAACAGGGTGTGGAACGGCGCGGCTGGCGCGCTGCGGACGGCCAGCTTGCAGCCGAGGTCATTCTGAAGGACGCGCCTGCCACGCGGCTCGACGGGCTTGGCCATGAAGCGCTGGATGCTGCCGTGCGCGCAGCCTGGCTTGCAGCGGCTGCGGAAATGCTGGGCATCGCCGGCCTCTTGTTCGACGCCACCCTGAATTATGTGAAAACGCGCGTGCAGTTCGGAAAGCCGCTCGGTGCCTTCCAGGTTGTGCAGCACCGCCTGTCCGATGCCTATGTCGCCCTCGAACAGGCTCGCTCCATGGTCTATCGGGCGGCGCTCGCATCCGAGGCGGACCGTTCGCGCGCCGCCGCTGGCACCAAGGCTTTCGTTTCGGACGCGGCGCTGAAAATCGCGCACGAGGCCGTTCAGTTTCACGGCGGAATGGGCGTGACGGACGAGCTTGTGGTGGGCCATGGCCTCAAACGCATCCAGTTGCTCTCCCGGTTGTTCGGTGATCCTTACACCGCTGCCCAATGCTATGCGAAGGCTGCCTGATGGCTGAAACCCTCGTCGATATCGCCGACCATCTGCTCACCCGGGGTCCGGACCCGGCGCTGATCGGCGGACGTGACCGAACAACCGGTCGCATTGTCTTTCCCTGTCCGGCTGATGCCGAGCGGTTTGAGGCGGTGGAGCTACCGCGCGAAGGCCGCATCTGGTCTTGGACCGTCCAGCGGTTTCGCCCGAAATCACCGCCCTACACAGGGCCCGAGTCGTTTGAGCCCTACGCCATCGCCTATGTCGAGCTGCCGGGCGTCACCATCGTGGAGTCGCGGCTTTCAGGCTTCAGCTTCGATGACCTCAAGGTCGGGCTGCCGTGCAAGCTCGTCGCGGAAGTGTTCGCCGGCAAACGCAGCTACGCCTTTGCCCCCAACGACAGCATTGGCGGAGACGGCGCATGACCGAGGTTTGCATCATCGGGGCGGGTATTCACCCCTTCGGCCGCACGGATGGCATGTCGGGCCTTCAGCAAGGCGTGTTCGCGGTTCGCCAGGCGTTGGCCGATGCCGGGGTTGAATGGCCCGATATCGACATCGCCTACGGTGGGTCCTCCGCCGCCGGAAACGCCGATATCATGGTTAACGACCTTGGTTTGACCGGTGTTCCCTTCATCAATGTGGCAAATGGCTGTGCGACGGGTGGTTCGGCGCTGTACGGTGCTTTTGCGTCCATCAAGGCGGGCCAGGCCGATCTTGCGCTCGCTGTCGGGTTCGACAAGCATCCCCGCGGCGCTTTCGATCCCAGGCCCGCCGATTGGGGCCTTCCCGATTGGTACGGCGAAACCGGCCTGATGCTGACAACACAGTTTTTTGCGCTGAAACTGCGGCGCTACATGGAACAGTTCGGAATCAGCCCCACCACGCTGGGCCGGGTCGCCGAAAAGGCGTTCGACAACGGCGCGCTCGCCTCCCACAGCTGGCGCAAGCAGCCGGTCGACATCGACACCATCATGAACTCCCAGATGGTCAACGATCCGCTGACCAAGTTCATGTTCTGCGCGCCCGCCGAAGGGGGTGTCGGGCTGGTCCTTGCGTCAGAAAAGAAGGCCCGCGAACTCGGGGTCACGCCCATCTATCTGAAGGCGGCGACCATCCGCACCCGCCCGCCGGGGAGCTTCGAAGTCTTCTCGCCCTCGCTCGACATCGAGCGCGGCCCATCGCCGACCGTCGTCGCCTCGAAAGCGGCGTTCGAAGCCAGTGGCCTTGGGCCCGGGGATATCGATGTTGCACAGCTTCAGGATACGGAATCGGGTGCCGAGATTATGCACATGGCCGAAAACGGCTTTTGCGCGGATGGCGAGCAGGAACAATGGCTGTCCGAAGGCCGCACCAGGCTGGGCGGAGTGCTTCCGGTGAACACCGATGGCGGCTGCCTTGCCTGCGGCGAACCGATCGGTGCTTCGGGTCTTCGGCAGGTCTATGAAAATGTGGTGCAGTTGCAGGGCCGCGCCGGCGCCCGGCAGGTGGAAGGCGCGCGCACGGCCTATAGCCATGTCTATGGCGCGCCGGGCCTGTCGGCCATCGCAATCCTGCAACGCTAAGGGGGAAACCATGGGAATGCTGGACGGACATGTTGCCCTGCTGACCGGTGCCGCCGGCGGCATCGGCTTTGCAGCGGCCCGGGTGCTGATGGCCGATGGCGCCAAAGTCATGCTTGCCGATATCGATGCTGACCGGTTAGCCGAAGCCGCGACCGCGCTTGGCGCAGGCGCGGCTTCCACCCCGCTCGACGTAACCTCGCGCTCCAGCTGGAAGGCGGCAGTCGACGCCACCGTCGCGCGGTTCGGCGGCCTCTCCATCCTGGTGAATTCCGCCGGCATTTCCGAGCCTGCCGATATCGAGACGCTGGTTGACGACGCATGGGACCGGCACCTCGCCATCAACCTGTCGGGCGTTGTATATGGCATGCAGACAGCGGCGCCCGCGATGAAGGCATCGGCCAAGCCCTGCGCCATCGTCAACGTCGCGTCCATGCTGTCCATGCGGCCGGGTGCGCCTTTCATCGCCTATTGCGCTTCGAAGGCCGGGATGGTCATGGCCTCCAAGTCGGCCGCGTTGCACTTCGCCAACAGCGGCATCCCGATCCGCGTCAATACGGTGCATCCGGGCGCCATCCGCACCCCGATGTTCGAACGCTATCTCGACATGGTGGACGACAGGGCCGCGGCCGAGGCGAGCTTTGCCGCCAACCACCCCATGGGACGCGTGGGCGAGCCGGATGAAGTCGCCCAAGCGATACTGTTTCTTGCCTCGCCGCGCTCCAGCTTTACCACTGGCGCAGAATTGCCGGTCGACGGTGCCGGGCACATACGGGATTGATGGCGATGACAAGTGCATCCCCCAAAGGCCCCATACAGGCCCATTTCGTCGCCGCCGGCAAATATCACGATATCGATTTCGCCCGGCTGGAAATTCTGAAAATGTTTGCAGATGAGCCGCGCATCCGCGCCACCGTCGCGATGGATTTCGCAAATATCGATCGCCTGAAGGACTGCTCCCTCCTCGTCACTTATACATGCGACGTGCTGCCGACACAGGATGAGGCCGCCGCCATCAAGGCCTGGCTCGATGCTGGCGGACGCTGGTTGGCGCTGCACGGTACCAACTCCGTCCTCCGTTTCCTCGAAAGCGGGCTTGTCGATGCTCCCAACGAGCGCCCCGACGTGATGGCGATGCTGGGCACCCAGTTCGTCGCCCACCCGCCCATCGGGCCCTATACCGTGAATGTGAAGCAGCCCGGCCACCCGCTGGTGAAGGGCGAGCCGGATTTCGAGGTGGTGGACGAACTCTACCTCACGCGCACCACGGCCGAGATTGACGTCATCCTCTCCACCAGCTTCGAAGGCGAGGCGACCGGCTTTGTGGAAAGCCAGTGGCCGAAAACGGAGGTGCCGATCCTTTATGAAACCAGGCATGGCGCGGGCCGACTGCTCTATTTCACGCTCGGCCATTGCCGTGGCCACTATGATGTCGCGGTCTTCACGCCGTTCTGGCCGCACCCGGAACGCTGTTCGTGGAACTACCCGGTCTATACCCGAATTCTGAAGCGCTGCCTCCTGTGGGGCATCAACGAGTTGGAGCGCACCTGATGCACATGACCTTCACGGCCGAAGAGATCGCCTTCCGCGACGAGGTCCGCAGCTTTCTCGTCCACAGCCTTCCCGAGCATATCCGCGAAGGCGCGCGCAACACCCCCAGCGTGTTCGTGGAGCCCGACATCGGTGATGAATGGCAGCGCATCCTTCATGAAAAAGGCTGGCTCGCCTATCATTGGCCCAAGGAAGCCGGCGGCACCGGCTGGGATCCGGTTCAGCGCTACATCTTCGAAAAGGAATGCGCGCTGGCCGATGCGCCGGCGCTGTCCGTTCTTGGCCTGAAGCTCGTCGCGCCCGTCATCTACACTTTCGGCACAGCCGAACAGAAGGCGCGCTTCCTGCCGTCGATCCTCGATGGCTCGGAAAAATGGTGCCAGGGCTATTCCGAACCCGGAGCCGGCTCCGACCTCGCGAGCCTGAAGACCCGCGCCGAACTGCAACCCGACGGCAAGACCTACCGCATCAACGGCTCCAAGATCTGGACCACGCACGCCCATTTTTCCGACTGGATGTTCTGCCTCGTCCGCACCAACGCGGATGTGAAGCCGCAGGAGGGCATCACCTTCCTGCTGGTGCCGATGCACCAGAAGGGTATCACCATCCGCCCGATCATCACGCTTGCGGGCGATCATGAAGTGAACCAGGTGTTCCTGGATGATGCCGAAACCGCCGTGGAATTCCGCATCGGCGCGGCAGGGCAGGGCTGGTCCATTGCCAAGTTCCTACTGGAAAACGAGCGAGGCGGAAGCTGCGCTGCCCCGCGTCTAATCGCCGACATCGATCGCCTGCGCCACGCGGCCGACAGGCAACCCAGCGGTACCAACGGCGCTTATGGCCATCTGCCGTCGGTGGAGGCGCGGCTCGTTGCGCTGGAACTGGAGGCGCAGGCGCTGGAGATCACAGAGCTCAGGATTCTCGCCGAGCTGAAGGCTGGTCGCCGGCCCGGCCCGCAGACCTCGCTCGTCAAGCTGGTGTCGTCTTCGCTCCGACAGAAGATCGACGAGATGGCGGTCGACATCTTCGGACCTTACGGGCTGCAACTGCCACCCGAGCGCCCGCTTTACGGCAACAGCGCGCCCGAGCCCGTCGGCAGCCGCGACGCCCAACTCGCCATGCCCACCTACCTCAACAGCCGGGCGTGGACGATCTTCGGCGGGACGAACGAAGTGCAGAAGACCATCATCGCAAAGACCGTATTGGGCCTGTAATGCCGGGGCTCTAAGGGGACGTCTCTTCGCGTTAGGCTTGGCGGCAGGCACGGGGCTGCCGGCGATGTCGGCTGGGGCATCGCCCGTTCACGCCATGCGGATCCGGACCACATGCCGCCCCGGCTCAAGCGGCCAGTCGGTGCCCTCGCTGTCAAAGGCCAGGGGCGCGCCATCGAGGGTTCCGGTCCATGCCTCGGTGCCGGGATCACGTTCCACCATGATCTCGTAGCTTGCGCCTTCCAGTTGCAATGAGACGACGATCTTCGGCCAGTCGGCCGGCAGGCACGGCTTCAGGCGGATGGACGTGCCGCTGCGCGTGAGGCCGATGATCCCTTCGATCCCTGCGCGATACATCCAGCCTGCCGCGCCGGTGTACCATGTCCAGCCGCCACGGCCGTCGTTTGGCGGCTCGGAATAGATATCGGCTGCAACCACATAGGGCTCGACCCTGTAGTGCCTGGCTTCGGCGGCGTTGCGCGCGTGCATGATCGGGTTCAGCATGTCGAACAGGTGCATTGCCAGATCGCCGTCGCCCATCCGGGTAGCCGCCAGGATCGTCCACATGGCGGCATGGCTGTACTGGCCGCCATTTTCGCGCACGCCTGGCGGGTAGCTGCGGATATACCCCGGATCGCGAAGCGTGCGATCGAACGGCGGGGTGAACAGTTTCACCAGCCGACGGTCGGGATCGACAAGGAGGCGCTGCATCGATGCCATGGCCTGCACTGCCCGGGCCGGGTCACCCGCGCCGCTGAGCACTGCCCATGTCTGGGCGATGGAATCGATCCGGCATTCGTCGCTGGCAGCCGAGCCAAGCCAGGTGCCGTCGTCGTAGGTGGCGCGACGGTACCATTCGCCATCCCAAGCATGGGTTTCGATTGCGATGCGGACAGATTCGGCGTGGGCCCGCCACTGCCGTGCGCGGTCGGGCTCGCGCTCGTCTGCAAAGGGGGCGAAGCGATTGATGGCGTGGATCAGATGCCAGCCGAGCCACACACTCATCCCTCGGCCTTGTTCGCCCACATGGTTCATGCCGTCGTTCCAGTCTCCGCCGCCGATCAGCGGCATGCCCAGATCTCCGGTGAGCGAAATGGACTGATCGAGGGCAAGTGCGCAATGGAGGTAGAGCGAGCTGGTCTCGCTGCTGATGCCGGGCTGGAAGAAGGCGTCGTGCTCGCCGACTTCAAGGAGGCGGCCTTCGAGGAACGGGATTTGCTCGCCCAGAATGGCCGTGTCGCCGGTGCTCTCGATATAGTCTGCGACCGAGATCGCAAGCCAGCCGCGGTCATCAGATATGCGGGTGCGGACACCGCGCCCGCTTTCGGGGAGCCACCAATGCTGGACGTCACCTTCGCGAAACTGCCGCCCGGCAGCGCGCAGCAAGTGCTGGCGCACGAGATCGGGGCGCGACAGCAGCAAGGCACCGCCATCCTGCAACTGGTCGCGGAAGCCATAGGCGCCGCTGGCCTGGTAGAAGCCGGCACGGCCCCAGATGCGGCAGCCCAGCACCTGGTAGAGCAGCCAGCCGTTGAGCATGATGTCCATCGCGCGATTTGGGGTCTGGACCTGGACAGTTCCAAGCGTTGTCCGCCAATGCGCTGACGTGCGTTCGAGTTCTGCATCAAGGTCAGCGTCGCGCCAGTGGCGGACAAGTTCCCGCGCAGCGGTTCGATCTTCTGCCTGGCCTATGGTCCAGACGATCTCGCGCGCTTCTCCCGGCGCTAGCATGAAGTCGGTCGAAAGCACTGCGCAAGGGTCAAACCCGGCGCCGAGATGGGGCTTCAGCGGCGCATCGTCGGCAAGGGCAGCGGGCCTCGCAAGGGTTCCACCGGCCCCCAGGAATGCCGCGCGGTCGCAGGTCCAGCCGGACTGGCAGCCGTCGAGGTCGGCAAAGGCGATGCGCCCGGCGGTCTCCGTATCGAACGGGTTGCGCGCAAAGAGTGCGCCGGTCTCGGCATCCAGCTCGGTGATGATGTGTGCCGCTGACTTCGAGCGGGCATCCCCGAGAACCCACTCGGCATAACCGGCAACCGAAAGCGCGCGCGCTTCGCCGGACAGGTTACGCAGTGTCAGCCGTGCGAGCCGGAGCGACGCGTCCAGGGGCACATGAACCAGAAGGTCGCTTTCGATCCCGTGCCCGATCGCGTGGAACCGGCTGAAACCGAAGCCGTGGCGGGTGATCCGCGTGCCGCCGGCGCCGGCCGGCGCGGCCGTTGGCGACCAGAGCTGGCCGCTTTCCTGGTCCCGGATGTAGAGCACATCGCCCGGCGGGTCGGCGACTGCATCGTTCGACCATGGCGTCAGCTGGTTTTCGCGGGCATTGCCGGCCCATATGGCCCCCAGCCCGTCGGCCGAAACCTGACAGCCAAAGCCGGGATTTGCCAGCACATTGATCCATGGTGCCGGCGTGGTGATGCCGTCGCCAAGCACCATCGCATATTCGCGTCCATCTGCATGGAAGCCGCCAAAGCCGTTCCAGAGTTCCAGGGTTTCCGGGCGCGGCAGGGCAGCGTCGGGCGGTCGGCCCGGTCGCAGCGCACGCGCCTTGTGCAAGGCAGATGCCACGGGGATCGGCGCAGCGGAATCCGGGCGTTGCAGCTGTTGCCTGAGCGCCCCACGCTGCGCCCTGAATTCAACCCGCGCCTGGCTGCGCAGTCCTGCAACCTGCTGTTCCAGCATCAGGTCGGCGCGAAGCGTGAAGACCTCGCCGCGCACACCGGGCGGGGCCGGACGGGCGCGAACGGCGCGGACGGCGTCATCGATGGCCAGTTGCAGATCCTGGACATAAGAGGCCTTGCGTTCGTTCAGGATGACGAGGTCGAACGAAAGGTAGCGGGTCTGCAGGAATTCGAATGCCCGCAGCAGGTCATGGACCAGCTTCATATCCCGTGGGTCTTCTATCCGCACGAGAAGGATCGGAATATCTCCGGAGATTCCGTGCACCCAGAGGGCCGATTGCGGCCCGGCTGCAGCTTCGACCAGCGCCGGCGGCGGCGCGTGCACTGTGCCGGGGTTCACGATGTGGGCGGCCAGCCGCTGGAAATCGGCAGCGTCGCTCGGGTCAAGCCTGAGGAAGCGCTGTTCGATCTGCGCCTGGGTCCAGGATCCCAACTGGGCTCGGTCGAAGGCGCTTGCATCGCGATTCCGGTCGATCGCATCTGTCAGGGCCTCACGCGTGTCGGCAGCAATGGTCCAGAAGGCGACGCGAACGCTTGTGCCGGGCGGCACCAGGACCGGGCAGCGAAGCGCAAGCACCGGATCCAGCACTGTCCCCAGATGCCCGGCAAGCGGCCGTTCAAAGCCCAGGGGATCGGCAATCGTCCGGCCGCGGCCAATGAAGGCGCCGCGATCCGTTTCCCAGCTCATGGCACCCGCAAGCTTGCCTTCGACGACCGCCAGATGTGCAACCCAGATCGGCTGGTCCTGAGACCCGCGCGGCTTCCGCCGCGCAACCAGCACCGGCCCGTCAAGGCACTCGGTCTCGATGAACATGCGCGCAAAAGCCGGGTGCGCGATGTCTGTCTCGGGGGCAGCCATCGCGAGTTCCATGCACGAGGTGATATCGATCTGGTGGGTCTTGCGCCCGCTGTTCGAAACAGAGACCCGCCGCACTTCAGCATCATCCTCGGGCGAGATCAGAACCTCGGTTTTGGTCGTCAGCACCCCGTCGCGTCGATGGAACTCGGCCCGGCCCTCCATGAAGGTTGCCGCATAATGTTCGGGCTGTCCCCCCATGGGGGCCAGCGTAGCGGACCATCCAAGGCGCGTGTTTCGATCTTTCAGATAAATCCACGCGCCGTGCCCCTGCACGACCGGGTCTTCGCGCCAGCGGTTGATCGCCATGCCCCTCCACCGGCTGCTGCCCGAGCCGGCACTCGTCAACAACACGGAATAGCGGCCGTTTGAAAGCAGGTGGACGGGCGGTGTCGTGCCCGTGCGCATGCCATAGGTGCGGGTGGCGCCAGCCTCCACCGGGCGGTCGAATGCAGCAACCGTTACCTCTTCGGCCCGTGGCGTGAAGGTGCCGACGCCGCGCGGCGGCCGTTCCTGCAGCAAAAGCTCTACCGCGCGGATCATCGGCTCTGCATGGAATGCGTCGCGCAGGCGCCCACCATCCAGCACATTGGCGATGGCAAGCAGGCTCATTGCCTGGTGATGCGCCATATAGGTGCGGACAAGGGCAAAGCGGCTGCCCGTGGGCAAGCGGCCGGACGTGAAGTCGAGCGCTTCGTAAAAGCCGTAGCGCCCGCGTGCGCCGAGGGCTTCAAGGCGGTCGAAGTTGGCAAGTGCCGCAACCGCGTCGACCATCGTGGCGAGCCCGGTTGCATAGGGCGCGATCACCAGGTTTTCCGATAGTCCGCGCTTCAGGCCAAGGCCTGGCACCCCGAAACTGGAATATTGGTAGGTCATTTCCCGGTCACGCGCGTTGTAGGCCGATTCCGAAATGCCCCAGGGCACGCCGGCTTGCTCAGCATAGTCCTGCTGGCGTTGCACCGCGAGCCGATTGGATGTTTCCAGAAGGCTGCCATCGGGCGCGCGCATCAGCAACGACGGCATGAGATATTCGAACATCGAGCCAGTCCAGGAGATCAGCGTCGAGGCAGAACCGATGGCTGTTGCGCTCCGGCCGAGCCGGAACCAGTGCTTCACAGGCAGGTCGCCCTTGGCGATTGCAAACAGGCTGGCCAGCCGCGCCTCGGAGGCGAGAAGATCGTAACAGCCTTCATCGAGCCGGTTTTCGGCCGCTGACCAGCCGATCGAGAGCAGCAACCGGTCCGGGTTGAGAAGGAAGCCGAAGTCCATCGCCAGCGCAAAAGTCCGGGCTTCGCTGGCAATGCGTGCGGATCGGGCGGCGCTGGCCGGGTCGTCCCAATCCGCCACGACATTTGCAAGCGCTATGAGGTGGCCGGCAAGATTGCCGCTGTCGACTGATGAGACATAGGCCGGATCGAGCACCCGCAGGTCGCGCGTGTCGTACCAGTTGAACAGGTGCCCCCGGTGCCGGGCCAGCCGGTGCAGGGTTGTGAATGTCGATTCCAGCCGGTCGAGCGCCTCGTCCGCCGGGCACCAGCCATGGTTCCGTGCCGTTGCCACAGCCAGCAGGTAAAGCCCGATGTTGGTTGGCGACGTCCGCCCTGCCACGACCGGCACCGGGTCTTCCTGGAAATTGTCGGGCGGCAGGTGGTTGTGTTCGGCCGTCACATTGGCCGTGAAGAAGTCCCAGGTTTCGCGCGCAATCGATGCGAGCGCGGCACGTTCGCTTGAGGTCAGAGCTGGCGCAGTTGCAACGGGTCCGGGGGCGCTGATTCGGAATGCAATCGCCGGTGCCAACATCCAGAGCAGCGCCAACGGAAGCACCAGCGGCCACATGCCGGGCTGATACCAGATGGCCAGCGCCGCGGCGCCAAACGCGAGCGCAACGGACCGCCCCATCATGGCATACAACTGCCAGATGTCCCGATCCGGCGCAGCGCCGGCTTGAGCCGCAGTTGTCCACTCCAGCAGGTTGCGGCGGGTCACCACCAGCCGGATCAAGGTGCGCACGATTGCATCGACCATGCGAACCGCCTGATCCGCCAGAACCGCCAGTTGCAGCGCGAACCGGCCAAGGCCTGCGCGGACGTCGGTACCAAGCGCACCCAGATGCAGGCGAACGGAAACGTCGCGGTGGCGCGGCGCCACGAGGAGCGGTAGCAGTGGCAGCAACGGAGGGATCGCAACCAGGAGCAGAAGGCCCAAAGTCCATGCAGCGGCTGCCTCGCCCGGCAGAAACCAGCCGCCGATCAGGGCAGCAAGCGTGGCAGGCGCCACCAGAGACCGGCGCAGGTTGTCCAGCATCTTGGCCCGCCCGTTGCCCGGAAGGGATTGCGCCGGCACTTTCGACGTGTTTAGAATCCAGGACAGCAGCTGCCAGTCGCCGCGCACCCAGCGGTGTTGCCGCTGCACGGCTGCATCATAGCGGACGGGGAAATCCTCTACGACCTCCACGTCCGAAATCAGCCCTGCGCGGGCATAAATGCCTTCGAACAGGTCGTGGCTCAGCATGCTGTTGGGGGGCACCCGGCCGGCAAGCGATGCCATGAAACTGTCGATCTCGTAGATGCCTTTGCCCGTGAACGAACCTTCGCCGAGCAGATCCTGGTAGATGTCGGACGAGGCCGATGCATAGGGATCGATCCCGGCTGGCCCGCCTGTCAGGCCCTCGAACCCGGACGGGCCGCGACCGATCGGCAGGGCAATTGTCACGCGGGGTTGCAGGATGCCGTGGCCCGAGACCACCCGGCGCAATCGCGTATCGAAGCGTGGGCGATTCAGCGGGTGCGCCATCTTGCCGATCATCCGCCGGGCCACACCCATTGGCAGCTGGGTGTCGGCGTCCAGCGTGATCACATAGCGCACCCCTTCGGGAAGCTGCGTGACATTCAAGTACGACGTGTCCGTTGCGCCACGCAGCAGGCGGTTTAGCTCGTGCAGCTTTCCGCGCTTGCGTTCCCACCCCATCCAGCACCCTTCAGACGGGTTGAACTGGCGGCGGCGGTGAAGGAAGAAAAAGCGCAGGGCAGGGCCTTGCGCGGGATGGCGAATGTTCAGCGCGGCGATGGATGCGCGTGCCTGGTGCAGCAACGCGTCCTCGCCGGGCAAGTCCTGCAATTCGGCGTCGGCAAAATCCGACAGGAGCGCATAGTGCATCGCGTCTTCACGGGTGGCAAGATGATGCACTTCGAGCTTGGCGATCGCAGCTTCGACTGCATCAGAGGACCCCAGCAGCACCGGCACCACGACAAGCGTGCGCAAATCGGGCGTGACGCCCCCCGGCAGCTCCATCGCCGGTATCACTGTCGGCAGCAGCAGCGCTGCCATCACCTTGGTGACAATTGCCGTTGCCGTGTCGATCGCGAGCAGCGCCAGAGTGCCCGTGAGGATTAGCAAATGGACCGGCAAGAGCACGAGCCCGTCGAGCGCCGCCAGCGGAACCACGGAAACCAGCATCCCCACGAGAAGGATGAGCCCGACATAGATCTGGATGCCCCTCGCGCGTATCGAACGTGACAGCCTCGTCTCGACCGGGGGAATGAAGGCGATCGATCGTTCCAGTTCGGGACGGCCGCTGCCGACCAGGAAGAAGCCGGGGTCCTTGTCGGCGTCGTTCTCGCTGACCCGGGCATCGGCAAGCGCAATAGCGCGCACAGCCACCGCGTCCTCGGCCAGGGATGACCCGCGCGAAAGCTCCTCAAGCGCATTGCGGTAAAGATTGCGCGAGGGGAAATCCATTTCGGCAAAACGGCTGCCGTCCCGGAGCACGCTGTCGGCGAGGCTGAGTGACTCCACCATGCCGCCCCAGTCCGTTTCGGCAATGGTCCGCATTGCCGTGACGACATTGCGAATGGAGGCAGTCGATGCGATGAGGGCAGCCTGGGCCGTCGTGTCGATGTCGGTGATGGTTTCACCGTGCTCAGCCACCTGCCCCTCCAGCCAGCGGCGCGACGTCTCGCTGCGGCAGTCGACATCGCGTAGCCGCAGGGCAAGCTGACTTACGAACGCCGGGGAATGCTGCCCCTCGATGGAGATCAGGCTTGCAAGCGCGGCTGCATCGCCCGGTGCTGCAAACAGTGCGTCGGCAAAGGCATCAGCTCGTGCACGATCATGCTCGTCGGCAATGGCAAGTTCGGCCAGCCTGCGGAGGTTTTCCACCAGCACCAGCTGCAGGGAAATGGCCAGCGCCCATAGCTCGCCGATGGTCAGGGCGGTGATCCGCTGATAGGCCGCCACGAACCCCCGCAGCCGGTCCTCTTCGAAAAGGCTGTCGCTGTGTGCCACATAGGCCCAGGCAATGCCGAAGACGCGGGGAAGGGTTGCCAGCGGGCCATCGGCAAGCTTTGGAAGCTGGCGGTAGAAATCCGGCGGGAGGTCATCGCGAATCTTGCGGATCTGCTTTTCGACGATGTGATAGTTATCGATCAGCCATTCGGCGGCCGGCGCAATCGGGCGATCAAGGGCAACGGCCCGCGCCGTTTCCCGATAGGTGGTGTCCAGTGCGACGGCATTGTCCTCCAGCCGCACGAGCAATTGGCGGGATCGCAACACGCCGGGCTCGATCCGCTGCGCGCGCGCGAGCGAGATCGCATGCGAATTCAACCGTTCCGTCCCGAACAGATCTTCGCGCACAGGACGCGGATCGCCCCAGACCGGCGCCGTCAGCCGAGACGTTCTGATGCGTCCGTCCAGCCCCAGAAGGTGCAGGAACTGCTGGCTGGCTTTCATATTCACCGCCAGCGCCGCGCGTGAGGCGGCCGTGCGCAAACGGTCGCAGGTGCGACGCATCTGGGCACGCACATGGCTGCTGCCAATGTCGACCTGGTTACCACCCTGTCAACCTGCGGTGCTGCTTCGGTAATCGGCAAGGCCAGACTTCTCCCGGGCGCCGCGGTTCGTGCTGGCACCATTTGCACATGAATGTCTCGAGACCGTAAGGCTCCCGGCCATGCGGCCGGACGGAGTCATCAGTCAAGCCGGCTTCATGAAGCCGGCACCGCGACCGAGACGGGCGAGGAACCAGACATGACGGTCACACCATCTGGTCCGCCCCTGTGGCGCGGGTTATGGCCGAGCCGTCGTCTTTTTTCGGGTTTTCCGCTGGTGGCAGGGGGATTGGATCAGCTGGTCCGTCCATATAGCGCCTGAGCGTTGCGCGACCGCGTGTGATCCGGCTTTTCACGGTGCCGAGCGGGGTGCCCATCACTGTCGCGATCTCGTCCCACTGCAGGCCGGATTCCATCAACAGCAATGCTTCTCGCTGTTCAGCCGGAAGCGTGCCCAAGCCGCGCAGCAGGTCTTGAACGACAATTCCGTTGCCCTGCTCTGGCTGGGTAGTCTGCAAATGGGACACGTCGTCGGGCTCGTAAGGCACAAATCGCTTTGCCACGACCGCCAGAGTGTAGAAATGGTTGCGCAGAATGCGGAACATCCAGGCACGGAAGTTGGTGCCCGGCGTGAAACTCTTTTGTGCTGCCCAAGCCTTTGCCAACGCCTCCTGCGCAAGATCATCCGCCAGATCCCGGTTGCCACAAAGCCCCCTGGCAAAAGCGCGCAACGAGGGGATGATGGCCACAAGATCGTCACGAAAGCGAGCCTCGGCGGCTAACGCCTGGCTTTCGGGCTGCCGTTCTTCACCGGGAGAGGCCGTCAACTGCCTCGTTCCTTCGCTGATGCCGCGTCTATCCGGTCCAGTATGTCAAGGAACTCGTTCGGAACGGGCTCCTTCTCCACATTCTCCCAGAGTTTGCGCAAGCCGTCGGCGATCGGGTCGGGCTGGTTCACGCGCCGCACGGGGGCGGTCCCCGCGCTCTCGTGCTTCCCCTGACCTGCTGCCAAACTCTCTTTTTTCAATCTGTCCATCCAACACTGTCCTTGAATCATCGTCGATTTAACTGCGCCGGGGCCGATTTGTTTCATGCGTCCAGGACACAATATTAGCGCTTCGATGCTTTCTGGAAATAGCTATGTGAATGGAGTGCCGGGTCGATCGATGCGAATTCCATGCGGGCCCTTCTCGGCCCCAATCTCTCGCACCTGAAACGATACGTATGGGCCCTTTCAACATCGCAGAAAACCGGGGACACCTGCGTCCGCGCAGTCCCTGAATCGCTGAGTTCTCCACCTGAAAGCCTGGCAGGCAGCGCATCCCCCCGGCCGCGACCTGTTCCGGCTGTTTCACACGATATTCGAAACCTTGCGCGCTTCTGCGATTGCAGCTGGCGTCCATCTCGGCGCGGGTCCTTCCACAACCGGGCAGCAGGCATTGCTGTTGAAGGCGGTAGAGGGGTTCACAACGGGCGAGGCAGCCGAAATTCTGGGCAACCCAGTGCCGAGCGTGACCTTGGCCGTTAAGGGGGCCCAGCGAGCAGCGCCCGATCTGGTGCTTGTAGACACCCAGCTTGCAGACGGTTCGTCCGGCTTTGATGCTGCGCGCGACATCCTGGCGATGTTCGAGGTGCCGGTCATCTTCATCACAGCCCATTCTGAGCGCCTGCTGACCGGAGAGCGCCCGGAACCGACCTTTCTTGTCACCAGGCCCTTCGCGCCCGAGGCCGTTATTGTAACCATCGGGCATGCACAGTTGGCACAAAACCCGGCATTCGCCCGCACGGATTGATGCGGGAACAAATCCGTAGCAGTGCGGTTTTGCCAATTGAGCCGCTTGGAGCCTGAACTGGCCGCGCGCATGAATGCGGATGGAGGACGCGCACCATGGACCGGAATTGCATGACGAAAAATTTGCAGCAAAATGCAGATGGCAGGCCGGTACGTGCCTCTGTTCGGCACAGCGTGCACTCATGACCGACCAACACGTCACTCCCGAAAATGGCGTCGATTACGAAACTGCGCTGTCCGACCCGGCCGCATATTACCACGAACCCGAGGCCGTGCTTGCCGATGCGGATCTTAGCTTAGCGCAAAAGAAGCGGTTTCTTGAGGAGTGGGCACAGGATCTTGCAGACCGCCAGGTTGCTGATGCCGAAGGCATGGGCTCTGGAACTCCGGGCGAGAGTGCCGATGAATCCGACTTCCTGAAGCGAATCCACGCCTGCCTGGAGCAGCTGGGCGTCGCAGCAAAAACCGAACACCCGGGCCGCGTGCGTTGGCAAGTGAAACGCACCGCAGCCTGAGTCCACCCGCGACCCAAACTGGCCGGCGAGCGCAGCTCGCCGGCCACTTTTTTTGGAAGTGGGTCCGGGCCGGGCGCGCCCATCTCCCGGCTTGGCCGGAGGCTGTCCCGGCGCCCCGGGCGGGATAAACATGGCCCAGGACCCGATCGAAATGTGCGCGAACCTGCGGCGTTCGATCGCAGGAACGCGAGGTTACATCCCGTCCCAGTGACGAGAACCTCCGGGTTCGGCGGAACGCCGCAAGCGCTCCCTTCGCGCCGGCCGTTAGGCCGAACTCGATGAGTCTTCTTCATCGAGCCCTGGTATTAGAGCCAGTCTCGATCAGCCAGAATCAGGTCGATCGCCCTATGTTCCTGTTTTCATGTGGATTTCCATTGCAGGTGATTCCGCGTGATCGGACCATGCTCTATGGTCTGGGGTATCAGACCAGGACTGTCTCCGCCAACGAGAGGGCGGCAGCCCGAGGACAGGCGGAATTATTCCGCTGCTGCGGCGGCTGTGGCCCGCACGTCAAGGATTTTTTGTCCGGGCGCCGCCGCCACTTCCAGCAACCGTTTTTCCAGCGCCCGCAGGCGTGCGGGCTGCTCGATCTTGTCGCCCGTCAGATCGGTCAGATAAAAGGTGTCCACCGCCCGCTCGCCGTAGGTGGCGATGTGCGCCGAGTGGATGGTCACCTTCGCGCCATAAAGCGCGTAGGTCAGCGCATAGAGCAGGGCCGGGCGGTCGAGCGCGTTCACTTCCACAACGGTAAAACGGTTGGACGCCTTGTTGTCGATCAGCACCTGCGGGACGACCCGGAAGGCTTCCTGCCGGCGCCGGGGTAGTGGCTTTGCCGTCAGCATGTCGGCCAGCTTCACCTTCCCGGCAAGAGCATCGCCGATGGCCGTTTCCATGCGCTTTAGCCGGTGCGGCTCGTCGAACGGTCCGCCCACAGGGTCCTGCACCACCAGATTGTCGAGCGCCATGCCGTCTTTCGTGGTGTGAATCCGCGCATCGACGATGGTCGCGCCGCCCAGCGCGATGCCGCCGGCAATCCGGTAGAACAGGCCCGGATGGTCAGGCGCATAAACCGTCACCAGCGTGGTTCCACTATCCGCGTCGGGCATGGAGCGCACCGTGAACTGGCGCTTTTCGAGATCAGCGTCGGCCACCAGCGCCATGTTGGACGCCAGGACATCTGCCGGTTCGGAAAGCCAGTAGCTATCGGGCAGGCGGCTGGCATAGGCTTCGAAGCCGGCATCCTGCCAGCCCATCACGGTCTTCAACCGTTCCTGCCGGCGGTCGATCCGCTCACGCCGGCCGGTCTGCTTGTGGCCCAGCCGCAGCACTTCCTCGGCGCTGTTGAACAGCGTGGTCAGCAGTTGTGCTTTCCAGCCGTTCCAGATGCCGGGGCCGACGGCGCGGATATCGACAACCGTCAGCACCAGCAAGAGGCGCAGCCGCTCCACGCTGGCTATAGCCTCTGCGAAATCGAGGATGGTCTTGAAATCCGAAAGGTCGCGCTTGAAGGCAGTCGCGCTCATCAGCAGATGATAGCGCACGAGCCACGCGACAGTATCCGTCTCCGCTTCGGTCAGGCCTAGCCGGGGGCAAAGCTTGCGGGCCACATCCTCGCCGAGCACGCTGTGGTCCCCGCCGCGGCCCTTGGCGATATCATGCAGCAGAACCGCCACATAGAGCACCCGTCGCGACAGCAGCTGCCGGATGACTGCGGTCGAAAGGGGGTGGTCCTCCTTGAGTTCGCCCTTTTCGATTCTGGCGACAAGACCGATCGCCCGGATGGTATGCTCGTCCACCGTGTAGTGGTGGTACATGTCATACTGCATCTTCGCCACGACGCGGCCGAAGTCGGGCACGAAGCGACCGAACACGCCGGCCTCGTTGATCCATCGCAGCACCTTTTCCGGATCGCGCGGGCTGGTGAGGATATCGAGGAACAGGGCATTCGCGCGGGGATCTTGGCGCACGGGTTCGGTGATCAGCCCGTCGTCCCGTGTCGCCTGCCGCAAGGTCAGCGGGTGGATTTCCATGCTTTCGCGATCTGCGATCTGGAACAGCTCGATCAGCCGGACAGGATCCTGCTTGAAAAAATCGTTGTTGGGTGCTTCGATCCGCCCGCCTGCCAGCCGGAAGCCGTTCAACCGCCGCGGGCTGCGCGAAAGCCTGGGCATCCAGGACGTGCGGGAGAAGCTTTCCTCGAGGTGCGCCAGGAACAGCGCCGTCAGGCTGCCGACTTGCCGGGCCGTCAGGAAATAGTGCCGCATGAAACGCTCGACATCGGACATGCCGGGCCGGTTGGCATAGTTCATCCTGACGGCAAGATCGCACTGAACGTCGAATGTCAGCCGCTCCTCGGCCCTTCCCACCAGATCGTGCAGACTGATCCGCACGGCCCACAGATGGTTCTGCGCGCGCTGGAACTGCCGGTATTCGCTGGCGGTGAACAGGCCCTTGTCTACAAGCTCGGCTGCGCTGTTCACCTGCATGGCGAATTTGCCGATCCAGAATAGCGTCTGCAAATCGCGCAGGCCGCCCTTTCCGTCTTTGATGTTGGGTTCCACGACATAGCGGCTGTCGCCCATTCGCCTGTGCCGCTCGTCCCGCTCGGCGAGTTTGTCGGTAATGAAGGCGCGCGCCTCGCCCGATACGATCTCGCGCAGGAAGCGGCTCCGGGCTTCATCGTACAGCGTCTGGTCACCCCACAGGTAGCGGGCTTCCAGCAGTGCTGTCTTTACGCTGAGGTCGGCCTTTGCCATCCGGATCATGTCGTCCGGGGTCCGGGTTGAGTAGCCGACCTTCAGCCCCAGATCCCACAGGATGTAGAGGATGGCTTCCACGGTCTGCTCGACCCATGCGGTGGAGCGTAGCGGGCACAGAAACATGATGTCCACATCGGAAAAGGGGGCCATTTCCGCCCGGCCATAGCCACCGACAGCCACAAGGCAGCTACGTTCCGCCGTGCTGGGATTATCTTGCGGGTACAGGTGCTGGGTCGTCGCATCGAAGGCCATGCGCAGGATCTGGTCGGTCAGAAAGCTTTGGGCGCTCGCCAGCTCCATGCCGCGCCCCGGATGTGCCTGGATGCGTCTGCGGATCTCGGCCCGGCCCTGTTCGAGCGCAACCCTGAGAACGGAAGCGACGGCCTGCCGCCGCCCTTCCTGCGGTGCGGTCGCCAGCGCTGTGGCGACCACCTCGGCTGCAACCTTGCGGTCGATGATCGCGCGGCGGTTGGGGACATGGTCGTACAGGCCGCTCATGCCGAAGCCCCCCGGCTGCGGATGCGCCCGAGCGCCACGAATCCCATCCCGGATATGGCGAATGCCGCACCCAGCCCCGCGATGTTCATCTGCACGCGCGGCAGGCCGAGTGCCGGCACGTCTATGAAGAAATAGGGGTACCAGCCGTCCCCCGCGCCACGCAACAGCGCATAGGCGGTATAGGCCATCGGCCAGGCAATGAAGACACCGACGTCGGCTGCCTTCAGCGCATTTCTGTCAACGAAGGCGAGCCACCAGCCCAGCATGGCGGCAGGCACGACAGTGTGGACCAGCTGATCCGCCACCATGTTCCAGCCAACCGGATGGTAGAGATGCGCCAGCAAGAGGTGATAGACGATCCCAACCAGCAGGATCGCCAGCGTGACAGCTGTAATCCAGCGTGGGCCGGCGGTTCGGCCGGCTGCGATCCCAAGCATCACCACCGCGACCCAGATGTTCGTCAGCAGCGTGAAATACCCAAGGAACCGCCATAGCGCTGCCAGCGGGCCTTTTCCTTCGGCCGCAAAGGTGCCGACCATCAGCGCATATTGCAGAAGCAGGGCTGCCAGCGTGACCAAACCCAACAGCAGGGCAGCCGTTCTGGCGCGGGGGGAGAGGTGCATCATGCGCCCGATCATAGCGCGGGCCTTTCCAATCTGACAGTCGTTGTCGTGCCGCGCCCGTGCAACCCTGTCGGCAAGGGAGATTTCGCATGATCGTCAGCCTGAAGGTCGAGACCAAGCCCAGCTTCTGCCGATTCTGCCACGCCAATTGCGCCATGCTGGTGGATGTCGTCGGGGAAAAAGTGGCCGCCGTTCGCGGGGATCCGGATGATCCGGTCTATCAGGGCTATACCTGCCAGAAGGGCCGACAACTGGCCGAAGCGCACAACCATCCCTCGCGCCTGCTGATGCACCAGCGCCGCTCGGCCACCGGCTTCGAACCCGCCACCAGCGAAGAAGCTCTGTCCGACATCGCCGGGCGGCTGCGCCGGATTCTGGATGAACATGGGCCACACGCCATCGCCGTATATTGCGGCACCTATGCCTTCCAGAACTCCGCCGGGCTTGGCGCTGCTCTGGGTTTCGCAAACGGTGTCGGGAGCCGCAATTTCTACACGTCGGTCACGCTCGACCAGCCGGCCAAGGTCTATACCACGATGCGGATGGGTCAGTGGGGCGGCGGCATGCATGGCTTCACCGACGCCGAGGCCTGCATCTTCATCGGCAACAACCCGCTGGTGTCACATTATGCCCCGCCGGGCGGAGTTCCCCCGTTCAGCCCATCGAGGCGGCTTCGGGATCAGCTGGCAAAGGGCCTGAAGCTCGTCGTCATCGATCCGCGCCAAACCGATGTCGCCAAGCTCGCAGCCCTGCATCTTCAGGTGAAGCCGGGCGAGGATGCCGCCGTGCTGGCGGCTATCGCGAACGTGATGCTTCAGGAAGGGCTTTACGACCGGGCTTTCTGCCAGCGGTTCGTCGGCGACCTTTCGGCCTTCGCCGATGCTGTCGCGCCCTTTACGCCGGACGTGGCGGCCGCCCGTGCAGATGTTGCGGCAGAGGATATCGTGAAGGCGGCCCGCATCTTCGGCAGCGTGAAGCGCGGCGCTGTTTCCACCGGCACCGGCCCGGAAATGGCGGGGCAGGGCAACCTGGTTGCGTGGCTGGTTTCGGCCATCAACATCATCGGCGGGAGGGTGAACCACGAGCGCGAGACGTCGCCCGTGCCGAGGGTTTTCACGCCGGGCGCCGCGCCCCGCAAGGCCGAAGTATCCCCTCCGGTGTGGCCATGGGGAGATGGCTTCCCCGCGTCGCGGTTCCGCGGCCTGACCCAGCTCGGCTTCGAAATGCCCTGCAATGTCCTGGCCGATGAAATCCTGACACCCGGCGAAGGCCAGGTGAAGGCGCTGATCAACATCGGCGGCAACCCGCTCGTCGCCTTCCCGAACCCGGAAAAGATGGCACGCGCCCTCGACAGTCTCGACTTGCTCGTTTCGGTCGATATCCGCATGTCGCAGACTGCGCGGCGCAGCCATTGGGTACTGGCGCCGTCCATGTGCCTTGAGCGCGATGACATCACCAACCTGTCCGAATGGTGGTTCGAAGAGCCTTACGCGCGCTATGCCCAGGCGTTGATACCTGCCCCGGGTGAAACGCTCGACGAGTATGAAATGCTGTGGGAGCTATGCCGGCGCATGGGGATTTCCATGCCGACCGCCGGCGGCAATGTGCCGATGGATGCAAAGCCGACGAAGGCCGAATTCCTTGATTTCATGTCCGCCACCTGCCGGGTGCTTCCCTCGCAGGTGAAAGCCGACACGGTAGACGGCCGGCACATTTTCTACCCGGACCATGCGTTGACGGTATTGCCCGGCGATCCGGAGAGCGCCGTGCGCTTTGATCTGGTGCCCGATACGTTGGTGGAGGACCTTGCGGCGACCCTGTTGAAGGTCGAGGCCCGGGACTATCCTTTTCGGCTGACAAGCCGCCGTTCGGCGCATGTGTTCAACTCGTCGGGCCACCAATATGCAGCGCTCGCGAAGAAGGGCACAACGAATTACGCCTGGATGAACCCGGACGACATGGAGGCGCTGGGCCTTGCAGACGAAATGGCCATCGAGATTGCAGGCCAACGCGGTACGTTGACTGGCCTGGTAAAGGCCGACCCCGCCGTTCGGCCAGGTGTCGTCTCGATGAGCCACGCCTTCGGCGACGTGGGGAAAGGCGCAGATAACGTCGCCGCAATCGGCGTCATCACCTCGCGCCTTGTCGATGAGACGGTCGATTATGATCCCATCACCGGCCAGTCGCTGCAATCTGCAATCCCGGTGCGGATTGCAGCGACCTGATCGGCTGCATCAGCGGCGGTATGGCCAGCCCGCATCCTGCCAGCGGCGGCTCTGCTGTGTGCGGGCGGTCTGCTGGAGTTCGAACCGCGCTTCGCGGATCAGCCGCTCCAGGCGCTGGCTTTCACCCCGATTGAAGCGGCCGTCCCGCGCGTAGCGGCTGCCCAGCCGATCAATCTCGGCAAGGCGATGGCCGATCCTGTCCGCCTCGGCCCGACTGAGGGCGCCATGATGCAGGGCCCGCTCGAACTGACGGTTGATCTGCCGGAAATCCTGCTCGATGTGGGCTTCTACAGTCTGATGCCGGCCGGCCTGCCACGTGGCTGACACCGGGGTTGCAGCCAGCGCTAGCGCCAGGGCTGCCAAAGGCACTGTTATGCGGGTGGTCATGTCGCCTGCTCCTCCTTGGTGAAAGATCAATGAGAGCATGGCGCGGATTTTGGTTGACTGAATGGCAGGGTAAGCTGCGGTTCAGGCGATTTTCCTGTTGAAAGGCATGATCGTCGTCCGGTCTGCGGGCCTTTGGTTACAGGCCTGCGTTGCGCCATTCCAAAATATTCGTTTCGTTCCTGCAATGTGGCTGCTACGCCGCTCGCCGGGGACAAGGTCGGAGCAGGTACACCGAAACTTTTTGGGAGGTTTGATGGAGCCGACGGAAGCGGAAATCGCGGAAGCCAGAAAGCGCGTTGGCGGCCCCTACAGCTGGTATGTGCTCGGCGTTCTGGTGCTCGTCTATGTCTTCAATTTCATCGATCGGCAGATCATGTCGATCCTGGCCGAAGACATCAAAGCCGACCTGGGCATTGGCGATTCTGAAATCGGTTTTCTCTATGGCACCGTCTTCGGGGTCTTCTACGCGCTGTTCGGAATTCCGCTGGGGCGGCTGGCTGACATGTGGCACCGGATGCGCCTTCTGACGATTGGCCTGACGGTCTGGTCGGGCATGACAGCGCTTTCGGGCTTTGCAAACAGTTTCGGCCAGCTGGCTGTGGCGCGCATCGGCGTCGGCATTGGCGAGGCATCGGCCAGCCCGGTGGCCTATTCGGTCCTCTCGGATTATTTCCCCAAGGAAAAGCGCGCCACCGCTCTGGCCATTTATTCCTCGGGCCTCTTCATCGGTGGCGGCGCCTCGCTTTTCATCGGTGGTCTGATTGTCGAACGATGGAATGATGCCTATCCTGGGGGTGGCCCACTGGGCCTCGCCGGCTGGCAGGCTGCGTTCCTTGCTGTGGGGCTTCCGGGTCTTCTTCTGGCCGTGTGGGTCGCCACCCTGAAAGAGCCGATCCGGGGCCTTCTCGAAGGAACGCCCACACCGCCGGAGCCCCGACCCTGGCCCAAATTCTTTACCGAATTGTCCAGTGTCATCCCGCCTTTCACGCTGATCCACGCGGCTTCGTTCGGCCGCCGGGCCGCCATCATCAACCTGGTGGCCGCGATTATTGCCGGCAGCCTGGCCTGGCTGATGGTTCGGATGGTGGGCAACTGGCCACAATGGACTGCGCTTGCGATCGCCGGATATGCCGTTTTCTCGTGGTCGCAATCGCTGAAGTTGCGCGACGCGCCAACGTTTACGCTGATCTGGGGTACTCCGGCCTTCGTTCTTCTTGTTCTGGCTTCGGGGCTGACGGCGCTGACAGGTTACGCCATCGGCTTCTGGGGTGCTCCCCATGCCATCCGCACGTTCGGGGCAGACAAGGCCATTGTCGGGCTGTTCCTGGGCGGTGGTGGTGCGCTCGGCGGATTCATCGGGGTGATCCTTGGTGGCCGGATCGCCGACATTGCGCGTCGTACCAACCCTGCAGGTCGCATCATCGCCGGATTTCTTTCCGTTGTGCTTACAAGCCCGATCATCGCGCTCCAGTTCCTGACCGACAACATCAACCTCTTCTTCTTCTTCGCCTTCCTGTCGTCTGTCACGGGTTCGCTCTGGCTGGGTGCGGCTGCTGCTACAACGCAGGATCTGGTTCTGCCCCGCATGCGTGGCGCAGCAACCGCCACGTTCCTGCTTGGCACCACCATCATAGGGCTGGGCTTTGGGCCGTTCCTGGTGGGGGCACTTTCGGAAGCGATTGGAGACCTTGGAAGGGCGAATGTGGCGCTCGTCCTGTTGGCGCCTGTAACGATCCTGCTGCTCTGGCTGGTGTACAAATGGCTTCCCGCAGCAGAAGCCTCCCGCAATGAAAGGGCGCAAGCAGCAGGGGAGCCGGCCTAGACTGTCCGATTGCTTGCCCCCTGCGCAATGACGGGGTGGCATGCTGGCAGGCATGCTGTCATCAGGCTGCCCAGGCCTTCCAGAACAGGACTTCAGCAGCATGAAAATTGAACAGCTCTTCTCCGTCGCCGGAAAAACCGTCGTCATCACAGGCGGCTCGCGCGGGATCGGCGAAATGATCGCCCGCGCCTATGTCGAAAATGGTGCACAGGTGATCCTGACATCGCGCAAGGCGTCCGATGTCGAGGGCCTCGCAGCCAGGCTGGGAAACGCCGCCACCGCCATCCCAGCCGATCTCAGCCAGATGGCCGAAATCGACCGCTTCGCTGCCGAAGTCGCGAAGCTGACGCCGAAGGTCCACATCCTCTTCAACAACGCTGGCGCGTCCTGGGGTGCCCCGTTCGATGATTTCCCCGAAATCGGTTGGGACAAGATCATGGACATCAACGTGAAGTCCGTCTTCTTCCTGACGCAACGCCTCATCAAGCTTCTGGAAGCCGCCGCGACCCCGGAAGACAACGCCAGGGTGATCAACATCGGCTCGATCGACGGCCAGCATGTCAGCCCGATCGAAACCTACAGCTACGCTGCTTCAAAGGCTGGGGTTCTTCACCTCACCCGCATGATGGCCAAGAATCTCGCCACGCGGAACATAGCAGTGAACGCGATCGCGCCCGGCTATTTCCCTTCGAAGATGACCGAGGGCATCGCCGAAATGATCAATGCGGAATCCCTGAGCGTCACGCCCATGCGCCGCTGGGGCACGCCCGAAGACATGGCCGGGGTTGCGCTGTTCCTCGGCTCCCGTGCGTCAGGTTATCTTTGCGGCGCCACCATCACGGTCGACGGCGGCTACGCAACGACGGCCTGAGCGACGGCCTGAAGCAGGCCATCTGCCGCGAAGGGGATTCGCACGCCCGCTTCGGGCCCATGGCCGAGCCCGGTGTCGCTTATTCCGCCGCCAGTGCCGTGACCGGCCAGACCGGCTGGCGTGGGGCGGGGAGCCCGGTTTCGGCGAGGCTGGTCTGGCGCAACGTTTCGATATCGGGGCCATAGTCGAACAGGGGTAGTTCAGCCGGGCGCTCCGCGCGCATTTTCGTGCGGAGCGCGGTGGTGGCGGCTTCGTCCACCGAACCGTCCGCCGCGATCACCACGCCATAGCGTCGTGCGCCTTTCACAGAAACAAGCCCCTGCCGGATTTCCTTCGCGACCAGATCGTGGTCACGCTCCAGCGCATCGCCCCACCCGCCGCCACCCCAGGTGATGAAGTGGAGAACATCGTTTTCCTCCACCTCAAGCCGATCGAGCTTGTTGGCGACGATGGTTTGGGTACCGTCGGGCTTTTCAAGGATCTTGCGGGCGCGTTCGCCCGGTGCTCCGCCGTTCACACCCCATGGCGGGACAAACCAGCGGTCATCGTGGATGGAAACCGTACCGGGCTCCAGGAAGCGGTAGGACATGATGATGCCGTTGCCGCCACGGTGAAGTCCTGCGCCGCCCGTGTCGGCGAGCGCTTCGTAGCGTTCGATCCGCAGAGGGAAGTACCGTTCCAGGAACTCGTTGGGCACGTTGGTAAAGCCCGGCCACAGCGAATGGCCATCAGGCCCGTCACCCAGGGGGCGGCCGGGAATTCCGCCGAAGCCGATCTGGAACAGCTGGAACCATTTGCCCGATTTGTCTGTGCCCGAGTACATCAGGTGCGGACTGGAAGAGAAGCCGGCCGCGTTCAGAAATTCCGGCGTTTTCTGGCCCAGCAGGCCCCCCAGGATATCAAAGATGCGGCCCAGCGCATGGGTGCGGCCGGACAGAGCTGCCGGATAGCGCGGCTTGAGCAATGAGCCCTCAGGAATGCGCACATCGATGAGATCGTAAAAGCCATCGTTGAACAGGATGGCCGGATCGAAGATCATGATCATGTAAATGCCGAAGAACATCTTGAACATGTTTTCGTTCAGAAAGAAATTGATCGAAGCCTGGCTCTGCGGGTCTGTGCCCGTGAAATCGAGCACGACCTTCTCGCCCTCCCGCCACATGGTGCACTTGATCTTGTAAGGTCCGTAGCCAACGCCATCGTCGCAGATATAGTCCTCGAAGCTGATCGGCTCCTCGCCGATGGCCATACCGATCAGCGCCTTCATTGCGCGATGGTTGCGAGCCAAGAGCAGCCGCGTGGCCGAAACATAGACTTCGTCGCCGAAGCGTTCACACATTTCATGGATGCGCCGGGCAGCGACCCGGCAGGATGCGATGAGGGCGTTGAGATCTGCCGCGCACCAATCTGGCTTGCGGGTCTGGTGCATCACCAGCTTGATGAGATCCTCGTTATACTCGCCTTTCTTCCAGATCTTCACCGGCGGGATCCGCACCCCTTCCTCGAAGATCGAGCGCGCGTCGATCGGCATGGAACCGGCGACCTTGCCGCCGATATCGCTCTGGTGGCCGAACATCGCCGTCCAGGCGATCAGCCGCCCGTCGCGATAAACGGGCAGCAGCACCAGCCAGTCGTTCGAGTGCGAGATGGCGCCTTCGCAGCTGTAGGGATCGGACAGAAAAATCATGTCCCCGTCTTCGATGGTGCCGTCCCATCCTTGCAGGAAGCCGCCGATGAAGCTGCCGAACTGGCCGACAATCATCTTGCCGGTGGGGTCGGCGATCAGCGGGAAGGCGTCGCCCTGCTCGCGGATGCCGGGGCTCATGGCCGTGCGCACGAGGGTCGCGTCCATCTCGATCCGCGCATTGCGAAGCGCATTCTCGATGATGTCGAGTGTGACCGTGTCGATTTGCTGTTCAGCAAACGGGCGTGCGCGGTCTTCGATGATGGTTGTGGGCATGGCTTACTTCTCCGTCTCAGGCGGCGGCGGAACATGGGCGACGAGGCGCTCGAGGGCTTCGGCAAACACCCGATCGACAGGAGCCGCAAACTGGCCAATGTCGAGCGAAGAGGGCCCACCGACACGGTAGGTTACCGTAATGTGCGTGCCGTTGCCCTCTGGCTTCAGCGAAAAGTCCAGTATCCCGTTTACGGGAAGAGACTGGAGGGGACCGAGGGCGGCGCTCAGACGCAGCAGCTTCGCCGTCTGGGCTTGCAGGATGGAGCCGTGCAGGACAGTGCCGCCAACCCACTCCTCTTCCAGCTCTCCATCCGCTTCTACATCGAGCGAAAGATTGGCGGCCTCGCCTGAATAGGTGTGTGCATCCGGCCACCAGCCACCCCAGTTGACAAGGGCAGCCCAGGCAGCAGCTGGCGAAACGGGCTTCAATCCCTCGTGGTGGATAACAAAGCCATCGGGTGAGGCCATGCGCACTTCGCCAAGCGCAGGTGTGGCAGCCAGAAGCAACAGAAGGGCAAGTGCGCGCATCACGCCGGCCGGATCAGGATGCAGCCGAAAGGATCGACTTCGCCCACGCAGCCGTTGTGGATCAGCGTTGTCGAATCCATTTCGATCACGACAGCCGGGCCCCTCACCTTGTCGCCCGCGCGCAGCTTGGCGCGATCGTAGATGGTGGCGCCCATTTCGCGCCCGTCCATGAAAAGGCTGTGGTCGCGCAGCTTCGCAGCTGTTGGGTTGCCGTCTCCCTTCGCGATTTCCTGCGGAGAGACATTTGCCGCCTTGCCCAGCGCTACGACCCGGATGTTGACCAGCTCGTGTGGGACGGAAAGGTTGAAGGTGAACAGCCGCAGATGCTCGGCGTCGAAGCGGGCAAGAAGGTCCGCAATCGTGCTGCCCTGCGGGCTGTACAGCGGCACTTCGAAGGCCTGGCCAGCATAGCGGATGTCGATCTCGATCCGCAGTTCCATGTCGGCGGCCGCCACGCCTTCCGATGCCAGTTCGCCGGAAACCTGCGCGATGACAGTGTCGATCACTGTGCCGACTTCAGCATCGCTGGTGTCGGTCGCCAGCCGGTTGAAGCTGCGCTGCGCATCGACACGAAGCCGCGTGGTCGCGTCTCCGTAGGCGCAAAGCACTCCGGGGGAAGGCGGCACGAGCACCGGCCAACTCCCCATGAGCTGGCCCATGGCATTGCCATGCAGCGGGCCCGCACCGCCGAAAGGCATCAGCGCGAAATCGCGCGGATCATAGCCTTGCGCCACGCTGACAAGCCGGAGCGCGCCAAACATGTTCTCGTTCACGATGGCGATGATGCCCGCAGCAGCCTCGAAGATGCCGATGTTCAGCGCATCGGCGACCTTCCTTACCGCTGTTTTCGCGGCTTCGCGGTCCAGCCGGAAACTGCCGCCCAGCAGGTTTTCGGGCAGATAGCCCAGAACGACATTTGCATCGGTGACGGTCGGCTCGGTGCCGCCCTTGCCATAGGCCGCCGGCCCGGGGACAGCGCCTGCCGATTGCGGGCCGACACGCAGCGCTCCGGTCAGCGCAGGGACGGCAGCAATCGAACCACCGCCGGCGCCGACTGTCTTCACATCCAGAGACGACGCACGAACCGTCAGGTGCCCGACGCTGGTTTCCCGCCGCAGCCGCGGCTGGCCGCCCTCGATGAGCGCAACGTCGGTAGAAGTGCCGCCCATGTCGAGCGTCAGCACGTTGGGAAAGCCGGAATTCTTTGCTACCCACAGCGCGCCCGCAACGCCGCCTGCCGGGCCCGACATCAACAGGTTCACCGGTGCCGACCGGCTCTTTTCTGCGGACATCAGGCCTCCATCCGAGCGGAGCAGGTTGAGCTTGGCCGGCGTTCCCCAATTTTTCAGTTCGCGCTCCAGATTCCCGACATAGCGCGAAACGATGGGACGCACGGCGGAGTTGGCTACGGTGGTCAGCGCACGCTCATATTCCTGCATTTCGGGCAGGATGTCGGCGGACACACTGACGGGAAGGTCGGGGAACATCTCGCTGATGATCTCGGCGACGCGCCGTTCATGCGCATCGTTCACATAGCTGTTCATCAGGCAGACGGTGATCGCCTCCACCTTCTCGCCCCTCAGGACCTCGAGGTTGGCGCGCAATTTCGCTTCGTCCAGCGGGCGCACGATGCTGCCGTCGGCACCGATGCGGCCCGGGGCCTCAACGGTCGCTTCCAGCGGCGCCAGCGGTTCCGGCTTTGGCCAGATGATCCAGGCAGCGAGGCCACCGGGTACGAGGCTGCGGGCAATCTGCAGGATGTGGCGGTAGCCTTCCGTCACCACCAGCCCGACCCGGGCAACCTTGCCTTCCAGAACGGCGTTGGTGGCGACCGTAGTTCCGTGCAGGAACAGATCGATGTCTGCCGCGGAAATACCGTTGGCTTCGCACACCCGACGCGCGCCGGCGACGACAGCGCGGCTCGGATCATCCGGCGTGGAGGGAACCTTGTCCCGGAAGGTGCGGCCGCTTTTTTCGTCGACCACGAGAAGATCGGTAAAAGTCCCCCCGACATCGACACCCAGGCGATAGCTCATGCGGCTCCAGCTCCCGTTTCGCAAAATCCGCCGGCTTTCCCCACCATGGAGGGAAGGGGCCGGCCCAAGATGGTTTCGAACCAATGGTTGGTGGCAATCAGCACGCCCAGATCAAGGCCGCTGGAAACGGCACTGCGATCGAGCAGATACACTAGATCCTCGGTTGCGATGTTGCCGGTAGCGCGCGGCGCAAAGGGGCAGCCGCCCAGGCCCCCCAGACTGGAATCCAGCACAGTGACGCCGGCTCTGTAGGCAGCCCAGGCATTTGCAATGCCGGTGCCCCGCGTGTTGTGAAAATGCGCCCGCAGGCGCACGCCGGGCGCCGCTTCGCGCAACCGGCCGACAAGATCCTCCACCTGGGCAGGAACCCCGACCCCGATGGTATCGGCAATCGCAATCTCGACAGCGCCGGCATCGGCCATTTCTGCTGCAAGGCGCGCCACCGTCTGTGGCGGCACATGGCCTTCGAACGGGCATCCGAACGCGGCGGATATGGTAACCTGGGGGACAAGTCCGCCCTCACGCGCCAGCTTCAGCATCTCCCGGTTTTCGCGGATTCCATCATCGATGGTCTGGCCTTGGTTTTTCTGGCCGAACGTGTCCGAAGCAACGATCACGCAACCAGCTTCATCCACGCCGCGCCGGTTGCCTTCACGGCTGGCGAGTGCTCGCAGCACGCCGCGCTTGTTCAGGCAAAGCCCGATATAACTCACATCCTTGCGGTCGGGCATGGCGGCGATCACCGCTTCACCGTCTGCCATCTGGGGAACGCGGGCCGTGTTCACGAAACTCGCGATTTCCAGCCTGCGGGCGCCCGCGTCGATCAGGCGGTTCAACAGCGCGACCTTGTCGGCCGTGCCGATGATCTCCCTCTCGTTCTGCAGACCATCGCGCGCACCGACCTCCACGATCTGCACGGCGTCAGGCACGGTGATTCGGGCAGTGTTAGTCATGCGCGTTCTCCCGTCCTGTCCAAGCTGCGAACGTCCCTCAAGCCGTGTATTGTATACAAAATTGCGTTCCGTCTATATGCGAGGCCACAACCTAGGGCAAGTGAAAGGACCGGCTCCGAAATGGCACAGGGTGCACTCGACGGCTTGAGGCTCATCGAACTCGGCCAACTCATCGCTGGTCCCTTCTGCGGCCAGCTGATGGCCGACCATGGTGCAGAGGTGATCAAGATCGAGCCGCCGGCAAGGCCAGGGGACGTCGCGGAGGGTGACCCAATGCGCCAGTGGGGCCGTGCACAGCCCCTTTGGTTTCCCGTCGTGGCGCGCAACAAGAAGACGATCACGTTGAACCTGCGCGACGCTCGAGGGCAGGACCTTCTGAAGCAGCTGGTCAAGAAATCGGATTTCCTGCTTGAAAATTTCCGCCCCGGCACCCTGGAAAAGTGGGGCCTCGGCTATGAGACGCTGTCGGTAGACAACCCCGGCCTCATCATGATCCGGGTGTCAGGCTATGGCCAGACGGGGCCCTATTCGCCGCGCGCTGGATACGGCTCCATTGGCGAAGCAATGGGCGGCATCCGAAACCTTGCCGGAGACCCGAGCACACCGCCGAGCCGCGTTGGCCTTTCCATCGGTGATTCGCTGGCGGCCACTTTTGCCTGCCTTGGCGCGATGATGGCGTTGCATCATCGCCACCGGACGGGGGAAGGCCAGATCGTCGATTCGGCGATCTACGAGGCGGTGCTTGCAATGATGGAATCGACCGTCCCGGAATATAGCGAGGCTGGCTTCATCCGCGAGCGCACCGGCTCCATCCTGCCAGGTGTTGCGCCCTCCAACGTCTATGCCTGCGCCGATGGGGACATCCTGATCGCCGCAAACCAGAACAGCGTGTTCACGCGTTTGGCCGAAGCCATGGGGCAGCCGCACCTAGCAACCGACCCACGCTATGCAACACACAATGCCCGGGGCGAAAACCAGGCCGAACTGGATGGCCTGATTTGCGACTGGACCCGCAGCCGCAAGGCCGTCGACGTGCTTGCGACGATGGAAGACCACGGCGTGCCCGCAGGCAAGATCTACAAGGCACCCGACATGATGGACGACCCGCATTTTGCGGCGCGCGAGGCGCTGGTGAAGGTGGCGCATCCGGAATTCCGCAACCTGGTGATGCAGAATGTGTTCCCCAAGCTATCGGCGACCCCGGGGAAGATCAATTGGCCCGGCCAGCCTCTGGGCGCTCGGAATCACGAGATATACCAAGAGCTTCTGGGCCTGTCGGATGATGACCTTGCAGGCCTGCGCCAGGACGGCGTGATCTGATGAGCCGCAATCCCGCAGACGTCGATGCCGATTATGCCGCGGCCGGCTTTGGCGGTGTGCTGGGTTTCGGAAAACGACCGGCGCTGGTTCTGATCGACATGGCCATGGCCTATTTCGAACCCTCCGGTCCCCTTTACGCCGAAGTCGAACCAGTCCTTGAAGCCTGTATTCCGCTCGCCGATGCGGCGCGAAAGGCGGGCATCCCCGTCATCTTTACCCGGGTTGATTATGCGCATCCGCTCGATGGCGGCCTGTTTCGCCGCAAGATCGCCGCGCTCACATGCTTTGAGAGCGGCAACCCGCTGGCCGATTTTCACGACCGGCTGCGCCCGCAACCCGGTGATCTAGTGCTGAGCAAGCAATATCCAAGCGCCTTTTTCGGAACTGCGCTTGCCTCGATGCTCACGGCAGCCCGCGTTGACAGCCTGTTGATCACGGGCCTTTCCACGTCGGGGTGTGTCCGCGCGACGGCGGTGGACGCGCTATGCCACGGATTCATCCCGCTGGTTGTCACGGATTGCGTGGGGGATCGATCGGCCGCAGTGCATTCGGCAAATCTGTTTGATATCCAGGCGAAGACTGCCGATCTGGTATCCAGCGCGGATGTCATCGCCCGGCTTGGCGGCTGACCTCTTCTCCCGTCCGGGTCAAATGGCGGCGGCTACCCGGCGTTGCATGTCTTCACGGACGTCCCAGACAGTTTGGCGGCCCTGAGCAGCCAGCAGCAGCTCGACTTCATCGATGTCTAGCCGGCGGGCAGCTGCGAGCTGGGCGGACCGCAGGCCCAGAGCGGCAAGGCCCATCAGCCCTATGGCAACAGGAAGCCCCATGTCGCCGCCGGAGGAGGCGAGACCGACAAGGAGGAGACCGCTAACCAATTGCAGGATGATCTGCAGGGTCAGGAGCTGTCGCCCTTCTGCCATGGTGAGGCGGAATCCGGCGAGACCCAGGCCGCCAGCAACAATGCCCGCTGCCTGCGCTGCAAGCGGTGCAGACGTCATGCAGACCGCTGCCACCAAAGCTATGATCGTCAGTGCGCCCGCAACGGCGAAGCTTTCGCCACGGCGCGCAAGCCGAATGCGATGGGCCTGAATTCGGCGCCGGTCCTGTATCAGTGCGGGACGGTTGCGAACAGCAGCGTAAAGCGCATCACCAGCCCTCTGGCGATCTGTAGCATCCGTCCGGTCAAGAATCCGATCATAGGCCGCGCGTGATGAGCGATACCGGCGATCAGCCGTCGCGCTGGCGCGCGCATCCCGGCAATGCGGTTCGAGTGGAAATGCCTGTGCGAATGCCTGTGTCATGGTTACAATTCCAATCTGGTTCTGGCTCTTGGCACGCTGCTTCCAGCGAACTGCCGATCCCGCAAGCTACCGACCATGGGTTGATGGTTAACGCCAATTAACTGTGCTGCGCCAGCCCCCGAACTGTAAACGAGTTTGACTCGCTCAGGCATTCGGCGTGCCGGAAACGCCGTTGCTGGCTGCGGCAAAGGCGTGGAATGCGCGGCGGATATGGCCTGTCATCGTGCTCTCGGCCCAGATCGGATCGCGTGCTCGGAACGCTTCCACAAGGGCCGCATGTTCGGCGTAGCTGCGCTGGAGCTCGTCTCCCCCATAGCGCTGGGCTGTGCGGCGCACGACGGGCTGCTCCACCAGCGCCCCCAGCATGGCAGCAAGCCGCGGGGACTGCGCTGCATCCAGCACAACGGTGTGGAACGCGCGGTTCGAGCTTAGGAAAAGGTCGGTGTCCCCGGTGTAGATCGACGCGCGCACATCGCCGTTCAGGGCTTCAAGCCGGGCGATGGCATCCAGGTCTATCCGGGTCGATGCACGGGCTGCTGCGCGCCCTTCCAGAATGGCACGCAAGGCAAACATTTCGGCGACATCGTCGGCAGACCAGTCGGCCACGAAGCTCCGTGCTCCCTCAGTCCGGCGTATGAGATACTCCGCTTCCAGCCGCCGCAGGGCTTCGCGAACCGGCGTGCGGGATACCCCGCACAGTGCTGCCAGCTCCTCTTCCTTCAAGGCTGCGCCTGGCGCGAACGCGCCGCTCAGCATGGCATGGCGTATGGCCATGTATGCACGGTCCGATGCTTTTGCCATTTCACGTCCTCTGCGACCGGAGTGGCCGGCCTTGATCTTGCGTTGACAGTAAAAATTGTATACATCACTCATCCTAAGCTCAAACAGGCTGGGAGACTATTTTGCAACATCGCCTCAAGGTGATCGTTCCGATTCCCATGGACGCCGACGGGGTTGCCAACCGTGCCGCACAGCTGCCCCCGGAATTCATCCGTCCCGACATGGTGCCTCACTATGTAGCTGTGCCCTGGGGTGCAGCGCTGGGAGACAGTTACCACGATACGATGCTGATGGACTGGACCGTTTTTCAGTGCGGCGTACAAGCAGAGGCTGAAGGCTATTCGGGCGTTCTGGTTGATACCGTCAGCGATTCCGGCGTGCGGGCTCTCCGCTCGCGCCTGACGATCCCCGTGGTGGGGCCGGGTGAGGCCGCGTTCCTGACTGCGATGATGCTTGGCAAGAAGTTCAGCGTCCTGACCATGTGGCCACAGTGGTTCCCGCTCTACGAGAAGGTTCTGACGGACTATCATCTGTGGGACCGGGTCGCGAGCCTCCGCTCGATCGACACAAGGCCGGACCTTTCCGAACTCCTTGCCGGCAAGGAAGATGTCATCTTCGAGCGGCTGAAAGAAGAGGCGATGCGCGCCATCGAGGTAGACGGCGCCGATGTCATCGTGCTTGGCTCAACCACGATGCACCAGTCGGCCAGCTACCTCGCGGCCGAACTGCCAGTCCCGGTGATCAACCCCGGCCTCGTCGCCTACAAACATCTGGAAATGCTCGTCGAGTTGGGTTTAAGCCATTCGAAAAAGGCGTTCCCGGCACCCGAAGTGCCCAAGGATGCCGACATCAGGAAGGGATGGTATTGATGGACAAGTGGCAAGGAGGCGGGAGCGACCAGGCGGCGCTTCCCTATCCCTTCTATGTGGATATCGTCACCAAGCGGTATTTCGATGGTGTCGATAACAAGAACCTGACCCAGGTTTTGAACTGCTTTACTTCCGATGCGGTGCTTACCGAGGCGACTTCGAATACGGTCCATGAGGGCCGCGCCGCGATCTCGGCGATGTTTGACAAGCTTTTCACGGATTTCGAGAAGATCTGGCACGGCAATTTCGTTCATGTGGCTGATCCGCAATCCAATGCCATCTGTTCACAGTTCACGGTGTTGATCACGCCGAACGGCGGCGAGGAACTCCGTTATGAAAATTGCAACCGCTTCTACTGCAAGGATCGATTGTTCCACCGGGTCACGGTGTACATGAGCGGTGACAACCTTCTCCAGCCGGGAGATGCCTGATGCAGTATCAGCCAACACTATCCCGAGCCGAAATGATCGAACTGGCAACCAAGCGCTATTTCGGTTCGGTCGATGCCAAGGATCTCCCGTCGACGCTTGCCTGCTTCCACGATGATGCGATGATGACTGTCCAGACCAGTTTCACCGACCATGTCGGGAAAGAGGGCATCCGACGGATGTTCGAGGATTTCTTCGGTGCCTATGAAACGATTGTGCACAAGGATTTCGTTTGCACGGTGGACGAGGCCAACGGGCGGATCGCAGCGAGTTTCGAAGCCGTGTTGACCGCTGCCGATGGCCGGGTCACGCGGCTGTTCAACACCAACTTCTGGCGGCTTCGCGAAGGACGGTTCCAGACAGTGCATATCTACATGAGCGGCGAAAACGTTCTGGTCTGAAATCGCCGGGTCCGGGGTGTAGCAAGTCCGCGACAAACCAAGCACAAAAGGGAACTTCAATGACGATGTCGATGAGCCTGCGCCTGATTACAACCGTTTCCATGCTGGCCCTGGCGACCACGCCCGCAGCAGCGGCGGAGGAACCGGGTGACGAAGAGATCATCGTGACGGCAAGGCGTGGGGCAGAGCGCGCCAGCGACGTCCCGGCATCGATTACCGTGCTGAGCGCGGCGACCATCGAAAATGCGCGCATCACCAATGCCGATGATATTGCCCAGTTGACCTCGGGTGTGACAATCGTGACCGGCACTGCAGAAGCCGGCGACACCCAGATCAACATCCGGGGCGTCAACGGCGCCCGCGACGCTGAAAGCTCGGTTGCGCTGGTGGTCGATGGCATCCTGAAAACCAACACGGCCCAACTCAACCAGCGGCAGGGAACGCTGCGCCAGATCGAGATTCTGAAAGGCCCGCAAGGTGCTCTCTATGGTCGAAATGCGGCTGCCGGGGCCATCGTCATCCAGACATTGAAGCCGGGTGATGTCTTCGAGGGCGGGATCCGCGCCAGCTATGCAGAACAGAACACCATCGAGGCGGACGCCTTTGTTGCCGGACCGATCGCGCCAAATCTGGGGTTCGTCCTTGCTGGCTATTACCGCACGACCGACGGCTTTTATCGCAATACCCTGCTGGATGCCAAGGTGGTAGACGATCAGGAAACTTGGAGCCTTGATGGCCGATTGGTTGCCCAGATCGGCGACGACAGCGAACTGGATTTCAAAGCCCGCTACGCCAAGTTGAATGGCGCCTCGATCAATTTCAATGCGGCATTTCATCTTCCCAATTTCGCCGGGGTGAACGCCGATTTCTACGAGGATGTGAACGAACACCCGTTTGGCTATTACAGCAACATCCGTCCCACCAACCAGCAAGAAAGCTTCGACACTTCAGTCAAGCTCGAGCATCAGTTTGAAAACGCCAGGCTGACTGCTTGGGCACTCTATTCCAACGTAAAGCAGGAACTCACCGCAGACGGCACTTCGGCCGACTTCGCCCGTTATATCGCGCCCGCGCTCGGGGCGCCTGCCAATCCCACCAATCTCGCAGTCTCGAACGCCTGCTTTGCGTCGGTCTCCGCGCTCACGGGCTTCCCGCAGAATTCACCCACGTCCATCGGCCGAACGCCGATCCCGTTCATTTTCGATCCCGCTAACGGGTCGACCTTCGGCCCTTACAGCGCCACCACGTGCGACGGGACGCAGTATCAGATCCGCGACCAAGAGGATTTTTCGGCCGAAGTCCGCTTCAATGGAAGCTATGCCGATGTCGAATGGTCTGCGGGTATCTATTATCTGAACATCAAGCGCGAAGTCGGTATCAGCCTGGGCGGCGATCTTGGTCTGGGCGTGATGGAAACGCTGTACAACGCGCCGGGGTCCAACAACCCCACCTCGCAGCTCTTCCATGATCGCTTCAATACCAGCGTTTATGCTGCGTTCGGTTCGGTTGACTGGAAGCCTTCTCAGGATTTCACACTGGGCGTCGCGATGCGCTACGATATCGAGGATCGTTCGGTCGAGAATCTCGTCCCTCTGGTGACGGACCCGATCACCGGCGGCCCGATCAACCCCGGTCAGGCTTTCGGCCCTATTCGCGCCCAATCTAAGGTGTTCGAACAGCTTCAGCCAAAGATTTCGTTGCGCTACGCCATTTCCGACGACATTAACCTCTTTGGAAACTGGGGCGTCGGCTTCAAGTCGGGCGGGTTCAACAACCAGGGTTCGGCTGCCATCGTCGATCAGAATTTCGTCCAATTCATCGGCGCCGACGTTATTATCCGCGATCAGTATGAAAAGGAAACGTCGAGCGCATTCGAAGCCGGTATAAAGGGCAAGCTGTTCGGCGGGATCGTCTCTTTCGATCTTGCCGGCTATTATACGAAAGTGGAGAACATGCAGTTCTTCGAATTCTTCGTCGGCTCGTTCGGCTTGCTGCGCGTCGTTTCCAATATCGACAAGGTCGATCTTTACGGCGGCGAACTGAACCTTTCGGCGTCGATCGTGGACGGCTGGACCGTGTTCGGCTCGGCCAACGTCACCGGGAGCGAGATCAAGAAGAACAGCTCGCGGCCTTCTACGGTGGGCAACAAATCCCCCTACACGGCGGATTACACCATCAACCTCGGTACCCAGGTCAGCCTGCCCGTTTCCGATAGCGTGCGGATCGTCGGCCGGGCCGACTGGCGGCGGACAGGGCCGACCTGGTTCCACACCGTGCAGGATCAGGAAACCCCGACCCTGTTCTCGGGCCTGCTGCCGGGTTCGGCGCTTGCGCTCCCCGCCTTCGTTGGTAACGCCCGCTACGATGTCGCCCAGCGCGACGCCTTCGATGTGGTGAACCTGCGCCTCGGCGCCGAGTTCGGCAACATCTCGATTGCGGCATTCGCCGACAATGTGTTCGATGCGAAGTATATCAATGAAGCGATCCCGGCGATCGAGTTCGGCGGTAGCTTCATCTCTCCCGGTGCGCGGCGCATGATCGGCGTGGAGGCCGGCTTGCGCTTCTGATCTGCCGTGACCGGCCATGACTCCGATGCCGCGCCGGGTCTTTCATCATGGCGATGAAGGACCTGGCGTGCAGAGTCCACCGAACCGCGAACACGCACCGGGCTGTGCTTCCAAGGGGCCTGCGCAGATCATCGGTTACGACGGACAGCGGCCATTACCCAAGGCTTCCTTACACTGAAGGATATTCCGTTCAGGTAATTCCAGCTGGTCGGACCATGCACTAGCCGGCGGCGATGCCCGTGTTCCGGATACCAAGGTCGAAGAGCTTTTGCGCCATCAGGACCGCAGTCGGTGCGGTTGCTGCCGTGCCGTCTGCGCCGACATCGGCCACGAGTGATGGATCTGCATTGAACACTGGCCCGCCCACCATTACGCCGATCGCAGGGTTGGCGGAATTGCTCCGGATGGCCGAGATGGCCGCGCGAACCTTGTCGAGATTGTCTGTGTCGCTGAGTGTCATCCCGGCAGCGGCGAACCAACGGCCCCGAACCCGCTGTGCCAGCACCTCGGGGGTGGCTTCCGTCTCCGAAACGACCTGCCAGCCACCCGCCTCCAGGAACTTTTCAACCATAGAAATGCCAAAGCCATGTTGCTCGCCGGCGACCGTAAGCATCAACACCGACCGTTTTTCGTTGAAAGCGGGGAGATCATGCGTGCAGTTGAACACTGCGAGAAGTTTCTGCAGCCGGCCCACACCGAGGGTTACGTCGATGAAGTCGCATTCGTCACGCTCCCACATTTCGCCCAGATGCCGCGCGGCTGGTTCAAGCAGCTCGACGAACAGCGTGTCCATGGCAAGCCCCCGGTCCCGGAGTGCCACGATATAGGCCGATGCCGCCTGAGGGTCGGAGCTCAACACCAAATGCGAAAGTTCCGCGATTTCATGCTCGGTCGGATGCTCATCGTAGCTGCCTGCTGATGCTGCCACGCTGCGGTGAAGGTTCATCAGCCGCGGGATAATCTGCCCTGAAACGAGGCTGGCGATTCGCGACTGTCTCTCCGCCAGGTCATCCCGTTCGAAATACTGCGGCGCCATGAAGCGCCCCTCCAGACCGGGCGGCATGTCCAACACACTGAACTGGCTGGAAAAGCGAAAATCTGCGCTCCCCTCGACGACTCGACCCATCGCATCCGCTCCCCTCGGCTTGATATGGTGCTCATGCGACTTTTTTGCCTTGATACCCGTAAGGCCGTTTCTTGAGCCCTCCCATGCTGGCATCTTGCCCGGCCAATCTCAACCCGTCGCATGAATTTCGCGACAAATTGCCCACAGAATTCTGGCCGATATGCGAAAAAAAGAGGGCGCCCCCCTTGCAGAGGACGCCCTCAATCATGTTCGTCGATGGCCTGAGGCCATCAAAGCCGGATCAAGCCGACGGCTGATCTTCGCCTTCGACCGTTTCTCCGGCTGTACCGTCTTCGGCCGAAAGGCCGGGTTCGGCGTTCGGGTCGAAGGCTTCGGTGAAGCCAGCTTCTTCGCGTTCGAAGAGGTCCTGAGTCACGTCGACGCCCTTGGCCTGAAGTTCGGCCTCTTCCGGCGACCGGGCGACATTGACCTTGGCGATCACGGTTACTTCGGGGTGCAGAACAAGCTTCACCACCGAAATGCCGAGCAGCTTGATCGGCTTTTCGAGCACGACGGCGGACTTCAGCACCTTGTGGCCGGCCGCCACCACCGCTTCCGCGACATCGCGGGCTGAGACGGAGCCATAAAGGGCACCTGCATTGGAAGCCTGACGGATGAGGACAACGGACACGTCCGTCATCGTCTTGGCCTGAACTTCGGCCTCTGCGCGACGCTTGGCGTTGTCGGCTTCGATCTGGGCGCGTTGCGCTTCGAACTTCGCCTTGTTGGCATCGGTGGCGCGCAGGGCCTTGCCGCGAGGCAGCAGGAAATTGCGGGCGTAGCCGGGCTTGACGGCGACGACGTCACCAATGCGGCCGAGCTTTTCGACGCGTTCGAGAAGGATCACATCCATGCCGCGCTCCTTACTTGACTAGGTAGGGCAGCAGGCCGAGGTGGCGTGCGCGCTTGATGGCTTGGGACAATTCGCGCTGCTTCTTCGCTGAAACAGCGGTGATGCGCGAAGGGACGATCTTGCCGCGTTCGGAGACAAAGCCCTGCAGCAGCCGGACATCCTTGTAATCGATCTTCGGCGCGTTGTTGCCCGAGAAAGGGCAGGACTTGCGACGACGGAAAAACGGACGTGCCATTTAGAAGGCTCCTTCTTCGCGCGGGGCGCGCTCTGGGCGCGGGCCCCGATCACCCCGGTCACCACGGTCGCCAAAACGATCGCCACGTTCCGGGCGCGGGCCCCGATCGCCCCGGTCACCCCGATCACCACGTTCCGGGCGGTCGGATTTCTTCATCATCGCCGACGGGCCGGCTTCCAGCGCTTCCACGCGGATAGTCTGGTAGCGGATCACATCCTCGTTGAGGGCGACCTGGCGCTCCATTTCCTGAACAGCCGGAGCCGGAGCATCGATGTTGAGAAGCACATAGTGCGCCTTCCGGTTCTTGGCGATCCGGTAGGCGATGGTGCGCAGGCCCCAATATTCGTTGCTGGCGACGGTGCCACCATTCTCGGCTATGATCTTCGTGAAGGCCTCTGTGAGGCTTTCCACCTGAGCTGGCGCCAGATCCTGGCGCGCGAGGTAGACATGCTCGTAAAACGGCATGATCGATCTTTCTTCTCTCTGCCGATCGCAAGCCCACGCCGACTGCGCGCGCCCTCCGGCTTTCTTCAAGACCGCCGCCCATACCGACGTGGCCCTTAAAAGGCAAGCACTGCTACCCCTGGAGCGCAGCACGCGCCATGGTTGACAGGTGCGCCAGCATGGCAAGCGTCGGCGCACCGGAATTGCGGGCCGCGAGGATAGCGCCTGACAATGTCGAAACCCTCTCGGCATTGCCCTGCAGCCAGGCTTCGACGGCGGCAAAGGGGTCGTCTCCAGGCGCCACCAGCCGGTGCACCAGCTCGATCCGCATCGTCTCGAATGCACGCGCGGTGTTCGCAGCCAGCAATCGTTCCCAGCTGTCTGCTGGGTGCAGCGAAACGGTCGCGCCCTGCGCCCAGTCGATGCCCAGCGCCTCACCCAGGCGCGTGTAGGCCAGTGCAGTCTGGCCTTCATCGAGCATCTGATCGGATGCGAGCGCGACAACTGCAGCAGCGCCCGAAAGCGCATAAAGTGTGGCAATCCAGTCCGTCACCCCGGCCGGAGAGCCAGCCAGTGACAGGCGCTGGCGAATGGCTTCCAGCTGAGCCCGAGGTTCCGGTCGCAACAGCTTGTCCAGCCCGGAGAGAAGGCGCTTCAGGCCCGGTGCAAGCCGCGATGAAAGTCGCTCGGGCGCCTGCGCTCCGGATCGCCGCGCAAGATCGGCCACAAGGCTCCGGGTGACGGCCGCCGCTTCGGCATGCAGGATTAGCGCAACAGTTGCCGGCACCTCTGCGGTATCTATCGCCTGCCAAAGGCTTTCGAGGTTGAACAGCGTGCGCGCCGAAACGAACGCTGCGGCAATTGTGGAGAGCGGGCAGCCGAGTTCGGTGGCGAGATCATGCGCAAGCGTCAGCCCGCCCCGGTTGACCAGCAGGTTCGCAAGCTTGGTCGCGACGATTTCCCGGTGCAACTGGTGGCCGTGGATTTCTGTGGCGAAGGTCGTGCGCATGCTCGGCGGGAAGGCGCGCTCCAGATCGTCGCGCAAAAGCACATCTGTGACGACGTCGCTGGTGACGAGCGCGGTCTTCAGCTGCATCTTGGTGTAGGATAGAAGCACGGCCAGTTCGGGCCGAGTGAGGCCGCGGCCAAGCCGCTTGCGTTCCTCCAGGTCGCGCTGGGACGGCAGCCCCTCAACCTGTCGGTCCAGAAGGCCCGAGTCTTCCAGCGCTTCCATCAACCGGATGTGCCCCTGCAGATTTTCGGCCGCCCGGGATTCCGCAACAGACAGAACGAGAGTCTGCGCGCTGTTGTTGGACAGGACAAGCGTGGCGACTTCATCCGTCATGCTGGCCAGCAGCGTGTCGCGGGCTGCGCGCTTCAGCTTGCCCGCGCGCTCGGCTGCACCGAGCGCAATCTTGATGTTGACCTCGTGGTCGGACGTATCGACCCCAGCCGAATTGTCGATGAAATCGGTGTTCAGGCGGCCGCCGCGCATCGCAATCTCGATCCGGCCTGCCTGGGTCAGGCCAAGGTTCGCGCCTTCGCCAACCACCCTCGCGCGGACATCGGCGCCGTCCACCCGTTGGGCATCATTGGCCCGGTCGCCAACATCGGCATGGCTTTCCGACCCGGCCTTCACATATGTGCCGATGCCCCCGAACCACAGCAGATCAACCGGCGACTTCAGGATGGCGGCCATAAGGTCGGAAGGTGGCATGGCCTCGGCCCCCACGCCCAGCATTGCGCGAACCTGCGGCGTCAGCGGGATGGACTTCTGCGACCGCGGAAAAACGCCGCCGCCGTTCGAAATCACCGCGGGATCATAGTCAGCCCAGGAAGAGCGGGGGAGCGCGAACAGGCGGCTGCGCTCGTTCCAGCTCCGGGCGGGATCGGGCGACGGATCCAGGAAGATGTGACGGTGATCGAAGGCGGCCACGAGCCGAAGCGACTCCGACAGCAGCATCCCGTTGCCGAAAACGTCGCCAGACATGTCGCCGACCCCGGCCACCGTTGCGGCATCGCTCTGGATGTCCTTGCCCATTTCGGCGAAGTGACGGGTGACCGAAACCCACGCCCCGCGCGCTGTGATGCCCATGGCCTTGTGATCATAGCCAACCGATCCGCCGCTTGCGAAAGCATCGCCGAGCCAGAATTCAGTGTCTTCTGCAATCGCGTTCGCCGTGTCGGAGAAAGTGGCTGTGCCCTTGTCGGCCGCGACGACCAGATAGGGGTCGTCGGAATCCAGGCGCACAATGCCGGCGGGCGGAAGAACCCGGCCTTCGGAGTCCAGATTGTCGGTTATCGAAAGCAGGGTGCGGATGAAGACTTTGTAGGCTTCCCGGCCTTCCCGGGCCCAGGCATCCCGGTCCACCGCGGCGTCGGGAAGCTGCTTGGGATAAAAGCCGCCCTTGGCGCCCGTCGGCACGATGACCGAATTCTTGACGATCTGCGCTTTCACGAGGCCCAGCACTTCGGTCCGGAAATCGTCCCGCCGGTCGGTCCATCTGAGGCCGCCCCGGGCGATCGGGCCGCCGCGCAGGTGAACCCCCTCGACACGCGGCGAATATACCCAGATTTCGCGCCATGGGAGCGGCTTGGGGAGGCCGGGAACCTTCGCGGATTCAAGCTTGAAGGCCAGTGCGGCCGGGCCGCCGGGCACGAACGCATTTGTTCGCAGCATGGCACCCACAAGATCCTTGAACAGGCGCAGGATGCGGTCGTCATCGATCGACTGCACGGCATCGAGCGCCTCGTTGAAGGCGTCTTCGGCGGTCTTCGCAGCACCGCTGTGTGCGCCCGGTGCATGGTGCGCGCGGAACAGGTCCACAAGCGCTAGGGTCGCGGGCTGGTTGCGCTTCAGCGCGTCAACGGCGGTCTGGATACCGTAGGAAACGCCGGTCTGCCGCAGATAGCGAAACCAGGCGCGCAGCCAGTTGGCTTCCTCCGCGCTCAGCCCGACAGACGGGATGAGCGCGTTGAATGGATCATTTTCCTGGATGCCGGTCAGCACGGCATCCAGTGCCGGGTTGACCACCTTGCAGAAGCCCGGGAGATCTCCCAGCACAGCCTGCACTTCCAATTTGAAATCGTGGATCCAGCCCAGGTCCCCGTTGGCGAGATCGTAGGGAACCTCTTCGATCACGCGGAACGCGAAATTCTCCAGTATCGGGACCGAGTCCGACAGCGGGATGATCTCTCCCAGTCGGTAGATCTTCAGCCGCACGATATTTGCCGGGTCGTCATCCCGGCGGGACAGGGCGACGTGGCGGTCATCCGGCGTCGAAAGCTCGGTCAGCCGCAGGATGTCGGTTGCCGCCTCGCGGGGCGTGAACTCCGAGCGATAACCAGGGCTGAAGGCACGCCCGTGCGACATGGCAAGCCGTGCCGCGCGAATGGGGCCGACCTTGTCGATCAGCGCCAGTTCGAGATCATCGTCCCATCCGCGTGTAAGCTGGATGAGCCGTGCGTTCAGGGCGTCGGCATCAAGTTCTTGCGCAACATTCTCGACGACATAGTGCACCCGCGCCAGCCCTTCGGCGCGCAGTTCCACATCGAATTTGCCGATATTGCCTCCGGCTTCCCGCTCCAGCATCCGGCCGATCCGGACCCGCAGGTCGGCTGAATAGATGTCTCGGGGAATATAGACGAGGATTGACGCCTGCGCCGATCGTCCGTCCAAACGAACGAACAACTGCGGCCGAGGACGGTCCAGCAACGATAGCAGTCCGGTCGCCATCGCCAGCAGCTCTTCGGTGTCGATCTGCAGCATTTCCTCGCGCGGGAAGGTTTCAATCACATGGGTCAGGGCGCGCCCGGCATGGCTGCGTGGCGCATAGCCCAGCCGTTCGGCAACTTCGGCGACCTTGCGGCGCACCAGCGGAACCCTGCGCGGGCTTTCCCTGAGCGCGGCGCTGGCGAACAAGCCAAGAAAGTGGGACGCGCCGACCACCGCGCCCTTGCTGTCGAACTGGCGGACGGTGATGATATCGAGCGGAACCGGACGATGTACCGTGGACCGCAGAGGAGATTTGTGAATCCCCACCGGCTCTGTCGACCCATCATTTTCTGGCGCCGGCCAGCGGGCCGTGTCACGCAACAGGCCGTGCCGGGTTTCCCCTGCCGCCGCGCCCAGCAGCGTGAAATTGTCTGCCGCCAGCCATTCGAGGAAAGCGATGGTTTCCGAAAGCACGTGCGGCGCGATAGGCGGGGGGCTGTCGTTCAACGATCGGGCCGCCGACCGAAGGTCTTTCAGCATGGCCTGCCAGTCGGCCACCGCAGACCGAACATCGCCATAGACGAGGCCGAGTTGCTGCGCGAGATCCGCCCGCTTCCTTGCAGGCGCGCGCTCCACGTCCATCAGGATCAACGACTCGCGCGGGGCGTCTGCCGCCCCAACCGAAACGACTCGGCCATCCGCATCGCGCCGCACCGGCATGATGGGGTGGATCAGCCGCAGTATCTCCAGCCCATGGCCTCCGATGGCGGCCGTTGCGCTGTCGACCAGGAAAGGCATGTCGTCTGTCACCAGAACCACTGGCATACGGCGGTGCCCGACGCCTCCCTCGCCAGTGCCGACATGCACATTGTGGGTGCCCGCCGGGCGGATAGCGAAGACCTCGAACGCAAGATCAGCGACGCGCTGGCGATCCTCGTCGGTCAGTCCCTCAAGCTCCGAAGGCGGAGATGTGTCAAACAGCAACGCGGCGAACTGCTGCCGGAGATCAGCCGGAAAGGCCGACAGATCAACGGGCACTTCTGCTGCAGCCGTCCCGGGTACATTGGTCGCCATCTGTGCCATCCTGGGCCTACCTTTTCCGTTTACCGGGCGGCTCTGGCGCCCGGTCCTCGCTGTGCTTTGCGCATCGGGGCCGCGTCTGTGGCGGCCCTCACCGGCTCCCCAAGCGTATGCGGCACCGCGCATGCGGCTTCAAGCTGGCAAGCGCCGCATAATCTGCGGTTCACGGCGCATGAGACGAGACGTTGCATGCAAACTATTCGGCGGAGCCATGGCCCTTGGCATCAGGCCCCAGACATCAACCGCCGGGCCCGTGATCGTGCATCCAGGTGATCGCGACGGCGAGCTCATGGTGGAGCGCAGCCGTTTCATCCTCCGACAGCAGCTTGCGCCACGATACGACAGCGACCGCTGTCGATACCCCATTGCTTGCGGCTGCCAGCGGCAAGGCGATCGCGCGCAGCAGAAGATGCGGCCGACAGCCGCTTGCTGCTTTGCCCGAACCGTCCTCGTCGCTGTCCAGATGGTGCACTGCGCTGCATCGTAGTGCGGCATGTGCCAAAGCCACAAGTCGGCTCGCCAAGGGTGCCGCCGCACCCGCATCTGCTGCGATCATCCCCGTGGGAGCCGCAAAGAGCGCGGGAATGGCTTCACCAACATGGCTGATTCTGGCCGTCGCGCCCGCACCCAGGTCCGGAAAGCTGACGAGCATGGCCCGGCTGGTAAACGGCGGCCCCAGCAATTCGCCGGCGGCCATGGCCGCCGGCAGGGCTTCATCGCCCCGCAAACTCGCCCATCGGGCTTCCGCACGGCGGACCAGCCGGCGCTCGATCCCGATGGGCATCAGCAGGCTATCGCCGATCCCTTCCAGCGCCGCATCAAGCGCTGCATCTGCTGCTTTCATCTGCTTCCCGGCTTCGCCGTGCAGGGGCGGTGCGTCCGACACACGCTGGTGCGGCAACGGGTCCCTTTTGGCCCAGAGCGTGGCGCCGGGCCTCAGGGATCGTGCCTCGATCGCCTCTGCCCGCTCCATCAGCGACTGGATTGCATCCCGCGACAATTGTTCCATCCCGTCTCGCCTTGCAGCCCCGCTTGTTCGGGGTGGTTCGGGCCTCTCTGGGCCGCCTTGCCTTCACTTTGATTGTCCGCAGCAGCATCGGTTCCGGTTCCGGGCTCTTCCCGGCAAGGAGGTTCCTCTGCGTCAACGATATTGACGGCATCAGCAAGGAAAGCTTGCACAAGGCCAGGTGATCGTCCGGCCGTGTCGGATCGGCTGCACCTTCCCCTTCTTTCTCCGCCTGGGTTGTCGATGTCCGGGGCTCCCCTCGCATGAAACATGCCCGAGGCTGCACCAGCGCTTGTCCCCACCAGCCGTGCCCGGTAAGAGGCCGACAGAATTTCTCGATTTCCTGTGGGGACTGAATGGACGCGATTGTCAGCGCAGAGTGGTTGAAGGCCGAATATCACAAGAGCGACGTACGCATCGTCGATGCAACGCTGTTCCTTCCGGATCATGGACGCAACGCCCGAACCGAGTTCGAGACAGCGCATATTCCAGGCGCCGTGTTCCTGGATCTCGATGAAGTGACGGACCCTTCATCTGGCCTGCCGCACATGCTGCCGCGGCCGGAAAAATTCGCCAGCCGCGCCCAGTCCATGGGCCTTGGCGATGGCTCGCGCATCATCGTCTATGATAACAGCCCGCTGAAATCGGCGGCACGCGCCTGGTGGATGTTCCACCTGTTCGGTGCCCACCAGGTTGCCGTTCTGGATGGCGGTCTCAGTGCATGGAAAGCCGTCGGCGGACCCATCGAAAGCGGCAAGCCCATCGTGCGCCATCGCCACTTCACCGTCTGGGCGGATACGTCGTCCGTCCGCGATCTGGTCTCCATGCGCGACAATCTGAAAACGAACGCGGCACAGGTTGTCGATGCCCGCCCGCCCGGCCGCTTTGCGGGAACAGATGCCGAGCCGCGCGCCGGCGTTCGGCCGGGCCATATGCCCGGCGCGAAGAGCCTTCCGGCCTCTACCCTCTACACAGAAGACGGCAGGCTGAAAGATGCAGAGGGCCTGAAAGCCGCCTTTGCCGATGCCGGCGTCGATCCGTTGCAGCCGATCATCGCTACATGCGGTTCGGGCGTGACAGCGGCCAGCATCGTCCTGGCCGCCACGATCCTGGGCGCCAGGGATCCGGCGCTATACGATGGCAGCTGGGCGGAATGGGGCTCCCAGCCCGACACACCCGTCGTCACCGGCGCGTGATCGTCGGCCGGGCTTGACCGACCGACCTGAAGGAAGCGGGCCCGCCATATCGCCTGCAACATGGGCCGCTTCGGCCGGCCGTCGCCCGGAGTGGACGCACAATCCCCAGGGCACGGGTGGGATAGTGAACCCGCCGCTGTGGCGCGCATCCACCATCCTCTACCCGACGATTGCCGACATGGATGCGGCAAACGGGAAGCAGGACGAAACCCTGTTCTATGGCCGCAAGGGCACGCCCACCACATGGGCGCTGCGGGAGGCGCTGACAGGTCTTGAACCCGGGGCGGCGGGCACGCTGCTTTATCCGTCGGGCGTCGCAGCCCTTTCGGCTGCTATCCTCTCGGTGGTGAAGCCGGGTGACCACCTTTTGATCCCCGATAACGCCTACGATCCCACCACCGCGCTTTGTGGAGGGCTGATGAAGCGGTTAGGGGTAGAGGCAGAGCCCTATGATCCGCTTCTGGGCGCCGGAATTGCCGATCTTTTCCGCCCGGAAACCCGGCTCCTCATCCTCGAATCCCCCGGTTCACTCACATTCGAGGTGCAGGACGTGCCCGCGATGACGGCCGCTGCCCGCGCCGCCGGCATCACCACGGTCCTCGATAACACCTGGGCCGCAAGCCATGTTTTCAAGGGCATCGGTGCCGGCTGCGACATGGTCATGCAGGCGCTCACCAAATATGTCGGCGGCCATTCCGATCTGATGATGGGCTCCGTCTCGGCCGCGCCCGGCCATTTCGAGCGGCTTCGCTCGGCCACCTGGCAGCTCGGCCACTGCGTTTCTGCCGATGATGCCGCGCTCGCCCTGCGAGGCTTTCGCACCTTTCCGCTCAGGATGGCGCGCCACGAGCAATCCGCCATGGACGTCGCAGTCTGGCTGAAAGCGCATCCGCTGGTGCATAAAGTGTTGCACCCTGCCTTTCCCGATTGCCCCGGCCACAGTGTCTGGAAGCGCGATTTCACGGGCGCGTCCGGCCTGTTCGGCGTTACGTTGAATGTCGGCAGTCGCGCTGACGCACCGCGCTTCTTCGACGAACTTCACCACTTCGGGATCGGCTTTTCCTGGGGCGGATATGAAAGCCTCGCGATCCCCACCAGCCCCGAAAAACTGCGTCGGGTGACCCGTTTCGAAAGCCCCGGCCTGTCGCTGCGCCTGTCGATAGGCCTCGAAGACCCGGCCGACCTCATCGCCGACCTTTCGGCTGCTCTTGATCGCATGGAGACACTGGCATGACTTCAGTCGCGGACCTTCTCCACGGCACAGACGCCGTCGGCCTTGCGGCCCATGTCCGTTCGGGCAATGTCAGCGCTGCCGAACTGCTGGATGCCGCCATCGCCAGGGTGGAGAAGACCAACCCAAGGTTCAACTATATCGCGCAGGATTGCCGTGATCGTGCCCTCGCCCAGGTCTCCGTTCCCCTGCCCGAAGGCCCGCTATCGGGCGTGCCGTTCCTGGTCAAAGATCTCGGTATCGACATCCGGGGAGTCCAGACGGGAGCAGGCAGCCGCTATTTCGCCCATATCGCGCAAACCCAGTCCATTTTCGTGGACCGGGCCGATGCCGCCGGCCTCGTTACCTTTGGCAAGACGACAACGCCCGAACTGGGCCTTACCGTCACCACAGAAAGCACGGTCCACGGCCTCACGCGCAACCCCTGGAATCCTGAAAAGACGACGGGCGGCTCATCAGGCGGTTCGGCCTGCGCCGTTGCTGTCGGAGCGGTCCCGCTCGCCCAGGCTTCCGATGGCGGTGGCTCGGTCCGCGTGCCTGCGAGCTGCTGCGGCCTGTTCGGCCTCAAGACGTCGCGCGGCCTGATCCCGCTCGGCCCCGGCAAGGTAGAGGACTGGAACGGGCTGTCGGGCATCGGCCCCATCAGCCGCACGGTGCGAGACGCAGCTGCGTTTCTTGATGTGTTCGCTGGCCCCGCGCCCGGCAGCAGGGTCATTCCAGCAGCGCCCGCCGGCGGTTATCTCGCATCGCTCGCCAACAGACCCCGCCGCCTGCGCGTCGCGCTGATGCTTCACCCGTTCACCGGAGAGCATGTCGATCCGGATGTCCATGCCGTCCTTCACGACGCAGCACTTCTTTTTGCCCGCCTCGGCCATCACGTCCACGAAGCGGCTCCCCCGATCGACATCAGCGCGCTTTCGGACGCAAACGTCACCAATGTCGCCATTTGCACCACCCGCAACCTCGCCGAACACGCCGCCCTCGTCGGCCGTGAAGCCACGACCGACACCATCGAGCACATTACCGCCATGTGGCGCCACATAGGCCAGGCCCGCACCGCAGAAGACCTGCAAATTGCGCTGGAGACCTTTCAGAAGGCCGCCATCGCAATGGACAGTTTTTTCGAAGACTATGACATCTTGTTGAGCCCCACGCTGGCCAAGCCGCCGATAGACCTCGGCATCCTGTCACTTGCCACCGACGACCCCGGCACGTTCGGCCGCGAGTTTCAGGATTTCTGCCCCTTCGCCAGCCTTTCCAACATCACCGGCACCCCCGCGATGTCTCTCCCGCTCGGGATGAGCCACAGCGGCCTGCCCATCGGCATCATGGCCCAGGGCCGATTTGCCAGTGAAGCCCTGCTCCTCCAGCTCGCCGCCGAACTGGAAGCCGAAACACCGTGGGCACAGCGCAGACCCCTGATCTGAGACCTTATACCAAAGCTCGATGAGGAAAACGCATAGAGCCTTGGTTTAACGGCTTTTCACGCGCAGCATCAGGGGGCCGAAGGCTGTAGCCTGGGTCAGCTCGGCCTGGCCGGTACGGGTGAGTTCGAGGGCAGCGACGAAAGACGAAGCGAGTGTCGAGCGCGCGAGGTCCGCGTCCGTGCCTTCGGGGAGGAACCGCTTGAGGTCCGTCCAGTCGAGCGCCTTTCCGATCAGGATGGAGAGGCGCTGAAGGGCTTCTTCCAATGTGCAGATGGCGCCGCGGTTGTGCGGGGTCCAGGGCACGGCGCGTGCGCGGGTGTGGATGGCGCCATAAGCGCTGAGGAGATCATACAGGGTCGAGTCGATCTGGGATTGACGGACGGTGCGCAACCCTTCGGGCGCGCCGCGGGTAAAGATGTCCCTGCCCAGCATGTCGCGGCGCATGATCTTTTCGGCTGCATTGCGCATGGCTTCCAGCCGTTGCAGCCGCCAGCGCAGCCGTTCGGCGAGCTCGTCCGGGTCGGGATCGGGTGCGTCTTCGCGCGGAAGGAGCAGGGCAGATTTCAGGTAGGCGAGCCAGGCGGCCATCACGAGATAGTCGGCCGCAACTTCCAGCCGCAGTTCCCGGGCCTGGGCGATGAAGATAAGATATTGCTCGACGAGCGGCAGGATCGGGATGGCAGCGAGGTCGATCTTCTGATGCCGCGCCAGCGAGAGCAGAAGATCGAGCGGGCCTTCCCAGCTTTCGAAACTGACAATGAGGGTTTCCGGCGGCGCTGAAGCGCGCAGCCCGTCTTGGCCGAATGTCTCGTCGTTGAAGCTTTCCGTCACGCAGCAGCCAGCAGGGCATCGCGCCGGGCGGCAAGTGTGGTGGTGTCGCCCGAGGGGTGGCCCGGCCAGGCCATCGCGCGGCCCAGCCGTTCACTGGCAATTTCACGGATCGGGCCGAGCGCGTTTGCAATCTCTTCCATCTCCGCCAGATCGCCCGAGCAATGGAGGGCGATGTCGCAGCCGGCCTCCAGCACGCCGGTGGCGCGGCCGGCCATGCTGTTTCCACCCGGCTGAAGGCCCAGCGCGTGCATGCCAAGGTCGTCGGACATCAGGAGGTTGTAGAAACCGCAGGAGCCCCGGATGATATCGTGGATGATAGTGGGGGATAGCGAGGCGCAGAGCACTTCGTCCCACGCGGTGTAGAGGATGTGGGCGGTCATCGCCATCGGCGCATCAGCCAGGCGGCGGAAGGGGACAAGGTCTGTTTCCAGTTCCTCGGCAGAGGCCCTGACGGTTGGAAGGGCGAGGTGCGAATCGAGCGTGCCGCGCCCGTGGCCGGGGATGTGCTTCACCACGCCCACCACGCCGCCCGCCTTCAGGCCATCGAGCGTGGCGCGGCCAAGCGAGGCGACCATATGTGGATCAGCGCCATAGCTTCGGTCACCGATCACGTCGTGCATCCCCTCGGCTTTCACATCGAGGAGTGGCAGGCAGTCCACGCTGATGCCCAGTTCGGCGAGCATGGTCGCGAGCGCCTGTGCATTGGCACGGGCAGCTGCCATCGCGGTCAGCGGCGCCTTGTCCCACGCGGCTCCGAACACCTGGGGCGGCGGAAACGCCGGCCAGTGCGGCGGGCGCAACCTTGCCACGCGGCCCCCCTCCTGGTCGATCAGGATCGGCAGGCGCGGATTGCCGGAAAGGTCCCGCAGCGAATCGGTCAGCGCGCGGACCTGATCGGGTGTCTCGATGTTGCGCTTGAAGAGGATATAGCCCGCCGGGCCCGATCCGGCGAACAGGCTGCGTTCGGCGTCTGTAAGGGCGGTGCCGGCGAGGCCGAAAAAAGCTGGGATCATCGGGCTTCCATGCCTTCGCGGTGGCAGCGGTGCAAGCCTGCCGCCCGGGGCTTTCGAGCTTATGGGCCTACTGGGTGAGGGCATGCGCCAGCAGCAGCAAGGCCATCAGCGCAAGGCTTGCCCAGGTCAGCACCATGCCCAGCGAGCGCGCAACATTGACCTTGAGCGAGCGCAGCCCGAACGGGTGCAGCAGCCGCCCCGTCACCAGCATCAGGGCCAGCGCGATCACGAACCATGTGCCGCCGTACGCCTGCTCGGCAAGGAACAGCAGGATCAGCCCGATGGGCGCCCATTCGGCGCAATTGCCATGGGCTCGGATGCGCGCCAGAAGCACGGCATTGCCGCCATCGCCCAGCGAGACCTTGCCCCGCAAGCGGATCGCAACCACCCTGGCACCCAGGACGATCAGCAGAAGTCCCAGCAGTCCGGCGGAAATCATGGTGACCTGCATGTTGGATATTCCTCTCGCTCTTGCGTTTCGGCGGCATTCCAGTAAGACCGCGCGCTCTATTCGCGAACTCTGCACGGCGTATAGGGCGTGCCTCGGCACGCTCCTCCGCCCAGACCATATAAGAAGAAGGTGCCTCATGGCCGTCCCCAAGCGCAAGACCTCGCCATCCAAGCGGAACATGCGGCGCAGCCACCACGGGCTGACAGCCGTCAACGTGCAGGAATGCCCGAACTGCGGAGAGCTGAAGCTGTCGCACCACATCTGCCCTTCGTGCGGCTTCTATGATGGCCGCGAAGTGATTGCGTCCGCGGATTGACCCCTGGCCGGCTTCGGTTGGCCATGCATTTTCAGCCATGCTTGTGGTTGTACGCCTTGGGGGTTAGGCAGACGTCGTGACAGCTACAAGTGACAAGTTGAGGCCGGTAATCGCACTCGATGCGATGGGCGGAGACGTCGGCCCGGCTGTCGTCGTCGCTGGTGCCGAACTCGCGCGGGAGCGATACCCGAATCTCAGGTTTCGCATTTTCGGCCAGCAGGATGCGATCCGCGCCGCCCTTGCAACTGCGCCCCGGATGGCAGCCGAGGCTGAAATCATCCACGTCGAAGGAGTTGTTCTGGGGACGGACAAGCCCAGCCAAGCCATCCGCCGCGCCAGGTCCACGTCCATGGGCCTTGCTATCGATGCCGTTAAGAAGGGCGAGGCCTCTGCCGCTGTCTCGGCCGGGAACACCGGTGCCATGATGGCGATGGCCAAGCTCGCGCTTCGTACGATGGAGGGGATCGACCGCCCCGCGCTGGTCGCGCTGATGCCCACCCTGAAAAGCGACTCGGTCGTGCTGGACCTCGGCGCCAACACCGATTGCAACAGCGAAAATCTCGTACAGTTTGCCGTGATGGGCGCAGCCTTCGCGCGCACCGTCCTTGGGCTCGAACGCCCCAAGGTCGCGTTTCTGAACATCGGCGAAGAGGACATGAAGGGCACGGAGGCCATTCGCGATGCCGCCCAGCTTCTCCGCACAGCAGCCGTCGACTTGCCGCTTGAGTTTCTGGGCAATGTCGAAGGCAGCGGCATTGCCCAGGGCAACACCGATGTGATCGTGACAGACGGATTTTCCGGCAACATCGCGCTGAAGACAGCGGAGGGTACCGCGAAGCTGGTGACCGGGCTTCTGGGCAGCGCCTATCGGGCGTCCTGGATGACGAAGCTGGGCTATTTTTTCTCGCGCTCCGCCTTGCGCGCCCTTCGTGATCAACTGGACCCGAACAACCACAATGGCGCGGTCTTTCTGGGGCTGAACGGAGTCGTGGTGAAAAGCCATGGTGGTGCCAACGTCAAGGGGTTTGCGAACGCGATCGGCGTAGCGCACGATCTGGTGACACAGGATATACAGGCTCGGATCAACGCCGACATGGCGAACTTCACCGCCCATCGCCCCGGAATGATACAATCTGGCACATCGCAGTCTGGCAGCCCGGACCCTGCCGCCGACGCGGCCTGAGATGCTGATGGAACGCCGTTCGGTCATCTTGGGAACAGGCAGCGCGCTGCCGCCGACCATCGTCACCAATGCGGAGCTCGAAGAACAGCTCGACACATCGGACAGCTGGATCAGGGAGCGAACCGGGATACGCGAGCGCAGGATCGCCAGCCCCGGCGTGAAGACATCAGATCTCGCCTTCGAAGCCGCGCAAGCCGCCCTGCTGTCGGCAGGGCTGACCTCCGCCGACATAGACCTGGTGATCGTCGCGACAGCCACGCCGGACGATACCTTTCCCGCCACAGCCACCCGCGTTCAGGCCCGGCTGGGCATCGCGCGCGGCGCGGCGTTCGATATCGCGGCGGTATGCTCGGGCTTCATCTACGCGTTGACTGTGGCCGACAGCCTGCTGAAAACCGGGCAGTTTCAGCGCGCGCTGGTAATCGGCGCGGAGCTGTTCAGCCATCTGCTGGACTGGGAGGACCGGACAACGGCCGTCCTGTTCGGGGATGGCGCGGGCGCCGTGGTCGTTGAGGCGCGCATCGGGGATCGTGGCATATTGGCGGCGAGCCTGCACGCCGATGGCCGGCACGGAGACCTGCTTTTCGTGGACGGCGGGCCCGGCAGCACGGGCACTGTCGGCAAGTTGCGGATGAAAGGGCGCGAGGTTTTTCGCCACGCAGTCCAGAACCTCGCCAGCGTGACGGAGGAGGTGCTGGACGATGCCGGCTTCAAGGCTGCTGATCTGGACTGGGTGATCCCGCACCAGGCCAATGCCCGTATCCTCGAAGCGACCGCCAGAAAGCTGGGCCTGCCAATAGAAAAGATCGTGATGACGGTCGATCGCCACGCCAACACATCGGCGGCCTCCGTTCCGCTGGCGCTGGACATTGCGGTGCGCGACGGCCGGGTGAAGCGCGGCGATCTTTGCCTGTTGGAAGCAATGGGCGGCGGCTTCACATGGGGCGCGGTGCTGCTGCGCTACTAGAGCATGTTCCGATGCAGCCGGGGCCATCTGATCGGGACGTGCTTTGGGTCGGGAACGTATCTGGATGGACAACCGGACCGCTCACCAATCCTGGCATGGACGGCCGTTCAGGAATTTTTTGCCGGGGCTTGGACTCTAACGCTCGCGCATATTAGCCTGAGCATGGTCGGTTTCAGTTTCATTGCACCCGGTCGAGTCGCGCGCAGTGTCCGGCTTTGTCCGTGATGAGCCAACTATCGACGAACCCTGCGCCTTGTGTGGAACAAGGCGGCCGGGGGGGTGTTAAGGTTACCAGTGTTTAAGGTTGCCAGCGCAGGAAAGCTGTTGCGAACTAGTCCTTTGGTTCGATTTTAAGGGGTTTCGCCAACCCACGCTTTTGATTAGAATATTGGTTGAAGGAGGGGGTAAATGGCTGATTCGCAATCGCCGGCTGGCAAAGGGGTTCCAACCCTGACACGGGCAGATCTTGCAGACGAGCTTCATCGCTCGATCGGCCTGTCGCGCGCCGAATCGGCCGATCTCGTGGAACAGGTGCTGGACAATATCGCAGAGGCGCTACTTGCCGGCGGTAACGTCAAGCTGTCTTCGTTCGGTAGTTTCATGCTCCGCCGCAAGGGACTCAGGGTCGGGCG
>Ga0335395_10000083_pt1 | contig 62178 bp, 49 predicted proteins | sample MAT02_FD_205744 | JGI IMG/M metagenome (GOLD analysis project Ga0335395, IMG submission 205744) | Freshwater microbial communities from Lake Fryxell liftoff mats and glacier meltwater in Antarctica - MAT-02 (spades assembly) (version 2) ... | reverse complement strand
TCCCAGCGTAGCTAGTTCTCTGCTCTGTCGTTTGTAATTAAACAGTTCTAAAGTCACTGGAACAGTGTTGCAAGCCCAACAAGCCCTTATAACATTGGCGAAGCGAACATTACCCCGCGAGGGAGAGGCATTTCTGCCGACCATTATGCGTACAGGATTGCGAAGCTTGAAATGGTAATTGTCCCATTGAGAGTACACTACAAAAGTACACCGAGCCAAGCAACCCCAAGGCGGTAATGGATAGATTCACGGTGGTTAAAACCACCCACGTTGTTCCTATCTCAGGGCTCAAGCCACTGAGTTTCCCACTTACCGAGAGTTTTTATGAAGTACATTGTAAAGGATATCATCAGCTACGTATTAGCTATCAAGACAGCTTGGGCATTAGCCGCTAAGAAGGGTGAAAAGGAAGTACGCCTTAATCTTACAGGTAATATATTGACAGCTACAGCTATGGGAGGTGGGGCTATACTCCACTCCTCTATTGAAGTAGAAGGGGTCTTAGATGGCACTGTCTGGGTAGATGGGGCGCAGTTAGTTAAGGTGTCCTCGCTAGTCCCTGTTGGGCGTGAACTGACTGTCACATTAGGTCAGGCGCTGATGTACCAGGTACAAGGGTACGCATCACAGGATATAGTCTTATGTGCCTCGCACCCTACATTACCTAATGATATGGGTGTGAAGACACAACTATTCTCGGGTGCTAGTGTTGACTTGACTAGCTTGAATTGTGAGGATGGGAAGGCACTATCTACCTTATCGTTACAGGATTATGGTGTGGTACTGAATAGTAATATATCGGGTGCAGTAATACGTACCATTATCCCCACCGCCTACACGTGCGCCCTACCCGTATTCACAGAGGTATCTGTACATATCCTCACTATCATGAAGAAGATGAAGGAGGCTGTACTTTACCATCACGGTAAGAGTTACTTGGGGTTAGTAGATGGGTGCGTGGAACTATTGGTACCACTGACAGACTTCGCTAAGAATGACGTAGTGGATACTATATCTGCATTACCTAGTGTGTATACATTAAGGGTACAACAATCAGACTTCCTATCTGCCCTGAATTGGAGTGCACTATCAACACCCACATCAGTCACCTTATCTTACAATGACCCCTTCCCTTACATTGAATTGACTGTCACCGGTACCACATCTCCTACTAAGATAGCCATGACGCAACAAGAGTCTGAGGATATGGAAGATGCTATCCTCACTATGGGTGATAATAAGTATGCCCCTACTACATTACTATCAGCCCTATCCGCATTACCTAAAGGGTTGATTACATTGACAGGGAAGTCATTCCCCGCTACCGATAACGAGAAGGCTATGGATATGTTATTACTATCCTCGCACAGTGATAGCGGCACTACAGATGTACTAGTTAGTGCATTAGCATAATACAACACACAACAATTAGGTACTTCCTATGACCTCGCATAATATCGACATCCTCAGACAGCCACACTGCCCCGACAACACATTAATCAAGCCGGGTAGGACATCAGATGCAGGCTATGACCTATCACTGGCAGACGATGTGATAATCCCCCCACTATCACAAGTACCACGGGAGATGACACGTACAGCGCCTCTCAGTGCCATTAATCAGAACATCTTAGATAGTATTGGCTATAAAGAGGGGGTACTGCCTAAAGGCTCACCTTACACTATCAAAGATGATGCCCTATGGCAGATGCAATACAACCCACCCCTATTCCGCACAGGCATTCATACACTCCCACAGGATGTACAACAGGGGCTATGGTTCATGGTATGTCTGCGGTCATCTACTAGTACACGGATAGGGTTGAGATTACATAACTCTATTGGTGTGATTGATAGTGAGTACCGAGGTGAGGTATTGCTAGCCTTATACAGTGCATATGAGGTACCGATTATCCTTCTCAGAGGGGAGAGGGTAGCTCAATTGATACCAATGACAGCACCGGCTACTAATCTCTTCATGGGCACAGATGTATCCATCTTACAGGTACGTGATGGTAGGGGAGGTGGCTGGGGCAGTACCTCTAATGCACAAAGTAATGACCCATCATGGTATGGGATGTCTGGGGGTGCAGTGATAGCATCCTTCGAGTCATGATGCCCCCCGTATTAGCTACGCCAGCATTTACTAAATGTACTCGGTGTGCGCTATCAGAAGGGAGGAAGCATGACCCTATCCCCGGTAATAGCCCCTGCCCCTTAAAGGATGTACGATTGATAGTGATATCTGCATACCCTGGCGCTGAGGAAGTACGTGCGGGGCAAGCACTATCTCCATCTACAAGTAAGGTAGTGAATGCTGGGAAGATCTTCCAGACTACTATAGCCACTGTATCTAAGGAGTTAGGGTTTGACCTATATGCTGTCACGTACCGTACTAATGCAATGAAGTGCCCCCCTAGGGGTAAGAAGGGTAATCAATTAGTAGGGCCTAGAGATACATGCAAAGGTTGGCTACTGGCTGAACTATCGGGTATACCATCATCTACCCCTATACTATTAGCGGGTAGTGATGCAGTGCACTCCCTACTGGGGACATCACTATTCGATAGCCGGGGCATTATCCACTACTACAATAATCATCCTGTAGTGACGACAGTTAACCCTATAGAGGTTGAGCGGTCTGCACGATTCACCCGCACCAGTGATGGTCTAGTAGTAGGTGCACCCCCTTTGATAGGGAGTACAGGGTGGTTATATAAGAGAGACTTAAACCTCTTGAAGACATTGATACAGAGCGCGCCTCAGCAATCGCAGCCATGTGGCGCTCACACTACTGACAAGGAGGCACCACAATGAGTGCAACCATTAGAGACGGGATGGCCTTAGCTAATAGGAAGCGGCCCCTCACACTTGATGCCGTACAAGGTCATGACATACTGTGCAAGACCTTATCCCTAGTCATAGCCAATAACCTATGGGCAGAACACTCCCCCCTATTCCTACAAGGGAGTCCCGGTAGTGGAAAGACCACCCTCGCACTCCTCGGTGCAAGGGCTACACTATGCCCTAATAGACCATTGGGCTCCTCTGCTAACTGTGGTACTTGTGATACATGTACTGGTAAGGACACCACTAACATAGTCCAGTACACGTGCACAGGGGCTGATGCTGATGCCATAGCTAACTTAATTGATATAGGTAGGGGGCAACCATTACCTAAAGAGAATAGCCCCCGTCTCAGGTTCTTCATATTGGATGAGGTATCCAATATGTCCAATCAACAATTGAGTAAGTTCTTAGAGGTACTAGAAGGGAGTAATCCATTCAATGTATGGGTAATGATATCTATGAAGCCGGAGAGAATGGATACTACATTATCTAATGCCCTTCTCTCCCGCTGCAGTACCTTCACATTACCACCCCTCACTACTGAACAGGTAACTGATACCTTAGTGCATGGGGGTGTATCTCGTGATGTAGCATCCGCTATCAGCCCATACTGCAATGGCAATGCACGCCTCGCATGGAGGAAGTTCGATAGTCTACTACTACTGAACCCTGACGCTACACCAGAGTGGATTGAAGGTAACTTGGCAGGGGGTGCTACTATTACTAGCCGTAACCTCATGTGGCGTAAGTTACATGAAGGGGATGTACAAGGCATCATGGCCTTAATCAATGGCTGGGCGTGTGATAGTGATACATTGATATCCTTACTGAAGGGTGATGTTGTAGAAGCTATGTGCACTAACCCTGCACCTATACAGGCTAAGGTATTGCGTGGCCTTATTAGTAGTAAGGATACAGACACTATGTACCTCCTCCTATCGTTCGTTGGTAAGGATGTATTGAATCGCTACACACCCGATAGTGATAGGCTTACTAGCGCTATACACGCTGATAATATAACCGTTGGCGCATTGGCCAATGTAGTTGCAGGATCTGCATGGTCACTATTAAGGGATAGGTATGCACTGCATATACACTAATAGACACCCGGAGTGGGTACTATATCACCTGAAGATGGCAGGTAGTAAGGGGCGGGTTATAGACTCTATTAAGGAGGTAGACCCGCCCTCTCCTTTTGGGGAGCAGCTAGTATACATCATGACCTCAGAGCCACCCTCACTGCCCCCTTGGGGTGAGCTCTGGGTATGCGGGGATAAGGACAATGATACACCGGACATAGATTACGGCAGGGATATCATCAGTAGTTGTCTCGGTATATTGGATAGAGAGCTATGTGCATGGTTACTTAAGAAGTATAGTGATTACCCTGGCGCATTGGAGAGATTACTACTCAAGCTTAAGGTAGTCGCAGTAGTTAAAGGGGCAGTCATTACTATACCTGACGTGATAGACCTAATACCTACCTCCGATGCCACCCCTTTCTTATGGGAGTACCAGAAGACTGTAGGGTCTGCACAAGGGTTGAAGTTATTACATGCCTCCAGTATCACCAATAGTGACCTGTGGAAGACGTACATGGTGGATAGTGGGCTCATGAAGTACCTGAAGGTTTATCACCCTCAGCTAGTATATAGCTTACTATCCATGAGGGTTGAGGTTGATAGGGGTATGCGTATATTAGATAGTGCATTACTATGGCACCTATCTACTATCAATGCCATGCTCTGACATATCACTTAGATTATGTGTTAGCATGGCATTATCGATGTGTAAACAATAGCTTAGAGCAATAAACAAATGTCTGATACAAACCTGACTAGCTTATTCTCCTTAGATGATATGATGGCTGCTATGGCCAACATTGAAGGGGTGCGCGATACACCAGCCCCCACAGCAGATGACCTCTATGAATCATCAGGTGGTAACTCCTACACTAAGTGGAGAATGCCTACTGATACACGCACTGCATTGGTGGCCAATAAGGTAGATGTATCTCGTGGCCCATCTATCTCGTTATCTAAGCCTGGTAACTATAAGGAGACTGAGAAGATGTACTCCGTAGTGAATGGCACCCCCACAGAAGTCTTTCCCACCACATTAGTGGGGGTGATGATTAATGTAGAAGTACGCCCATCACGTCAAGGTAATAGTGGGGAGGGCACTGCTAGTTCTGTAATTGGCATCTGCCGTGGTAATGAGTGCATTAGACGATTGCCATCCAATGAGACGGGCTTATTCGCTAATGTGTACGAATTCAATGAGAATAAGGATAGCCGTAATACTGCCCCTAGTAAGCAACTGACATCACTTAAGTGGAAGCCTGTAACATCAGAGGGTGTACTACTAGAGGACCTTATCCGTGATGGTAAGTCTACTGCTATGGTACTGAACAAGGAAGGTAAGGAGGTAGTAGCTAGTTACGATAATCGTGGCATGGCGTACATGTACCTTACCCATGTTGGGGTGAGCGTTAAGTTAGCCTCGGATGCTAAGGGAGAGCCTATCATTCCTAAGATGATGAATAAGGAAGAGGCTATGCAGAACTTGGTTACTACCGAGCGACGGGTTGATAAGAAGGTGTTCAAGTCCTATAGCACCTTGCGCCTGTACCCCCTGAATGAATTGATGGATGAGGATGGTACACCTTTAGATGCAATGTTCGTAGGTCTGAACATGAGCAATAGCGCCATGAAGAGTGCTTATAATGAGGGCCTCGCGGGTGTGACACACTTACTCACTGCCTTACTCAATTGCCAGGGGTTGAAAGCACCTCTTGGCCGTACACTATCGGAAGCTGATGGTACTATCTTACGTACCATCAATGACATGGAGTTCTATAAGCGGTTATCTGCATGGACTACTGTAATGACCCTAGGTATGAAGAAGGTACAAGAAAGTACATTCTATAGTGTACCCCACTTCGAGGCCTTCGATGTCTTCGGTACTTCCATCTATGATGGTTATCAACATAAGACATGGGCAGATGCTCGTAATGGTAGCTCTTTGAATGTAACTTACTACAGTGACTATTTGAGAGAGCGTGTGAAGTACAACCCCGCTACCTCTGTTAAGGTGGGCCTGTGGGACAAGTCAGTACTTGAGGCGGGGTTTGATGCAGAGCCTGAGAAGTTCTTACTATCTGACCTAGCACCTGAAGTAATCCCCACACCCCGTAAGGGATACACTGATGTATCGTACCGCGTAGCACCTGCTGCAGAAGAGTACTTGGTAGAGGCTGATGAAGATGAAGGTGACCTGTACTAAGCGTTAGATGATTGATTGAGTACATGGGGCGGCCTATAATGACCGCCCCTTCTTTATGGGTAGAGACATGACAGATATAACTAATGACGGTAATAAGGTACAGGTACAATATGATGGGCATATAGCATTAGTGGACGGGGTAAATAATATCCCCTTATTCTTAGCACCATTCACTGATGCAGATACCGCAGACTACGATAAGGCCGGCCTTCCCACTACTACGACAGGTGAGCTAGTCTACTTACATACACAATGCCAGACAGGGGTACTTGTTCCTACTGGTCTATTAACTAAGGTACTCAATAAACCATACACTGATCGTGTAACTATTACACGTAAGACTGAGACTGCCGTTATAGAGCCCACGTGGGTTATGGGCACACACCTCAGAGACTATCAAGCTAAAGCTGTGAAGACCTCTCTACGTAAGAAGAGGGGCGTTATATCTATACCCACAGGTGGGGGTAAGTCACTCATCATTGAAGAGTTATGCAGAGCACTCAGACATGCACTAATACTAGTACCTAGTAAGTTACTACTGTATCAGATGCAGGAACAGTTGAAGGCCTATGATGTGGGGTTAGTAGGAGATGGGCACTTAGATATAGGTCACCTCATAACTATAGCCATACCCGATACCTTATATAATAAGAGGGCTGATGCCCTAGTTAGGGCGTGGTTAGGTACTATACCCACATTGATAGTGGATGAATGCCATACTTTCTCATGCCCTACGGGTGCTGTCATATCCTCTCTTATGAGGGGGACACAGTACCGCATAGGGTTATCCGCCACACCTGTCATGGATAACTTACTCGAAGGATTAATAGGGCCCTTAGCTTATGTAGTGGCAGAGCAAGACCTCATAGCTAGTGGGTATATACTCGCACCTACTATTGAGGTGGTATATACTCCTCCCCTTGATACACCTATACCGGCACACCTCCATAGGTGGTACATCTCCATGAGGGGTAATGGTTTCAACCCCGTACTATACCAGGCCCTATACAGTCACTGCATCTTACATAACAGTAGTAGGAATCAATTGATTGCAGATATGGCTAAGGAGTACGTGGATAGTGATAGAGGCCCCCTCATCATCATTGTACAGCGTATAGAAGATACCCCTGGGAAGAAGGATAAACATGGTAATGATGTAGATGGTAAGGTATCGCATGCCACTATCTTGGGGCCCCTACTAAAGGCTCGTGGCTTAGAGTATAGGACATTGTCTGGCACCTCTAAGAAGAAGGATAGACAGGAGATAGTATCTGGTCTAGGGGATGGCTCTATTAAGTTAGTAGTAGCGGGTGCTAATATCCTCAAGGAGGGTGTGAATATGCTACAGGTGACTGGTACCATCATCGCTGGTGCGGGGCGTGGTGGGGCGGAACAATCAGGCCTCATACAGCAAGCAGGTAGATTATTACGTGTAGCGGATAAGGCACAACCTACCCTATACATTATCAATGATGATTGCCACACCCTCTTCAGTAATCAGGCACGTACCCTCATTGATGCTTGCGTGAGGACGTACGGTAAAGATAGTGTACAGAACTATGTACCACAGAAGAAGACTGTAGAGTTAGTGCTACAACCTTAATAGGACAGAACAAACATGATGAAACTATACAGGACGGATGATGGAGATATGTATTTACTGCTTACAACAGGTAGGGATTGCTATACTATTGAGGAGATGGCAGTGTACCGGCCATTAGAAGACACAGGTGATACTAAGCCCGAGACTACTTGGTACATCGAGCCCCTTGTGGACTTCCTAGCTGGTAAGCATATCGTCGCCCTAGGTAAACTATCGGGTGATCAGATAGGTGCATTCAGTACTATACAGAATGAGAACTTATGTTCATTAGAGAAAGTACCAGTAGATTAGAGATGCCCATTAACATAGAGTACACAACATGCACATCATAGGACTATCTGGATTACCTAATGCAGGGAAGGATACAGCGGCTGATTACTTAGTACATACTTACGGGTACATTAAGTTGAGTATGGCGCACCCTATACGTGAACTAGTCTACACCCTGTATATGTTAGATAAGGAGTTGATGAATAATCGGTACTACGAGTCCCAACCACTATCAGAGTTAAGTGGGAAGACCATCAAGAAGGTACTTCAGACCATGGGTAGAACGTGCACAGAGATACATGATGCTGTATGGGTCAATAGTGTCTTGAGTGACTTAGACCCTGAGCAACCTTACGTTATCTCAGACGTACGCAGACCATGTGAGATAGACACTATCAAAGCTATGGGAGGGGTTGGTATTTACATTAATAGTAACCAACCCTTACCTAGCGATGGTCGCGATATGGCGCATGAGAGTGAGACACATCATGAGTACTTGGAGAATAGTGCAACCTACTACATAAATAATAGAAGTACTATTCAAGACTACTACAAGAAGATAGATAATGTACTTAGCTGGCTATAAGGAGAGGCATGATCACACAATTAAATATCAATAGGCACTTAAAGAGTGTAGGCTTAGACCCTACTGCAGCCGTGTGGGGGTCTATGTTAGACCTCACATACCTCATACCAGAGTTCCTTAGTAGGGGCGGTAGTTATGATTGCATGATGCTAACAGATGAGGACGAATACCCTCACACTATTATGCGTGTGCAGTACAGTGATAACTCATTACTGCTCAATCGTTTCGACCTCCGAGGTTATGCAGTTATACGCATCACACAAGGACCACCATCCTCACAGGATATAGGGCCTATGGTGCAAGTACATCCTGACCATTTAGATGCAGCCCTTTGCTATTTACTACAGGTACCGCACAGTGAACCATAACCATTACGACCCTGAGCTGGGTATAGCATCCGTCACTACCACTGAGGGACAGATTGTATACTCATTGCTATGTAACCCAGGGACACGCACCCCTGCCGTCAATGCCTCTACCTTAGCCGCATATAGTAGGAGTAGTAGATCTATACCTGAACTCCTAGCGTACCGTAAGGATAAAAGTATATCCGCTGAGGAGGTACTGGATAGAGTTATCAGTGACTATAATCATGACTCTGTGAGAGGGTTAGGCCACCTATCAGTGGCTATGGAGGGTATAGATTGTATTACCGCCATGCAGTTCTTCTACAATCATCACCTACAAGATGGACAAGAGAGGAGTACACGGTACCAAAACTACATTAAAGGGGGGCGGCAATATGCCCCCTACCCTATGAGTGATACTAGTCTTGGACTGTGTCCTACAGCAGTAGGCACTAGCACTACCGACAGTGCTTGCTACTACGAGATATTAGATTACTGGTTAGATGGGTACGAGTACTTCTACCCTTTAGTGAAAGACTACTTAGCTAATAGGTTTGAGGTTGATAGTAAACATACCGCGCTGGTACCGCGTACCTTAGATTGCGTAAGGTACCTCATACCAATGGGCGTGAGTACGTCTGTCGGCGCTATACAGAGTGGGAGGGAGTGGAGTAAGTGGATAAGTACCTTATCTAATAATATGCAGGCTGACCTATCTAATGCCCTCACCACTTTGATGAAACGTGGTTGGGATGGGTATGTACCAGAGGGCGATATCTTAATACGCTTGGGGAGTGGGGAGTCCGCTGATGTACTGGGTATGGTTAACGCTGTCTACGGGTGCAGACCATACTCTATAGAGCCCTGGGATGTGACATTACCTATAATTGAGAACTTCTATGTCACCACACCTGGTGGGGTTAATTACTTTAATGGGGCCGACCCATTACTAATACACCTACACTTACTAAAGCACCCATCCCGTAAAGCTGGCCCCCTACGCTGTGGAGATGAGTTACAGGGACTACTGGCTGCCTATAACTGGAAGAATGAGATAGGTCCCCTGGGATCTGGTAGTAATGTAGTGGTTCATGGTGTAGCAGATATAGGTACTATTAAAGACCTACAGAGACATAGAACACTACCCTCGTTCATACCATTACTACATAGTGAGATGAATATCAGTCAAGACTTACAGGGTGAGTCATATACAATACACCCATACTTAATAGGTACACCTATAGGGCAGGAGATGTTAGCGTATATGTCTGTGGGGTATGAAAAGATAAGACAGTGGATGCAATATTTGAGACTATCATCTGTGGTATACCAGTCCTCTAAAGAGTACCGTGAGCGTGATACGTTAGAGAGTAGAACCATTAAGAACCTACTTCCACATGGTCATGTCACACCTTACATATTCTATGGCACGCCCTATACCTTCATGGGGTACGTAGCTGACCTCAGATCTAAACCAGGTGGGCACATGGCATACCGATTACTGGCGCAAGCATGGGCATGTGAGATTAGTTACCAGTGGCCTTCATGGGGTTGTAAGCTACCGCCCATGCCAACATTCTCACGGGATGAATTCATCGATAGAACTTAACGTGACTACAAGACACACAGATACATTTAACCCGGTAATTCCTGGCCATCCAGTATGAGCGTACCCTCACTAGACTCACCATCTGCTAACTTCAATAAGGTGGACTTAGGGAATGGGGTCATCCTAATCTTCAGTTATAGATCACTAATAGCTATAACTGTACAGGGTGTGACATTCCTATCCAATGAGTGCGTAGGGTATAGTAATACTACCACCAGACATATATCTACCTTAAGGCGGACTATTACCGTCAGCCAACAACTATTCAAGGAGATTACAGAGACATGTTTAATCCGACCCCATCCCCAGACCAGCAACTGGCTATTACAGCTATCAAACAAGGGGAGCATAGGTACAATCATTTAGAAGGGGGCCCTGGGTGTGGTAAGTCTTTTGTAGTGAAGACATTACATGATATGGGGTATCCATTAATTAAGACATCCACTACTGGTATCTCTGCCATCAATATAGGGGGCACTACCATCAACTCCTTACTAGGGTACTTCGATAGTGCAGACATGCGTAAGAAGCATGACAGTGGTCGCATATATGAAGCCCTGCGTACACATGTGGGGAAGACTATAGGGGTAGATGAGACGAGTATGTTATCTGCTGCACAGCTACAGATCATGATGTTAAATAATGAGCGTCTGTATGAGAGTACTGGCGCATGTGTGAACTTCCTATTGATAGGTGACTTTGGACAACTACCACCAGTGAAGGAAGAGCCTGCCTTTGAGAGCCCTTTATGGAAGTATGTACATACCTATAGCCTAACTCATGTACACCGCACCACTGATAAGGAGTTCATTAATGCCTTACGCCACTTACGTGTGGGGGATGCACGCACCGCTGTGCACTACTTCAATGACCTAGGCTTCCATAGTGATATTGATATGTCCTTTGAGGGCACTACCCTATACTCTTTGAACTATGGGGCGCAAGTACATAATGAGTACTCCCTCAGTCAGTTACAGGGGGAGTCTATGTATTACTACCCTATAAAGGAGGGTGACCCATTACCTGAGTGGAAGAATATACCAGACCCATTAGAGTTGAAGGTAGGGGCATTAGTCATCTTACGTAGTAACCAGTGGGATATGGGCTATGCCAATGGTGATCAAGGTTATGTCGTCAGTATGGGTAGTAATGTAGTGACTGTAGACTTATTGAGAGGGGGGCGAGTGGATGTGGCTATGACTGCCATTAGTCACAAGACATCCACTAAGAGGGGTCGTATTACCTTCATGCCCATCATCCTCGCGTACGCCCTCACCACGCACAAGGCACAAAGCCTATCCATAGACCACTTACAGGTGGTATTAGATGACCCTAATGCCGATGGTAATCTACGCTTCATGGGCAGGTGTCATGGCATGGCATTCATGGCCATCAGTCGCGCTACTACACCCAACAACTTACGTATAGTAGGTGACAGGCACTCATTCATACAGGCCTGTTACTGTGATAAGAAGTACCTCCCATATATCCAATGACGTAAGTGCCGTAGGCCACGACTGCCAAAGAGGGTGAGCGACCCTTGGGGAGGTATTATTTAGAAGGAGCACCCCCCCCAGTAGGGGGCATTAATGGCCTATCTGTAGAGGGTGGGTTCTTAAATATAGTCTTCTGATGGTTCCAGTAATTATAGAACTCACTGCCTATGAATCCTGTAATACTTGTGATTAGTAATAGGATGATAGCCTGTATGACATTGAGCTTCCATCCATAGTTGGCTAGCTCCTTAGCATTCAATGCGTCCTTCCTATTACTTTCATTGAGTTGTATATCGTCTATCACTAAACCCAACTCAAAGGATGCCTTATTAGCACTCTGTATGTGTTCGTAGAGGGTAGTATCTATATCCTTGCTGTTACTTCTAACATCTGCTACAGTATCCTTTAACTGTTGTACACTGACCTCAATGGATGTTATACGTGTCATAATGGCGGGCTGCCCATTACCTTCATATATGATGCGCGATAGTTTACGTGTCTCATCTATTAGTAGGGAGAGGCGGTTATCTATACTAGATATGGCTATGGAGTTATTCACCACCTCTGATAGGAAGGGTTTCAGAGCTACTAAAGCATCTTTTAAGTTGGTATTATCCATTTAACCCACTCCCCGCCTGTGCATTATCTATTATATTATCGAATACTCTTTGGGAGTCAGTGACGACCTTCATAGATATACCAGACTTAGGTAAGCCTACAGATATTAGTGAGCGTATATATGACCCCCTGACAGATGCGTTATTCAATGTAATCCATAACTGCTCACTGTCAGGCTCTAACCTACCTTTATAGAAGTACCCCTGCGCTCCCATGCGTAAGGCTTCCAACTCTATATCCCTATCCGCAATGGCAGTGAATACCACTACTGTAGGGTATTCACCAGGGTGATTGGCCATTACACTAATCAAGGGCGCTAGTATTGATGTGGGGTTAGAGTCTGGCAGTAGTAAGTCTAGTAGTATTACATCATATTTATGGGCCTCTAATAGCTTCATTCCTCCTGTCAGTGTACTAGCTACATTTAATGTGTAGTGGTCTTGTCTATGTAGTAAGGCTTCTTGTACCAACATCACATCACTCTTACTATCCTCAATCAACAATATACTTAAATTACTCATCGGAACCCTCTACCTACGCTATCTTATTGATATCTAACCACCACTTAAATGTGGAGCACATGGTCTCAAACAATTGATCTACATCATATGGCTTAACAATGTAAGCATTAGCACCTACTTTATAGCACCTATCTATATCACTGGGGTTAGAGGAGGTAGAGAATACTACTATAGGTACCTGGGACTCTGTCTTCTTTATGAGGGTTATTACTTCACACCCCCCTACGCCAGTTAAGTTTAAGTCTAGTAACACTAGTCTCAAGGGCGTGTCACTATGTTGTAGTGCTAACCTAGCCCCTGCCCAATCAGTAACTATCTGCACCCCTATATCTACCCCACAATCCTTTATAGCTTCCTCGAATAGGTGTGCATCAGTTAAGCTATCTTCTATGATTAATATCCTTTTAGTGTTCATGTCGTTTGATACTCACGTGTACAGTAGCACCACCACCAGGTGTAGCAGTGACCCACGCACTACCTTGATGTATGTGAGCTACCTTCTCTACTATCGCTAAGCCCATACCAGTCCCCTCGAACTTACTCTGTGCCCTCTTAAATGGTCTGAATATGGCTAGCTCCATACCCTCCGGTACACCCACACCATGATCTGCTACAGAGATAACCCAATGTGTGTCTGTTACAGTATGCGTTATCTCTATAGGCGCCCCCTCACCAAACTTAATGGCATTAGATAGTACGTTCTGTAGGCATGCTATTAACTGCACCTCATCACCCCACACTTCTGGGAATCCATTGGGGTCGTACATTATAGTGGGGCATACATCAAACACTAACTTACCGGATAGATTCCTTAGTGCCTTCATTAATACATCTGATAGGGGTGCCCACTTCATAGACTTAGTCTTAGACCCCAAGCGTGAGTACTCTAATAGGTCAGTTAGTAATTCACCCATCCTCTTAGACGCATCTATTGCTGTATCCACGTAATGTAATGCTGCTAATGATACCTCACTCCCATGTCTCTTCTTCAACAATCCTAAGAAGGATGTGATAGTGCGTAATGGTTCTTGCAGGTCATGACTAGCTATGCGCGTGAAATCTTCTAACCTCTTAGTGATGACTGCTAACTCTGTTATATCTATTAATGTGGATACAACCATAGGCTCTAAAACATTATCACCAGGTACGAATAATCTATGCACAGTAAAGTATCTATCCTTACCTTTACTGGATAAGGATATCACTGTCTCCCCAGTCGCTAGTACACTGCCCTCCTCTTCTATAGAGGTTGCGGGGAAGTAATCACCCCACTCTACCTTACCCACCATATCCTTGGGGCTAGTATACCCAGCAGCCTCAGATAGTGCCTTATTCACTAATATAAACTTACCTGTATCATCTTTTATTCCTAGGTATACGGGCGTACTATCGATGACCTTCTGCAGTAACATCTTACTCTTCTTTATCTTAGAGTGTAATGATATATTCTCTACAAGAGCTTCCTTCAAGAGGCTCCCACTTATGTGTAGGGCGGTAGTCTGTAGTAATGACTTATCATCGGGGCTCCACTTGCGCGGGCTATTGATGTTATGTACCCCTACCACGCCCCACACAATCCCCAATACCTTTATTGTGGAGTATAGGTATGACCGTACGCACAGACTATCCACGAGTGCCCTATGAGTAGTGGAAGTGATGGTATCCTTATCCTCTAATGACCAGTACTCTTCGTCTAATAGCGAATCCATTACAGTACACTGCTGCCAATTTATAGTAGGGGGGGTACTACCTGGTATAGGAGCACCCGATGATGCTATAAATGTACCACCAGTATAATCCTCAGTGAATTGGAATACCACCGCCCTATCCGCACCTATAGTCGTAACTAAGTTAGATAAGGCCCATTCATAATTATTACCTTCTTGCATATACACCTCTCGCACTATGATTACATTATGGCAGTGATTCTAGTACATCGGATATGTCCAGCATCTATGATGCAGTATGACCGTTAATTATAGAGATTTAGTACGCCGCCCCCTACAATAAATACCATGGATCCCAATACACTCGCTCGCCTCAGTGAGATACACGCGCACAGTAAACTCACAGATCTAATCCCTACATTAAAGGTAGGCTCTAATAATTGCCCCTACTGTGCCCGCCCTAGCTTCTCTTTGAATAGTAAAGGGCTAGGGTGGTGTTACTCCACTAAGTGCCCCAGTCATGGGAGGGTGGTAGATGTCGTACACCATTACCGGTGGGTACATAATATGTGGGGTAGCGGTAGTTTCTATCAGGCAATGGATGCACTGGAACAAGAGTATGGCTTATCGACTACCAATGAGTATATGGATGTGAAGATATCTATATTGGAGGAAGTACTATCTATATACCAATCATTACTACATAGTGGTGAGGGGGTACATGCTATGGCTTACCTGAAGTCTAGAGGGTGGACTGATAAGACTATTGCGTCCGCTGGTATAGGTTACGCCCCCCACGCACAGACATTAATCAGTTATGGCTTAGATATTACTAGCTTACAGAACATAGGGTTACGTTCTACTGAAGACTCCGAAGGTAGGGACTATATGGGTAAACGTATCATCTTCCCTATTAAGGATATTAGGGGGAAGGTGGTACATCTAACAGGCCGGTATATCTACAACATACCTTTACGTGAGGATGGGGAGCCTATGTTCCCTAAGTGGAAGCACACTAAAGGCTCAGGGCTTACAACTATATCCCATTACCTAGTCGGGGAAGAGCACATTACCTCCTATAAAGATAGGGGTAATCCTTACGTGTACCTAACTGAAGGGTACCCTGACACCCTATCCCTACATAATCTATCATTGCCAGCCCTAGGTACATTAGGCTTGCAGGGATTGCTGCACCATTACCATAAGCTAGAAGGGTTCGAGGAGATCATATGTATATATGACTCTGATGTACATGCAGATGATCACCCCTATTACGCGGGTGAGTATAAGTCGTGGAGGGTAGTCATACCGCAATTGATTGAGCTACAGACGTTACTGCCACATGCAATGATAAGTATATGTATATTACCTACAGAAGGTTCGCACATGGTAACTAACAAACTATTCACCTCCAAAGACATCAATGAGTACACATTAGGCACCGGCTGTAATGGTAGGTCATTCACTGCTATGGTTGAGAGTAGAAAGATATCCTTGGTAGAGTACCTCATTGGTAAGTATGGGCGCGACCTATCGTGGCATAAGAAGCTCACACAGTTAGTGACGGCTACAGGTCGCGGTAAAGAACTACTGCAATCATATGTCCCCTCATCTATGTCCCCTTTAGAGTATGTACTAGCTATATGGGGAGCTTGAAGTATGCTGTGTGGTTAGAAGGGGCCTACGATGACAATATAATTCTCCCCCTAATACTGATTGGTGTAGAGACTGTAGATGATGTAGTAGTGTCCTCAATGCACTACACCCTATGGTCACAAGATAAGGCCACTGTAGAAGAGTACGTAGACAGATTACATAAGGTTATGGGGTGGGATACTAATGTACTCTATGACCCCACAGCACTCTCAATAGCTAAGAAAGGGGGGAAGTTATTGAGAGGTGCTTACATTAGCTTATGGGATCAGCTATTCCCTACCTTACACCTTGAGAGGTACGGATGTAATAATAGGCGCAGGCTTAGGGAACTCATAGCGGCTATGCCCATACCCCCACCCTTTATAGCTCACAGCCCCTAGATCAGTTAATACATACACGCACAAAGATATGAATAACTTAATAGCAGACGTATTGAAAGCATTACCGGCTGGTACTAATCTAACGACTACCTTGATGGTAATAGATTACATACTATGTACCACTCCCGTATCAGTAGGTGAAGAGGTAGAGGTGTTAACCCATGTACTAGATATAACTAAACTACTGAGATTAGAGTGGGGCCCTGTATTCACACCCGATATTCTGGCATTAGCATTAATGGGGCAAGTGCCTACAGCTACTGGTAATGTAGATAAAGGTATCGCTACCACCCATAAAGGTATCTGTAAGAAGAGAGCCTCCCTCTACAATGAAAAGGAGGCTGGTGTATGTACTATGGCTGAAACTGTACGCGCTACCTTTCTACGGGAGTGTTAGCAACGCTAGGAATGCTTCCTCGCTGTCCACTCGGAGAGGGGACAAGAGCATCCTGCGAGGAGGGAGCGCAGCAACCTAACGACTTTAGTGGGTGAACTTGTAGCAAGTGGTACCACCCCAAGCATATAGCATCTGCTAACCCATCCTTCTTCCTACCTCTAGCCCCTGTCAGTACTGCTTCTGGGAATAGGGTATTAGCTAATGTCCACGTCCTAGCCTTTGTATCCTTAAGTGGTGGCACTACTGGATTACCTATTACCTCTTTCACCTTAGATAACCATACAATAGGCTCTACTAATGTCAAGGGCTTATCAGAGCCTAATGCTATACATGCCTCTAACTTACCATACCCTCTAGCATGATTCCATGTACTCATAGCAGAGTTACCACGTCTACACCTCTGTACCTCTAACACAACCTCATCATAATGTACCTCTTCTAACCAATGTATCAATGTCTGCAACCCCTTCGCAGTGTCTAAGTTAGGCATATCAAATACCTCTACTAAGGTAAACATACCTCTGAAGTTAATTGATATATGAGCTATGCCTCCCTTAGCCCCTGGGTCTATTGCTACTACCGTCCTATCACCTAATGCAGGCACTGCCCCCTCTTTATGTACTGCCATATGTTTTACTACTAAATGTAGTGAGTGTGTTATACTTATAACATAACACATTCCGCATACCTAATGCAAACATTAACCTCCCCAAAGACTGTCTTAGCTAATCCCATCATATCCACTAAGGATATACCCAGGGATCAATACACTTACTATTCTGTCAGTAGATTACAGACTTACTTGAAGTGTGGTGAGGCATACCGCTTACAATACATAGAGAGACAGAAGAGAGAGTACACATCCTCATACTCCACAGTCGTGGGTTCACTAGCGCACAATGCACTAGAGATGTACTTTTTAGGTAAGGGTACGGTAATAGATATGTTTGAGTCTACCTCTGAGGCTTGTCTCATTGACTTGAACCTTATAGATGGTAATGATGGGGATATATATGCTGACCTATTGCGGTACGCGCATGGCGTGCGCTCCCTATATGAGAGGGCTTCTATATCCTATACTGGGCCTAACCCTATACGCACTGCTAAGGGGGATGTGCCATCAGTACCACAATCGACTACTGCGTGGAAGGATGCTATGGCAGGCTTGGGTCAAGGTATGCTGAAGGATGGTTTAGATGCCCTATCTATAGGTAAAGGGCTCTCATTCTCACTATGCGATGCCTATGCTGAGGCGTATGCTCTAATGACTAAGTACGTGGTACCTGAGTTAAATGTACTGTATGTCGAGCTAGGATTATCTAAGTATGATGAGCGTATGATAAATCCTGTCCTATTGCCTACTGAATACGGTGGCGGTAAGGGGATACACTTATCAGGCTCTATCGACTTAGTAGCCATGTACAATGGTAAGCTATCTATTATAGACCATAAGACCTCTGCTGGAGCGCCACCTTCCCCAGATGAAGTATCTACTAACCCGCAATTGTTAGCGTACGCATGGGCGTATGAGCAACTCACAGGGCACGTTGTAGAAGGTGTAGGTATCAATCACGTACGCTCTGGTAAGCTTATATGGTCACCACCCAGTACGCACAAGGACAAGGTGCTATCATCATTACTGGGGGTGCATAAGGCTATAGAGGCTGATTACTTCCCCCTACACACACCCTCTGAGTATGACTCACCCTGCACTAAGTGGTATGGTAAGGAATGCCCCTTCAAAGTACAATGCTGGGGTTGTGATTAAATAGATGGGTACCCTACAACCTATAATGTAGGGGGCGCGGAGCTATAGTTCAGATGGATAGAACAGGACATTCCTATCGTCAAGGTCGCAGGTTCGAGTCCTGCTAGCTCCATTAACAATAAGAACGTACTATGACTAAAGATGGCATATATAAGGTCACTACAGGACAATGGGATCACAATAATAAGTATAACTCCCCACAAGGGCCCGCAATTGTAGATGGTAAGCAACTACAGGCATGCGGTAGAATCATAGAACCAGGCGACTCCTTAAACTCTATGCCACCCCCGGGTACCTTAGTGTATATGTTAGGGGTGCCTATTATACCAGATGGTATCTATAGGTTAGCGGATACTATTACATCCAGTGATGATTAACTTATTGAGGTGATGACATGATTACTCCAGGCCCTACACTGTCTGACCCTAATACAGTCCCAGACACTATCAACACTCTTACAGCGCCATCGGTACCTGAGTACATCTACATACCAGAAGATGTGGATGGTGATGACCTATCAGGTGGTACCAATATCTACCTATATGATGATTGATACGCCTATAGGTGCTGTACTCATCCCAGATGAGACAATTACTTACCAACCAGCACGCCGCATACCACGTATAACAATTGATGTACAAGTAATCACAGGAGCTATTATCAGTGGATATAAAGGACGTCCAGCCAGAACTAAGGCGACTGTTTAAAGATATGGGTCGCAATGAACTACAGTCATTACAACAGCTACTCAATACTATGACAAGTAGTGCCGTGGGCCACGACCCTTCTTGAGTGGGGTGATGAAGCTAGTACATACCGCTATCAATGCAGAGCTAGAAGATATTAAGACAACCGATGTACGTGATATGTTGACCACCCTATCAAGGAGTACAGTCTAGCAACGCTGGGAGCGTAGCGACCTACTCTCCACACATACATAAGGATTACCAGTAATGGATTCAATAAGTAAAGAAGGGCTACTCAGCCTACTACAGAGTAAGGTCATGACACAGGATGAGATCATTGCACTAGTACAATCTATGGCCCCCTTAGAGCCTGATAAGACCATACTCAATGGTTACTACGGTAATGTAACTCCCACCCTGGGATTACTGGGTACAGGGCCCGATTACCAGTACACAGGACTATTCCCAGGGTGGCTGGGGTAAACATACGACGGACCCTATAATAAAGGGCCCGTCGCTATATTCAATAGAGATAATTGTATAGGACTATGCTGCGGGCATTATGGCCTTAATGATGGCACCCTTCTCCTTTAAGCGCCTCATTATCCTCTGCTGTGCGGATGGGCTCTCCATCCTTATCTCCTGCAGTATGATGTCTGCTAGCTCACGGTACGTATTCATCTGGTGTAAAGCCTCTATCACTTGCCTCGCATCCTTGACTGAGGAGCGTATCTGCCCTATAGCCGCTAACTTCACCTCGTACCTAGTAGTCTTAGCTCTAGAGAACTCACTCTCATCGGCCGCCTCTACCTCCGATAATGTGGTCTGTAACATCATCAATATATCTTCCATACGACTCTTGGTATCGAATATGGATAGGTTGGTCATGGTACTCCTACGCACTACCCCCGATTGTTCATAGGTATTGATCCACTTCTGTACCTCCTGACCACTGATCTCCATACCAGTCTGTGTGTGCACTGCGCGAGCTATCGCTGATGTATCCATGCCATCACAGTACATTGATAGCACCGCCAACCCACACCCCAATCTATCTATGGTATGGACATCATTTAATGTTAACCCCCCTTCTACTGGGGTATCCATGGACGTAATAATGTCATCTATATCTTCTAACAATGTCACCACTGTGGGGACACCTACTAATGACTTACTCAATAGGTAAGCCTTCAATCGCCCCTTCCACTGCACCAGTGCAGACGTTATTGTATCACTCATAATAGTCATTAATATAAAGGGTTACTACCTTTGGGGTACGTGTATACAGTGTATGACCCCAGTAACCCTAAGTCAATAGGTGGTAGTTCCCCATCCCCTACATCACCATTGAGTGCCCAATTGAATACCATATTGAGGAACTTATCCCAGTTCCTGCGTAAGGTTGATGGGTCAGTATTCTTATACCTAGCAATACTATTCTTGGACATACTGGATGCCCTCCACATATGCTCTGCTAAGCTAAATAAGTGCGGGTCAGTTAAGTGTATCTTCCTTATTGCTTCCTTCAAGGCTGGCTTCTCTACTATATAATCTTTATATGTCCAGGGGGTTGTGGCACCGTAATGACTATACTGATCCCTCATGTAGATAAGTAGTGACTCCCTCATCTTCTTATCAGAGGTAATGGGTAACTTACAGTACCCTCTGAGGTCAGAGATATTACTACCAGTCAATTCATGTGGTAACTGTAGTAGTACGTTCTCCATCCACCTATCACACCGCCTCTTCAATGTGGATGGGTCTATGTTATAGGCATTAGATATATCGTCCCTACTGCGCGCAGTGCGCCACACATACTCCGCCAATCTATGCCCCGACCTATTGTTCTTATATACAATACCAAGGGCTGACCTCATCTCTTCGCTAGTGATAGTCACTGTACCGCAAGGTACATCTACTACCCAATCATTACCCGTAGCGAACCCTGATCTTAGGTACGTCTTCAGGTGATCATATATCGGATTAGGGCTCGGCATTCATTACTTCCTATTACATTGTCGTGTCTCTATACCTCCATTTCTATCAATATGGTGAGTGTGTTATATGGGCGTGTATGCTTGATGTGGGCACTGTGGTTAGTTATCCCATGAGCTACGTTAAGGCGCTATGCCCGGGGTATGCGACGGCTTGTATTACAACATCCATGAAGTACACATTCAATGGGCTGTAAGTCTTCTTTACCACAACCTTCTGATTGGTAGTAGACCGGGCCTTATCTACCATCAGAGGGGCAGGCGTGGGGGCCTGTATACTACTAGGGTGCGCTGCTGGTAAGTTCACCTTTAAGGTCACGCCCTTCGGTGTACCATCAGATACTGCCTTCTTAATGGATGCAGTAAGAGTAGCGACTGCCTTCATATCTACTTGCTCCCTAATTGATAGGGTAGTCCCAGCCACTGCACTGGGGGCCATAATAGCAACCACCCTATCATATGAGGCTTGTATGTGCCTCCTCTCCTCCTTGAGGATGACCTCCTTATTACTGGCAGATGATAGTATAGACCTCCATATGTACTGCCCTATGATGGTCTGATTATGTAACTGACCACGTAACTTAATCTCAGAGGAGATCATATTATCTACTACAGAGTCAGGTCTCAGTGCACTATTGGTGGGGGCTGTAGGGCTGTACCCATATATGGATGGGTCTACGATAGATGATGCTACCCTATCCCCCGTGTAATCCATATTGAGCTCTATAGTCTTCTGGAACTCCCACTCTATCGCTTGCTGCGCTGTACCTACAAAGAATGGACTATCTGAACCCATAGGGTTGGTATACCCCTGCAACCACGTACCCCTCTTAGTAGCAAGGAATCCCTCCCCTATCATAGGCACATCTTTAGTAGCCCCCGATAGGGTGGATGTAATCTTACTCCATACTCTCTGCATCCCCTTCGGGTCTAGCGTCCCCCATAACCCCATTACTAAGGCACTAGTTAAAGCTACACCTCCCGCTATAACTGCCCCACCCGCTATCGCAGCAGCACCGGCCCCTAATCCTAATACACCCGCTATACCCGCACCAGCAGCCATTACTGCCCCACTACCCGCCACATACGATAGGCTGGCTATAGCACCCCCTAATGCAATACCGCCTATCGCACCACCTAACATAGCTACACCTGTGGCACCTGTCTTCTTACCTACTGTGTCTACAGTATTGGCTAATGTATTTACAGACCAATCAAATACCTTAGATACCCCCTTAGCAGTCGCTGTCACACCTGTAGTTATCGCAGTGCCGGCACCCCCTAATCCTTTACCTATTGCAGACCCTGTATTACTAACCCACCCATTGACTGAATCTTTTATACCCTGCGGTGCTAGTAAGTTAACTAGACCGTACGTGGCTGTCCCTATCGCACCTATAGCTAATAATCCTAGACCCACTAAAGAGGCAATACTACCGAAGGTTAACCCTACACCTCCTGTAATTAATGCCCCCGCTAATCCAACCATAACCCCTATACCGGCTACCAACTTACCGCCTACAAACATTACGCCAGCCATCACACCGGCGGATAGTAAGCTCATAGCCCCTACATACCCAGCCTCTTGTGCTAACTCCTTCTGCTCCCCTGTTGTATAAGTGGAGTCGGGTGCATAAGCTTCTGCCGCCCTACCGAATGCCCCCCATATATCAGTGGCCTCGAATAGACTGAACACTGAGAATAGTGTCTCTGTCAGAACCCCTGCACCTTTCTGTACCTTCCCCCAATTGGTAGGCTTACTCCTCCTAGCTCTCCACTCTGCATCAGACATACCGCCACCTATACCACGGGGTGTTGATGATACACCCGGCCCCATCCTCCTACCTGGTTGTGTGGTAGCGTGGGGCGTGGCATTATGACCCATATCTATACTCTCACCCAATAGTTCCTCAAACCTATCCGCTACATCTAAGGGCAAGGGTGTCGCCATACCTGCCCATTCATGCCTCATCTTCCCTAGGGGCCCGCCCTTATCTCTTAGCTTATCCAATGCCCTCTGCACTAAGTGGAGTATCCCATCCTCATCAGTCTTCACCGCCCCCTTATTCAACTTCAATAGGGAGCCTGACTGGTGTAACTCGCTCTCCACTACCTCCCTTATTACCTTCTTTATCTCATCCTTATAGGTGCCCACAGGGTCTAATAACTCTACCCCCGTGGGTGTTACTACTGTATTGTATGGCTGCATACCATCCGCAAACCTATTCGCTATAGATGCCTGGAACCCCTCCCCATAAACACTTCCCCATGACTTAGGGTTCGCTACTATCTGCTCTATAGGGGCATTAGTGAATATCGATAGGAATGGTACCCTATACTCTACTACATCCTTACCAACTAATACCTTACTAACTAGAGATGTATTGTCTAAGGCAGTGAAGTACCTATCAACTACATCCAATACTGGCGATGATATCTCATCTACTAATGTACTGACCCGCATAGGCTTACCGTGTACATTAGTCACGGCATTAGTAACTTGCTGTAGGTACGGTTGTGTCCTCATGTAATCACCAAATAGGACACCATTAGTCTTCAAGGAACTATTGATGGCGTCTTGCGCTATCTCTACAATCTGGTGTACCTTAGCAGGTGGTAATATCACAGCACTCTGTGCCACACCCCTAGTAGTGACATTATCCGTAAGGTGTGGGTTTATTGAGTACATCGCCCCATGCTTACCCTCACTTATCGTATATAGGTTATGGGGGGTCAATTGTGTACCGGCAGGGGATACTACTCTCGCCACCCTATGTGGGTATATCTCGTACTCACCCACCTTCCTACGTAAGAACCAATCCCTAGAGTAATGTTTATCTAATGCTTCCTCTATGGCATTCACTTCCCTATTCAAGAAGAACCCACCTACTGATGCAGCAGCAAACATACCCAATGTACCTACTGCTGTCAGCCCTACTGTATACGCTATAGGTGTAGGTAGTACCCCTAGTAACATACGAGCGGGTGTCCATAGGGGACTATCCGTTAAGGATGTCTTACCACTTATACCAGTTGCTACTTCATCCTCAATCCACTCCCCTTGCGCTAGCGGGACAGTGTCATCCCTCAGACCATTCTTACTCACACTGAACGCTTTGATACCATGTATGCGTACCTCCCTCATCATATTCCCGAAGGTACTACTTATTAACTTACTACCCGTGAGTATCGCCCCCATTAGACTACTATCCATACCGTTATAGGCTGGATTCATATCCTCCTTCAACATGGCCGATATTAATGACTCAGGGGGCTGATGCGCCATCTGCTTAGTGACCGCTTGCCTATGTGATAGTGCGAGAGCTATCAAAGGATCCTTAGCAGCAGCCGATAAGGCACCCGCACTAGGGACACTATACTTTCTAGGCTTAGCTAAGGGTTGCATCTTGGCAGTGTACGAGAGTATACCTATAGATGCCCTCCTCAAATGGGCCTGAGTTATTGGTACATTCTCCTTAGTCAATGTCTGTAACTCCCTCATGGCATTGACCATATTGAAGTGTAAGTCCTGACTAGTACCTATTGAATTGAAGAGGAATGATGCGGACATAGAGTACGTGGCAGTTGATAGGTCAGCCCCCGCCCCTTGCACCTGTAAGTATGGCGTCACTCTATCCCCAAACTCGCCCCTCCTCAATGTCACACCACCTAGTACCTGCACCCCCACGAACGCATTGGGGGCATCGAATACTATTAACTCTGACATCTGCTTCCATAGTGAACTGGCAGTAGCCCCTAACTCTTTGCTACCCTTCAACATCTTCCTATTAGTTAGGAGATTGATACCACCACCCTCTTTAACGTACTGCTTCGCTAATAGGGACTCCTCATTAATAGACCTATCAGTGCCCGTAAATAACCGCACTGTATCCCCTATGGATCTCATTAGGCTATTGCCACCATCTAAGTGGTCATATAACCTATCCATACTATCTTTACCCATAGATGCAGTAACTAACCCTACACCTAATGCTACTGCCCCTAATAGAGTCGCACCCTTTAATGCTCTCCTAGGTAATAGGTCAGGTAATAACTTCAACGATACACCTATACCGCGCCCTTTCGAGACTACTGTATCGAGGGCCGTCTCAACTTCCTGGCTTATGTTGGGGGTTATCTGTACCGCCTTATGTATCTTATTATCGTATAGAACCTTCGAGGCATTATGGTACTCCTGTAAGTTACTGGCTAGTGCATCCCCACCTATATCGTGACCCCTCCTCAAGATTGTATCTATATCCTTCTCTAAGTGCGATGCCTTCCACTGCAATATACTCTCCCTCGCTTGCGCCATTATATTATCTGTAGGGGCCGGTCTCTTCCTACGTACTAATCTCATGTACTCATCTACTGTATCCCCGGCACTCTTCCCCATGCCACCGTACATCGTCATGGCAGCAGTACTTACAGTTGCATACATCGCCACTGTCATAGCCCTCTGATATGTCCACCCCCCTGCCTCTAAGTTGGGGATGGCACCTGTCGCATCCGTTGGTGCCTTGTACCCTAATATAGGTACCCATGAGGGGAAGTACTCGCCCTCTAACTTGCGTGTGGATTCAGCATTGAATGCAGCATTACCTCTCTCCTGGTACCCAGACCATGAGGGGGGTTTATCCATACCTATAGCTATACCGAATGTAGATGATGTGAATAGCGTCCCCAATGTGGCCATAAGCGCTAGCACACCCGCCCCCCTACCTATTACCTTCTTCAATGTATTAGGTAATGGGATGCGTGGTCTCCCCATACGGGATATAATGCCAGCCCCTAAGCGGCTCTCCTTAGTTAGGGCCGCTGCCATATACAAGCCACTCCCTGCTACTGCACCTATTACACCACCGGTAGTAGACCCCGCCTGCGATGCGTAAGGGTCTGTAGGACTAGATGACATCACCGCACCAAGGGCACTACCTGCTGCCGCCCCTAATACACCCCATATTAGGGCCCGACCTATATGTCTACCATAGAATGATGGGTCAGTTAATGCGGAACGGGTACCTATTGTTGTAGGTGTCTGCAACATCCCCTGCGCTATAGATGATGGGGATTGTATCGCAGGCATTACCTTCGGCATGAATGCCTTACCAGCAACCATATAATCTACACCAGTCATTGACATACTGATGCGTAAGGCACTACTCGGTAGTATTAGGGCCGTATCCGTTAAGGCAGTCACTACCCCACGTATCCCTTTATCCCACCCCCCATCTAACATGTTCTTCATGAATGGGGTACGTGTTGCCAGAGACCGTATACCCGCCTGTGCTAGGTTAGCAGTCCCTGTTATCAATCCTAATCCAGTGAGTGTCGTCAGTATTGCTGTACGTACCGTAGAGAAGTCACCCATAAATGTCCCAACATTAGGGTCTTCATTCAGGGCCAAACCTACAGTCCCCCTAGCATCCCTTGTGACCTTGAATGGTAATGGTATGGGGATAGATATACCCGTTACAATAGGGCCCTGTATACCTACAGAGTAATAGGATGTACCCATAGTCCTCATAGACCCATCTTCATTATAGGTCGCACCCTTTATACTCTCCGCCATGAACATCTGCAGGTTAGGGAGTACGGCCTGCTTCGCTATGACCTGTGTACCTCCTCTTACATAGCCTGGTTCCTGTTCCTTACCACGTAAGGTCTTCATCCACCCCATCGCATAGTAAGCGCCCATTAACTCAAGGCGTGAAGCATCCCCCGCCCTCGCCCTATCCTTCACCCTTTTGACGTACGTTGTCATGTCTGCGAGTATAGTGCCTTCCTTCTTATTCACTGTCTCCCAATCATCCCTCCCTACCTTCAGGAATGATGTGAACATACCCGCTACTAATCCCAACCCACCTCCTATAAGGGCCCCTGCCAATCCCCTCCTACCCTTACCACCTACTGCCTTACCCACACCTACACCCACTAATCCCAATGCTATAGGGTCTAATGTACCCTCTCTACCTTCTCTCATTGAAGATGTCACGGTACCTATGGCCGCACCTACTACTGCCCCAACTATCGTACCTAATACGATACCCTTACCTCCCATCGTGCGTCCTAGTATACTGCCGGCAGCTACTGCCCCTAATGACCCAAGGACTGTACTATCTAATGTCCCCGATGATGTCATACTCCTTGAGGTATTCATTGCCCCTGCAATGCCCTTTGTTAAGACTGTCATCGCTACTAATGATAGTGCCCATGCGGCAGCCGTATTCCTCCACTTATTACCTTCTAAGGCTGCGAACGACATACGCATGAAGTCATCTTCCACACCACTCATGTGCAGTACTACGCGCGGTGTATTAGGGAATAGTTCTATTCCTACCATCCCCCCATTAAAGGATGTTACCTTCGGGTGTGGTACTGCACCACTAATGGCACCAGATAACTCACTGGCTGTAATATTCAATGCCTTCGCTACCGTATCCCTTCTCATGGCGTACGTGAGTATTCGCTGTCCCTGCTTAGCGGAGGCAATGTAATGTGCTGGCACGAATAACCCTGCCGCTAATAGGTAATCTAGTGGCATACCGGCTACTGTTGGCAGTAACGCATCCCCTTTAAATTCACTAGATACCTGTATACCCTCAGCCCTCAGTGATAGGGCCGTAGTTAATTGGGTGAATATAGATACCCCATCAGTCGTACGCACTAACTTCTCCGCGAATAGGCTGAGGGCTATGATACTAATCGCTGCAGTACCTAACTTACCTTTAGTAACACCAGATGTGGCATCCTTCCCCCACCCCGCACGCACCCTATCTAACTTCTTCTTAGTCACGCCAGACATGTATGATGCGTGCTGCCGTGACCTCAGTGTCTCCCCTATAATGGACATCGCCTTAGAACCTACCTCACCCCTCGCCCCTGGTATCTTGAGGACATCTAACATCACATCATCTATTAATGTTATCTCTCTTACTAATGGATCTACTAATGGCCCTAACTTCATCTGCGTAGCTCTATATATCTCTGCCTGCACCTTAGTACTCGCTATATCCAATGCAGGGTTCATGGCCTTCATACCCTGTACTACCTCATCCTCTACCCTCTGCAGCATATCCGCAGGTATCTCATGCCCCCACCTTATATTACCGCTAGCAAACAGTGACCTCTCCATCTTCGATATAGCTACTGAGGATGCCTCTAAAGACTTCACTACCTCACGCCTCTCTTTAATGTGCTGGAGTATCCTACCTGGGCCTTCTGTTATTGCATTCAATACACCCAGATCAGGGCCGAGGGTATTACTCAAGGCCTTGTACTCTGCTAAGTACTCACTTAACCCACCTGTACCTTGCAGTGCGCGCCCTATTGAATTAGTTACCTCATCGAAGGAGAATATATCACCCAGTACCTTGATGTCTTTAGAACTCTCCACACCACCACCGAAGTGCTTACTCACTGCCCTGAATTGCGTTATAGGTAATGGTACAAGGTCCAATACCTCCTGTATTACAGACGCTACACGTGATGCCCTATCCTTGCCAGCATTCTTTAACCTGAATGTGACATTGGCTATATCATCATCTACCTTCGCATACTTACCCGTCAGTACTACATCCGCCCTCGCTTGCTGCCACGCATTACTAATACGGGGATTAGCTTGTAGTAGTACCTGACTCCTCTCTTCTACATCCCTAATGAATGCCAGTGCTCTACTAGAACTATCATTGAGCTCTACATCAAGGAAGGCTGGTCTCTTCATCTCATTGACTACATTACTCAACCCCTTACGCAATTCTCTAGCCCCTTCCGACCCCTCAGTGTATGGGTCTATGTGCTCTAAGATAAATGGCTTGAGCGTGTTCTCCATCAATGTACCAGACCTCTCTCTCGTCAAGGTAGACATGTGGTACACACTCGCACCCATCCTATCTAGTGAATAGAACCCTTTCATACCATACGCCCCCTCCATTCTCTGAAGGTCTGCCATGGCAGATTCTAATAGTGCCTTACCTTTAGTAGTGCGTGGGTCATGCTGCACCATTATCTGTGAGCCTACTACTGCCTTCCTTTCTACAGATAAGTAATCCACCATAGACCGGGCCCTCTCTAACCCCTCATAGTCTGCCCTAGTGGTACTACCTATCTCACGCAGTAACTCCTCCCTATACTCCGTTACATTGGTTGCCCCTATACCCATGCCCGTAGTTAACTGTCTAGCAAAGATACCCTGTACCATACCCCCTCTGAAGGTATTAGCGGAGGCACCCACATTAATTAGGGATTCCACCTCACCTTTCATCATCTCCCCTAAGAGGATGTTAATAGGTTCACCTATCGCTAAATACAGAGCCACAGATGATGCTGCACCTATCGCTATCTCTGTCCCCTTACTCAAGAACGTCTCGAAGAACCCCTTACTCTCCCCTGGGTAACTTAAGCCTCCCTTACCTATTACCTGCCCATTATCCTTATCACCCCACAGTGCACCACTAGGTGAGGCATATAGGTACGTCCTATCTAATACCCTACCTATTAATCCCGTTATTGAGGGTATGAACCCTACCTCATCCTTATATAATCTACCCCAATCATTACTAGCGCCCCACTCATTGATGGCCGCACCTAAGCCCCCACCAGTTAACTCCTTATCGTACTGTGTCACATAGGATGTCGTTAACCCTACACCTGCACCTAGTAACCCACCCGCTAATGTGCCTATTAGGGCCCCACCTACACGGCCACTGAGCCCGCCCATTAATGTACCTACTAATGCACCCGCCACTACAGTACTGCCCACGTCCTGTGGTAATGAGTTTGCGTTACGCCCATGCTTCGCTAAATACCCCACCTGGTACATTGACGTGGCTACTGACGCATCATCATTAGTTATTATGTTCTCAGTTAGCCCTGCTTGCCTCATTAGGGCATTGTATTGACCACGGGCATAGAAGTACGAACCACCCATAGATGCAGGGAGTAAATACCCCTGATCTTTGCTTGCTAGTGATGCAAATCCTTGCGGTATACCTAATGCCTTGGCTCTGTCTTCTACTACCTGACGCTCTATTAATGCCCTATTAGTTTTAGATGCAGTACTCTCTTGTAGTGGTATGAGCATAGATACTATAGTACCTATTGTTGGATGCTTATACTCAACTGGCATTATGTAAGAGGGGTCACTGTATAATCCCTTACCTTGCTCTACCGTCTTTAACCACTCCTTCCGTAGTTCAGGCGTGAAGACATCGCTACTATAGAACCTAGTGCCTGGTTGGTATGGGTGTGCATACCCTTCTTTTATAAGGGTCTGAGCTACAGACTTACCCTCCCCCGTAATGATGTCTCCTACGTACCTACCAAACTTATCCTTCTCCTTAAATGATACAGATACAGTACCATCACCTACTAACTCTTTGACACGTTCTGTACCTTCCCACCCAAATGGTTGATTGAATGCTTTACCTACTGCTGATAGAGGGTTGTACCCATTACTATTACTGTACCTACTCCATGGGTTTAACGCATCCCATACCTGGGACTTGTGCGATAACTCTGGCGCATCTACACCCTCTAACCTTATAATCTTCCTATCACCGTCTATCTTTACGGTGAACGTATCCGCATCTGCTATATTGGTAATGACACCTCTTACTAACTTACTACTACCTCCCCTACTACTAATAGGCCGCATCCCTGTATTACTAATATCATTACGTACCCCATGCCCATACTGCTGCGTAGGGTATCTCTGCATGTACCCCTCATCCCACCCACTACCACCCATAACATATACCCCCCTAGTTCAGGCAGATAATATCACGTACCTCTGCCTCGCACCACTTCTCACACCTATGCACTAACCCCGCATACCTACCCACTAACGACTCAATGGTCATCAACCCATTACCACGCCCATGCTTGATATCTATGCCCGTTACTACTACACCCGTTAGGGCGTAGAACCCAGCTCCTTCTGGTGTAATACTTACGTCTGTGTAGATGTCGTATAGGTACTTACTATCTACCCATAACTCTAGTGGGGGGCGCCCTCCCTGTAACTCTATAGTCTGTGGGTTACCGTCAGGGTCTACCCTCCCATGTGGGGGTAAGTGAAAGTTATCATAGAACCCACCCTCTGCAGCATACCCATCACATAACTCCCAGGTGCCATTCTTATACACCTTCAAGCCCCTGAATCGCATCTGTATGCAGCACGTATAACATATACCGCCACACCCTACTGGCGTAGGGCTTAATAGTACCAGGGGGTACTTGTACCCTGGGTCCCAGGTAAACGACCCCATGGCGCAACTAGAGGGGGGCAACATTGGGAACTGTCGTGGCATGATCCTATATCTCCTATATGTGTTCTATCTGGCTTATACTGCACTACATCCCTTAAGGTTAGTGGTACTAGGTACTCTATTACGTACCCGCTACCTATAGGTATATCGACACCCATTGTTATATCCCTTAATGACTTATCATATGTGCCCTCTAAGGGCCGCTCCATTATATCCCACGTTATGGGCTCATCGTACCCACTACCACAGTGCATGGTCTCTGTAGTACATGGTGCACTCCTCACTGATATGGGGTTCATAATACCTATGGGGATATTATCTCTCTCCATTAGGTGTACCATCCGTAACTCCATTACCTTGTTATGGTTATGGGGTACCTTCCAGTACTCCTCTTTAATCACCCTCTCAGGTACCCTCACACGTGCTCTCTTCCCTACCATCACCCCATTCAATATAGGTCTCCACATTACGTACTCTACCCTATAGGAGCTATTAATCCCATACCCTACTGATGGTGGTAATACAACCCTCGCTACACCTGCTGTCACACCCGCCATAGGGATATCCCATCTAGTAGGTAATACTACACCTACCTGCCCTCTCTGTGGGGGGTATATACGGAGGTAATACCTAGCTGCTAATACTTGCTCCTTACCCGTAATGGGCGGGTCCTCTTCATGGGGGACTTCAACTACAGCTAATATCGGTACCTTCCTCGTATCCCACACACTACAACAATCCATACAGCACCTCCCTATTCAGACATCTACCTTACCTACTACATATCCTATTTCTAAGATGTGTTATTTAGCTATAGTTATCAAGCATTTAGATGTATATACAATATACTCTATCTGTAGCTGCATTAACTATAGGAGGTACATCTGGAACCCTTAATGATCTTAACTGCAACGGCCTTACTGTCTCTTAATGTGGGGAGTGCGCCAACACTCCCCTCTGAGATAGTGACCATGCTTGATGTCTCTATTACACCAATCTCTCAATCATTTAAGCCACCTGAAGAAGGTGCACCGGGTAGAAGGGAAGGAGGTGGTACCCGCTAACTAAAGGGACAGGATTAATAGGGCCTTCTTATAGTCCTGTCCCTCACCCTACCGTAACCCCTAAGATTACCTACCTCAGATCTCATGGCACGTGCACCTATCTTCTGTGTACTCATTGAGGCTTTACTTACCAGACTAACTGTGGGCGTGGTATCAGTGCTCATCCCTGCACGTAACATGTGCAGATGGCATTGATATACAGCATTGACCTCCGCATCTGCTAAGTCCTTCCCACTAATCGTATGCACTATCTTGGGTGACCCACCATCCTGATCCACACCTCTCAACTGTAAATCAGATATCTGTGTATTCACTTCTGCCACCCATAGTGCATCCTTGGGCCGCACTAACTTACCCGCATATAGTAAGTTCTTGTACGTTGAGTAGTACTGGTACTGTGCACTCCTACTCGCTGATAACTCCTCTGTATATATCCCCGCCTCGTGTAGCACCTGTATTGTGTGCTCACTCTGGTAACAGTCAAATGATAGTCTAGCTACCCTCCTCGCCCTACATACTTGCAGTAATGTACTCTCCACATTACCTATACTTACATTTCTCTTTCTACCCTCAGCATCCACGTACGGTGTCCAATTCAAGTACCCATCTACTTGTATCAACCACTCCTTACCTACCTTTACGGGCCTAGCTAAGGCGAATGCTGCCGTATCCCGCTTGATACCATAATCCATATGTCCATACGATTGCGCCTCATCTGCCGCTAAGCTCTCCAGCCGTAACACCTCAACCCCCGCGTAATACCTTACACCCTGCGTACTACTTACATCTAATGGTACGTCCTTACTATCCACACAAGAAGGCCCCACCTGTGAGGCTACTAACTTATCTAATCCTATGAAGTCACCCTGTCCTGTAGCTCGTATACCTTCATACTCCAATCGTGCTTTTACAGCATTCTTAGAGTATGCAGACGCTATGATAGGGTTAGATCGGGTCATGTTAGGGTTTAGATCCCATGTCCTCAACCTAAATGACAGCATGCTCTGATCACTCTTACTCAACTCCCATAGGCGCTGTATATTATCACCCTTGCACCATGCCGATGATATGGCTACCTTCCTACCCTCACTACCGAATGTGGACACGCCCGCGCCTACGTTATCCCATAGTTCATCCCCTATATTCTTCCCTTCCTCTGTGGTAGTGAATCGTGCCACCTCATCTAATAAGATCATCTTCAGTGAGTACCCTACCAGGGCCGGGCTATTGGTGTGTTTAGAGTACACACCTATGTTCTTCTCGGGGCTACGTATCTCCTCCCTCAATACCTCTAATACCTTTGAGTCTATTAATGTTGAGAAGTAGTTCGAGTATGAGCACCACCCCCTTAACTTACCGAAGAGCGTCTCATTAGCTTGCTCCTGACTCTGTGAGAATAAGAATAGAGCTATAGGCTCCGATGGTAGTAAACCATAGTGCAAGCCTGGGTTAGGTAATAGTAATAGGTTGTAATCTTCATATAAGGTGATGATTGATGCCATTGCAGACTTAGTACCACGCCTCCCTGCCTCAACTACCAATGATGTATACTGTCTACCCTTTACCCAATTAGTCCTCACATCACCATCTTCTGCCACCTCCCCCCACCTACATAAGATGTCCTCTTCCTCCGCTAGCAAGGGCTCATTATAGAATGCCTTTAGTATCGCCCTCTGCTGGGGGAATAGCTTTATATCACCATTGAATAGTATCTCCTCCGCGAACTCCACTATCGGTACATTACCAATCGGCCCTAGGTTCGTTGATATATGCGCCATGAGTTCATCCATGGCATCCCCTAATGTAGCTACTGCTGCCTTCTTAACCATACCCGCACACCTATACACATACCCATACCTTCCTCTAATAACAGAGGAGCAATATGGGCATACAGGACTTAATCACATGAGCACTGTAAAGGATTTACTTACCTCTGATACTATGATACCTGAACTGTTTGAATTGATTGATGGTGCTATAACCTGTGTACCTAAGCCTAGTACAGAGTATTACCTAAACTACTTCCTGCATACCGTAACTTCTACTACTACTATAATTAGTAGTCATTACCTCGGCCCATACCCGGAGACATTGGCAGAGTTCTTAGAAGAACATTACCTACACACCCTATCACAACCTAGCAACGCTCACAGCGTAGCGACTAGTATAAGGTGGGTGTCTAACGTACACCTATCTTACAAACGGAGACATCAAGCTAAACGTACACCTAACCCTAGTAAAGAAGTGTTAGAGACATTACTGCTTGAAGTACTGCGGGAAGTATTAAGGGAACCTTTGACTGTACTTAGCTTACTAATACATAATTATGATGACCACATTGCATGAACTATTCAATCAGATATCTATCGAGTACCAACCGGATGTCATACGTACTACTAAACAGTACTACGTTAATTATGAATTACATAGTGCCCGCCGCCCCTTTAATATAAGTGCCTGCGAACACCTTCCCAATTATTTAGGCCCTTACCCTAAGCCACTAGCAGACTTCATATGTAAGTATTATGTACCATCACTTGACCGTCGCTCTGATACTCACCACTACTGGGTACGTAAGGTTAGGGTAAGTACTCGCATTAGAAAGGGTGCTGTATTAGGTGCAACATTAACTAAGGGAGATATAACGGCCCTTGTGCTTGAAGTACTGCAGGGAGTATTAAGGGGATCTTTGACTGTACTGAGATTACTTGAACATAACGATAGAGGATTGACATGACTATACAAATGACTACACCAACTAATATTGATTTAGTGGGGGCATACTGTAAGGTACATGGTAAGTATGGGGTGTGCGTGTACTTAGATTGGGATTTAGAAGGTACTGCTGTACAAGGCGTACATAATACGGAGGCCTTACTGAATGACCTTCTCTTATGGAAGGATTACTGGGCTACTGCTCACGATGTTGTCATGACCGCTATAAATGATAACATGGTAGTATTCCTCACAGATACTAAAGAAGAACACTGGCAGGTATATAATCAGATTAGGGGTGATGATGGCTTACCCAATGACCCCACCCCTGGTAATCTATATTGTATTACCTTCGGCCCTGATGGAGAGTGGATTACAGAGAACACTTGAGTACTACTGCATCAGAGATGTACTCAAGAACGGTCGCAGCCATGCGGCACTTCCCACGGGTCGCAGCCATGCGGCACTGTAGTGAGCCTCTGGTGAAGTGGCATCAGTTAATGGTCACCTCTGCCTGTATTACCTGCTCCCTTGATAAGTCAGGGGGGCGCCGTACTGTCTCCCCTAATACCTGCCTCACTGATGCCATATCTATATTACCCTGCGCTATGTACAACACATGATCATTGACTGGTATCACCCTATCAATACCCGCACCCATTATCTCCCCTATAGGCACTGCTACACCATCCTGGTATATGGCTAACCACCCCGCACCGTGGGGGAACCACATGAACTTATCATCCCATGACTCTAGTACGTGGTACTCTACAGCCCCATGCTGGCGTATGTGTGCAGTGCTGGGGATGGTAATGGGTGTGGTCACTAAGTACCTTACCTCTAATCTACCCTTGCGTACTGTGCTGAAGGTGATGCGATTATCTGCAGGGAGTATTGAAGGTACACCGGCGGGCTCCACTAAACCAGGAGGATTGATAGATAGCTGCCCCATTGATTGATTATTCACTAGTAGTAAGTACGTGTACGGCCTAGTAAATGTCTGGTACTGTAGATAATACATATCCCCTGTATATGATTGCAGGAGTAATGTCCTATCTAATGTAGATGTGCCGTACCAACCACCATGCGGTAGTACCCTATACAATAACTCCCCATCTATAGTATGTACTGAGTATGCAGACTCTGGCGTGATTGATGCGTGACCGTATAGTTCTTCCCCCAACTCATCGAATAGAGGGAAGGTCTGATCCCAGGGGCTTATTACCTTGACCTCCTCGGGGTGCGATAGCAATAAGTATAATCTACGTATGACCTCCCTATCTGTCCACCCTAGGCCCCTCATAGCATCCACTAAGTTAGGGGCACCATTATATACACTAACTACATAATGTAAATCCCTCTCTACTACCTGTATTAACTCCAGTGGTATCACACCGTCCTCCCCCCTATACGTACTGGTATAGATGTCTCGTACGTTGCACCAGCCTGTATCGTTAACCCTAATGGATCCTTAGCCTGGGGCTGGCACAATATTACCTGCCCACTATAATCACCCCTATTCATACCATTGGCTGCTGTACCACCATAGAGATTACAACCCCTCGCTAATACTACGTGGGTAAAGGGCCCTATGGGGCCGGCTATGGCCGACCACTTACACCTAACCCTCAATATCAAGTGCGTATCGTGTACCTGTAGATCCTCACCCGCTGGTACGTACCTACTATACCCATTCAATGATAGGGCGCCGGCTGTAGGGGAGACCCCTAACTCATATGATACTGCCTCCCTCATCGTGAACATGTACCTCCTCTGGTACTGCTGTGGATTCAAAGCACCCATACCTAACTCTGGCATGTATATTAGGTACGCCGCCATACCCTGCCTCATGTGATCCATTAGGGATAACATTATCTCCCGTGTCATTGTAGGTGTCATACGCCTATAGCTACCCTCCACGCGCCCATTAAGGTACTGTAACTACTCAGGTCTACCTTCAGAGAGTTATCATCTACTACCTCTATATCATCTGGTACTACCACCCTGCCCAGGTTATTGTATACAGTTATAGAGCTTGGGTATTTATCACTCAAGTTATGTTGTACTACCAATACACTATTCACTAAGTCTGTAGAGGTGAATGACACTACTACCTTACTTGCACCTAATAGGTCTACTGGTAATTGCTCTACGGGCACCTTACCACTTACATCGAGCGTCGCTACGCCTAGCCCTGACCCTTTCTCCCAGATAGGTATAGCCTCTATCTGCTCCGCTGTAATATCGTGCGGGTTAGTAACGTCACCCCTGTGTGTATTCAATGATGATACTAGGGCCGCGATACCTGACTGTACTGTCGTGGCATTCAATGTGGCGATAGAGGTTAAGGGGATCATAGTGGCTGTATAATCACCCGCTACTGCCTGTATGGGGCCAACCCTATTGAATACAGATGGTACTGCATCAGTTGGTGTATTTAACATCACCCACCCATTCGGCTCAGTCTGTAAGATGTAAGTACTCGCAGGGTCTGTGAGGATGGCTACATCCCCTACCTGTGCGATGAGGCTGTTCATCTCCGCTATAGTCGGTACTACGTGCGTATCACTAATAGCTAATGGTGGTAATTGATTGATGGGTATCTTACCCGCTACTAATGTCGCTAAGGTAGTACCTCTCTCAGATACCCCAATGAATGCCGCCTGTGCATCCGTCACCGTGTACACTATAGGGTCTGGGGCTGCTGATGTAATGCGGACTGTCCCCGTTAATGTGGGTGTGGCTAATACCTCATCCCCTGTATTAGTACCAGATAGGTTGGGTATTACTGCACTACCTGTCACTACTAAGTTAGTCGTATCTATGGTCGTACTAGTTACATCATTAGCTGATAGAGAATATACTGTGGCTGTATTACCCGTCAGGGTGCCCGTATACTCTACATTCCTACCTTTCACTACATCACTAGTCAATGTAGTGATAGCACCAGTAGTGGATGTCAGATTAGTTATAGAAGCAGTGGGGGCCTGTAATGTACCCACGAGTAATGTATTACCACCTACTGTTAGGTCTAGTTCTACAGTACCACTACCCTCTATGAACGCACTACCACCTACTGTTATATCGCCCTCTGCTAGTACTGAGCCATCTATGGTTAGTAATCCTTGTACAAGCGCCGGCCCCACTACAGATAATGCCTTAGTACTGGTGCCCCCTAACTTACTCAGACCACTTACCGTCACATCCCCTGAGAGTACTGCATTGCTTGCTACTGATAATGTAGACCTTAGATTAGTGGCACCACCAACCCATAATGTATCGTTTAAGGTAGTGCCCTGTAAGGCTACTAACTTACCAGTGGTGGTACTGCCAGATGTTACTGTTGATGTACTGGTCACACCCGCCAATGTAGATGTGCCAGCAACTGTCAATGTACTACTAGCTACTACTGCACCCCCTGCTGTAATCCCCCCACCAGTAGTTAAGGTCGTACCTACAGCTAATGCACCACTCAATGATAGGGCAGTTAGGTTTGCACTACCAGTCACCGTCAAGGCAGTAGCTGTCGTAGAGGCTAATGATGTGGGGCCCGTCACTGCTAAGGAGGTCATGTTACTCGCACCACTCACTGATAGTGAGTCTGCTATCAGTACATCATTACCTACTACTACAGAACCTGATACATTGATTGCCCCATCTACTGATAGGTTGGAGTCCATTGTGGTACTACCTACAACCCTCAGTGAGCTATCTAATGTACTGGCACCACCCACATTCAATGTAGATGATACGACCGCTGTACTCAACATAGACGCACCCTGTACCGTTAAGTTAGTACGTAAAGTGGTACTATTCTCTACTGTCAGTGTAGAGTGCATGAGCGTAGATAACCCAACTTCTAATGTCCCTCTGAGGTGACCATTCAAGGCAGATACATTCCCTGTGATGGTCGCATTAGCACCTACCTCTACATCAGATGCTACGTATAGATCCTGCATCATACTTACATCGGAGGTGAAGGTCTTCTTCCCCCCCACAGTCTGCACTGATGTCAGGTCAACCCTCTCCTCCCATTTGATACCGGAAGGGGTGCTAGGGTCCACGGTCAGACAGTAGTTATTCACCCCCACCTGTAACTCTATTGGCTCATCCGCACCACCGCCTACTATAAGGTTACCTTTACCTTGTGGTACCATCGTGACCAGATCTTCCTGCACTCTCTGTATGAACCCATTGATCTTCCTTATACACTGGGTACCATTACTACCTAGTACAGGGTCTTCTATAGGGGATACATTCGCAGTACCTACTACTATCTTCAGTAAACTATAATCTAACATCCCTTACCCCTCACACACTAATGTATTATTGACATGGTACTCATCACTCCACCAACATAGAGGCTCACAATTATTAGGTATCACTGCACATGGGTCTATCATTAGGTAATCATCTACCCATACCCTATCACCCCAGTACGCATTACATGGATCCCATGCTAAGTAATACCCGTCCGCTACCACTACACAATCACCCCATACATCCCCATCCCTGTACCCATAGTTGGGGAGATCAGGTAACTCTACCACTACTCCACACGATACATCCCTTATATATAATTCATCCCTTACACACTCCAAGTGTATGGTAATACCCCCATCCCCTAATAGATCCTCTATTAAAGGCCATACATCCATACTTGGTACTGCATCATCTAAGAATGTACCACCCGCTGCATCCTCATACAGGTAATAGGTGCGGAATGGGTGGTAGCTATTGCTAGTCCTATACCCAGTACTATACCCCACCCAGGGCGTAGTACCCTTCTCAAGCAGGCCCCCTATCGGTACGCATACATCAAACACTAGATCCCCAGGCTTAGGCCTCCCCAATGGGTAGTGGTGATTATTAGGTCGTAGTGGTGACATGTACAATGTACCTAGTGGGGAGTAAGTACCTTGTACATCTTGGTACTCATACAATATCTCCCCATCCCCTATGACAGTAGTTACACCAGTAGATACTAAGCCTGGTAGGAAGGGTGATGTGCCCATACCTATGGGGCCGATGTTATACCACTCACCATAGTCAGTATGCTTAGATGGTAATAGGTACTGTCTATCCGGCAATAAGTGTCCGTGGGGAGTGCCGTGACGACCCGTGGGGAGTGCCGTGACGACCCGTGGGGAGTGCGATACCCAGTACGGTATCTGTGGTACCAATTGCATCACGCTATCTGTGTATTGCCCTACGGGGAGGTACAGGTATTGCCTCTCCTGCATGGGCGCGGCCCCTTCCTTTACGAACTCCCAATGTAAGCCAGTACTCGGCCTCTCCGTACGCACCATGTAATCATCATCCATATCCCCTACGGATAGACTATCACCTACTAATGTATGGTCATCCCATAACCCCGCACTAGTAATAATGTACCTATCCCTATATAGCGGATACTCTATCTCCTTTACCCCTGAATAACTATACCCCCCTACAGATATCAATGTACTAATCCCATACAACGATAACGTACTCCTCGTATCTATAGGTAGTAACGGTGTCAAGTATGGTTGGTCAGGGTACGCTAACCTCTGCCTATTAACCCCCTGCACCCACTCCAATGTGGGGCCGGGCTCATTTACTAATGGGTACGGAGATACATCCCTATACGCCTTAGTATGTCTATGTAGGAATACATTATTACTCATTTACCATACCCCAACGGTTGTCACACCTTATCATAGGTGGTGGAGCCGGTGGTAATACTGGCGGTAGTGGGGGACATCTACTCCACCTCTCACCTTCAGGCATGCAGATAGAACATATAGAACTTATGGCTATAGCGCGTAGGGTAGAGCAATCAGTGCCCGTACCTATAGCTTGTACCACAGAGCACTCCCTACCCCCACTAAGTATCTCAAGGTATAGGTACTCACTATCCGCTAACATATGCCCTACCTTAATGAACCACGTACCACTATCGGTTCCTTCCATAAAGGAGCGTAAGTGACCACCTATTAGATCTAAGGGTGTGGGTGTACCAAAAGATAATACTATATCCTTCTCCACCCACTGCGGGTAATTACTAGTCAGTAAGAACTTGTAGAGTGTTAGGGAGGTACTACCCATACCATCACCGCTATCCCCTAAAAGAGGGGTGGCATACGATACCTCATCGAACACTAGCCCTAAGTCTGTGTAGGGGAGGGCAGCACCATGTAATACCTCACCCATAGATAATCTATAGGGGCCGCCATATAGGGGGCGGTAAGGGGTGGGTTCAATGTTGGGGGAGTCCGCTATTAAGTTGTATGGGGTTAGGTGTGGTGGAGTCATTATAGGGTGGGCAATGGGTTAATAGGGATTATAACAGGAGAAGGTATACTAGGAGTCGAAGTAGTACTAGGTACAGGTACTACTTGATTAGAAGTCCGTGCACCTGCTTTACTCCTCCACTCAGATATCACCCCCCTCTGTGCATCAGTTAAGTCACCTACCCTCGGGGAATCTAATACACCGATACTTATCTCCTTTGGCTGCGGTTCACTATCTGGTGTACCTTTATCATACTCGTACAACTTACCATCACTATTCAACATTAAAGTGGTACCATCTATAATCCGTATGTGTACTGACGATTTGTCTATCAGTACTCTATTAGAATCAAACCACTTATTGAGTGTGGCTGTGTTTACTATATCAGAGTTAGATAATTTACCTAGTACTTCTCTATAACTGTATACCTTACTCTTATCTCCAGATAAGATAGTCCCATCCCTTCTAAGTGTCAGTATCTCACCATCCCTACCTGTTATAGTTTGGTCATCTACCACACCTTTTACTACTGTTTTAGTAACATCTGAGGTGTTAGCTGGCGCATTGGCACTCTCTGCAGCAGTACTTTCTTTAGAGTCATCACTACCACTAGATCCAGGTGTAGGGGTCTCCCCACCCGTAGGGCCCCCACTCTCAGAAGCACCACCCGCACTCACCTTATTGGTAAGGTTAACGGCCTTCTTCCCCTGTAGCCCATGATCTACTACCTCGAACTCCATCACGTACCACACACGATCTGAGTACTGCGCCCACGTACTCATAGTGCGAAGGTAACCCTTAAACGTGGGATTACCCGTGTGCATATCCCTCAAGGGGTCAGGTGTATCAGACCTCGCACCACCACCCTTCATCCTAGGGTCGGCTATGCGTGGCTTCAGGCCATCATGTGTCTTCCTCAAGTTGATAGTTATCTCCATCAACTTCCCCGCTTGCACAGCGAACTTATAGAAGCTAACCATCTCATGATAGGCATCAAGGTACGCCGCTATATGCGCTAGCTTATGTGTATCCATCTGGCTCCTCGTACCTATATCACCGTATTGACTACCATCGGGCCACTTCCCGAAGTCACCCCATGCGAACTTACCCCCCGCCTCATCCATCTGTCCATTGGGGAACCCCGCCCAACCTGGTGGGGGGCATTGGCCAGGGCACCCATCCCTCTCAAAGAACCCCTGCCTCAGTATTGAGTTATCCATTAACCACCCAGAACTATTACCCCCTACTAATGCACTAGAGGTATCACCTCCCGGTGCTGTCGCCCTATTGCGGACATGGTATATAGGGTTGAACATGGCATTCACTTCCTTCTTCCCATAGGGGTACGTACCACCGAACTTCTTAGCATCGGGGAATGGTTCACCTGCCCTCCTAGAAGCAGCCTCTCTCTCCATCATCCTCGCTGCATTCTCCGCTAGTTCCCCATCCTCCACGTCTACCTTATTGATGTACCCTAACCCACCATCCCCTGTGAATGTACCCACGAAGGTGATGATGGCACTATCCACGCCCATCATCTGGTATACGGGTTGTGAGCCGGGTATCTTATGCTTGACCATATTGTTCTTGAACCTGAATGATAATCCAGGGCCCGCATTGGGGACATCCCTTGCCCCTTGCTTGGGCATTATGGATTGCATCGCAGGTAGTAGTTGCAGGAACCAATCCTTTAAGTCCCACTTCCCATCACCCTTAGACTCACACTTCCCCACTAACTCAGGTGGTTTATCTAGGAAGCGGAATCGTACACCCCACCTCTCATGTGTTATCGGTTCGCATAACTTACCCGCAGCAGGTGTGGGCTTAGGGGGTGTAGTCAATGCCTTGGGGGGTGCCTCCATAGATTTACCACTTGTATCGGATGCCCTATTCTCTCTTATAGCAGGTGCTACTGCCTTCAAACTACTAAGTGTACTACTCAACGATGGATCCTTAGACTGCTCAATAGCATCTTCTAATCTACCTATTAAAGTGTATATCGTACCATTATCAGACTTAGCTATCGCAGCACTTAGTTCATCTCTGTACTGCTGTACCTTTACTGATTTACTATTACTTAGACTACTGATGGCACCCCTAGCAGCAGCTAATATATTGTTATTATTACTCACCCACTTCTCATTAGTTATACCACCGGGTTTCTCACTAAACCCCTTAGCAGCAGGTGGTTGTACCGCTGTCTCTGGCTTAGCAGGTAGTGGTTGTTTGAACGTTGCGACACTACCTAATGCGTTAGTGTATTTCTCCCTATCATCGGGATTACTACCGGGTACTGCACTATCTATTAATGCTATTAACTTATTAATCTCTGCTACCCGCTGTGCTGGTGTAGCGGTAGATGCTGCCATATATACTACATTAGCCTGCGCCTTAATGCCTGGGTTATCTGATCGGCGGACATTATTAACGATGAAGTCTATTACACTATTAGCTTTACCTGGGTTCTTATTATACTCTGCTAATGTTATAGGTGCTGTCGTCATTACTGTACTCCCGATAGGATTATATTAGAGGGCGTGAATGCCGTAGCCTTCGCCTCTATGAATGCTAGCTTTAACATATCTAAGCCGGCCGTTAGTAATTGTCTCTCCACTCTCCCAGACCCTGTATCTGTTAATCCCATCATGGGCTGTATCACTCTGGGTAATAACTCATTGATATTACTATCTAGTAGATCTAATCTCAGACCTAATACAGCAGCTAACTCACTGTGCGTGAATAACGTAGGGTCTGTATATTGTAGTAATACACCTAATGCCTTCACATCATTAACCACTAACCCTGGGTAATACTCCCTGACCTTCTGCATAGATGATTCGACAGCCATACCACTGCGCCGTATTACTGCACCCGCAGGCATGGGCGGTATCTTCTCTAAGAATGATAGTACTAACGGATCCATATATGAATATATAAACGTACACCCCTACTACAGCAATGTAATAGGGGTGTGCGGTGTGCGCTAGTTAGTCACTTGGTATGGTGTGTCCTATGGCAGGATACCTGTGACAAATACTGTAGATGCACCAACTGGTACTGCACCGGGTGAGCCCCAGGAGATGCCCACGGTATTACTACCTGCTGCACCAGGAGTTACCTTATAGTTAGTCAACACCTCACCACTACTGTCACGTACCTGTACCATGATCTGATTGGTGCCTAGATTGTGCGTGATGCTCTGCACATTAGGCGACACAGATGCAGAGTCTGTGAACGTGGCAGCGGTAGTGTGGAATGCTACGACCTTACTATTGGACTTCAAGTCGATCTGCGTGGCAGTCTGAGTAATCACTACCGAGCTATCGGAACTAGTGATGCTCTTGAACTGTGCTATAGTACCAGCCGCTGTGATAGGGCCATTAGCTAAGACCTGTGCGGTCGCCAGTGCAGGGGCGATAGGTGCGGCCCCTACATTGATGGCACCCGCTACAATGGTCTGGAACTGTACCTCAGTGGCAGTAGATGTGACTACTAAACCAGGGGTGGTTGGTACTGCAGATAGACTCTTATACTGCGCCTTAGACTCCGTTAAGGTAGGTGTGACTAATACTGCCTGACCAGCACCCACTGACTCAGCATCGTAATCAATTACTACATCAGATCCTACAAGGGAAGCATTCGCACCATAACGCCCTAGTACCTTCCTGAAGTTCATCACACCACCGACAATCGGTAATGCTAATACCTCAATACCTGTACCCACATTGATAGCACCCGCTAAGGTAGATGCAATCGTCACATCAGTGGCCGTTGGGGTAATAGTGATACCTGTACCGGCAATCAATGACTTGAAACTGTGAGTCGCACCAGGCACTAATATTGGGGCACCTGCTCCTAAGTTAGTGAGATCCGCTATTACTGTGATAGAGGTTGCAGCTTGGGTTAAGTTAATACCATTACCCTCGACCAGTGTACGGAACTGTACAGGGTCTACTAATGGGGTCACTAATACCTCAGAGCCACCACCTACATTGACTGCATTTAAGTCCAATGTCACATCTGTTGCAGTAGAGGTCTGCGTTAGACCTAGACCACCTATGATGCTCTTGAACTGTGCAGGGCCTGTTGCTACAGGTGGTACGTAAATAGGGGCACCAGTACCTACCGATACACCATCGAAGTCCACCTTGATAGATGTAGCTGCTTGCGTGACATTCACACCCGCACCATCAATGAAGGTACGGAACTGCGCTGCACCTGCAATGGGTGTGACTAAGCTCTCTACCCCACCACCAACGTTGGTAGCATTCAGGGATAAGGTCACATCATTGGCATTCTGTACATGTGTGATGCCATTCAATCCTACAATGGAACGGAAGTTAAGCACAGAGCCGGGTGCGGTAGGGCCTGGGTTAGCTAATAACAATGCACCAGCGCCTAAGTTGGCAGCGTTGGCTATGATTGCTTGTAACTGTACATCAGTGGTAGTGGAGGTTACGACAATGCCTGGATTAGTGGCTACTGCAGATAGACTCTTGAACTGTGCTGGTGTATTGCTAGCAGCCGTAGGGATGACGTAGATACCTTGACCAGTACCTACATTTACACCATCTAAGTCAAGGACTACATCCTGGCCTACTGTAGAATCTACTAAACCATAACGACCTAAGATAGACTTTAACTGTACTGGGTTACCTGTGGGAGTTACAAGGACTGGTTGACCAGTACCTACAGATACCATACTAGCTGGTGAGCCAGTGATGGTAACCTCATCCCCTACAGTCGTGACTACAATACTACCTACGCCCGTGATAGTTCTCAATTCTAGTGCACTACCTACAGGTGTCTTCAAGACTTGACCAGTACCCGCACCCACATTAGTGGCCGATATATCTACTGATAAGCTAGTACCTAAGTCATTGATGATAGTACCTAGACCATTGGAGAATCCCTTCAACAGTAACCTCTCACCTGTACCTGGGACATTCTCTACTATAGGTGTACCTAATGTGGAGATGCCGCCCAGACTACGGGCAGAGAACACACCATTAAGGTTATCTAATGCCTGACCTGCAGTACTTGCATTAGTACCACCATTAGCAATTGGTAAGATGCCACGTACTTGTGTGGGTAGGTTAATCTGCCCTCCCATTGAACCTAGATCTAATAATGCTTGATTGATACCCAGGCGTACATCATTGGCATTAGGTGTGATGACAATCTCAGGGTCGGCAGTCAGCCCCTTAATCTGTAGGTTAGTGGTCGCTGGGTTATATGCTACGGCATGAACTAACGAGGTACCACCCATACCAATGATAGAGCCGGCAGCTACTAAGTTCTGGCGTGCTAGTAAAGGTGTACTACCTCCCGTACCACCATTCACTACCGGTAAGATACCAGTGACTTGTGTGGCTGCATTGATCTGCCCGGGGATAGTACTTAGATTTAAGGTGGTGGGGTCAACCTCAATGACTACTGAGTTAGTAGTCTGTGTGAGATTAATACCAGGCCCTTCTTCTAGTACACGGAACTCCATCGTCACTTCAGAGCCCGATGTAGTCACTTGACGGAACATCTGCCCACGGTTGGAGGCCGCACCTAATAGGTTCAAGCCAGCGCCTACAGCACCCAATGCTACACGCGCACCTTGTGGTGTACTAGCGCCTGTACCACCTTGGGCTACCTTGATAGCACCTGGATCTAATGCAGTGAATGATGTGATATCAGAGTTGACGCCTGACTTAGCTGCCTGTAGGTTAGCACGAGCTTGTGGTGCCGTATTAGCACCAGTACCACCTTGACTAATAGATAAAGGTGTCGTCAAGCCCGTGATCTGTGTGATATCACTATTAACACCACGCGCTGCTGCCCCTAAGTTAATACGTGCATCGGGGGCGGTAGTGGCACTTGTACCACCTTGATTGATAGATAATGGGGTAGTCAATCCATTGATGGATGTGATGTCATTATTGGCACCTGACTTAGCTGCCCCCAAGTTAGATCTAGCATCGGCAGCAGTAGTTGCACCTGTCCCACCATACGTTACATCAATAGGGGTTGCCCTCCATTGACCAGTAGTGATAGGGCCTACAGTAGTAATAGATGCCTGCCCAGCATATGTGGGGGCAATATCTACTGTATCTGCTAAAGCTACTATACGGTTAGGTGTGCCACCCACGTGGAGGGTATTGCCTGCAGTGTATAGACCATTACCGGCAGTGAAGGTCGATAAGCCCATAGTAGGGGAGTAGCTAATAACGCTAGACCCTATGACAGTCTGACCTTGTGGCTGTGTCTGTGACCAGATAGTACCACCTTGTGTTGCACCGTCAGTAATAGATATCTGTGAGCCAGTTACTAACTCATTATTCTCATCCGCATCCGGTGCGCGCATCCACGCCCCTGCGGACACTACATATATACCATTCTGTCTGGGGTCATTCTGCCCATTCAATACAACCCTATCGCCAATGACTACAGGGCGGCCATCTATGACTACACCTGTACCCGATAGGGTACTCACATTACTCATCGCCATCAATCTAGCGGGTGCCTTTACTGGTGATAATGCGAGTGCATTCTGTAATGTCTGCAGGTTGACCGCATCCATAGGGAGGACTGGATTACCTAAGTTCACTACGCGGAACCCACCCATGTCAATATTGCATGCGGCAGGGGGCATGGTGCATAAGTTAATCGTAGCTAACCTAGCATCTACGTACTCCTTATTAGCGGCATCCTTGGGGTTGATAGGGGTGCGTAAGTTAGTAATGAATTGATCATTGACATTCAAGGACGAGGCGGGTGCTGTCAATTGATCTAGGCGATTAGTCCTGACTTGTGCATCGAAGTCACTGATGGATGATGCTGGCTGTACCCCGAAGTGGGTCGCCCTATTCCTTGGGTCTACTTCTAACTTAGATAGTTTGATCTTAGCCCCAGCACTGATATCCGCATCTGTAATAACACCCGGTGATATCTGTACCTCATTGCTGAACCCAGTACTAGTAATATCCCCGAATAGAGATGGGATGATGGCAATGGGCGCACCACCTCCCCCACCGCCACCGCCAATACCTAGCTCAACCCACGCTTGACCATTATAAAGGAATGCCTTACCTAATGCTGTATTCCAGTACACCCGACCTATTTCAGGATCTGCAGGGTGCGCTGGTGCTGTATCTAGTACCGATACATTGAACATACCCAGCAGGGCATCATTCAATTCCACAGCGTACTTATTACGGTGAGGGGATGCCGTTAGTAAGTACATCAATTCCTTACGCTGTGCAATCTTATCAGTATCTAAGTACAATACCCCACCTTGCTTCAGGTTGCGGGTGACGCCATTGTATGTGGCTATGTGGGAATTGAGGATATTAACACGTACATTAGCCATAATCCATCTACCAATAACTAATCTATACTTACCACCCAATGCTATATGGGGGGAGGATGGTAGTAGTAGGACTCACACTATTGGAGGTAGATGGTATGGGGTACGTTACAGGGATCATAGATAGTTGTGGCAGTATTAGAAACAATAGGGTGCGTATTAATTGCAGGGAACATATCCTGCAGAACGTGGGTGAGTTATTAGATAAGAAGACTATCCCATACCGTATACAGTGCCCTTACCTGATTATCAATCAGGAAGAAGGGTTGGTATTACTATACTCGTACGCCCCTTTAATGTGCTCAGGGAAGAAGGCGGCATTGAAGAAGATAGTATCCCGTATATGTATGGGGGGGCTCGAACCATACCCACTAGGGCAGATGGATGATGTTATGTGGCTCAAGGGGGTTATGGATATGAGAGGCTCCCATATAAAGTCTGGTAAGAATGAGTGGTACACTATCACGCACACAGATACAGACCTAGTAACCTTCTTAGGCGCTACCCTAACCTCTCTAGATATATCCTATAACCTGTATACCGTAGAGAGGCAAGGTAGGCGCACCCTATACAACACACGTATATATAGGGCACAAGATATCAAGAGACTACTAGATATATCTACAATGCAATAGTGCGCGCTATGTTCCATGCTCTAGGTTGTATCTCAGGCGATGTGGTAGATAAGTCTATCCTCACCCTAATCCTCTCTCTCACTACTGCCTTTACTACACCATTAATATCTGTACTAGATGTGGTAGGGGACATATCTTCTATGCGATAGGTGTGCTGCGTCCCCCTAATCTCTAATAAGGGTACTTCTAACCACCCTGCACCACTGTTTACATAAACTGATACTGAGGATCCTTCAGGTACTACTGCATCTAGTAATACCATTACAGCAGTATATGCACCTACCAATGCTTCCAATGACACCCAAGTGCCAGTCTTGGAGGTGGTGTGCATAGATACGCTTCCCTCACCTATAGTAGGGAATAAGCTTGCTGTCCCGAACAACGCCTCTACTAAGGTAATAGATGTTCTAGGGGGGAATGTACTGCCTATAAGTACACCTGTGGGACTCGTGCGCCCTGTACATGTTATGTACGTATTAGGGGGTAAGTTGTAGTTGGGTGTGTATTCATACCCATCAAATGCTTCAAGCCCTGTAATAGTAACTACCCTCTTCCCATATGTACTATTAGGGATTGCTCTATGTATACGGTACATAAGGTCCATATTGGGTAATGACTCCCATGTACCAGCTTGAGATAGCATCATGTACATACTATTAATGGTCTCAGGTGCGCCTTCTAATGTAGGGAGGAGGTAATGTCTCCTCCCTATGACACTCCCTATTACTGATTGTGATATCAAACCATAAGTACCAGTAGGTAAATGTATCGGCCCTATCTCTACATCTGTCCAACCAGTGCTTGTAGTAGATACACCGACCCATGCTAGGGCCGCGCCATATGGTTGATTGTTCTGCAGTGGGCATATGGATATAACACCATAATAACCAGCCCTCAAGTACAATGACACAGTGCCTACCATCACCGGCGTACTTACCTTAAATGATTGTCCTAATCCAATCCCTACATTGGGGACGGCAGTAGGCACTACGCCTGATAGATCTATGGGCACTGTACTACTAATATACTCGAGCATCCCATGTACATCACTGGTGATAGATGTACCAGTTAATGCCCCTCTCGTAACACTATCAGGGGCTGGATTAGGCGTGTATATGCTAGAAGGGGATAGATTGTACCCACGTACTTTATACCCATTGACTACCTTCTTAGCATGTACAAAGGGCGGCGGTGGTGGGGGTGTAGAGGGTGTGGGGGCACTGTCAATCCAATCAGTGCGTACGCTGCTCTCTTCCAGTACCACCCTAGTATTGGGCAATACATACCCCTCTACCTGTGCTGTACTAGTCGTACGTGGTAAATAGATAACCCCTTCAGTTGATACCCTAACCTTATATAGAGGGTGATTTACATCCCCTATCTGATCACTGGATATACTGGTAGGAGTTCTATGTAGTAATAGTAGTAACTCATCATCAGTAGGTAGTCTAGCCGCTATATCACTTACTACGTCATTACTTAATGTCGCTAGTGGTACACACCTTAATGGTATTAGGTATGGGTTTAGACCTATATTAGGTAGTACCACACCGTACGATTTACCACCAATTAATATCGGTGTACCATTGTTAGATACTATCGCACTGTACTCTGGCGCATATGTCTCATGAGAGCTCTCTATAACTACTGCCCCGTCAGTGCATAGCTGTAGCTCCCCCGAGCGATATGGTATAGATTGAGCCTCTACATCTACAGGTATGCCAGCTATCCACGCTCTACCACTACCTACATGTACCCATCCTTCATGCAGACATACATTTATACCATAGGCTATATAGTCACCATCTAAGTCCCTAATGTATGTCCTAATAATTGAGTCCCTTAACTCACTAACCCTATCTGAGTAGTAATGTATCTTGCCATTGAGTAAAGTGAGTACTGGTAATGTATCACGTACATCCCACAAGTATCTGGCATATACACGCACACGATCCCTGGGAGCTTCCCACAGAGCTGGTGGGACCCCACCAAGGATAGGATCATACCCTGCTCCTACTACCTCTTTAATTAGTTGTATACCTAATGCTACTGTATGGCTTTGTACGCTAGCATTTAGAGTGGGTAACCTTATCTGGGTGCGTGGTATCTGTATGTATAACCCCTCCCCTATCCCACACCATATAATCCCTTCAGATATGATTAACTCATTACCACTGCAGGTGGCCTTCAATCCCAAGACTATCTCATAGGCTGTATGGTGAACCACTAACCTTGATAGCACTGATTGTTGTAGCTCTAAGAACTCCATACCCTGTGGATATCTATTAGGTACGGGTAGCACCTTCACCCACTCTTCACGCCATCTTAGTGATACGCCAGTTAAGTCCTCATAATATGTCATACATTACCTCACGTATAGATGGCCTATCCCACAAGGCTATACTCCACTCCGATGAGTATGATGTACTATGGCTTGAACTATACGTGTACCTAATGTCATCACCCACTGGTACAGCACTCACTAATGTCATAGGTACCCACACCGCTTCTGTAATTGATGTAGAGGGTGTGGCAGTACCTTGCGAGCCTCTCTTCTTAAATGATAAACGTCCTCCTGTGTGTTGAGTAGCAGCACTCTCCCCCCTAAGAGTGCCTGACTCTGCATTACTATATAGGCTAACTGTAACGCCCTCTAATGTTAGGGAAGGTGTCAGTGTCGCCCTAGATGTGTACATCGTCGCCCTCAAGATAATACTGGACGTAGGATTAATACACTTAATAGACCCCCTATTAAATGGCTTCCATGTGCTATCTGATTTGTACTCATACAATATACTTGTACCAGGTGGTAGTACATCCACACCATTCACACAGAATGCTGTCAATGGTGTCAGGAGGTCGGGCAGACCATATGTACCTAAAGCTATTACCAATGGGTTCATTAGGTACTTAGCTATGTACAAGGTATGGCTCAAATCTTCTTGTGGTAAAGGGATAATATTCACACCATCCCCTGATATTGACACCTCTCCCAAGTATAGTAATTGCCCCCCTACGTAACTGCCATCCCGTACATCTTTCTTCCCTAGGGTGGCTGTGTATATATCTACTTCCCCACCATGTACGTGTAAGGATATCTGGTATCTTCTACCACTCTCTAAATATACAGGGTACTCCAACTGTACCCTCGTAACCTCCTCCCCTTTAGAAGAAGTGGTTGGTGATACTAATGTGCCTTTAGCTATTACCTTCCTCAAGGTAAGCGTTGTATCAATAGTATCTACAGTCACCCACACAGTAGCACCACTGTCTATATACCGCAGATATAAACCTATAGAACTAAGGTGTATATCTTCTGGCACTATAATTGTCTGCGATAATGGGGCCGCTACTGATGATGTATATAGTGCACTAGGTAATGAGCTACTATCAATACCCAATTGCCTGTATAGGGGGTGCAGTATAGTTAATGATGTAGCTGCAGATAATGATGTAATGCCTATGGGTTTCAGTTCTACCCTGTAAGATCCTGGGATAGCGCCCACTAACGATATATATAACTCTACCCTCCCTTTCACTGGCCTGATGCCTGATGCAGTATTAAACCCTACCTTGACCGTATATGATACATTCTTGCCCGCGTATAGTATAGCGTAAGTCTGTGCATCATCTAACCCCACACTCACTACTAATACAAATGTGGTAACTGTGGGTGTAGCTGGCATCATTGCGTTCGTCCAAGGTGCCTGCCCCGGTATGTCACTGCAAGGTTGTATACCAGTAGCAGTGACAGCGGTAGCTGATATGACCTGCGGGTGTAGGTATATCTGCGGCGTACTATATGGTTTCAGTGTGTGAATCGACGTGACCCTACCTTGTTCTAGGTAAGGCTGTGCGCTGTATGGTAATGTCACGTGGTGACCCCTATGCAAGTGCCCTCCCCCCATGTACTTAATGGGTACATTCATATACCTAGTCGGAGTAGTTATATAACTAGGGGTGATAGATACATTACTATCTACGCTTACATTAGCCACGGGTAATGTACTTAGCAGTGCTCTATTACGGTACTCTCTGAGGAGGGCACTTATATCTGCCACCGATAGTCTACGCACTGCCTGATTGTGTACTACTACACCGCCCCTAATTAAAGTGAAGGTAGCCAATGTTAATGTACCTATAGATGCTTGAGGTGGCACTGGCTCAATAGAGGGCGGTGATAGACTATACCCTATGACACCATCCCTATCTATAAATACTCTCCCCATCTGTGGTAGTGAGTATGTGTAATCAACTGTGAATGTATATCCTGGAGCAGGGCGCCTTGTGCTATTAATTAACTCTACCCTATCCCCTAGTAGGCGATAATCTATACCCTTATTCAAAGGCTGTGTATATATATAGGTAACGTAATAGGTGGAGCCTAACACTGGCCCTACACCCGGCTTCCATTCAATCCAGCCCTGACCATATAATGTGTAGTCTCTACCTTCTACGTACCGTACTAGACCCTGCACTACTTCCTTGATAATGAATATAGTATCATCCCCTAACTCATCTCTATTAGTGCCCCTAGTAATAGGCAATAGAGTGGCCTCTAGGTCTGCCACTACACGCACTATATCCGCCACAGGCTTGCGCCCTAACTCATAGGAGGTAAGGGCAGGACTTGGTGATGTAAGATAAGCACTCTCTACATCCACCTCATACCTATTAGATGTGATAGTTAGACCTATGAGACTATCCCTATATTGACTAGCTATTAATAATGTACTAACCCCTGTCATAGATATACTCACTACTCTGAGTAATGCCTCCTTTAATGTTGAGGGAGCTAATGAAACATTACTTGTATAAGTACATACACCCTTCTGGAATGCCTCTACTAAGTCATACAGGGGTCTATTAGATGTAGTCCACTGGTAGGTGGCTGTGATAGTAATGTACCCTGCTAAGTAAGGTATGCCCGTAAATACTAATGATGTACTCCCACCATCTGTATATAAACCTGAAGGGAGTAAGGTGCGTACACTAGATGCGGGGGCGCTAATGTATGTGAACTTAGCTGCCTCTACTTCCTCTATGGCATTACTCCTAGGCACTTCTATTGTCGTAGGTGTCGCCTTATCTATACGGTACCCACTAATGTACACAACCCCTGGAGATATATTCAATAGTTCCCTCAAGGGTAATGTAGATGACATAGAAGATAACTGTGCAGTTATGGTTATAGTCTCCGCTGACAGGGAGCCCATTATAGCCTCCAACTCCTGAACCCTCTTCCTCTTAGTATCCACTATAAATCTATTAGGGGCAGATGGTGACTGTGTAGCAATACCCACAGCTACTTCTAGTTCTAGCCTAACCTTTGATAACTCTGTACCAGAAGTAGTAAGTAGTGCATTGTACTCCAACAATTCACTAGATAATCTATCTACCTCACCTTTCTTATAAGTGGATAAGGGTGTTGATGTTGATTGCCTAACCCCCCCATAGGTTACCAACATACCTTCTAATAGGAAGTCACCCATACGATCCTTAGTATAGGCAGCTAACATATCGAGGCACCTATCATTACCCCCCCCCAATGGTCTCTGCACTACTTGCCCATCACTACTAATACTCGCTATAGGATACGATGAAGGCCCCGGCATATTAGTTATAACTCCACTCCACACTAATCTATGCGCCCCTTCTAATCCATAGCCCGTGCCTCTAATAGGGTCTCTCAGTGAAGGTGTCGTCACTTCCGTTAGGATGGTCTCAGATACCATTACATATACAGTCTGAGTAATGCTAGGTGTGAATGCTAGTACACCCTCTACAGGTACTGTCATACCCTGTACGTAGAAGTGACCATTAGTTATAGTGTAAGTAGGGCCGGTGCCTATTACCCGCAGCCCAGATATAGCACTACCTTCTCTATACATGGCGCTCAGAGCCATCTTCATCTGCCCCTGGAATATCGACTGCACCTCAGTTATCTCAGATGTCTGTAATGCCCTCCCCGGTATAGGGAGGACACGTACCCAATTAGAACCATCTACATATCTATCTGGGTATAGGGGGTTATCTCTATATGAATTAATAGGTGGCATAGTTTATGGGGTGAGGAGGAATGATATCTCGTGACTTAAGCGTAAGACACGCTCAATGGGACTAGTATACGCTAACCAATGCAACGTACCACTAGAACTAATCATAGAGGGTGGGTACGTAATAATCTGCTCTGCCTCCCCTACATTAGCATCAAGCGTGAGGCGTATACCTGAATGTAATCCGACCACATTACTGTATGGGGCGGCATGGTCTGTCTCTTCTACTAATAGTGAAATGTATAGGTGAGTAATGTTAGGGGTATATGTGCCATCCTTCTGCAGTAACACTACTTCAGGGGGGACCAATGACCATCTCTCACTTTCACCTCTGGGGCCGGTCGGTAATTCTCTAGGGCCACAAGGGTTCCTGAATGCAGCTAATACTTCGTACGCTCTCTTATATACCAATACCTCTGTAGGTATTAATGTATCCGTAGCTAATGGTGTAGGGGGCACGTCCACCCACCGTAATGTACGTGATAAAGAGAAGTAGTAAGGGCCCGCAACTATCATGGATAGTATGCGGGATACAGTGTGAGTATTAGTGAAACTATGATTGGCTATCCAGATCGGCATGGTCTAATATCTCCTTAGCTGTTATCCCTGCACTAATTAGGGATGCTTGTCTAGGACCATCATACCCTACCGCCACTAACCCTGTGTGGTACACACCATTACTGGCCATGAAACTATCTAGTACTAACTTACCCGCCACTCTATATGGTTCCTCACCATAATCAATGGCCGAGGGTTTACTGCCAGTACACAGTAATACCCCATCAATCTTTCTATGTAGGGTCTCCCACGTCTGGTACCCCTCCCTACTGCCAGGCCCTTCAAGTATAGATATACTATTACCTTGTTGATGTATTAATGTAGATACCATAGGTGTGATAGATGGTTGCCACTGTCCTATCTGCATCATGTACTCTTCCTTCATCATGTCACTGGGGATAGTGCGGTAATACCCTGATAGTGCACTCTTTAACCCCCAGTCTATATAGCTAGGGGCCGGGTACTGTGATACCCTTGGCCTATCATTAACTAACCAATACACCTTATGACCTTGCGTAGATAGTAGTAGTGAGTACTCCGCAGCACTCTGCCCCGACCCTATTACAGCATAGGTTCCCAGAGGTACACCATCAATGATCTCCCTAGTAGTTACTAACTTATGACTTACAGGTTCCACCCACTGCGGGATATTAGTTATAGGGGATAAACCTGTAGCTACTACTACTACATCCCCAATAATATATTCATTACTAGTTCTCACCCACGTTTTACCTACCATCAATACTCTATCTTTGATGACTGGGTACTGCGTCTTATGTAAGCATTTAGTAGCATAGGATATAAATGTATCACGTGAGCACCTATCTTCTTGGTACTCCATGCCTCTTTGCTGACACTCCCCCCAATGTGATTCAGTAGTACTAGGATTTACATACTTCATGAGCGAGTAATCATCCCATGTACTAGACCCGGGGTACACTAAGTCAAAGCATAGTGGGCTCCTCATCATCATGCCCGGCGCCGTATCATTCCATGAGGTCATGGGGTACTTATCTATGAGCACACACTCATACCCCCTACTCTTAGCTTCTATGGCTACAGCTATACCTCTGGGGCCGGCTCCCACTATTAATACCTTCTTACTCATCTGACTACTATCTCCTGTAATACGTACCCTACTGGTGTGACTATCTCCATAAACATCTGCCATGGTCTGAACATCCACTTAGTCCTATCAGTATGCGTCCTAGATAAGAACCATATACCATCATTGCCTAACCCCACATACAAGGGGTATGGATATAACCCATTTAGGTATAGATCTACACGCACTCTAGTACACGGGCCGAGAGTATCACAGCACGGGTATACCGCATGTACGCGGGGCGTGCCCCCTACTGTTACACTCATATTCAATGTAGGTGCTGGTACTTGTGCACATTGTAAGAATGCCCTCCCTATGTAATTATCTAATACACCAAATGCCTTAGCCTCCCTTACATCTAGTACCTGTTTAGTACTCAACATAATATTGGTATCTAATGTGAATGAAGGGTATATGTTATCCCCACCGTGGTACTTGGCAGCGTAGCTAGGGAATCTAGTATCTGCAGGTAATGTCTGTAACCCCAATATGCGTGGCCCTTGTATGGAAGTATCCTTACCTAGCAACGCTGGTGAGCGTAGCGTACCTAGTAATCGCATCAACCCACTCTTAGTAGAGTTAATGCCCCTAGATAATCTATCTCTCAAACGCCCCCTTAAACTGTCATCACCTTCCATAGGCTCCCTTGATACTACAGGCCAGTAATCATCTAATTGAGTGGCTACTGCCTGTGATAAACCTGCCCCCCTCCTACCCCTTAATAAGGCACCGTAAGTCATCGCTAACTCATGTGACCAGTTATCTAGTACTATCCCCACCTTACCTGTCAATGCCTCAAGAGATGGCCAATCGTACTCAATGGGCACAGAGAATGGTAGTTTAGATCGTAAGAATGCTTTATGGAAGATAGACATATCTACTTCATGATTGGCATGTACTTGGAATAGGTCATGGGCCCATAATGTAGTAGGTGCTGCATCAGGGCAGTGGTATAAGCAATCAGCATAGCAGTATGAAGGTATGCCATACCTCTCCTCTGTCATATGCTTTAACCATAGAGTGCGGTAATCATCTAATAAGGGGAGGTATGGTACTGTGTATTGATTATTAGCTACTAAGGTACTCATACCATCTAATAACATCCTCAGATAACCTTTATGTTCTACGTCCCCTACCATTACCAACTTCGTGTATGGGTCAGTGTACCTAATACCACACCTAGTTAATGTCTTGATAATCTCTAATGTAGTATTTACCTCATGATATACAGGTAATGTCTCACAGGTTATAGCCCTACTAGGACTACCTATTAAAGTACACCCCCTAATACTATGTGCATCCCAGATAGGCTGTGATGGTAGTAAAGATATGGGTCTGGTACGTGTCTGTAATAACCCCAACCCTCCCTCTACTATCTCCGCCCTGCCCATGGCATACCCAAACCATATACCATGTAATATAGAATCTAGACTTATATGGGGTGTGTCTGATATGCCATGCGTGAAGGCACCCCACCTATTATCCCATAGGTAGCCCATCATCCCATCATACATCCTCACAGTAGATGATAGTACCCTAGTAGACCTATAGAGATCATATACCTTCATTAGGGCTATGTACACTACTACATTCGTTGATGTCTCTATAGTGGGTATTGGTACAGAATCTCTATACGTATCGGAATGTGTCCATCCCTTACCAACTAACCCATTACCATGTACCTCCTGTAGCAGATAATTACTAACCCTATCTATCGCCCCATCTATCACTGCCATAGGCCCCATAGCATGTCTCCACGTGGATAGAGCTAATAGCACCCATGCGACAGTTCTATTAGATACCTCCCTACTAGGTAGTACCTCTTTAACATCCCATTTATCTACACACTCTGCCGTGCAATCGTACTCTTCTAAGGTGTGGTCATCTACAGGGTAGTTATCATCCCAATACTTACCCATACAGGTATTTACCAATATCCCATCCTCTAATGGGTATGCAGGTTGTCTGGTGTACAGGGCATCATTGTATATCAAGTCATAGGTAGCATAAGTCGTGAGCGTCTTAGGTATACTACCAACGCGATTAGTTACTACAGTCGTATCTGATGTAGCGGTGGTGGTAGTACTAATCCCACAAGCATCAGTAGTGCTCATAGCAGATGGAAGGATAACAGTACCATTATCTAATAACCCTGCCAATAGTATTAAGTTGTCTAGTACTAAAGGGTTTAAGTATGGGTCGGGCCCATTACCTTGTACTGTCTGGCAAGGGGCTTTCACCCTACAAGGGGCGAGCATTATACCCACTAATGTAACTGCCAACTCTTCAATATCTACAGCACTATCAGTTGAGTTATGGTATAGGAGACTACTAGTCCTCACCCTACCCAGTGTAGGTCGCCCATACTCTATGTGATGCAGTATTACCTTATCTCTACTATAAGTGACTTCTCTGACCCTCAAGAACGGTATCACACCCACTGGTAATGTATGTTTACCCCTGAACCTACCATCCTCATATATAGGCACCCAAGTCTCTACCCACATAGGTTCATAACATGTCGGGTGTAAGTACCCTATATCTACTACATACACTGCCTTCCCATTAGACATACCACGGACATAGTACTCAATATCCCCTCCCTGTCTACGGTACGTAAAGCCATCATATACCTGTTCCTCACACTCAATACATGTACGGGATACTATTATCTCCTCTGACCTATTATCATCCTCGCACAAGGGCCAAGTAAACCCACCCCATATACTGTAAGTATCTATCTCCCTACAGTAAGGTGTGGGTGCACTATCTATTAAGTACTGTAAGATATCCACACTACACGCCCCTAATGTCATATCTACTAAGGTATAGATACCATCTACATAACAGTCATCAGTTACACACTCACTATCCACACACTCCATTGGGGTATATACCGTGTGTTGATATGGTATACGTTCTTCATGTATAGGTTGTACTACCCAAGTACCATCCACCCAATTACCTGTGGCAACTGGGACATACTCATTAATACAGTCACTATCAACGCACAGACTATCGTATGGGGTACTCAGTACAGATACTATTAACTCACTGCTATCACCGTCTACACAATTATCAGTGCACCCTACTTCTACCTTATAAGTCAGATCTCCTACTACATGTATACCCGGTACCCACACCGTATCAATAGGCCCACCTTGCATAGGGTAAACATTACCCTCACAATCCCTCCACTGTAGTGGTACCCATGGGGACACTACACACTCATCTACACACTCTGATGGGTCATACACTGATACATAGTATCCCTTCACATAACACTCTTCATCTACTACACCATCCTCAAAGGGCCCGCCCCAACATATGGCTACCTTCCCTGCACGTGAGGGGCATGTAGCTATACACTCTAGGTCGTAGCAGTCTGCATCCACAGGTATGAGAGGTGTGTCCTTTATGTCATATACCTTACACCAATCAGTACCAACCCACTGTTCTACACACTCACCTAACTCGCAATCAGTCATTACTACAGGTACAGGGGGGGCACCGCAATCAGTTAATACCTCCACCCTATAATTGGTTACGTACTCACGCCCCCATGCACTACAATCTACCGCCTCATCTACCGCACATACATTCTCCAATGATAGGTACTCTACTAAACAAGTAGGTCTGTAAGGGAGCATGCACTCCTCATCCACACAATCTACATCGTATGGGTAATCAGGGTAATCAATAACTATAGGGGGCACAGTAGTCCATATACCAGCACCGTCCCAGCAATCATCAGTACACGCTAGCTCATACGGGGATGTTGTTAACGTACCTTTAAGGCCTACCACGCGCCCCTCTAATGGGCCCGCTGTATTCGTTAACTCTATGTGTATTAATGGGCGCAGTGGGTCTTCACCATCCATTGATAGTGTGAGTGCCTCACCCCCTGGTCTCGTAAGTAATCCTATTAATGCCTCGTGGCATAGATCTTGTGTCGTATACATAACCCTATCCTCCACTCATAGTAGTAATGAGGATAGTACCAGGCACTAATACCTGCCCTTGCCCCGATGGCAGTATATCCGTATCAGGGGTGATGGATACAACCCTCTGCACACCTGCCACCTTTAACGCTGCACCCCTTATCATATCTAAGTACAAAGGAGCAGATGGTGGGGTGCTCTCTATTAATAATATGATGGCACCCCTCAATACATCACTATCTATATCTAAAGTACCAGATACTACTACTTCTATATTTACCGGTTTAGGTAACATAGGCCTCACTAAGAATGATATACCCGCTGCCTTTACTTCATCCACTACCACCCTCACCCTTGTCAGTAGAGTGGTGTCATTACTATCTACGTACACAGTGAAATACCCCGTGATAGGGTCATGCTCTGTTAGTACTACCCGGGATATACCAGGCACTGCCCTAACCGCTAAGTATATT
>Ga0335395_10000082_pt1 | contig 63092 bp, 53 predicted proteins | sample MAT02_FD_205744 | JGI IMG/M metagenome (GOLD analysis project Ga0335395, IMG submission 205744) | Freshwater microbial communities from Lake Fryxell liftoff mats and glacier meltwater in Antarctica - MAT-02 (spades assembly) (version 2) ... | reverse complement strand
TGCGAGCGCACATGCGCTCGACACCGCCACGTCTCCGAACACCTCATCGACCGAACCTCCCCGCGAGAAAGACGCGAAGCTCGGGGAAATCAGCTCACATAGGAAGGTGCGGTGGGCGGACGCTTACGCTGCATCGCGCTGAACATCGCCTGCACTTTTTTTTTAAGTTCAACCAGACCATTGACGATGACCAGCTCCCGCTCCAGCTTCTTGACCTGCGTGTTCAGAGCCTGAATCTGGCGATCCTTGGCGTCGTGCTTGGGCACGGGTCCCGGACGCTGCGGACGCAGACCCTCGGCGCCTGAGGTCGCCTGCTGTGCACGCCAAGTCTGGAGTTGAGAATGGTAGATGCCTTCGCGACGCAGCAGGGCGCCGAGCTCACCGCGGACGCACGCGGCAGCAGCATGCAGAATGCGCTGCTTCTCGGCAGCACTGAACCGACGCCTGCCCTGGACCCGAGGCGCAACAACTTCCACAGCGGAAGACGATTCTGGCGGGCGAACCCGCAACGGCTTTGGCATGAGAATCTCCGATTAAAGCCGCCCTGAAATGAGGGATAACTTACAGAATCACTGTCTCAGGGAATGTAGGCGCGTAGGGCCGCGAGTTTGGCGACAAACTCCACCGTCTCGAAGTCCACGCACGTCGTGCCTGCTGCAGCGGATGGCTGCCGTCGGCGGAGAGACCCTCGATGGTCAGCACCTCGCGCTCGCCGACCGCTGAAAGTGGGGTCACGCAGGCGCGCACTGCCGAGCCGTCGAGATGCACCGTGCAGGCGCCGCACAGGGCCATGTCGCAGCCGTACTTGCTGCCGGTCAGGCCGAGACCGTCGCGCAGCGCCCACAGCAGGGGCGTGTCGGGCGGCAGATCGATTTCGCGGGTTTCGCCGTTGACCTTCAGCTTCACGGGACGCCCTCGCAGGCTGGGTCGTGAGAGCGTCGACGATCCTCCCACGCGCCCCCGGCTGCAAGCCCGAGGACCGGGCAAGGCGTCCGCTAGCGACCAGTGGTGCTCGACGGAGACTGTCCGGTTTCGGACGTTCGATCGCGTTCGGTCTCATAAGGTACTGATTTTCAATGGATGGAGTCGCTGGCACGGCGCGTGCTAAGCCTCAGGCCATGGATATTCAACGCCTTGATCTCAAACAGCAGGCCCGTCGCCGTCGCATCCTGATCGGCGTGGTCGGTGCGCTTATTCTGGCCGCCCTGGTCGGCTTCGTCAGCCAGCTTGACCCGGCGGCGCCGGGGGTCGACAAAAGCAGCCTGTGGCTGGACACGGTGAAGCAGGGCGACATGCTGCGCGAGGTGCGCGGGCCGGGCACGCTGGTGCCGCGCGAAATCCGCTGGATCGCCGCTGAATCCAACGCGCGAGTCGAGCGCATCGTGGTGCGTCCCGGCGCGGTGGTGGAGGCGGACACGGTCATTCTTGAGCTGTCCAACCCCGAGGTGATCGATCAGCAGCTGGCGGCGGCTTCGGCCTTGACCGCGGCCGAGGCTGACTACGTCGCGCGCCAGATGGGTCTGGAAAGCCAGCTGCTCGATCAGCGCGCCGCCCTGGCCGGAATCCGCGCCGACTACGAGGGCGCGCGGCTGCAGGCCGAGGCGGAAATCGAACTCGCCGGCCGCGGCATCATTTCGCGCATCCAGGCGCGCCGCAGCGAGTTGACCTCCGAGCAGCTGAAACTGCGTGAGGGCATCGAGGTCGAGCGCATCGCCAAGTTCGAGCAGACCCTGGCCGCCCAGCTGGCCGCCGAGCGTGCGCGCATTGCACAGCTGAAAAACGTGGCGGAGCTGCGTCGACGTCAGGCCGAAGGGCTGAAGGTGCGCGCCGGTATCGCCGGCGTGCTGCAGCAGGTGCCGCTGCAGGAAGGTCAACAGGTGGTCGCCGGCACCAACCTCGCGCGGGTGGCCAAACCGGGCGAGCTGATGGCCGAACTGCGCATCAGCGAGACCCGGGTCAAGGACATCGTGCACGGCCAGAACGTCCGCGTGGACACCCGCAACGGCGTCGTGGCCGGCACCGTGGTGCGGATCGACCCGGCGGTGCAGAACGGCAGCGTGCTGGTGGAAGTGGAGTTCACCGAGAAGCTCCCCGACAGCGCGCGCCCGGACTTGAGCGTCGACGGCACCATCGAGATCGAACGCCTGCAGAACGTGCTGTACGTCGGCCGCCCGGCCTACGGCCAGCCCGAGTCGGAAGTGCGTCTGTTCCGGGTCGATGCAGACGGCGCTGCGCAGCGCATCCCGGTGCGCCTGGGCCGCGCCTCGGTCAGCCTGATCGAGATCCAGCAGGGCCTAGCGCCCGGTGACCAGATCATTCTTTCGGACACCTCGCAGTGGGATGCGTATGAGCGGCTGCGGGTGCGGTGAGGCGACGACGTAGGGGTCGGGGATTTGGGAGCTGCCTGGCTATCAATGAATCGCAGTACGCGGGCTGCGGTTGAGTTCGCGGGAGTCGCTCAAGGCGTGCTGCAGGAGTGGCGAAGCTGACTGGCGGTAGTGGAGGCGCTGGGCTGGTCAAAGCCTTGGTCGTCTTCTGGCCAAAAAATCCGCGGCGTTGGTCCAGTCCATGTGAATCGAAAGGCCGCTTCTCAGGTTCGACACCAATCAAGTCTGAGGGTGAGAGTTTTCCATCCGACTGGACGAAGCCAGTCTGCGTCGAAGAGGTAGAGCAGGGTGATGGATGTTGAAGAATCTGCGGGCTTGTCTAGAAAAGTTGTATACATCTGGGAGTTGTCGTGGCAATTGAACCTATCGCTCTGAATTTCGACGCTGTCGATGCACAGGCCATGTACTACGCCTTGCAGAAGAAGCTGAATGCAGTCTGGGCCATCACTCAGTTGATCGCCATCGTCTTGCCCCTGCTGCTGTTCTTCAGCGGCTGGGGAGCGCAGGCATACGAACTGTTGCGCAGGCATCTGCGGCTCTGGTGGAGTGCAGCGTTCGCCTTGTTTTTCGCGATTGCCTTCATTGCTTTGATCGCGCAGATCGCGTTAATTCACTTCGCTATTACTATGCAGTCCGAATTGATTGAATCCTCTATTCCGAGTTTCTCAGGTTTTCTCCTGGCTAAGCTGCCGGAGGCTGTTGCAACATCCGCATTGATCGGCCTATCAGGCATTCTTGTCTGCTACCTCCTTGATCGAAAGCACAGACTGATGTGGCTGTGGCTTTCTGTGCTCGCCACTGTGCTGGGCAGCATCTCGCTGATGGCAACACCCGCACTTACCGAGACGCAGCCGCTTGGCGACACTCCTGTTGAGCGCCGTATCGTCGAGATGGCTGGACAGCTGGGCATTCCGATCTCCAGCATTGCCAAAGAACGATGCCATGACGCTCGAAGCTGTTCACCCGGGCAAGTAATCGGGCTCGGCCCAACCCGACTTATCCTGCTGGATGACCGCCTGTCCGCAAAGACGCCCGATGAGCAGCTCTTGCAGGTATTTGCCCACGAAGCAAAGCACTACCTGCTCGACAACAATCTCAAGCCTGTTTTTCTGATTTTCCTTATCTCCTCCGTAGTGTTCTTAGTTACCCAAACCTTGTCGTCTGCCATCGTTGCGCGGCACAGGGCTCCGTACACATCGGTCGCCGAAAAAGTCAAAGTGGTTCCACTGGTGTTCGGGCTGGGTTTGGCGACCTTCATCCTGCTGCAGCCGGCCCTCAATACCTACCGACAGCACGTGGAATTTGAAGCGGATCGCTTCGGGCTCGAATTCAACCGGCACAACCGGGCCTTGATCGAGATCATGCGATCCGACGCCGCTGCGAACCCGATGCTATTCAGGTTCACGCCCGTTACACGCTATTTTCGCGCGACACACCCTGAGATCAGGGCGCGCATCGAATTTGCCGAAAGCTATCACCCATGGGCCAATAATGAGCCGATCGTGTACGCCCAATACATGGGTAAGTAGATTTACAGTCATAGATGTATACGGCGCGCCCCTGAATGGAGACTGTCTCGACTGCGGGCGCGTGGATTCGGATTCGGGAATCGATAAGACGCGGGGAATCGATGAGAAGCGGGGGCGAAATGCAGACTGTGAAATATGAAACTGTTCCAGTCGCGAGAGTCCAGGCCGTGTAGGCGTCCAAGGCCACGTAGGTCTGATCGCGAGAAGCCAGAGGATGCCTTCAACGATTCCCTTTCCCCAGCTTGAGCAGGGCAGCCGGTCAGGCCGCAAACATCAAATCACTTTTTTGCCAAACGGAAGCAAAAACCATGAACAGTCCACAGGCCCTGCTCAAGCTCGAAGACATCGCCAAGGTGTTCTACACCGACGAGGTCGAAACCCACGCCCTGGCCGGGGTGCACTTCGATATCCGGCAGGGCGAATACGTGTCGATCTCCGGGCCTTCGGGCTGCGGCAAGTCGACCCTGCTGTCGATCCTCGGCCTGCTGGATACGCCGACCTCGGGCAGCTACGAACTGAACGGCGTGCCGGTGCAGGACATCAGCGCCTCGGAGCGCGCGCGCATCCGCAACAAGGAGATCGGCTTCATCTTCCAGGCCTTCAACCTGATCGGTGATCTGTCGGTGTTCGAGAACGTCGAGCTGCCGCTGACCTACCGCGACGGCGTGTCCAAAGCCGAACGCCGCGATCGCGTGCAGCACTCGCTGGAGCGGGTCGGCATGGCGCATCGCTTGAAGCACTATCCGGCGCAGCTCTCCGGCGGCCAGCAGCAGCGCGTGGCGGTGGCGCGCGCCTTGGTCGGCCAGCCTTCGCTGCTGCTGGCCGATGAGCCGACCGGCAACCTGGACAGCAAGAACGGCGAGGCGGTGATGGCCCTGCTCGATGAGCTGCACCGCGCCGGTTCGACCATCTGCATGGTCACCCACGACAGCCGCTACGCCGATTTCGCGCAGCGCAAGATCTGCATGTTCGACGGCCGCATCGTCGACGAGGACACCCTGCACCGGCTCCGTCAGGAGGAGGAAAGCCGGCTGGACGCGCAGATCGCCCGCGCGCGCGCCGGCACCGGCGCCTGAGCTGCCCGCCATGGCTCGTGCGCGCACCGCCGGCCGTCAATCACGCAAGGGAATGTCGATGAACCATCTGAGTGCTGTTCTGCTGGATGCGTGGCGCCTGCTGCGCGCGGTGGCCACGCCGGCCGCGCTTTGCGCATCGCGCCGATGGTTGCGCTGTGCAGCGAGTCGCCGCAGACACCCGAATTCGAGGAGCACCCCATGAACCGATTGAAGACCACCGCTTCGCACCTGCTGTTCGAACTCCGCTACGCCTGGCGCAGCCTCGCCGCGCGGCCGGCCTTCAGCGCGCTGGTGGTGCTGGTGCTGACCGCCGGCCTTGCCTCGGCGCTTTCGGTCGCGAGCTTTCTCAACACCCTGGTGCTGCGCCCGCTGCCGTTTGCCGAGGCGGAGTCGCTGTATCGCGCCGGATTGATCGACAACGATGAGAATCTGGACAGCGGACGTTTTGATGCGCCCTCCGCCCGCGACATCCTCGCCTGGCAGGAGGCCCTGGCCGGTCTGGCCGAGGTCGGCGCGCACACGACGCTGACTCTGAACCTCAGCACCGATAGCCACAGCGAGCGCTATGCCGGCGGCCGCCTGAGCCCGGAGGTGCTGCCGATTCTCGGCGTGTCGCCGCAGCTCGGGCGCGGGTTTTCGGCCGAGGATGCGAAACGCGGCGCGGCGGGCGTGGTGCTGCTGTCGGATGCCGTCTGGCGGCAGCGCTTTGGCGGCCGCGACGACGTGCTCGGCCAAGAGCTGCGGGTGAATTCACTGCCGGCCACGGTCATCGGCGTGATGCCGCCGGGCTTCAGTTTCCCCGCCCGCGAGCAGCTGTGGGTGCCGGCCCAGCTGGTCGGCGATGACGGTGACAACGAAGCGCTGCTGCGGCCCCTCCCGGGGGTGACCGAGGCGCAGATCCGCGGCGTGCTGGACGGCTGGCTGCAGGGCGAAATGCAGCGCGATCCGGTGGCGACCCAAGCGCGTGCCCGGGCGGTTGGCTTCGACCTGCTGAAGTACCAGTTTGTCGATCGCGAGACGATCAATCTGTTCGGGGTCATGGCGATCAGCGTGGTGCTGGTGCTGCTGATCGCCTGCGCCAATGTCGCCAACCTGCTGCTGGGCCGGCAGCTGGCGCGCGAGCGCGAGCTGGCGCTGCGCACTGCGCTCGGCGCCAGCCGCGGCCGGCTGCTGCTGGCGATGCTGCTGCAGTCCGGCCTGCTCAGCCTGATCGCGGTGGTGCTGGCCTTGCCGCTGGCCCAGCTCGGCGTGGATGCAGTCGTCGCCGACATGCGCAACAGCGTCGACCAAGGGCCGCCGCTGTGGATGCAGTTCGGCATCGATTCGAACCTGGTGTGGATCGCGGTCGCGGTCGCCGCGCTTACCGCGGTCGTCAGCGGCGTGCTGCCGGCGCTGCATGCCTCGGCCCGCCGCGATTTGTCGCTGCGCAGCGGCAGCCACGGTGGCGGCGGTCTGGCGCGGGTCAGCCAGTGGCTGATGGTGGGTCAAGTCGCGTTCTCGCTGACGCTGCTGATGTCCACCGCGCTGCTGGTGCAGGTGGTGCGCCAGCTGGACCGTTTCGACTTGGGCCTCGACACCCGCCAGGTGTTGACCGCGCGGGTCGGGCTGGTGCCGCAGCGCTTCGATGAGCCCGAGGCCCTGCGCCGCTATGTGGACGACCTGCTGGCGGCGCTGCGCGCTGATCCCGCCGTGGTTGATGCGGCGGTCAGCAGCTCGTTGCCGGGCTTGATGGGCGGCAATGAGGATGCATTGCCCTTTGGTGCGCCGATTCCCGAATCCGGCGCGCTGAACCCGGGCTACAGCGCGATTGATGCGGGCTTTGTCGAGGCCCTGCGCGGCCAGCCGGTGGCGGGCCGCCTGTTCAACAGTGGAGATACCGCCGGATCCGATCCGGTGATGCTGGTCGATGAGACTTTCGTGCGGGAGTTCGGCTTGGGCGATCGGGCGGTAGGCAGCCGCTTCACCCTGAACCCGCAGGGCGCCTCCGCGCGCACGGTCACCATTGTCGGGGTGCTGCGGCCGATCCAGCTCGACGACATCGACGATCAGCGCGAGGCGTCCATGTTCGTGCCGTTCGCGCAGGAGCCGCAGCGCTTCTTCAGCCTGTTCGTGCGCACCCGCGGCGAGCCGATGGACTACGCCAACCGGCTGCGTGAAGTCGCCCGCCAGCTTGAGCCCGACAGCCCGCTGTACTGGATACGCGACTACGGTGACGTGCTGCGCGAGGCCACGATTGGCCAACAGCTGCTGGCGCGCATGTTCACCTCCTACGGCGTGATCGCGCTGCTGCTGGCGGCGACCGGCCTGTACGGCGTAGTGGCGCTGAACATCAGCCGGCGCACCCGCGAAATCGGCATCCGTCGTGCGCTGGGCGCGGCGACCCGCAGCGTGCTCAGCGCGGTGCTCAAGCGGACCCTGCTGCAGGTGCTGCTGGGGCTGGCAATCGGGCTCGGTATCGGCCTGCCGTTCGTCCACCTGCTGCACGGGCAGTTGGGCGCGATTGGCGTGGCCGGCGGCGGCACCGGCGTTGGGATCTGGCTGCCGGCGCTGGGGGTGCTGAGCCTCGCTGCAGCGTTGGCCTGCTGGCTGCCGATGCGACGCGCGCTGGGTATCGAGCCCACCGTGGCGCTGCGCGAGGACTGAGCTCGGCGGCGCCACGCACACCGTTTTTCCGTTTCGATCTGATCTGATCTGATCCGATCCGATCCGATCCGATCCTACCGACCTGATCCGAGGCCACCGCCATGTCGATTACCACCGACTTCCGCTACACCCTCCGGCGCCTGCTGCAGGCGCGGGGCTACAGCTTCGCCGTGGTGCTGATGCTGGCGTTGGGCATGGCCATCAGCACCACTCTGTTTGCGGTGCTCAGCGGCGTGCTCGGCAGCCTGCCGTTCCCCGACTCCAACGCGCTGGTAAGGGTGGAAAGCGACAGCGCCGAGCGCGACGTGCGCCAGGGCGGCCTGACCCCGGCCGAGGCGATGCGGCTGGAGCAGCCGGACTCGCCCTACGCGTCGCTGGCGTATTTCAACTGGGGCGGGATGACGGTGTACTCCGACGTGCGGCCGCGCGAGTTCAACATTGCGGTGGTCAACGCGGGCTTCTTCAAAACCTTCGGAATGCAGCCGCAGCTCGGCCGCTGGTTTCTGGCCGAGGAGCATGACGCTGAGAGCGGCAGCGTGATCCTCTCGTACGCCGAATGGCAGCGCCTGCTGGGCGGGCGCGAGGCCGCAATCGGCAGCGTGATTGAAACCTCGGAGGGCCGACTGCGCGTGGTCGGCGTGATGCCGCCGCAGTTTGCAACGCCGACCTCCGGCATTGGCGCCTGGCGGCCGCTGATGAAGAGCAGCTTTCCGCCTGATCAAGCGTGGGTGTGGGACGCGCGCTACCTCGACGCCTACGGCCGTCTGGACCTGCGTATCAGCCCTGCACAGCGCGCCGAGCGCTTGGATCGCATCAGCGAAGAGCTGGTCGAGGCCTACGCGCTCGCGGCGCCGCGCTGGGGCCTGGGCGATCGGCCGCTGCTGGAGTCCGCCGTCGGCGATCTGCGCGGCGTGCTGTGGGGCGCCTTCGGGGTGGCCCTGCTGGTGCTGCTGATCGCCTGCGCCAACGTGGCAATCCTGATCGATGCGCGGCAGGTCGCGCTGCGCCACCAGCAGGCGATGGTGCAGGCGCTGGGCGCCAGCCGCGCGCGCATCTACCGCGGCCTGCTGATCGAGATCGGCCTGCTGACTGCGGCCGCGATCGGCGCGGGCGCGCTGCTGTCGACTTTGAGCGTCGAGCTGCTGCGCGAGCTGGCGCGAGGCAGCCTGCCGCGGGTGGATGCAATCACGATCGACGCTCGGGTGTGGGCGTTTGCGCTGGGGTTGGGCGTGCTGGTGCCGCTGATCGCTGCGGCGAGCGGCGCGCTGCGCCTGCGCGCGCAGGCGATGGAGGCCGTGCGCAGCGGGCGCGGCGTGGTCGGCGGCAAGAGGCGACGGGCGTGGCTGCCGGCGATCGGCGTGGCGCTGTCAACGGCCGGCGTGGTCGCCGGCAGCGCGCTGCTGGTCAGCCTGTGGCAGCTGCAGGCGGTGGACCCGGGCCTGCGCCACCAGGGTGTGTATGCGCTGCAGCTGTTCCGCACCGGTGACGAAGATCAGCAGCGCAGCTTCGCCGAGGCGCTGTCCGGCCAGCTTCAGGGCCTCCCCGGAGTCGAGTCGGTGGCGCTGGCCAGCGCCGCGCCGCTGTCGGTGATCGGTAACTTCAGCGCCGACCTGAAGCTGCCCGAGCGCGATCAGCCGGAGCCCTTTCAGCTGCGCATTCGCCGGGTCTCGCCCGGCTATCAGGCGCTGCTGCAGGTGCCGCTGCTGGAGGGCCGCGAAATCAGCGCCGACGATCGCGCCGGCAGTGAGCCGGTGGCGGTGATCAACCAGGCGCTGGCGCGGCGTCTGTTCGGCGAGCAGTCGGCGCTGGATCGCACGGTCGAGCTGCCGCTGGGGCAGTTCGAGCGCATCGCTCACCGCATCGTCGGAGTCAGCGGCGACACCCGCAACCGCGGGCTGCGGCAGTCGCCGGGGCCGGAGCTGCTGATCCCCTACGCGGCCTCGCCAACCGAGGTGATGACCCTGCTGGTGCACGCCCCGAATGGCCTGCCCAACTACGAGAAGCTGTTCATCGATGCCCTGTACCGGGTGGATCCGCGCGAGGCAAGCACGCGGATCTTCTCGCTCAGCGGCGAGTTCGACGCTGAACTTGCGCAGGCGCGGTTTTTTGCGCGCACCGTCGGCGCAGTGTCGGCGGCGGCGCTGCTGCTGGCGGCCTTCGGCGTGTATGCGGTGGCGGCGCTGCGCCAGCGCCAGCGCGTCGGCGAGTTCGGGCTGCGGCTGGCGGTCGGCGCGCCGCCGCGTGCGCTGGCCGTGCAGAGCCTGCTCGAAAGTAGCCGCGTGGTGCTGGCCGGAGTCGGGGCCGGTCTGTTCGGCGCCTGGGCGGCGCTGCACAGTCTGCGCGCGCAGCTGTTCGGCATTGAAGGCAGCGAGCCGCTGGTGGTGCTGGCGGGGGTGCTGCTGCTGGTTGCGGCGACCCTGCTGGCCGCACTGGCCCCGGCGCTGCGCGCTGCGCGCACTCATCCGATGGCGGCGCTGCGGGAAAGCTGAAGCACGCGGTCTATCGTGCGGCTGTATCGATACCGCCGCGCTCCTTTGCTCAAGAGTCTTCGCCATGATCGAACTGCATGAAATCGAGAAGTCCTACGCGCTGGCCGCTGCGCGCCATTTTGTTTTGCGCAAGGTCAGCCTGCGCATCAAGGAGGGCGATTTCCTGAGCATCATGGGGCCCTCGGGCTCGGGCAAGACCAGCCTGCTGTCGGTGCTGGGGCTGCTGGATGCCGACTGGCAGGGCAGCTACCGATTCAACGGCGCTGACCTCGGCGCCATGAAGGAGCGCCAGCGCAAGGAGTTCGCGCGCGACCACATCGGCTTCGTGTTCCAGCACTACCACCTGCCGGATGACCTGACCGTGGCCGAAAACCTCGATCTGCCGCTGTCCTATCGCGGCGTGCGCGGCGCGGAGCGGCAGGCGCGGGTGGCCGAGCTGCTGGATCGCTTCGGCATGGTCGCCAAGAAGGACCTCTACCCGCGCCAGCTGTCCGGCGGCCAGCAGCAGATGGTGGCGGTGGCGCGGGCGGTGATCACCCGGCCGAAACTGCTGCTGTGCGATGAGCCGACCGGCGCGCTGCACTCGAGCCAGGGCGGGATGATCATGGACCTGCTGATCGAGCTGAACCGCGAGGGCACCACCCTCGTGCAGGTCACCCACAACCCCGACTACGCCGCCCGCGGCGGTCGCCAGGTGGAGCTGTTCGACGGCTGGCTGAAAGCCGCCGGCCCGGTACAGTAGCGCCCATGTCGAACGCCCCCGCCCGCCTGCTGATTGCCGATGACCAGGCCGACGTGCTGCAGGCCCTGCGCCTGCTGCTGAAATCCGAAGGCCATAGCTGCGTCACCGTCGAGGGCCCGCAGGCGGCGGTCGAGCGCGCCCGCAGCGAGGCCTTTGATGCCGCGCTGATCGACCTGAACTACACCCGCGATACCACCTCCGGCGAAGAGGGTCTGGCGCTGCTGGCCGAGCTCAAACGCGTTGCGCCTGAGCTTCCCGTGGTGGTGATGACCGCTTGGGGCAGCATCGATCTGGCGGTGCGCGCGATGCGCGAGGGCGCCGCCGATTTCATCGAGAAGCCGTGGGACAACGCGCGCCTGCTCAGCGTGATCGGCGGCCAAGTGGCGCTGTCGCGCAGCAGCGCGCGCGCGGCCCGGCTGGAAAGCGAGAACCGGCTGCTGCGCAAGGACGACCGGCCCGAGCCCTTCATCGCGGAGGCCGCCTCGATGCGGCCGGTGCTGGCCCTGCTGGAGCGAGTCGCGCCCTCGGACGCCAACGTGCTGATCCTCGGCGAAAACGGCACCGGCAAGGGCCTGCTGGCGCGCGAGCTGCATCGCCGCTCGCGGCGCGCGCAGGCCAGCCTGGTCAAGGTCAACATGGGCGGCATCGCCGAAACGGTGTTCGAGTCTGAAATGTTCGGCCACGTGCGCGGTGCGTTCACCGACGCCAAGGTCGACCGCATCGGCCGCTTCGAGCTGGCCGACGGCGGCAGCCTGTTCTTGGACGAGATCGCCAACATTCCGCCCGGCCAACAGCCCAAGCTGCTGCGCGTGCTGGAAGACGGCGAGCTGGAGCGGGTGGGTTCATCGCGCACCCTGAAAGTCGACGTGCGGCTGATCTCGGCCACCAATGCTGACCTCTCGGCTGAAGTCGCGGCCGGGCGCTTCCGCAAGGATCTTCTGTATCGGCTCAATACGGTCGAGCTGTGGCTGCCGCCGCTGCGCGAGCGCGTCGAGGACATCGCGCCGCTGGCGGCAGATTTTCTCGAGCGCGCGCAGGCGCGCTATCGTCGCGACGGCCTGCGCTTTGCGCCTTCCGCGCTGCGCGCGCTGCAGCAGCACGCCTGGCCCGGCAACGTGCGTGAGCTCGCGCACGTGGTCGAGCGCGCGGTGCTGATGGCGGCCGGCGGCGAGATCGACGCCCTCGACCTGGGCGCCGCACCCTCGGCCGGCGCGCAGGCGCTGACCTCGGTGGCGGCCGCCAATATGACTCTGGAGCAGGCCGAGCAGGCGCTGATCCGCAACGCGCTGGATCAGTGCGGTGGCAATATCCAGCGCAGCGCCGAGCGCCTGGGTTTGAGCCGCGGCGCGCTGTATCGGAGGCTGGAAAAGTACGGGCTGGCGGAGCCCGAAGGATGAGCGCCACCGCGCCGGAGCGGAACTGATGAAGCTCGGCTTCGAGCGCGGCCTGCTGCTGGACACGGCGCTGCTGCTGCTGCCCGCGATCGGGCTGCTGAGTCTGCTGCTGTGGCTGCCGCGCGATGCGCTGAACCCCTGGCTGGGCATCGTTTTTGGCGTCGCTGCGGTCTCCACCCTGCTGCTGGCGCTGCGCCTGCGGCGGCGGGTGATCTACCCGCTGTACACCTTGTCCAACCTGCTGGAGGCGCTGCGCGAGGGTGACTTCAGCCTGCGCGGCTCGCGCGCGCGGCGCGGCGATGCGGTGGGCGACGTGATCTGGGAGGTCAACGCGCTGGCGCAGACCCTGCGCGAGCAGCGTTTGCGGGTGGAGGAATCCAGCGCCCTGCTGGGCAAGATCATCGAGGCGATCGACATCGCTCTGTTCAGCTTCGACGACGCCGGTCGCCTGCAGTTGATCAACCAGGCCGGCCTGCGCCTGCTGGATCTGGGCGCGGATGCCGCGCGCGCGCTGGATGCGGAATCGCTGGGCTTGAAGGAGTGCCTGCAGGTCGAATCCGCCGCTGTGCTCAAGCGCAGTTTCGGCGGCGCGGCGGGCAGCTTTGACGTTCGCCGCTTCCGTTTTCGCTCAGGCGGCCGGCCGCGCGATCTGCTGGTGATCACTGATCTCTCGCGCGCCCTGCGCGAAGAAGAGCGGCTGGCCTGGCAGCGGCTGATCCGCGTGCTTGGACACGAGCTGAACAATTCGCTGGCGCCGATCAAATCCATGGCCGCGACCCTGACTCGGATGATTGGCCGTGAGCCACTGGCCGACGACTGGCGCGAGGACGCCGAAGCCGGGCTGAAGGTGATCGGCGACCGCGCCGAGGCGCTCAACCGCTTCATGATCGGCTATACCGCGCTGGCGCGGCTGCCGCCGCCGATTCGCCGTCGGGTCGCGCTGCGGCCCCTGCTGCAGCAGGTGGCGGCGCTGGAACATCGCGTGGCGGTGCGCCTGCACGAAATTCCCGAGCTCAGCTTCGAGGCCGATCCTGACCAGCTCGAACAGGCCTTGATCAACCTGCTGAAGAACGCCGCCGAAGCCTCGCTGCCGCAGGCTGGCGCAGTTGACATCGAGGCCGCGGTGATCGACGGCGAGCTGCGCATCGACCTGCTCGACGAAGGCCTGGGGCTCGCCCGCACCGACAACCTGTTCGTGCCGTTCTTCACCACCAAGCCCGGCGGCTCCGGCATCGGTCTGGTACTGGCCCGGCAGATTATCGAAGGCCACGGCGGCCAGCTCAGCCTGGCCAATCGCAAAGAGCGCAGCGGCTGTCGAGCGCGGGTGGTGGTGCCGGTGCTGGCGGGGATTGGGGATTCGGGCTTAGGGATTCGGGATTGAGATGCTGCGGCTGCGTGTCGAGCGGCTTAAGCGATTGGTCAGGCTCGTCAAGAGAACGTTCAAGTTGGCGCTTATGGCTGCCCACGAGCGCCGGCCCTGAATCCCGAATCCCTAAGCCCGAATCCCCGATCCCGGCCTCAACCCACCATCACCTGATTCTTGCCCGCGTGCTTGGCCGCATACATGGCCTTGTCGGCGCGGTCGATCACGTCGTGGGGCAGTTCGCTTGCTTCAAAGTCGGTCACGCCGGCGCTGAAGGTCAGCAGCAATTTCTGAGCGTTGGCCAAGTAGAAGCGGCGGGTCAGTTCGCGCTGCAGGCGGCTGACCACCGAATGCGCTTCCTCGATAGTGATGTCGGGCAGCAGCAGCACGAATTCTTCGCCGCCAAAGCGCACCACCGAATCGTTGGCGCGCAGGGTTTCGCGCAGCACGGTAGCGATATGGCGAAGCACTTCATCGCCCACCAGGTGGCCGTGGCTGTCGTTGATCTGCTTGAAGTTGTCGATGTCCAGCACCGCCACGCACAGGCGCGTGCCCATGCGCTGCATGCGCGTCATCTCGCGCTCCAGCGCTTCGTCAAGGCCCTTGCGGTTGAGCGCGCCGGTCAAGGGATCAATCCGCACCAGTGCGCTGGTTTCCTCAAGCTCGCGCTGCAGCACGACCACGCTCTGGTTGGCGGCGGCCACTTGGTCGCGCAGTTCGGCCAGCTCGGCAGCCGAGCGCGCGGCGCTGTCGCGGGTTTCCTGGGTGCTCACCAGCAGCAGCTGCACCACGTCGGCCAGCGAGTCCAGGCTGTCGGCTTCGCTGATCCGCTGCGCGCAGGCGTCGAGGGTGACGGTGTAGCCGGTGGTGCTGTCGGTGAGTTCGCCGAGGCGGTCGATGAAGCCAGCGAGCATCGCCTTGAGCCGCTGCTGAGTGTCGGAGATCTGGCGGGCGAGATGGCCCTGTTTCTCGATGACCTTGCGCAGGCGCCGGCCGACCTCCTCCAGCGAACGGATATCCAGCTGACCCTGCAGGGCTTCGGACAGCACCTCCAGCTGGCCATGCAGCCAGTGGTCGTCGGAGACCAGCAGACGAATGTTGTCGATGATCAGCCGCAGCAGGTCGATCAGCGCGTCGCGCACCGCGGCATGGGATTCCGCGGCGAGCTGCAGGCCGGTGCGAAAACGGTCGAGATGCTGCGCCAGCTGCTGCTGCTCGAAGGGGCTGCCGGCTACGTTCAGCTGCTCGGCCAGGCTGCGGGCTTCCTGCGCCAGCGCCGGCTGTTCACTCAGCAGCGGGGCGATGCCCTCGCGCAGCAGCTGGGCAAGCAGCTGCTGCAGGCCGTCGGTGGGCGCTGCGGCAACCGCCACGGCGGCGCCCGGGCGCCGCCACTCGCGGGCCAGTGCATCCAGCCGGCGGTGCAGCTGGGTGGCCTCCATTGGCTGCGCCAGCAGCTGCAGAATTTGCAGCTGCCGGACGGTGCGCTGGGCGCCGACGCGTTCGGGATCGATCTCGCGCAGCAGCTCAAGCAGCAGGCTGGACCAGGGCAGCTCGGCGTCGATGATTTCCGACAGCGCCGCGGCGAATCCCTGCCGCACCGAGCTCCACGAGCCCTGCGCGATCGCCTTCTCGAACTGCCTGACCAGGCTCAGCTGCGCTGGCGTGCCGCGCGGCAGCGCCTCGGCCACGCCGCGCAGGGCATCGGCCGGGAACGCAGGCTCAGCCTGGGTGCCGGCGATCTGGTGATACAGCCGTTCGAAGTTTTCCGGCGTCGGCAGCAGCTTGCGGCTGCCGAGCTGTTTTAGGGTCTCCCGGGCGATATCCGACGGCGCGAGCCGTGCGCTTTCCGCATCGGAGCCGACGCGCGCGTTTCCGGAGGTGGGGCCGCGTCGGGTTTCGTCAGTGCTCATGCGAAGGCCACTACGCTGGGAATCATGAATGCTACACCGCAGACGCAAGCCTGCGATGTATGCCGGTGGTTCGGGGCCGCCGTTTTTATTTTCGTGCCGCCCCGCAGAGGGTCGTCGACGTCGGATGCTGCTGCTGGCGCCTGCAGTGCCCGTCGTCATCCGCCGCATACGCGCACGCCGGACTGCGATGCCGCCATCTAAACCGCAGGGCCGCGTGCGCTGCGGAGCCCGGCGCGCGGGAAGCATGCGAGCTGCCGGCTGCTCAGCAGGCGACCCGGTTGCGGCCTGCGGATTTGGCGGCATACAGGGCGGCATCTGCCTGCGCCAGCATGCGGTCGTGGTCGCTATGGCCCTCATGTGACGCAAGCCCGATGCTGACGGTGATCTTCAAACCCGGCCGGATCGCGTCCAGCGCGGTCCGCTCGATGCCGCTGCGGACGCGTTCGCAGACCAGCAGCGCATCCGACAGCGGGGTGTTCGGCAGCAGCAGCGCGAACTCCTCGCCGCCCCAGCGCGAGACGGTGTCGATCTCGCGGCACAGGCTGCGCATCTGCTGGGCGATGGCGCGCAGCACCGCGTCGCCGGTGGCGTGGGAATACTGGTCGTTGACCCGTTTGAAGTGATCGAGATCGATCAGCGCCATGCACAGCGGCTGCTCCGAGCGGCCGGCGAGGGCGAACTCCTGGGCCATCAATTCGTCGAAGGCGCGCCGGTTGCCGAGCCCGGTCAGGCTGTCCTCGCGCGCCTGTCGCTCGAAGTCTTCGGACTGCTGCTGCAGCTGCCGCAGCAGATCGCTCTGGTCGGCGTCCGCCTGCAGCAGGCGCTCGGTCTGGCTCTGCAGGGCGGCGGTGCGCTGCTCGACCAGGGCGCGCAGGCGCTCGGCGGTTTGCTGGTCGCGCCGCAGGTGGCGGCGGAGTGCCCGCCAGGCCGCGAGCCCGAGCAGGGCCAGCGCCAGCAGCCAAGTCAGCGGGCGCTGCCACCACAGCGCTGCGATCGAAAAATCAAGCCGCGCTTCACGCTCGCTCCAGGGGCCGTTTGGATGGGCCGCCTGCACGCGCAGGCTGTAGTCGCCCGGAAATAAATTGGTGAACACCGCCGAGCGCAGCGCGCCGCGCTCGACCCAGTCGCTGTCGAAACCCTCCAGCCGGTAGCGGTAGCGAACCCGCTGCGGCATCACGAAGGCCAGCCCCGCGAAATCGACCTCGATGCGGCTGGTGCCGGCGGCGATTTCAAGCGGCGGACGGATGCTGAGTTCGGCGTTGTCGGCGCGCACCGCTTCGATCACCACCGGCGGCGCCTGCTGCGAGAAATTGGCCAGCCGACCGGGATCGATCCAGGCCAGGCCCTTGGCGGTGGCGAACCACACCGAGCCATCGCGACGCACGCTGGCAGCCGGTTCGGAGCCGCCGTTGCACTGCGCGCTGGCCATGCCGTCGAACTCGGTAAAGTGCTCGAACGGCAGCCGCTCCTCCTGGCCCAGGGCGACCCCGCGCGCCTGCTCGGCGTCGAGCCGCAGCACCCCGCGATTGCCGGACAGCCACAGGTTGCCGCGGCCATCGATCAGGGCCTGAAAAAACTTCTCGAACGGCAGGCCGGCGTCGAAGCCGACCGCGCCGATGCGGCCGTCGCTGCGCTGCAGATACAGCAAACCGCGGTCGGTCGCGAGCCACAGGCCCTGGCCCCGGGCCGCCGCACTGATGCCGAAGATCGATTCAACGCCCTCCACGGCCTGCAGGTCGATCGTCTCCGCCTGGCCCTCGTGCAGGCGCCCCAGGCCGTCTTTGGTGCCGACCCAGAGCATGCCGACGGCGTCGAGATGCAGGCTGATGACGTAGTTGCTAGGCAGACCCTGCGCAGTGCGAAACAGGCTGAATCCGTCGGCACGCCAGTGCACCAGACCCTCGGTGGTGCCGATCCAGAGGCTGCCGTCGGGCGCCTCGAGCAGGCTGCGCACTTCGTTCGAGGGCAGGCCGGACTGCTGGTCGATGCGCTCGACGCGGCCGTCGCCGCGAACCCGGACCACGCCGTCGGTATAGGTGCCAGCCACAAAACCGTCGCTGCTGCGAGCCAGGCTGAGCACCGGCCGGCCGCGCAGCTCGGCGAGGTTCGGTGACGGCTGGACCTCGCCCGCGACAATCCGGTCGAGGCCCTCGCTGGACCCCACCAGCAGGCTGCCGTCGTCGAGCTCCAGCACGCTGCGAACGAAGTCGTCGGCCAGCCCCTGGCGACGCGTGAGGCTGCTGAACGGCGCGTCGCCGAGGCGCACCAGGCCGCCGTTGGTGCCGATCCACAGGCTGCCTTCGCGATCCTCGAACAGCGCCAGGATCCGGTTGTTGGGCAGGCCGTCGCGGCTGTCCAGCTGATCCAGCTGCTCGCCCTGCAGTCGAAATAGGCCGCTGCCAAAGCTGCCGATCCACAGGCTGCCGCCGCCGCCGACCAGCAGCCGCGAGACGGCGATGTCTTGCAGCTGTGGATGCCGCGATCGAAACTCGAAGGTGTCCAGCTCAAGGCTGTCGATCGCCGCGGTCGACACCTGTAGGCCGTGGTCACCGCCCACCAGCAGCCGGCCGCCCGGATCCAGCGCCAGAGCCCCCACCCGGCGACGCTCGCCCGATTCGCCGTTCTCGCCGTTCTCGCCGGAGAGCGCAACCGTGCGCAGCTGTTCCTGGTGCAGGAGCATCAGCCCCCGCGAGGTGCCGACCCAGAGCCGGCCGCGCGAATCCTGCAGCAGCGCATACACGCTGCCGCCGCCGGTTTCGATCTGCACCGCGAAGTGCTGGCGACGGCCGTCGCTGTCGATGCGCATCAGGCCAGCGCCGTCGGTGCCGACCCAAAGTGCGCCGCCGCGGTCGCGCAGGACGCTGGTGACCAGCGCGGGTGCGCTCGGCAGCGGGCTCCATTCGCCCTCTCGCAGGCTGACCAAGCCGCCGCGGCCGCCGCCGACCAGCAGCGCGCCGTCTGCATCGACGGCGAGGCTGCGCACGCCGGAATCGGGCATGTGGGTGCCGGAGTTGCGGTCGAAGTTGCGGAAGCTGTGGCCGCTGTAGCGGGTTACGCCTTCCCATGAGCCCACCCACAGGTAGCCGTCGGGCGTCTGCGCGATGGCGTCGACGGTGTTGTGCGGCAGGCCTTCGCGGGTGGTCCAGGTCTCGCGGTAGTAGCCGTCCAGACCGCCGCCCGCGGCTTCGGATCGCGGCGCCGCCAGCACCGCGAGCAGGGAAAAGAGCAGGCACACGCCGGCGCCAAACCGGGCATGCCTCAGGCTGGCCCAAAACGGCTGTTGCCGGCGGCGCATGTCAGATGGGGTCGCGGATGGAGGGGCGGGCGAGTTAGTCACCTGCACCAGTATGCAAGACATACACCCGCCGAACTTGGAAGCCGCCGTTTTCGCGGCTGCCGGCGGAGCCAGTGCGCGGGCTTAGCCGACGGCTTCCAGCCAGCCGTAGCGGTCCGCGGTTTTGCCGCTGAACAGGCCGAAGAACAGCTCCTGCAGACGCTGCGTGACCGGGCCGGGTTTGCCGGTGCCGACCGGCTTGCCGTCGACGCTGCGGATCGGGGTGACCTCGGCGGCGGTGCCGCACATGAACAGCTCGTCGCACAGGTACAGGTACTCGCGCGGCAGATCGCGCTCAACCACTTCGATGCCGTTGTCGCGCGCCAGGGTCATGAGGCTGTGGCGGGTGATGCCGTTCAAAATCGCTGCCGAGGCCGGAGTGGTGTGCAGCACACCCTTGAACACAAGGAACAGATTCTCGCCGGCGCCTTCGGAGAGCAGGCCGGTGGAGGCAAGGGCGATGCCCTCGCCGAACCCCAGGCGGCGCGCTTCGCGGGCGATCAGCTGGCCGGAAAGGTAGTTTCCGCCCGCCTTGGCGCCGGTTGGGATGGTGTTTGGCGCCATCCGCTGCCAGCTCGATACGCAGGCATCGATGCCCTGCTCCAGCACGCCGGCGCCGAGATAGGCGCCCATGTCCCAAGCCGCGATCGAGACCGCGGTGGGGCAGTCGGCCGATAGCCCGAAGCCGCCCAAGCCGCGGAAGGCGATCGGGCGCAGGTAGCCGCGGCCGAGGCCGTTGCGGCGCAGCGCCTGCCGGCAGGCCTCAGCCAGGGTATCGACGTCAAAGGGCATCGAAATGTCGTGGATCTTGGCCGACAGGAACAGCCGTTCCAGGTGGTCGGTGAGCCGGAAGATCGCCGGGCCGTTCGGCGTGTCATAGCTGCGAATACCCTCGAACACCGAAGAGCCGTAGTGCAGTGCATGCGCCATCACGTGGGTGGTGGCCTGCGCCCACGGCACAATCTCACCGTTGTGCCAGATGAATTCGGGATATTTCGGTGCGCTCATGGGCTGTGCTCTTGGCCGGCGCCGGGCGGCGCCATTGGGTCCGTGATCATGCGTGAGCGCACAAGCTGCGGGCAAGGCGCGTAGGCCATGGCTGCAGGCAGCGCGCGCCGGAAGGCCGCGGCAACCCGCCCGCGTGCGTCTAGGGCCCGGTCGAGTCGGCGCCAGAGGGAGGGTAGGGGACCGGTAGGATCTGGCCCAAAGCACCGGGGTTCGTAGGATTCGCTTTGGTAGCAGGCGGCGTGTAGCAGGCGGCTCGCAGTGACCGGATCAAGGCGACCGGATCAAGGCAGGCGACTTGGCGAGACTGGAGCGCAACTGGGCGAAACTGGGGCGCGAGCGTCGCGGACGCGGGCCGGGCGCCGGGCGCCGGTGAACTCAGGCCCGGTGGGCTGAGCTCTGGGAACCCAGTACCGAGAACTCAGCCCCAGCCGCTGTCGTCCTGCAGCGCGTTGCGGATCCACTGCACGCCTTCGGTGCCCTCGATCGCCAGCACATCGAAACGGCAGGGTCGCTGGGCCAGCGCAGGGTTGGCCGCCAGAAACGCCTGCGCGGCTCGCCAAAGGCGCTGTCGTTTGGCGCTGCCGATCGAGGCCGCCGCGCCGCCGTGGCTGCGGCTGCGCCGGTAGCGTACTTCGACGAACACCAGCAGCTCGCCGTCGTCCATCACCAGATCCAGCTCGCCGAAGCGATAGCGCACGTTGGCTGCACGCAGCCGCAGCCCGGCGGCCTGCAGATGGCGCAGGGCCTGGGCCTCGCGTTTTTGGCCCTCAGCGGAGGGTGCTGCCGGCATCGATGCCGCCGGTCTGAAGCCCATCGCGCTCCAGCCCACGGGTCTCCAGCGCCGGCGCCGGCTGCACCCGGGCGCCGTTGAAGCGGCCCCAGCCGGGGCGCCGCTGGATCTGGCCGAAGTCGTCCAGGCTCAGGGTGCCGGTGGCACCTTCGATGGCGGTGCCCGGCAGCCGCGACAGCGCCGGCAGCGCCGCCAGCACGCGGTAGGCATCGATGCCGAAGGCGAACAGGCGCGCGGACGCACCGAGCGCACTCGGCAGGCGCCGCGAGTCCTCAGCCGCAGGCAGGCCCGGAGCGCTGGCGCCGAGCAGCCAGGGCAGCTCGCTGAACTCGATGCCGTCGAAGTCGCGATCCAGGCGGCTCACGCCCTCGGACGAGCGGATCTGCGAGGTCGCCAGCAGCGGCCTGTCAAAAATGCCGGCGCTGCGCAGCTGCGGCACCAGCAGCCGCGCCTGCTCGACCTTGACCGCCAAGAAGACCGCGTCGACATCCACGAACACCGCCCCCTGGGTGGTCTCGTTGGCGCTCTGCTCAGGCGCAGCGCGGCGCCCGGCCTCGCCGATGGCGCGCGCGATCGCCGCCGAGTAGTCGGGGCTGCCGACCGGCGGCTGGATTTCCGCAGCGACGCTGCCGCCGCCGCGGGCGAAGGTGGGGGCGAACGCCGCCAGCACGCGCCGCGCGTGCTCGTCGCCGCCGTTGGCCACCAGCACCCGCCGATAGCCAAGCGCCAGCATCCGTTCGGCGGCGGCCATGCCTTCATCTTCGGGACTCAAGGCGAAGCTCTGGCTGCCCGGCGGCGGCGCCACGTTGCCGCGATTGAGCGCCAGCAGCGGCGCCTGCAGCATGCCCAGCTCGAACAGCGCGCTGACGCCCTCGCGCGAGAGCGGCCCGACCACCCGATCAACGCCGTCGGCGGCGGCTTTGCGGTAGGCCTCAAGCGTGCTTTCCACACTCTCGCCGGCGTCATACAGCACCACTTCCGGGCGCGTGCCGGCGTCGGCGAAGTAGGCGCTCATGAAACCGTCGCGCACCGCTTCGCCGGCCGCTGCAAAGCTGCCCTGGCGCGGCAGCAGCAGCGCCACCCGGCGCGCGCGCTGAATGCTGCTCTGGATGCTGCTGCCTGCAGCGTTCGGCATCGCCAGGCCCAGCGAGCGCAGCTGTCGCGCCGCGTGGTCGTACAGGGGATCGCCGCGACCCAGGCGGCTGGAGCGCTGCTGCAGATCGGCCGGGCGCAGCTGGCCAAGCAGGGACACGATCGCGGCATCGTTCTCGACGCGCTCGGCTTCGCCGAGGTAGGCGCTGAGGGCGGCGCGTTCGGCCGCCGCCTCGAACGGCTGCTCGAGCCCGGCGTGGGCCTGGGCGCGCAGAAAGTGGATGCGGTCGCGCTGGGCCATGGGGGCGCTCGCTACCGGGCCGGCGAGTAAATCAAGCGCTCGCTGCGGCGCGCGGTCGATCAGCGCCAGCTCAGCGCGCAGCAGGTTCAGCCGCAGCAGCGCGTCGGGATCGAGTCGGCGTTCGCTGATGCTCTCGATCACCGGCCGCGCGCGCTCGATTTGGCCGTCTTCGCGCCACGCCTCGGCCGCGCGCAGGCTCAAAAAATCGCGCTGGCTGCGGCTGCTGCGGCCGGCGTCGAGAAAGGCCGCCGCCGCCGCCGGGAAATCACCTTCCGCGAACAGCCGTTCGGCGGCTTCGATCTCCGGCGAGCTGGTCGGGCGGGTCGGCAGGCTGTCGCAGCCGGTGGCGGTGAGCGCCAGCAGCAGAGCGCAAAGCAGGAGTCGAGTGCGGGTCATGGGCGGGCGCAGGCGGCCGAAAGAGGAGCTCAGTGTAGTGCGCTGCGTGCGCGAATCGGGATACGCCGTTTGACAGGGCGCGGCGGCAGCGGCGCGATGCGGGGCCGCTACGTCCGCGCCGGGCCGATGCGCTTTCGCCAGGCCGACGCGTGCGTTGTGACGCCGATGCCTCCGCACCGCTGCCGCCGCGCCCGCACCGCTGCCGCGACCCGCTCCAAGCCGCACGCCTCAAGTCGGCGCGCGTGCCGCATGGCGATTCCAGCAGTCGCCGCTTGCTACGCTGCGCAGCCCGCGCCGCGTGATACCACCGCCATGACCCAAGACATCGGCTGCCTGTACGTGGTCGCCACCCCGATCGGCAACCTGGATGACCTCTCGCCGCGCGCGCAGAAGGCTCTGGCCGAGGCCGACCTGATCTGCGCCGAGGACACCCGCCACAGCCAGCAGCTGCTGGCTGCCAAGGGGCTTAAGCGGCCGCTGATGGCGCTGCACGAGCACAACGAATCCGAGCAGATCGACACGCTGCTGGCGCGGCTGCGCGAGGGCCAGCAGATCGCCCTGATCTCCGATGCCGGTACGCCCTTGATCAGCGACCCTGGATTTCGTCTGGTGCGCGCCGCGCGCGCGGCGGGGCTGAAGGTGAGCCCGCTGCCCGGCCCCTGCGCAGCGATCGCGGCGCTGTCGGTGGCGGGGCTGGCCTCCGATCGCTTCGCCTTCGAGGGCTTTCTGCCGGCCAAGGCCGGCGCCCGTCGCGAGCGCCTGCAGGGCCTGCTGGGCGAGCCGCGCACCCTGCTGTTTTTCGAATCCAGACACCGCATCCTCGACACCCTTGACGTCGCCGCCGAGGTGTTTGGCGCGGACCGTCATGCGGTGATCGCGCGCGAGCTGACCAAGCTGTTTGAAACCGTGCTCGACGGCAGCCTGCCGCAGCTGGCCGCACGGCTGCGCGCCGACCCCAACCAGCAGCGCGGTGAGTTTGTGCTGATGATCGAAGGTGCGCCGGAGGACTCTGATGCCGCGCTGCGCGAGGGCCGGCGTATTTTCGCTGCGCTGCGCGAGCACCTGCCGGCGTCGAAAGCCGCGAAAGTCGCGGCCGAGCTGTCCGGCGCGCCGCGCAAGGCGCTGTATTCAATTAAGCACGAGTCAATTAAGCACGAGTCAATTGGGCAAGAGTCAGCTGGATTCGAGTCAGCCGAACGCGACTCCTAGGGCCAACCCGGCGCAAGGGCGTACACTGCTCGCCGCGAAGTCGGCCGGATCGTCGCGAGGGTGCTTGCACCTTCGAGGAAAGTCCGGGCTCCACAGGGCGGGATGCCAGGTAACGCCTGGGCGGCGTGAGCCGACGGAAAGTGCAACAGAGAATAGACCGCCGAACGGTGCCTTCGGGCATGCGTGGTAAGGGTGAAACGGTGCGGTAAGAGCGCACCGCGGACCTGGCAACAGGGACGGCACTGCAAACCCCATCCGGAGCAAGACCAAATAGGAAGGCATTGGCGCGGCCCGCGTTGCCTTCGGGTAGGTTGCTTGAGCCTTGCGGTGACGCACGGCCTAGAGGAATGACGGTTCTCGACAGAACCCGGCTTACAGGCCGACTTCGCCCTTCTTCTTTGCGCTGCCGGCTCCCCCAGCGGGGCCGGCAGCGCCCTGAACGGCTGTCGGCTGCGGAAGAGCTTCTAGTCGACTGTTCAGGCCTGAGTCAATCGCGATTGGCGATTCTCCGCCGCGCTGCCCAGACAGGCGGCCACGACACTCACACGGAGGTTACCCATGAAGCGTTCCATCCTTGCCCTTGCTCTGCTGGCCACCCTGCCTTTCGCCGCTCAGGCCAGCGATCTCTCGTACAGCTACGTCGAAGCCGGCTACACCCGCATCACTGGCGTCGGCGACAAGACTGACGGCTATGGCCTCAACGGTTCGCTGGCGCTGGGTTCGAGCTTCCACCTGTTCGGCGGCTTCAACGCGTTCGACATCTCGGGCACTCCGGTGGACGTCGACACCTGGAACTTCGGCGTCGGCTACAACCACAGCCTGTCCGACAGCACCGATCTGATAGCGCGCCTGGGGTATGCGGAATTCGACATTTCCGGATTCTCGGCGATCCAGAATGCGTTTGACACCGACAGCTTCTTCACCGAAGTCGGCGTGCGCAGCCAGCTGGCGCCGAGCTTCGAAGGCTATGTGTTCGCCGGCTACGAGCGCCCGGACGTCGGCGGCGGCGACACCTACGGCCGCCTCGGCGGCCAGTACAGCTTCAACTCGAGCTGGGGGCTGATTGCCGATGTGAAGTTTGGCGGCGGCGCCGAGCAGTACTTCATCGGCCCGCGCTTTACCTTCTGATCCAGCGCGACATGCGGCTACAACGACGCCCGGCCCAGCGCCGGGCGTCGTCGTTTGCGCGCTCGCGAACGGTGGGTGGTCAAGGTCCCGACCCGACCTTGCTTGGCTTTAACAGCCTGAACGGCGACAATGGCCCGCTTTCCGCGCTGGTGTGTCCACAGTGCGATGCCTTCCGGCGCCCATTCGCGCGCGCCGGGCCCTCCCCCGAAGCCAGGTGCAGCATGAACTTCCACGAGTATCAGGCCAAAGAGCTGTTTGCCGAATTCGGCATCGCCGTCCCCGCTGGGCAGATTGCCCGCACCCCCGAAGAAGCCGTCGACGCCGCCAAGAAACTGGGCGGCAACCACTGGGTGGTGAAGGCGCAGATCCACGCCGGCGGCCGCGGCAAGGCCGGCGGCGTCAAGCTGGTCAAGACCCTCGACGACGTCCGCGAAGCCGCCAAGAAGATGTTGGGCACGCGCATGGAGACCTACCAGTCCGCCGGCGTCGCGCTGCCGGTCGACACGGTGTTGATCACCGAAGCCACCGACATCGCCAAGGAGCTTTACCTCTCCGTTTTGGTTGACCGCGGCGCCGGCGCGATCACCTATATCGCCAGCTCCGAAGGCGGTGTCGAGATCGAGAAGGTCGCTGAGGAAAACCCCGACGCGATCCAGACCCTGATCGTCAGCTTCGTCGAAGGCGTGCAGCCCTATCACTGCCGCAAGCTCGGCTTCGCGCTGGGCTTGAACGCCAAGCAGGTCGGCCAGCTGACCAAGCTGATGCTCTGCCTGTACACGCTGTTCAACGAGCGCGATCTGTCGCTGGTCGAGCTGAACCCGCTGGCGATCGACGGCAAGGGCGACCTGGTGGCGCTCGACGGCAAGATCAACTCCGACGACAACGCCAGTTTCCGTCAGCCCAAGCTGGTGGCGATGCGCGATATCCGCCAGGAAGACGAGACCGAAGTGCTGGCCAGCCAGCACGATCTGAACTACGTGACCATGAACGGCAACATCGCCTGCATGGTCAACGGTGCGGGCCTGGCGATGGCGACCATGGACGTGATCAAGCTGGCGGGCGGCGAGCCGGCCAACTTCCTGGATGTCGGCGGCGGCGCCACTAAGGAGCGCGTCACCGAGGCCTTCAAGCTGATCCTGTCCTCGCCCAAGGTCGAGGCGATCCTGGTGAACATTTTCGGCGGCATCGTCCGCTGCGACATGATCGCCGAGGGGATCATCGGGGCGGTCAAGGAAGTCGACGTCAAGGTGCCGGTGATCGTGCGCCTGGAAGGCACCAACGTGGAGAAGGGCAAGGAGCTGCTGCGCAACAGCGGGCTTGCCATTACCCCGGCCGACGACCTTAACGACGGCGCCCGCAAGGCCGTCGCTTCCATCCGCAAATAATCGTCGCTGGCCTGCCGCAGCGCAAACCGCGCGGCGGGCCCGAACCCACCCAAGGACTCAAGACCCATGAGCGTTCTGGTCAATTCCAACACCAAGGTGATCGTGCAGGGCTTCACCGGCCAGCAGGGCACCTTCCACGCGCAGCAGATGCTTGACTACGGCACCAAGATCGTCGGCGGCGTCACCCCCGGCAAGGGCGGCAGCGAACACCTCGGCCTGCCGGTGTTTAACACCGTGCAGGAGGCCGTTGACGCCACCGGTGCCGATGCCTCGGTCATCTACGTGCCGCCGCCGTATGCGGCCGATGCAATTTTGGAAGCCGCGGACGCCGGCATCCGCGTGATCGTCTGCATCACCGAGGGCATCCCGGTGCTGGACATGCTGCGGGTCAAGAACGTGCTGAACGGCTACGACGACACCGTGCTGATCGGCCCCAACTGCCCCGGCGTGATCACTCCCGGCGAATGCAAGATCGGCATCATGCCCGGCCACATTCACCTGCCCGGCCGGGTCGGCATCGTCAGCCGCTCCGGCACGCTGACCTACGAAGCCGTCAAGCAGACCACCGACGTGGGCTTGGGTCAGTCGACCTGCATCGGCATCGGCGGCGACCCGATCAACGGCACCAGCTTTATCGACGCGCTGAAACTGTTCCAGGACGACCCGCAGACCGAAGGCATCATCCTGGTCGGCGAGATCGGCGGCTCGGCCGAAGAAGAAGCCGCCGAGTACATCAAGCAGTTCGTCACCAAGCCCGTGGTCGGATTCATCGCCGGCGCCTCGGCCCCGGCCGGCAAGCGCATGGGCCACGCTGGCGCGATTGCCTCCGGCGGCAAGGGCACCGCAGCCGGCAAATTCGCCGCGCTGGAAGCCGCTGGCGTCAAAACCGTACGCAGCCCGGCGGATCTGGGCAAGGCGCTGTTCGAGCTGATGAACACCTAAGCGCGGACTTCATCGCGCGGATACAGCAAAGGCCGCCTTCGGGCGGCCTTTGTGCGTCCAGCTGCATGCCGTGGCCGCAGCCCATGCCGCGACTGCAGCCCATGCCGCCGCGTAAAAGCTTGGCCCCGGCTTGAGCCCATGCGACGAATCCAGCCATGGCCACAGCGTGAGCCCCTCTCCCCGCGCGAGAGGGGTTGGGGGGAGGGGCCGATTTTCGCGACGCGCTCCACTCAGCGCTGCAGTTGCGCGCTGCGATGCCACAGCGGCGCGCGAGAGGCTTCGGTCCGACCTGTGAGGCATGTCGGACCTAAGTCTCTCCAAAGAAGCGCCTTAGGGTCCGCGCCCTGCGTGCATCCCTGCGGCGAATCCTGCGCGCGAGCGGCGTCCCCCAGCCTGGAGCGAGCGCTGGAAGACTTGAAGCAGATCGAGCGCATGCAGCGGGACGCCCCGGCTTTTCCAAGCGCCTGCGCGACAGCTTTGCGAACAGCTTCGCGATCATTCTTTCTCGAGAGCATTCCTCGGGGCTCTCCACGCGGGATCTCAGGGCTACGCTGCGCGCCGGTCACCTGGTGCTTTTCCACGCGTCGAATGCGCACGCGCTTGGCGGGTGAAAGAAAGGCTGCGTCGATCGCATCGACCTTTGTCTGACGGCGACGCGCGCGCACCCGCACCTCGTGAGCAGGGGCTTCGCCGCTCGGGCCGGTCGGCCGTTTGCGCTGAACGGAGTCGCGCGAGCCCACGCCGCCAAGCCGCCCGCACTAAACTTGCGCAACTTCTCCGTCGACCCGCCAGCCCATGCGCCTCGCCCTAGCCCAGTTCGATTTCCCCGTCGGCGCCGTTGCCGCCAATGCCGAGCGCATCGCCGAGCTGATCCGCCGTGCGCGGGATGAGCTGGCGGCGGATCTGGTGGTGTTTCCGGAGCTGGCGATCTGCGGTTATCCGCCGGAGGACCTGCTGCTGCGGAGCAGCTTCGTCGAGGCCTGCGAGGCGGCGGTGGACGGCTTGCTCGAATCCACGCAAGGCATCATCGCCGTGGTTGGCCATCCGCAGCGCATCAACGGCGCGCTGTGCAATGTCGCCAGCGTGATCGGCGAGGGCCGACTGATCGCGCGCTACGTAAAGCAGCGGCTGCCGAACTACGCGGTGTTCGACGAGAAGCGCTATTTCGAACCGGCGCACGACGACGCTGCGGGCAGCGGCGTGTTCGAGGTGGCCGGAGTGTGGGTGGGTCTGTTGATCTGCGAGGACCTGTGGTACGCCGAGCCGCTGGTCGAGCGCGTCGCTCAAGGCGTTGAACTGTGCATCGCGCTGAACGCCTCGCCCTATGAATCCGACAAGCTGGCCGAGCGCTCGGCGCTGCTGGCGCGGCAGTCGCGCGAGAGCGGCATGGCCCTGGCTCACGTCAACTTGGTCGGCGGGCAGGACAGCCTGGTGTTCGACGGTGCGGCGCAATTGGCCGATGGCTCGGGCGCGGTGCATCCGCCGGCGGAGAGTTTTGCCGAGCATCTGCTGTTGGCGGGTTTCGATAAGGCCAAGCGCGAGTTTGTGCCGATGCTCTGGCCGCAGACGCCAGACACCGGCCGCGAGGCGCAAACCTGGGGCGCGCTGATGTGCGGCATCCGCGACTACGTGCGCAAGACCGGGTTCTCGCGGGTGCTGCTGGGGCTGTCCGGCGGCATCGATTCAGCGCTGACCCTGGCGCTGGCGGCGGATGCGCTGGGTGCTGCGAATGTCACCGCGGTGCGTCTGCCTTCGCGCTACACCAGCGACTTGAGCCAGGATCTGGCCGCCGAGCAGGCGCAAGCGCTCGGCGTGCGCCTGCTGACTCTGCCGATCGAGCCGCCTTTCGCGGGTTTTCTGGATAGCCTGGGCGGCGTGCTGGAAGGGCGCGATGCCGATCTGACCGAGCAGAACCTGCAGTCGCGCTCGCGCGGCGCGCTGCTGATGGCGCTGTCGAATCTCGATGGCGGGCTGCTGCTGACCACCGGCAACAAAAGTGAATACGCGGTCGGCTACGCGACAATTTATGGCGACATGTGCGGCGCCTATGCGCCGCTGCTCGATGTGTACAAGACGGAGGTCTACGCGCTGGCCGAATGGCGCAATCGGCAGGCTGCAGCGGCCGGGCAGGGCGAGGCGATTCCCAAGGCGGTGATCGAGCGCGCACCCTCGGCCGAGCTCAAGCCCGACCAGACCGATCAGGATTCGCTGCCGCCCTACGCCGAGCTGGACGCCATCCTGTATCGCTTCATTGATCTGGAGCAGTCGCAGGCCGAAGTGGTCGCGCAGGGCTTCGATGAGGCGACAGTGCAGCGCGTGGCGAAGATGGTTTATCGCAGCGAGTACAAGCGCCGCCAGGCCGCGCCGGGGCCGAAGGTCTCAAGGCGCGCGTTCGGGCGCGAGCGGCGCTATCCGATCAGCTCGAGCTGGGGCTGAGGCCGGGACATTGACACCCGCTCGCCGTCGACCCGCATCTGCCCAAAGCGCACGGGCTACGTAGATTGGCGCTGAGCGTAAGACGACGCCCAGTATCGAAGGCGCATTCGTAGGTTGGCTCAGCGCCAACCCAGGCGGCGTGCTTCGCCCGCTCATCACCCGCTTTCCGAAAGCGATCTTTGAAATCCAGTCCCCGCGAACGCAGAAGGCCGCGCACTGCGCGGCCTTCTGCGTTTGCTAGGGCGGCGCCTGAGCGCCACGAGGATCAGCCCCGCGTCTCACCCATGAACGGAATCAGCTGCTTCCACTTGGCCTGCTGGCGCGGCCAGCCGCCCTCGAAATAGGCGTGGTTCGGGTGATTCAGCTCAAGCACGCGACGGGTGTCGGCTTCCAGCGTGGTCTGGCCAAGCTGGCGATAGCTTTCCGCCATGACTGCAAGCGCATCGCCGATGTACTCGGTCTGCGGGTAGTTCTCAAGGATGAACTCAGCGCGGCTGAGTGCGCCGACATAGGCCCGACGCTGCAGGTAGTACGTGGCTACGTTGATCTCGTAGCGGGCCAGCTGGTTGCGCAGATAGACCATGCGCTGGCGCGCGTCGGCGCTGTAGCGACTGTTCGGGTAGCGCTGCAGCAGCTCGGCGAAATCATCGAACGCCTGCCGCGGCGCGCCCTGGTCGCGGCGGGTCATGTCGAGGCCGCCGATCCGCGACAGCGCGGTGCGCTCGCGGTCGAAGTTGATCAGCCCGCGCAGGTAATAGGCGTACTCGATGTGCGGGTGGGTCGGGTAGGTGCGGATGAAGCGGTTTACCGCCGAGGTGGCCTCTTCCGGCTGGCGCCCGATGAGGTAGGTGTAGGCCAACTCCAGCTGCGCCTGCTCGGTGTAGGGGCCGAACGGGAAGCGTGCGATCAGGCGCTTGAAGTAGCGCTGCGCTCGAGCGGCGTTGCCGCGCTCCAGCGCCTGCTTGCCGTCCGCGTAGAGGGCGTCGACAGGCAGTGTTTCCAGGGGGTCTTCCTTGCCGAAACGGCCGCAGGCCGAAAGGGTCAACGCAACAAGGCAGAGCAGCAGCAGTCGTGACAGGCCGGTGTGCAGAGTCATCGCGGAGCGCGTTCCTGTTCGATTCGGGGCAAGTCGGGCATCATAGCAGCCCGCTTTGACGCGGCGGTCCCGCAAACGCGGCCCGACGCGCAGGGCCGTCACTAAAGCGCGAATTCGATGAACCCATCTGGAACACCGGGCGGCCCCGTCCCTGAGCCCGCCGAGCAGCGTGAGTTGACCCTGCCCCTGTCGTTGGCGGGCCTGCGTTTCGACCAAGCTCTGGCCGAGGCCTTGCCGGAATTTTCACGCTCGCGGCTGGCGGCGTGGATCAAAGGCGGCGATGCGCTGCTCAATGGCCAGACCGCGCGGCCGAAGGATCCGGTGAACGGCGGTGAGCGGGTCAGCCTGAAGGTGCGGCTGGATCCGGTCGAGCATGCGGCGCCGCAGGCGATCGCGTTGGAGCTGCTCTACGAAGATGCCGACCTGCTGGTGATCAACAAGCCCGCCGGGCTGGTGGTGCATCCCGGCGCCGGCAATCCGGCCGGAACCCTGGTCAACGCTCTGCTGCACTTCGACGAGAGGCTGGCCGCGCTGCCGCGGGCCGGCATCATCCACCGGCTGGACAAGGACACCAGCGGTGCGCTGGTCGTCGCGCGCACCGCGCAGGCCCACAACAGCCTGGTCGAACAGCTGGCCGCCCGCGAGATTTCGCGGCAGTACGAATGCGTGGTCTACGGCGTGCTGGTGGCCGGCGGGACAGTCAATGCGCCGCTTGACCGACATCCGGTGGATCGCCTGCGCCGCGCGGTGGTGGAAACCGGCAAACCGGCGGTCACCCACTACCGGGTGCGGCACCGTTTTCGCGCGCACACCCAGCTTCAGGTCAACCTGGAAACCGGACGCACCCACCAGATCCGCGTGCACATGGCCTATCTGCGGCACCCGCTGCTGGGGGATCCGCTCTACAGCGGCGGCCTGAAGCTGCCGAAGGCCGCCAGCCCGGAGTTCATCGATGCCCTGCGCGCATTCCGGCGGCAGGCGCTGCACGCCGAATACATCGGGCTGGCGCATCCGCGCAGCGGCGAGCGAGTCGAAGTGCAGGCGCCGCGACCGGCCGATCTCGATGCCCTGCTGGCCGCGCTCGCCGACGATGTCGTCGCCCAGCGCTAAGCCGCGGCGCCGCGGCGCAACGCGATGATCGACCCGCGTATGGGTGTTCCGATCGAGCGCGCGCTCGACGCCCGCGCCCGCGCCTCGGTGCGGCTTGATGCCGAGTGGACGGCGCCGCCGCACGTTCGCGGGTTTACCAGCCTGCGCCGCGGGCTTGCGGTCGGCGTCTCCAAGCCGCCTTTCGATGCCTTCAACCTGGGCGCCCACTGCGGCGACGACCCGAACGCCGTCGCCAGCAACCGCGCCGCGCTGGGCTGGGCGGGGGCGCTGCCGGCCGCGCCCTGCTGGCTGCGTCAGGTCCACGGCACTCGCGTCTGGCGGTTCGAGACGCCGGGCGCGCTCGAGATCGAAGCCGACGCAGCGGTGACGTCCATGCCCGGCGTGGTGCTGGCCGTGCTCAGCGCCGACTGCCTGCCGGTGCTGTTCTGCGCTGATGACGGTCGCGAGGTCGCCGCCGCGCACGCCGGCTGGCGCGGCCTGGCCGACGGAGTGCTCGAGAACACCGTGGCTGCGATGCGCAGCGCACCGGATCGGCTGATCGCGTGGCTGGGCCCGGCGGCCGGGCCGGCCGCTTACGAGGTCGGCGAAGAGGTGCGGCAGGCTTTCATCGATCGGCATATTCATGCGGCGGCGGCTTTCGTTGCGACACGCCCAGGCCACTGGCTGTGCGATCTCTATGCGCTGGCGAGAATGCGCCTGGCCCAAACCGAGGTCGAACGGGTCAGCGGCGGCAGTCGCTGCACGATCAGCGAGCCGCAGACGTTCTTCTCGCATCGTCGCGACGGCCGCAGCGGGCGTACGGCCTCACTGGTGTGGATCGAGCCAGCGGGCGAGCGCGGGCGCTGAGCGCCGTCGCTGGCTCGACGCGGGGCCGCGGTCGAAGTTTGCCAGCGCCCTGCGCGGGTCGGCATGGTTTTTGTTCAATACAGCCGCTGCGCTTTTCTTCTATAGGGCGCGTTGCTTTTCTTCACTACAGCCGCTGTGCCGCTAAGGCAGCCGTCCCGTCGCCCGCTGCCGGCCGCCTGAACACGGCGCAACCCCAGTCTGCCGATTTAGCGCGGCGCTAACGTCAGCGACACCGCTAATCCGTAAGCTCGCGGGTCCTCAACACCGTGGACGCTGCGCATGGATGTGCTGACTCGCCTGAGCCTCTGCCTGCTCGCATTCGCCGCGGGGCCCAGCCTTGCCCAGCCGCAGGGGGCGCCCCCGCAGCGCGAGGATGCGCGCTCGCTTGATACCGTCGAGGTGATCGCCAAAGTCACCGGCCCCGGCCTGTGGCAGGTGCAGCACGAAGGCCGCGTGCTGTGGATTCTCGGCACCCAGTCGCCGTTGCCCAAGCGCTTTGAATGGGAATCCGACGAGCTGCGCGAGCGGCTGGCAGAGTCGCAGCTGCTGCTGGCGCCGCCGACGGTGAAGTTCGAAGGTGTCGGCATGGTGCGCGGCCTGTTTCTGCTGCCCAGCCTGTTCAAGGCGCGCCGCGATCCGGAAGGGCGCAGCCTGGAGGACTCCGTGGGCCCTGAGCTTTACGCGCAGTGGCTGGAGTTGAAGGAGCGCTACTTCCCGCGCAAGCGCAAAACCGACACCTGGCGTCCGATGGTCGCCGCGCTGGAGCTCTACTCCGAGGCCATTGACGACCAGCGCATGGACGGCTCCCAGGAAGTCTGGAAAGCCGTGCGCAAGCTGGCCCGGCGCAGCCGCGTGCCGATTGAGGAGCCGGCGGTGGAGATCCGCATCGAAGACCCGCGCGGCGCGATCCGCAGCTTTGCCGAGAATCGGCTCGATGATATGGAGTGCTTCCGGCTGACCATCGAGCGCATGGAATCCGACCTCGACGTGATGCGCCAGCGCGCCGAGGCCTGGGCGGTCGGCGATGTCGCGGCCCTGCGCGCGCTGCCGCTGAGCGATCAGAACCAGGCCTGCCGCGAGGCGTTTCTGGAAGCCAGCGTCGCCCGCGAGCAGGGCTTCGACAGCCTGCCGCAGCGAATCCGCGAGGCCTGGCTTGCGAGCGCACAAAAAGCGCTGGAGACGCATGCCTCCAGCGTCGCCGTGCTGCCAATCAGCGTGCTGATCGATCCCGAGAAGGGCGCAGTGAAAGAGCTGCGCGCGCTCGGCTATGAGGTGACCGAACCGCTGTAGTCCTTTGCAGGCCGGCTATTCGCCCTGGGCCACCGAATAGCCGCGCTCGCCGTCGAAGCGGTAGAGGTTCTCGGTCTTGACCGGATCAAGCCCGGCGGCCTGCAGCGCCTGCAGCAGGGCGGGTACGGCCTGCGCGCTGTCGCCGATGAAGCGGCAGCGCCAGTGGTCGCTGCAGAAGGTGCCGGCATGCTGCTGCGGCCACACTTTCACCCCGCGATTGGTGATCAGCTTCAGCGCGAAGCTGTCGATCCCGGCGCAGGCCTGCTGAATGGCATCGGCCAGCTGGGCGCTGCTGCGCCCCGGTGCGTTCCAGTCGAGAAACACATCGACGCCATCGAAGGTTTTCAGCGGCGCGGCAGGAGTGCGCTTGACCGCGGGCGCCCAAGCGCTGGGGTTCTTCTGTTGACCCTCGTTGGCAGCCGGCTCCGGATAGCGCACGCGGCCAAGCTGCTGCGGCTGCTGGCCCAAGCGGGCGATGACCGCCTGGGTAAACGCCCGCGTGCCGGCGCGCTCTCGGCTAAGGCCGTCCTGCCACAGGTCGGCGGTATGCACGCCGTCCTCAAGCGTGCGCAGCCAGGCGTTGTGGATCGCCTCAGCCGGCGCGCGGCGGCCCAAGTGGACCAGCATCATCACCGCCGACAGCAGCAGGCCCGACGGATTGGCGATGTCCTGTCCGGCGATGTCTGGCGCTGAGCCGTGCACCGCCTCGAACATCGCCGCCTGTCGACCGAGGTTGGCCGACGGCGCAAGCCCGATCGATCCTGCGACTTCCGCGGCGACGTCGGAGAGGATGTCGCCGTAGAGATTCGGCGTCACCACCACGTCATAGTCGCGCGGCCGGCTGGCCATGCGCGCGGTGCCGATATCGATGATCTGGTGCTCGGTTTCGATCTCCGGGTACTCGACCGCGATCTCATCAAACACCCGATGAAACAGGCCATCGGTGAGCTTCATGATGTTGTCTTTGGTCATGCAGGTGAGCTTGCGCCGGCCGCTGGCGCGCACGTATTCGAACGCATGACGGACGATGCGCTCGCAGCCGGGGCGGGTGATCAGCTTCAGGCACTGAGTGACTTCGGCGGTCTGGCGATGCTCAATGCCGGCATAGGTGTCCTCCTCGTTTTCGCGCACGATCACCACGTCCATGCCCGGCTGCAGGGCTTTCACGTAGGGCGCGTAGGCGACGCAGGGGCGCACGTTGGCGTAGAGTCCCAGCGTCTTGCGCAGGGTCACATTGACGCTCTTGTAGCCACCGCCCTGCGGAGTGCTGATTGGGCCCTTGAGCAATACGCCGTGGCGCTCGATGGCGGCATAGACCTCCTCGCCGAGACCTGCGGCATGGCCGTTGGCATAGGCTTGGAGGCCGACCACCACCGGTTCGAAGCTGAGGCTGGGGTCGGCGGCGCGCAGGATCTCCAGCGTGGCTGCGAGGATTTCCGGGCCGATTCCGTCGCCGCTTGCAACGGCGATGGTGCGGGCAGGAAGAGCGAGCGGTGCGGTCGGGGTGGGCTCGAGCGCGGAGATCTCAAACTGGGGCAGGGCGGACATGTCGGCACTCCAATACATGAAACGGGGTTCATGAATAAGAGTACATCAAAATCCCGCGCGGGCAAACCGCCGCCTGCAGCGCCCGCTTCGGCGCAGGCCGCGCCGCGCGTGCGCAGCGCGAACAGCGCAGACCCGGCTCAGCCCGGCTGGACCTTTCTCAGCAACCACACCCATGTGCTGGTGGCGCTGAGCCAGGATTCCGATCTGACCCTGCGCGACATCGCGCGGCGGGTGGGCATCACCGAGCGCGGCGTGATCCGCATCGTCGACGAGCTGGAGGCCGCAGGCGTGCTGAGTCGCGAGCGCGAAGGGCGGCGCAATCGCTATCGCCTCAACAGCGAGGCGCATCTTCGCCACCCGCTGGAGCAGCACTGCCGGATCGGCGAGCTGCTGGCGCTGGTGGCGCAGCAGCAGAAGCCCGATTGAATCCGCGCCTATGGCCGATTGAGCGGCGTGCTTGAATCGTGGATCAGCACGGATGCTCGGCCAGCAGGTTCAAACGATGGCCGGGCGTCGCCAGCCACGCTTCAACGGCCTCTTCCGCAGTGGTTTCGTCGCCGGCAACCGCCTCGACCTGGTTATCCCAGCCGCGCGAACAGTGCGGCTGCAGCGAATAGCCCGGCAAACATAGGCGCCTGTTGCGCGGGGTCACGCCGAATGCATGGGTCACCTGATTTCGCTGCGCCATCTCGCTCGATCTCTCGGCCGAGATCGCGGCCAGCTGCGGGCGGCGGCGCAGCTCGCGGAGCGTCTGCAGCGCGTGCTGCTGGATCAGCTCTGCGGCGCGCTCTGCTTTGAGGATGCAGCGCGCAGGCCACATCCGCAGTGTGCTCGGTCGCTCGCATCGCCCCCAAGCTGCCGTGTGGCGTGGCGCTGAGGCTGGACCGAGGATTGCCGGCTGCGAGCGCGTGTTCGTCGAGGTCGATACAAGCGCTTATACGAGCACGCCCAAGACCATCAAACGCATACGCTGGATCCTTCGCCCCATGCATGGAGCGAAGGATCCCGTGCGGCTCGTCGGTTGGACGAGCGAACTCAGCTGCGGCGCGAGGCCTGCCTGCGGTCGTTCTCGGTGCGGTGCTTCTTGCGCAGGCGGATCTGCACCGGAGTGATCTCGACCAGTTCGTCGTCGTCGATGAACTCAAGCGCCTGCTCCAGCGACAGCTTGATCGGCGGGATCAGCCCTTCGTCGTGGTCTTTGCCGGAGGCGCGGAAGTTGGTCAGCTGCTTGCCGCGCAGGGCATTGACGGTGAGGTCGTTGTCCTTGGAATGGATGCCCACGACCTGGCCTTCGTAGATCTCCTCGCCCGGGTCCAGGAACAGGCGGCCGCGCTCCTGCATGGCGATCTGCGCGTAGGCCGGCGAGGAACCGGTGCCGTTGGAGATCAGCACACCGTTCTGGCGCTGACCAATGCTGCCTTCAGCCTTCGGGCCGTAGTGGTCAAACACGTGAAACAGCAGGCCGGTGCCTGCGGTAATGGTGCGGAACTCGGTCTGGAATCCGATCAGGCCGCGCGCCGGGATCATGAAATCCAGACGCACGCGGCCCTTGCCGTCGGGCACCATGTTCTGCAGCAGCGCCTTGCGCTCGCCCAGCCGCGCCATCACGCCGCCCTGATACTGCTCCTCAAGGTCCACGACCAGGCTTTCGATCGGCTCCATCACCTGCCCGTCGATGGTCTTCAAGATCACCTCGGGACGCGACACGGCGAGCTCGTAGCCTTCGCGGCGCATGGTTTCAATGAGGATGGACAGGTGCAGTTCGCCGCGGCCGCTGACCTTGAATTTGTCGGCGTCCTCGGTGTCTTCCACTTTCAGCGCGACGTTGTGCTGGGTCTCGCGGACCAGGCGGTCGCGCAGCTGGCGGCTGGTCAGGAACTTGCCGCCGGAGCGCTCCTTGACGCCGGCAAACGGCGAATCATTGACCTGGAACGTCATGCTGATGGTCGGCTCGTCCACGGACAGGACCTCTAGCTGCTCGGCGCTGCCCTGCTCGCAGATGGTCTCGGAAATGCCCAGTGCGTCAATGCCCGAGACCCCGATGATGTCGCCGGCCTGGGCCTCTTTCACCTCGTGGCGCTCCAAGCCGTGGAAGCCGAGCACCTGCAGCACCTTGCCGTTGCGGGCCTTGCCGGCGCGGTCGATCACGGTGACCTGCATGTTGGTGCGAACTTTGCCGCGCTGGATGCGGCCGACGCCGATGATGCCGACGTAGCTGTTGTAATCGAGGCTGGTGACGCGCATCTGGAACGGGCCGTCCATATCCACCGACGGCGGCGCGACGTGTCTGATGATCGCCTCGAACAGCGGGGTCATGTCCCCGGAGCGCACATCGTCGGTCAGGCCGGAATAGCCGTTCAGGCCCGAGGCGTAGACAACCGGGAAATCGAGCTGCTCGTCCGTCGCGCCCAGGCGGTCGAACAGGTCGAAGGTCTGGTTCAGCACCCAGTCCGGGCGGGCGCCGGGGCGGTCGACCTTGTTGATCACCACGATCGGCTTGAAGCCCATCGCAAAGGCTTTCTGGGTGACGAAGCGGGTCTGCGGCATCGGGCCGTCCATGGCGTCGACCAGGATCAGCACCGAGTCGACCATCGACAGCACGCGCTCGACTTCACCGCCGAAGTCGGCATGGCCTGGGGTGTCGACGATGTTGATGCGGAACTCCTCGCCGGTCGGCGATTTCCAGCGAATGGCCGTGTTCTTCGAGAGGATGGTGATGCCGCGCTCTTTCTCGATTTCGTTCGAGTCCATCATGCGTTCGCCGACTTTCTCGCGTTCGCCGAAGGTGCCGGACTGCTTCAGCAGCTGGTCGACCAGGGTGGTCTTGCCGTGGTCGACGTGGGCGACGATGGCGATATTGCGCAGTTTCTCGATCATGGGGCACGGCCTTGGGCGATCCGCTTGAGATGCGCGGGTCGCGGGTTTTTGAGGTAAGCGACGGACTGAGGTCCGATGGGAAACACACGTTCGACGCGGATCGCAAACAGGCGCGTGGCACCCTCGAAAGGGGCGGCGCATGGGATCACCGGGACTTGACGCAGCGCGGCAGTATACCGGGCTCAACGCCGCAAGCCAGTTCGGACGCAAAAGGTTTGCCGTATCCTTGCAGGCTGTCATTCACACGAGATGCCCCCAATGTCCGAGCTGATCGCCCATTTCGACACTCCCAAAGGCCCGATTCGCGTGCGTCTGCACGCAGAGCAGGCGCCGCTGACGGTCGCCAACTTCGTCAACCTGGCCCAGCGTGGCTTCTACGACGGCCTGAGTTTTCATCGGGTCATCGATGATTTCATGGTCCAGGGCGGTTGCCCTGAAGGCAGCGGCCGCGGCGGCCCCGGCTACCGCTTCGAGGACGAGTGCAGCCCCGAGCTGCGCCACGAGCGCGGCGTGCTGTCGATGGCCAACGCCGGCCCCGGCACCAACGGCAGCCAGTTCTTTCTCACCCATGTGCCCTGCGGCTGGCTGGACGGCAAGCACACCGTGTTCGGCAAGGTCATTGATGCGGCGGACCAGAAGGTCATTGATGCGATCGCCGGCGGCGATGCGATCACCCGCGTGAAGATCGAAGGCGATGCCTCCAGCCTGCTGCAGGCCAAGGCCAAGCGCATCGCCGAATGGAATGCCGTGCTCGACGCGCGTCGCCCCTGAGTTCGCCGGCTGTCGACGGGGAAACCCGTCGACAGCGTCGCCGATGTCGCGCGCATCGCGGCCGCTGGCTGTGGCCGCGACCTTCCGTTCTCTCGATCTAGACTCCGCCGATGGACTATTTGTTTTTTGCCGTGGGACTGGTGCTGCTGATCGCAGGCGCCGACATTTTGGCGCGCGGCGCTTCCAAGCTAGCGCTGAGTTTTGGCGTCAGCCCGCTGGTGGTGGGCCTGACCGTGGTCGCACTGGGCACCAGTGCGCCGGAGTTTGCGGTCTCCATCCGCGGCGCTCTGGAGGGCCAGTCCGATATCTCGCTGGGCAATGTGGTCGGCAGCAATATCCTGAATATCCTGCTGATCCTCGGCGCGTCGGCCGTCATCGTGCCGCTGGTCGTTCATCGGCAGATCGTTCGCCAGGAGGTGCCGATCATGGTCGGCGCCAGCCTGCTGCTGTTCGGCTTCGCGCTGGACGGCGCACTTGACCGGGTCGAGGGCGGGCTGATGTTTGCCGGCCTGTTTGGCTATATCTGGCTGCTTTACTGGCAAACCCGGCGTCGGCCGGCCGATGAAATCGGAATCGAGCTGCCGCCGGATTCCGCCTGGGACCGTCACTGGATCGTGCAGGTCGGGCTGATCGTGGCCGGCCTCGCCATGCTGCTGGTGGGCGCGCGCTGGCGGCGATCCTGTTCGCGCAGTGGCTGGGTGTCAGCGAGCTGATAATCGGGCTCACCGTGGTCGCGGTCGGCACTTCGCTGCCGGAGATCGCCACCTCGATCATTGCCGCGCTGCGCGGGCAGCGCGACATGGCGGTCGGCAATATCGTCGGCAGCAACATCTTCAATACCCTCGGCGTGGCCGGTTTGACCGCTCTGATTGCGCCAGCGGCGCTGCCGGTGTCGCAGGCGCTGATCAGCTTCGACATGCAGGTGATGCTGGCGGCGGCGATTGCCTGTCTGCCGATCCTGTTTTCGGGCCACATGATCGCGCGCTGGGAAGGCGCCATGTTCCTTGCCTACTACTTCGCCTACACGGCCTTCCTGATTCTCGCCTCGGCACGCCATGACGCGACCGACGAATTCGCCCTGGTCATGCAGACGGTGGTGCTGCCGATCACGGCCGCCAGCCTGCTGGCGATTACCGTGCGCGAGCTGCGCAAACGGCAGCGCGGGCAGCGCTCGGGCTGAGCCTCGGGGTGGGCCCGGTAGCGGGAATGTAGACACCTGAAGCCAGCCGGGACTGCGCGGTGCGCAGTCCCGGAGACAGTGGTGGGTCGTGAAGGATTCGAACCTTCGACCTACGGATTAAAAGTCCGCAGCTCTACCGCTGAGCTAACGACCCGAAAGGGTGAGGGTGGATGCGCTGACGCACTTTAGACAGCGGCGGCACCCACACACAGAAAACGCGATCTTCGCGCTACGAGCCGGCCTTGCGCCGCTCGGGGTCGCGCAGTTTAGTCAGCACGGGCCGTTGGCACAAGCTGAAGCGCGCGGTTCTACCGATTTCACTTCAGGCGCTGTAGCGGGTGGGGTCGCTGACGCACGCCGCGTCGAAACCCGCGGCGCGCAGACGGCAGGCGTCGCAGTGGCCGCAGGCGCGGCCTTCGGTGTCCGCCCGGTAGCACGAGACCGTGGCGGCGAAATCAACTCCCAGCTCGATTCCCCGGCGCACGATATCGGCCTTGCTCAGTTCGATCAGCGGCGCATGCACGCGCAGCTGGCCGCCCTCGACGCCGGCCTTGGTGGCCAGGTTGGCGAGCCGCTCGAAGGCCTCGATAAAGGCCGGGCGGCAGTCCGGATAGCCCGAATAGTCGACCGCATTGACCCCGCAGAACAGGTCGTTCGCGCCCAGCACTTCGGCCCAGCCCAGGGCCACCGACAGCATGATGGTGTTGCGCGCCGGCACGTAGGTGATGGGAATGCCCGCGCCGCCGTGCTCAGGCACGTCGATGTCCGCAGTGAGTGCCGACCCGCCGATGCTGCGAAGGTCGACCGTCACGGTCTTGTGCTCGACGGCGCCCAGGGTGCGCGCCAGCACGCTCGCGGCCGCCAACTCCGAAGTATGGCGCTGGCCGTAGGCCACGCTCAGCGCATAGGCATCGAAGCCGTGCGCGCGGGCCATGGCCAGGGTCACGGCGGAATCCATCCCGCCGGAGAGCAGGACGACGGCTTTAGGTGGATTGGACATGGCGTTTGCGTGGGGGCCGCAGGTTGGGGATTGGGGATTCGGGATTTGGAATTCGGGATTCGAGATTCGGGACCCGAGATTAGGTGCTGCCGAGAACGGGGCTTAGGCGGCGTGTTGCGGGGCGGGCTGCTTTCCACCGCTTGTCTCCGCCGGTAGGCGCGCGCTTGCCTGCGCGCGTGCTGGCGGTGAATTCCGAGTCCTCAACCCCGAATCCCCGACTCGGCGATTCCGCGCGCCACAGCGCGCATCAGCGCCCCGGCTGCTCGCCCCACAGCTGCTTATGCAGCTGCATCTGGAAGCGGATCGGCAGCTTTTCGGCGAGCAGCCATGCGGCCAGTTCGGCGGGCTCGACCTGGTCGAAGCTGGGCGAGACCAGCACTTCGCAGCGCTCGTGCAGGGCGTGTTCGCGGCAGCGGGCCATCGCCCAGTCGAAGTCGGCACGGTCGCAGACCACGAACTTGATCTGGTCCTGAGCGGTAAGGTGTTCGAGGTTTTCCCAGCGGTTGCGGGCCAGCTCGCCGGAGGCCGGCGTCTTCAGGTCGATCACCCGATGCACGCGCGAATCCACCGCCGAGACATCGATGGCGCCCGAGGTTTCCAGCGATACGCTGTAGCCGGCGTCGCAGAGCTGCTCCAGCAGCTGCAGGCAGCGCTTCTGCGCCAGCGGCTCGCCGCCGGTCACACAGACGTGACGGGCGCCGTGCGCCGCAACGTCTTTCAGAATCGCGTCAAAGCTCCACCACTCGCCGCCGTGGAATGCGTAGGCGGTGTCGCAGTAGCTGCAGCGCAGGGGGCAGCCGGTCAGCCGAACGAACACCGTCGGCCAGCCCACGCTGCGCGATTCACCCTGCAGCGACAGGAAGATTTCGGTGAGGCGGAGGCGGTCGTCGGTGGCGGCGGCAGGGGCAGGGGCGATTGCGGCGTTGGTATTCATGGCGGGTCGCCTGGGGCGACGGGATTGGAGATTTTAGATTGGGGATTCAACGCGGGCGCTGCATGATCTCCTGCCCAAGCCAAAACGCCGCGAGTACAGGCGCGCTGAACGACGGTTTGTCCAATTTCCAACGCCAGCCGCCCTGTCCCGAGAATCGGCGGGTTCACTGCCGGTTTTCAAGCCTCATCGCCCGCAGCCGGCCCTGGGCCAGTCGGGCGACGGTGGTATCGGGATGCTGCTGGATCACCCGATTCAGGGTGGCCTCGGCTTCGTCCCACTGGCGCAGCTCGTACTGGCAGTAGCCGAGCTTGAGCAGAGCGTCAGGCGCCTTGGTGCTGTTTGGGAACTGCCGCAGCAGCTTCTGGAAGGAATCCAGCGCGATGCCGTAGTTTTGCGTGACGTAGTAGGACTCGCCCAGCCAGTAGTGCGCGTTCGGCGCGTAGTCGCCGTCGGGGTACTGCTGCAGGAAGCTCTGGAAGCGACGCGCGGCTTCGGCGTAGCGGCCTTCTTTCAGCTCATCGAAGCCAGCGTCGTAGGTGCGGCGCTCATCTTCCGGGTTGCCGCGGGCGACCTCGATCGCCGCCGGCGCGCTGCTGCCGCCCAGCGCCGCCGTGCCGACCAGGCCCTCCACGGAGGAGCGGACTTCCGGCTCCTCGAACGCCATCGGCCGATCGATCGATGCATCGATCGGCTGGTCAGATCCGTCGGCAGCGCTGCTGGCGCCGCTGAAGGGCTCGACGGCGGCAGACCCGTCAACGGGATCAGCCGGCTGCTCGCCAGCGGGCGCGGAGTTGCCGCCGCCGCCTTCCTGCCGCGCGATGCGGCTGTCCAGATCGAGGTACTGGTCGCGTGCGCGCTTCTTCAGAGCCTCGATCTCAAATGCTTGTTGCTCGACCATGCCGCGCAGCGTGCCGATTTCCGCCTGCAGCTCGCTGGTCTGGTTGAGCCGCTCGATATTGGCTTGGGCATTGTCGCCACCGGCCTGCTGCTGCTCCAGGCGTGCGACCCGATCCGCCAGCGACAGGCGTGAGCCTTGGGCGTGCACAGGCAAAGCAACGGCGACCACGAGGGTCGCCGTTGCCAGGCAGCCTGCAAAAAGGCTACGTGCTCGCATCAGCGGGCGGTGTACACGATCTCGACGCGGCGGTTCTGCGACCACGACGACTCGCTCGAGCTGTCCGCGACCGGACGCTCTTCACCGTAGCTGACCACGGTCAGCTGGCTGGAGGCACCGCCGTTCGACAGCAGCGCACCGTTCACGGCGTTGCCGCGGCGCTCGCCCAGGCCGAGGTTGTACTCGCGCGAACCGCGCTCGTCGGCGTGGCCTTCCAGAGTGACGCGCGCCGACGGACGGTCGCGCAGGTACTTGGCGTGGCAGCTCAGGATCGAGGCGAACTCAGACTTGATCTCGGTCATGTCGAGGTCGAAGTAGACGACCCGCTTGACCAGGCAGGGGTCACGGTCAAGGTCTTCCGGCATGTACTTGCCGTCGGCTGCGATGGGCTGGACGACCGGCGGCTGGGTGGGTTCGGGGGCCGTCGGGGTGACGATTTCTTTCTTGGCGCACGCGGTCAGGGCGACGACGGTCGCGGCGGCGATCAGGAGGCGAGACAGGTTGTTCATGGAGGCAGGGTCCTTGGTTTGCGATCGGATGCAGTCGTTATTGGGTGCAGCTTTGAGCCCATCCTCGAGCGGGACCGAAGGGGCGCACGCTTTCCAGCGTTTGGCCTCGACTCAAGCCGGACCGACGCACGCGCCGAGGCCGACCTGTTCCCGCCGCCCGAACATCTTGCGATGCTCAAGCCGGACCGCACGACATCCTGTCGCGCGGGCGGGTGCCGTTGCCGGCACCCTAGGGTGATACGCGCTCCAGCCCGAGGGCTTCAGCGCTGCCGATAGGGCGACCAGGCGGGCTCCCGGACGTCGCCATCAGCAAGAACAAGACGCTGCCGCACTCGCGCGTCAGCGGAAACGGCGTACAGCACGCCGCGCCGACCTTCACGGGCGGCGTAGAGCAGCATGCTTCCGTTCGGGGCGAAGCTCGGCGACTCATCAAGGTTGCCGATCGAGACCAGATTCTGCTGGCCCGGAGTGCCTAAGGTGCGGTCCAGAACCGCAATACGATAAACATTTCCTTGGCCCTGTGCCATAGCCAGCTTCTTGCCATCGCAGCAAACGCTGGGGCGGGCGTTGTAATCGCCCAGGAACGAAACCCGGCGGGCGTCTCCGCCGCTGGCCGGAACTTCATAGATCTGTGGCTTGCCGGCGCGGTCCGAGGTGAAGAAGATCGAGTTGCCGTCCGGTGCCCACGCCGCCTCGGTGTCGATTCCGAAGTGGCGAGTCAGCTGGGTCAGCTGTTTGCTGCCCAGGTCCATCACGTAGATCTCGGGGTTGCCGCTGCGCGACAGCGTCAGCGCCAGCTTGCTGCCGTCCGGCGAGAACGCCGGCGCGCCATTGATACCGCGGAAGCTGGCGACCAGCTCGCGCGCGCCAGTGCCGATGTCCTGAATGTAGATCGAGGAATTGCCGCGCTCGAAGCTGACATAGGCCAGACGGCGGCCGTCCGGGGCCCAGCCCGGCGAAAGCAGGGGCTCGCGCGAGCGCACCACCGGCTGCGGGTTGAAACCGTCGGCGTCGGCGATCATCAGCGCGTACTGCATGTCGCGGCCGAGCCCGGTGGCGGTGACGTAGGCGATGCGGGTCCAGAAGGCGCCGCGCACGCTCAGGATGCGCTCATAGATCTGGTCAGAAACCTGATGCGCGATATCGCGCAGGCTGCCGGAGCGGCCGATCATCGCCAGCCGCAGCATCGGCTCCTGGCTGGCCACGTCGAGCAGCTCGAATTCGACCCGGAATCCGCCCTCGTCGCCGTCGAGAATGCGGCCGACCACCAGGAAGTCCTGCTTCAGCAGCCGCCAGGTGGCGTAGTTGACGTCGGCCGAACGGATCGGTTTTTCGATCACATCGCGTTCGGACAGCGCGCGGAACGAACCGCTGCGGTTCAAGTTGGCTCGAACGATGGCGGCGAGGTCGGTCTCCGGCTGCGCGCTGCTGCCCAAGTATTCGAAGGGCACCACCGCGATCGGCAGAGCGGCGGCGTTGCCGTCGACGATGTCGATTTCCAAGCGCTGGGCCTGAGCGCTCTGCAGGCCGAGGCTTGCAGCCAGCAAAAAGGCGAAGGCCAGCAGGCGGGGCAGGGCGGGCGCGCGGGTGTTCAGCAGGGTCATGGGCAGGCCGATTTTTTTTCAGACGGCGCGCAGGCTGAAAAACCGCTTGGAGTCTGCGGTCTGCTGCGGTCTGCGCGTAGGCTGGGAACATTACACGAGGCCGCGCTGCGAAGCTGAACGGGGCTGAAGTCGACGCGCGATTTCAGGTCATTTCAGCCGTCGTAGCGGAAGGTGAAGCGAATCTGCCGCTGAAACACGCTCTGGAAGCCTTCGTAGGGCAGCGGCTGCGCCTTCATGACGGCGGCTTCGATTGAGCGACGGGTCAGCTCATCGGCGTTGCACGGGTTGACGACGCTCACGCTGATCACTTCGCCGCCGGGGATTTGCACGATGTCGATGCTGCAGCGGATGCCGGGCTGCGCGGTTTCCGGGCGCAGCCAGTTGCGCTGCACGCTCTGCTGGATGGCGACCTGGTAGCGCCCCAGCAAGCTGTCATCGACGCCGCGATTGCCCACTTCGGAGGCGTTCTGCGTCGACTGCTGATTCTGCGTGCTGTTGCCCGGCCGGTTCTGCTGGTTGCGCAGGTCTTCCAGCTGCTTGAGTTTCTCTTCCTCGACCCGCCGCTGGCGCTCGGCGGCCTCGCGCTGGCGGCGGATCTGGTCGAGTTCGGCGTCGCGCTCGCGTTCGGCCTGCTCGCGCAGGCGCTGCTGGCGCTGCGCTTCCTGGCGATTCTGTTCGTCTAGCAGCACCTGCTCCTGGCGGCGCTTTTCCTGCTGCTCTTTTTCGACCCGCTGGGCCTCGGCCAGCGCAGTGCGCGCGGCGCGCTCGGCGTCTTCGGTGTCAGGCCTGGCGATGGGCGCCTGCGGGTTGGGCTGCGGCGGCGCTTCTGCGGTTTGCGGGCGCGGCTCAGGCTCTGGCTGCGGCGCCGGCGCAGTGACTCGCTCGGCCTGCTGCGCACGTGGTGGCGGTGTAGGCGTGGCCGGCATCGCGCCGCCCATCACCAGGGTGGCGGTGATCGGCTCACCGCGAACCGAAGGCGACTGCGCCGGCGTGTGCCACAGCGCGCCGACGAACAGCAGGCCGAACAGGGCCAGATGCAGGCCAACGGCCAGCACTAAGGAGATCAGCTTGTCCTGCCGGGTTTCCATGCGGAGTCTTAGGCCTGAGCTCAGTCTGCGCCCGGCTTGCTCATCAGGCCGACCTTGGCGACGCCGGCCTCCTGCAGCAGCACCATGCCCTGATAGACCGTGCCGTAGTCGGTGCGGCGATCGCCGGCGACCAGCACCTGCACCTCCGGGTTCTGGCGCACGAACGCGCCGACCTTGGCGACCAGGGTCTCGGGGTCGATTTCCTCGGCGGTGGCCCCCTCAAGAGTCAGGAAGTAGCGGCCGTCCTCGGTGACTTCCACCACCACCGGGTCTTTCTGGGACTCCACCGGGCGGGCATTGGATTCGGGCAGCTCGATTTCCACGCCCAGATTCAGCAGCGGCGCGGTGACCATGAAAATGATCAGCAGCACGAGCATCACGTCGATGTAGGGCACGACGTTGATCTCGTTCTTCAACTGCCGCTTCTTGCGGACACGGTGCTGCATGGGGGGCTCCTGCGGCGGCGGCCAGGGTACGGCCGCGCTCGGCGGTTAGTCGTCGATGTGGGCGTGGCGCTGCAGGATCGAGGAGAACTCCTCGGCGAAGGTTTCAAAGCGCGTGTTAATGCGCTCGACCCGGGTGGCGTAGCGGTTGTAGGCCCATACCGCCGGAATGGCCGCGAACAGGCCCATCGCGGTGGCGATCAGCGCTTCGGAAATGCCCGGCGCCACCGTGGCAATCGTCGCCTCCTTGACGTTGGCCAGACCCTGGAAGCTGATCATGATTCCCCACACCGTGCCGAACAGGCCGACATAGGGGCTGATCGAGCCGACGCTGGCCAGGTACTCAAGGTTGTGCTCCAGCGTGTCGATCTCACGCGCGAGCGCCGTGCGCATGGCGCGCTGGGCGCCTTCAAGCTGGGTGCGGCTGTCGTTGTTTTTCTTCTGGCGCATCCGTGCGAACTCGCGGAAGCCGGCCTCGAAGATCGCCTCGGAGCCGCTGCTGCGGCCGTCGCTGCCGTTGATCTCGCGGAACAGCGCGCTCATGTCGGCGCCGGACCAGAAGCGCTCCTCGAATTCGTCGGAGCCCTTGTTGGCGCGATCAAGCACCCGCTTCTTGACCAAGATGATGACCCAGGAGGACACCGATGCGATCAACAGCAGCAGCATCACGGCCTGGACCGGGAGGCTGGCATGAAGCATCAGTTCCAGCAGGTTGAGGTCAGTCGACATTGCGCGCCTACTCCGAAGCGTTGAACAGTGAGTGGATCTGGACGAATTGCATCAGGTCGTCCGGCAGCGGGGTCGGCTTGAAGGCCGAAGCCGTCAGGCAGACCGCGCGCACGCTGGCGCGGACCAGAACGTCGTCGCCGCGCCAGATGCCCTGATCAAAAACCAGGCTGGCGCCGCGGCGGGCGGTGAGCGAGATGCGCACGTCGAGCTCGTCATCGAGCCGGGCCGGGCGCAGGAAATCCAGCTGCAGGGCGCGAATCGCGAACAGCAGGTCGCGTTCCGTCGAAAGCTGCTGCTGGTGGATCCCGAGCGCACGCAGCCATTCGCTGCGGCCGCGCTCCAGGAACCTGACGTAGCTGGCGTGGTAGACCACCCCGCCAGCGTCGGTATCTTCCCAGTAAACCCGCACCGGCCAGCTGAATTCGCGTTGAATGCGTGCGTCTTGGAGCGAAGTCATCACTCGCCTGCGAACAGGTCAGGCGGTGGGCCTGCCTGTGGCTTCAGGCCGAGCATCTTCCAGGTGCGGCTGGTGGCCATGCGGCCGCGCGCAGTGCGGATTAGATAGCCCTGCTGAATCAGATAGGGCTCGACCACGTCCTCGATGGTGCCGCGGTCTTCCGACAGCGCGGCCGCCAGCGACTCGACGCCGACCGGCCCGCCGTCGAAGTTTTCGACAATGACCTTGAGCAGGCGGCGATCGAGTTCGTCGAAGCCTTCGGCGTCGACTTTCACCATCAGCATCGCCGCATGCGCGGCTTCCAGCGTGATCACGCCTTCGGCGCGGACCTGGGCGAAATCGCGGGCGCGCCGCAGCAGGCGGTTGGCGATGCGCGGCGTGCCGCGCGATCGGCGCGCGATTTCCGCCGCGCCTTCCGCTGCGCACTGGATGTTCATGATTCGCGCCGAGCGCCGCACGATCGAGGTCAGCTCTTCGGGCGAATAGAACTCCAGCCGCTGGACGATGCCGAAGCGATCGCGCAGCGGGCTGGTCAGCAGGCCGGCGCGGGTAGTTGCGCCGATCAGGGTGAACGGCGGCAGGTCCAGCTTGATCGAGCGCGCGGCGGGCCCCTCGCCGATCATGATGTCGATCTGATAGTCCTCCATCGCCGGATAGAGGATTTCCTCGACCACCGGCGACAGTCGATGGATCTCGTCGATGAACAGTACGTCGTGCGGCTGCAGGTTGGTCAGCAGCGCGGCCAGGTCGCCCGCGCGCTCGATCACCGGGCCGGAGGTCGAGCGCAGGTTCACGCCCAGTTCGTTGGCGATGACGTGCGACAGCGTGGTCTTGCCCAGCCCCGGCGGGCCGAAGATCAGCACGTGATCCATCGCCTCGCCGCGCTTCTTGGCCGCCTCGATGTAAATCTTCATCTGCTCCCGCACCGGCAGCTGCCCGAGATAGTCATCGAGCACGCGCGGCCGGATCGAGGCCTCAAGTCGGGCTTCGTCCAGGGATTCTTCGGGGGAGACGATGCGTTCTGACACGGGATTGGGGATTCGGGATTGGGGATTCAGAGCCGGCGACGGTGTGGCCTGTCGAGGCGTTCAACGCAGCTCGGCAGTTTACGGGGTTGTCAGCCAAAGCGGTGCCTTGTGCTGCCGGCACGCCCGCGCAGCGCCACCGAAAGTCGTGCGGACGCAGCTGCCGTTCAACCCCGAATCCCGACGCCCCAATCCTGCTTTCAAGTCCGCTCTCAAGTCCGCAACGCAGACTTCAGCGCCCTGCGAATGATCGCCTCGGCCGTATCGCCGTCCTCGCGCGCCTTCTCGGCCATGCGCTGGGCTTCCACGCTTTTGTAGCCGAGCTGCTGCAGGGCGACGATGGCTTCGGAGAGCGGGTCGGCCGGGATCGGCGCGCCGGCGGATGGAATGAAGCTGAGACCGCTACCGCCGAACCCCGCGGCCTTGTCGCGCAGCTCAACCAGCATGCGTTCGGCGGTTTTCTTGCCGATGCCGGGGATGCGCGTGAGCGCGGTGACGTCGCCGGCCTGCAGCAGCCGCGCGAATTCATCCACCGAAACCCCTGACAGCACCGCCAGCGCAATCTTGGCGCCGATGCCGGTGACTTTTTGTACATCGCGGAACAGGCGTCGCTCGGGCTCTTTCAAGAATCCGTACAGCGCGACCGAGTCTTCCTTCTGCGCGTAGTGGGTGAACAGGTTCACCTCGCGACCCAGCTCCGGCAGCTCGTAGAAGGTGCTCATCGGCGCCTCCAGCTCGTAGCCGACGCCGCCGACGTCGATCACCAGCTGCGGGGGAGCCTTGTGGATCAGGGTGCCGCGAAGTCGGCCGATCATCGTCTGCTGCCTCTGCGTCGAATCAGTTGGGAGGCCGCTACGCCGGTGCGTAAGGCGAGGGTGCGCGTGTGTGCGTGTGTGATGGCGACTGCCAGCGCATCGGCCGCATCGGCCTGCAGCTTGCCGTCGAGGCTCAGCAGAATACCGACCATGTGCTGGACCTGGGTCTTGTCGGCGGCGCCGCGGCCGACGACCGCGGCCTTGATCTGCATCGGCGAATATTCGTGCACCTCGATATCGCGCGCGACCACCGCGCAGATTGCCGCGCCGCGCGCCTGGCCCAGCTTCAGCGCCGAATCCGGATTGCGCGACAGGAACACCCGCTCGATCGCCACCTCGTCGGGCTTGAAGCGGTCGATCAAGTCCCACAGGCCGAGCAAAATTCCCCGCAGGCGTTTAGGGAATTCGGTCTCAAGGCCGACGTGCAGGGCCTCGTGATGCACATGCACGCAGCGACCGATGGCGTCGGTGTCAACGATGCCGATGCCGGTGCGCACGGAGCCGGGATCAATGCCCAGGAGGCGGATCATTTCGGGGTGGGAATCGGGCGCGGGCAGCGCGCTACTTCAGGCAGGGCGCCGCACTTGAATGCACCGAGGGCAGGGCAGCGGCGGCTGGACGATGTGCAGGCGTCTCGGGTGATCACGGTAGTGCCTCAAGTGGGGCGGGTCTTGACCCGCCGTCGGGCAGTATCGCAGACCGCGCAAAACTCCTACCCGCGGTCGGTCCGAGTTCCGATGGGTTCGCGATCGCGCCGTTGGCAAGCTACGCGGCATGCCGAACTCTCGCCGCCTATGGGTGCCCGGCGGCACCTACTTCTTTACCGTCAACCTGCTGGACCGCGAGCGCGATCTCTTGATCGAGCACGTTGACGCGCTGCGCGCCGCGTTCGGCGCCACCCGTGCGGCGCGTCCCTTCGAGATGCGTGCAGCGGTGGTGCTGCCCGAGCATCTGCACTGCGTCTGGACTTTGCCCGAAGGGGATGTCGACAACGCCACGCGCTGGCGGCACATCAAGACCCTGTTCGCGCGAGCGCTGCCCGCCTGCGAGTGGCGAAGCGCCGCCGGTCTGTGCAAGGCCGAGCGCGGTATCTGGCAGCGTCGCTACTCGGAGCGGCAGCTCCGCGATGCGCTCGATCTGCAAGTCCACATCGACTACATCCACTACAACCCGGTGAAGCACGGGCATGTAGAGCGCGCTATTGATTGGCCACACTCAAGTTTTCACCGGCATGTGCGTCAGGGAATTCTGTCGCCGGAGTGGGGCACCTCGATCGGCGCTTTTGCGCGCGAGGCGGGTGCGCGAGCATCGCAGGGTCATGGGTGTCGAAACTCCAAGCCGGCGGGCCAAGACCCGCCCTACAGAATCGGGTCGACGTAGGGCGAGCCCAGATCGGGCCGGCGCAGTGAGGGGCGAGGCCTGCCGGAAACACCTTGCGGTGCACCAACGCCCGGTTCGAAAAATCGAACCCACGCAAGGCGGATCTCGATCCGCCGCCGTCGCTCGACCTCACTCTTGCTGCCGAACGATCCGTTCGAACCGACCTTCGCGCAGGAACACTGCGACCTGCCGCACGACTTCACTTGAATAGATCAACCCGGTGTGGCTGGTCTGAATCTGCACGTGGTCGGCGAGTTCAGGCGCCTGCGTTTCCGCCAGCGCCACCGTGCCGTCGTGCGACTCGCCCAGCTGTCCGAACCAGCGTCCCAGGCCGACCTTAGCCGTGCCGGCGATCACGCCAATCTGGAAGCCCTCGGGCAGCGGCAGCACGCCCTGACGCAGCAGGTGGATCGCCTTGCCCAGCACCCGGCCCAGCGGACCGCGAGCGATCAGTCCGACGGCGGTGCTGCTGCCGGTGATCGGCGAGCCCAGACAGACGATGCGGCCGATCGGCAGCTCCGGGTAAGCGCGCGCGCATTCGACCGCAAGCAGCCCGCCCAGGCTGTGGCCGACCAGGTGCACCGGCCCTTCTCCGGGCAATTCGCGGATCGCGCGCTGCAGCCGCGCCAGGTGCGCGCGAGGGCTGGACCAAGCCGAGGCGTAGCCGAACGTGTGCGCGTCGAAACCGGCCGCGCGCAGGCGAGCGCGCAGCGGAAGCAGGACGAAGCCGCGCAACCACAGGCCGTGCAGCAGCAGAACGCGCTCCACCTGGGCTCACTCCTTTGTCACAGCGACCCGGACGTGCAGCTCCTTCAGCTGCGCCTCGCCGATCGGCGAGGGCGCATCGGTGAGCAGGCACTGCGCCGAGGCCGTCTTCGGGAAGGCGATCACGTCGCGAATCGATTCGGTGCCCGCAATCAGCGCGGCGATGCGGTCGATGCCAAACGCAATGCCGCCGTGCGGCGGCGCGCCGTGGCCGAGCGCTTCCAGCAGAAAGCCGAACTTGGCCTGGGCCTCTTCAGCGCCGATGCCGAGCAGCTCGAACACCGCCGCCTGCATGTCGGTGCGGTGGATGCGAATCGAGCCGCCGCCGATCTCGTTGCCGTTCAGCACCATGTCGTAGCCGCGGCTGACCGCGAAGCGTGCGTTGGCGCGCAGGTCGGCGATGTCGTCGATCGAGGGCGCAGTGAAAGGGTGGTGCAGGGCGACAAAGCGGCCGCCGTCTTCGTCCCATTCGAACATCGGGAAGTCGGTCACCCACAGCGGCGCCCAGCGGTTCTGCACCCGCCCGAGATCCTTGCCGATCTTGAGGCGCAGTGCGCCCATGAAATTGCTGACGGTCTTGGAGGGGCCGGCGCCGAACAGCAGCAGATCGCCGTTCTCGGCGCCCACCAATTCAACAATGGCGGCAATCGCCTCGTCGGACAGGAACTTGGCAATCGGCGAGCTGATGCCCTCGCGGCCCTTGGCGATGTCGTCGACGCGCATCCAGGCCAGGCCCTTGGCGCCGTAGCGGGCGGCATAGGCGGCGTAGTCGTCGATCTGCTTGCGCGAGAATCGCGCCTGCGGCGCGCGCAGCACCGCGATGCGGCCCTCGGCGTGGTCGGCCCAGTCCGCGAACACCTTGAACTCGCAGCCGCGCACGGCCTCGGCGATGTCGATCAGCTCGAGATCGATACGCAGATCAGGCTTGTCCGAACCGAACCGGCGCATGGCCTCGGCATAGGTGAGCCTCGCAAAGGGCGCGCTGAGCTCGATGCCGTCGACCTCGTGCAGCACCTTGCGGAGCATGTCCTCGACGAAGTCCTGCACGTCGCGCTCCTGCACGAAGGCGAACTCGATATCGAGCTGGGTGAACTCGGGCTGGCGGTCGGCGCGCAGGTCTTCGTCGCGGAAGCAGCGGGCGATCTGATAGTAGCGATCGAAGCCGGCCATCATCAGCAGCTGCTTGAACAGCTGCGGCGACTGCGGCAGGGCGAAAAACTCTCCCGGATGCACGCGCGAGGGCACCAGATAGTCGCGCGCGCCCTCCGGCGTGGCCTTGGTCAGGATGGGCGTCTCGATGTCCTGGAAGCCGCGCGCATCCAGATGCCGGCGCAGCGCCTGCACCAGCTTGATGCGGGTGCGCAGGTTGCGCTGCATGTCCGGCCGGCGCAGATCGAGGTGGCGGTACTTCAGGCGCGAGTCCTCGCCGGGGTTCTCGTGGCTGTAGAAGGGCAGCTTGCCGGCCTTGTTCAGGATCTCGATGCTGCTGGCGACAATCTCGACCCGGCCGCTGCGAATGCGCTCATTGATGCTGTGGCGCGCCCGCACCGTGCCGATGACGCGCAGCACGTCCTCGTAGCCGAGGCTGGCGGCGATCTCGAACAGTTCCGCCTGATCGGGCTCCACCACCACCTGCACCACGCCCTCGTGGTCGCGCAGATCGATGAAGCAAATCCCGCCCAGATTGCGGGCGACATCGGTCCAGCCGCACAGGGTCACGCTCTGGCCGAGCAGAGCCTCATCAACGAGGCCGCAGAAATGGGTACGCATGGAGGCTCCGGAGGCGCATTCGCGCCGTCGCATCAGGAAAGGAAAGGCATCGAGGCCGCGCGCGGCGTTCAAAGGCAGCGCGGGCGGCGCCGCATAGGGTAGGGCGGCGCGCGGTCTGCGGCAATGCGGCATCCGGGCTATCCTCGCCGCCCGCCAAAACCACGCGCACAGCCGATGTCCAATCCCGCACTCGACGCCGCCCTGGCCCAGCACCGCGCCGGTCAGTTCGACCAGGCTGAAGCCGGCTACCGCCGCCTGCTCGCGGCCGGCGACCGCTCGGCGGCGAAAATGCTCGGCGTGCTGCTGCTGCAGACCCAGCGCTTCGGCGAGGCCGCCACCCTGCTGGCGCCGCTGTCGGCGGCCGCGCCCAAGGATGTCGAGCTTGCGGTCAACGCCTCGCTCGCGCTGCGCCGCAGCGGTGACTTCGCGGGCGCCCTGCTCAGCGCCCGGCGCGCGTGCGTCGCCGATCCCACGCGGGTCTCGGTGTGGAACGCGCTGGGCCTAGCCGCGCTGGAGGCTGGTGAACCCGACGAAGCCCTGGCCGCGCTTGAGCAGGGCCTGCAGCGTGAACCCGGCCATACGGCGCTGTTGCTGCACCGTGCGCAGTGCCTGCGCCGGCTTGGCCGCCCTGCAGAGGCCGGCCACGCCTTCGTCCAGCTGGTGCAGGCCGATCCGGGCCTGCGCGACGCCTGGCAGGGCTTGGCCCAGGTGCAGGGCGCACTCGGCCAGTTCCAGCCGGCGCTGCTCAGCCGGCGACGGGTTATGGAGCTGGCACCCGAGGATCGCGAAGCCGCACTGGAATACGCCGTCGCCTGCCTGCATGCCAATGCCGAGGCGGAGGGTGCGCGACGCATTGAGCAGGCGCTCGCCAGCGACCCCGAAGACGCTCAGGCTTGGGCCTGGCTGGGCCGGGCGCGACTCAAGCTGGGCGAGACCGAGGCCGCTCGCGCTGCGTTCGATCAGGCGCATGCGCGCGCGCCCGCCGATCCGGTGATCGCACACTTCCGCGCGGCCTTTTCCGGCGAGCTGCCGGAGAGCGTCGAAAGCGACTACATCCGCAGCCTGTTCGACGATTTCGCTGACCGCTTTGAGACCACCCTGGTTGATCGCATGGCCTATGCCACTCCGAGTCGGCTGGCTACTTTTATCCGGGAGCGCGCCGGCGATGGCTTCGATCGTGTCCTCGACCTCGGCTGCGGCACCGGGCTGATGGCGGCGGAGATCGCCCACGAGGGCCGCGTCATCGACGGCGTCGACCTGTCGCCGAAGATGCTCGACCACGCCCGCGCCAAGGGCCTGTATCGGGAGCTGCACGCGGCCGAGGTGCTGGAATTTCTGCTCGCCGCCGAGCAGCGCTGGGATCTGCTCGTCGCCGCCGACGTGTTCGTCTACGTCGGTGAGCTCGAGCCGGTGTTCGCGGCGGCGCTGCGCTGCCTGCCCGCTGGCGGAGTGTTCGCGTTCTCGATCGAAGTCAGCGCCGGTGCCGCAACCGAGCTGCTGCCCAGCACCGGCCGCTATCGCCACTCACCGGCGGATTTGCTGCAGACGCTGAGCCGTCTCGGCTACGTCGAGACCGCCCGCGAAGCGCTGGACCTGCGCCTTGAGAACGGCGTGCCGGTGGCCGGTGAGCTGATCCTGGCGCGGGCGCCCGCTGCAGCCTGACCGCTGTTTGGCGGGTGCTGCGCGCTATCGGAGGCCGTGTGCTGGCGAAGGCTGGGAGGCCCGTTGACGCTGCGCGGCCGGCTAGGGCCAGGGCTAAGGCTCGGCTAGCGCGGTGGCGGCGTCGCCCGGCAGCGGCGGATGGCCCCAAGGCGTGGGTGGATTGGCCACCGGACGGGTCAAATCGAACTCGACCTGGAACAGGCGTCCGTTCGGGCGCGAGAGCTCGTACAGAGAGCGCTGCCCCGGCGCGATCTCGATGGCCCAAGTGTTGCTGATCGACACGCTGCGGCCCTGCTGCTCAAACATCGCGATGCTGTAGGCATCGACGGGAAACTCCTGGCGCAGGGCGCTGCCGGCGAACGCGGTGTCGCCGCCGTACTGGGTCAGCGCGTCTTCGCTGCCGTCTTCATGGCGGTGGTCGTGCTTGAGGCGCAGGCCGGATTCGGTGCGGCTGATGACCCAGGTGCGCGAGCGGTCGTCGCCGACGTGAAAGGGGATCTTGATGGCGTCTTCGCTGCACTCACGCACGTGCATCACCAGCGGTTTGCCGGCGAAGGGATCGTTGGGCTCGGCCGGCGTGTTGGCGACGATTTGGCCGGCGTAGGACAGCCCGCAGTGCTTGCGCAGGGCGTCCAGGAACACCGACTGCGGATCGACATCGGCAGCGGCATCGGTGATCAGCTGGGCCTGGGCGGGTGGATCCTGCGCGCCTTTCGGCGCTGACTCATTGACCGATGACGGTGCCGGGTCGGCGCCGCAGGCAGCGAGCAGGGCCAGGGCGGGCAGGGTGAGCAGCAAGCGCAGCGCGGTTTGAATGTTCATGCCATCGAAGGTAGCAGGACAGGGTCGCCAAGATCAGTGGCCGCAGGTCATGGGCGGCGGCAGGGTCTTGGTCCAGCGCGCCTGCTGAGGCCTGCGATCGGGTTCGCCCGGCGCACTGCGGCCGAGACCCGCGCTTCGATCAGGCGTCGGCCGGATCGAAGCTAAGCTGTCTGCTGTGGTTTCGGCGATGTTTGAGTCGAGACGAAGCGCGATCGGTAGCCGCAGTTGCTCTGCGACGACAGAGGTTTGAGGCCGGGATTGCAAACGGCATCGCGCGCCGCGCCGCGGCCAGGTGATTCACCGACGCTGCCGCGGTTGGGCTGGATCGAACGAGCAGCCGCTGCGGCAGGAGTCAAGCCGCTCACACAGCGCGCAGAACGGACGGCAGAAGTCGCAGGCCGGGCGCGGAGCCCGGCGCTGCGTGCGGCGGATGACTCGCCAAGGCGCCGATTACTTCGAGGTCTTCTTGGCCGCTTTTTCGGCCTTCTTTTCCTTCGGCGTCTTCAGCGGCTCTTTCTTGGTCTCTTTTTTACGGTCCATACCCTTTGACATGGCGCACTCCTTATCCTGATGGGCCGGCGCGGATACGCCGGCAGGCGGAAGTCTACGCCGCAGGCAGCGGCGAGCGCAGCCCGCTTCGGGAGGGCTGCGCGCACCGCGGTACTCAGCGATGCCGCGACCGCATCGGCCGCAGACGCGCCACGGTGTCGGTGTACTGCTGGAACTTCTCAGCCCGTGCCGTCGGCGAGCCGCCAAGCCTGCGTGAGTGGCGCGCTGATGCACGTGCCGAAAGCCCTGACGTCGCTGCTGCACTCGTCGAGCGCGACCACCCGCTCGCTGTCGCTGATGGGCTCGTGTGGGCGGGCGCGGAAAGCCGCCGCCTTCGCCGCCGAGCTTGATGCAGGCGCTTTCCAGCCGCCTTGCCAATGACGTTTACCGACAGCGCGGTGGCTTCGGCGTGGATCGACGGTCGAAGCCGGGGCGGGCGTGACGGGCCGCCCTCGGATCAGTCGCTGCTGGCAGATTTGGTGCTGGTGCTGGTGCTGGTGCTCGGCGCTGCCGCTGCCGCTGCGGCCGGTTTGGCGTCGGCGGCCGGCGCGGGCTTGCTGTCGCCACCGCTGGCCGAGGGCCCGCCCGATGCGCTGCTGTCGCCGGCGAGATTGCGCTTTTTGTCGCCGTCCTTCTTGAAGTCGGTCTCGTACCAGCCGCCGCCGGCCAAGCGAAAGCTCGGCGCGCTGATTTGCCGCCGCACCTGTTCGGCGCCGCAGGCGGGGCAGGCGGTGGGGTCAGCATCGGCGAGCTTCTGCAGCCGCTCGAAGCTGTGGCCGCAGGCGCCGCATTCGAATCCGTAGAGAGGCATGGTGAGCTCCGTGGTGGCAGGTTCAGCTCGCGCTTGGGCGGGCGAACGGGAAGAAATTCAAGGTTTCGGGGGCGAGGGCCGGCCGCGGGCAGCTGTGACTTGGATTGGGAATTGGGGAGTGGAGATCCGCCGACGGTAGGCGGGGAGTGCGGTCAATCGCAGCACGGGCGCTGGTGGCTGTTGTCTAGCGCTCTGCTGGGCTGCAGCAGGCTGCGGCACTCCCCTCACCCCACCTCCGTTCTCAAACCTCCAGCTGCTCTTGAAGCTGCAGCCACTCCTCTTCCAGCGCCTCGCGCTCGCCGCGCAGGCTGCCTTGCGTTTTGACCAGTTTGTTCAGCTCGACTTTGTCGCCCGCGTACACCGCCTGGTCGTTCAGGCGCAGGTCGAGCTGGACCAATTCGCTGCCGATTTTCTCGATCCGAGTCTCGACGGTTTTCAGGCGGTTGCGCAGCGGGCGGCCGCGCTCACGCTGCTCGGCGGCGCTGCGGCGGCGGTCGGCGCGGGATTCAGCGTTTGCGGCTGCGGCCACAGAGCCGCTGGCGGCCGCAGCGCCCAGGCTGGACGCGCCCTTGCGCAGCCACGCGGCGTAGTCGTCGAGGTCGCCTTCGAACGGCGCCACGACGCCGTCGGCAACCCGCCAGTAGCTGTCGCAGACCAGGCCAAGCAGGTGGCGGTCATGGCTGACCAGCACCAGCGCGCCGGGGTATTCGGCCAACGCATCGGCCAGCGCCTCGCGCATGTCGAGGTCGAGGTGGTTGGTGGGTTCGTCCAGCAGCAGCAGGTTGGGTTTGGTCCAGGCGATCAGGGCCAAGGCCAGCCGCGCGCGTTCGCCGCCGGAGAATCCGTCGACCGGCTCGAACACCCGCTCGCCGGCGAAGTTCCAGCCGCCGAGGTAGGTGCGCATGACCTGCTCACCGACGCCCCGCGCGATCTCGGCCAGATGCGCCATCGGGCTCAGGCCCTCGTGCAGCTGCTCGACCGTGTGCTGGCTGAAGTAGCCGATCTTGAGTTCCAGGTGGGCCACGCGTTCGCCGCACAGCGGGGCGATTTCAGCGGCCAGGGTCTTGACCAGGGTCGACTTGCCGGCGCCGTTGCGGCCGAGCAGGCCGATGCGGTCGCCGGGCTCTAGGCTGAACTTCACGGCGCGCAGGATGGTTGCGTCGGTGTAGCCGCAGTCGGCCTGGTCAAGCCGCAGCAGCGGCGTCGGCAGTTTGCTCGGATTGGGGAAATCGAACTCGAAGCCGCGCTCGGCGCGCACGGCTTCGGTGCCGGCCAGCTTCTCCAGCCGTTTCATCCGCGACTGCGCCTGCTTGGCCTTGCTGGCCTTGGCCTTGAAGCGGTCGATGAAGGCCTTCAGCTTGGCCCGCTCGACGTTCTCGCGGTCGTGGGCAATCTGCTGCTGGCGCAGCTGCTCGGCGCGCTGGCGCTCGAAGCTGGTGTAGTCGCCGCTGTACAGGCGCCCGCTGCCGCCGTGCAGGTGCAGGGTGTGGGTGGCGATGCCGTCGAGGAACTCGCGATCATGCGAGATCACCAGCACGGTGCCGTCGAAGCGCTTCAGCCATTCCTCCAGCCACAGCACGGCATCGAGATCGAGGTGGTTGGTGGGTTCGTCGAGCAGCAGCAGCTCGGCCGGGGTCATCAGGGTGCGGGCGAGGTTCAAACGCACCCGCCAGCCGCCGGAAAAACTCGACACCGGCTTGCCGTGGGTATCCGCCGGGAAGCCTAGTCCGTGCAGCAGGCGTCCGGCGCGGGCGCGGGCGTCGTAGCCGTTCAGCTCTTCGATGCGCTGGTGCGCGGTGGCCGCGGCCTCGTGCTCACCCGCGGCTTCGGCCTGCGAGGCGGCCATCAGCGCCGCGTGTATTTCGCGATCGCCGCCCAGCACAAACTCGATCGCCGGATCTGGCAGAGATGGGGTTTCCTGCGCCACGGCCGCCATCCGCAGGCCGCCGGGGAAGTCGATGTCGCCGATGTCGGGCTCCAGCTCGCCCTGAATCGCAGCGAACAGGCTCGTTTTGCCGCAGCCGTTGCGGCCGATCACGCCGACTCGCCAGCCCGAATGCAGGGCCATGTCCATGCCGGACAGCAGCAGGCGTTCACCGCGGCGCAGGGCGAGATTGCGAAAGGCGATCATGGGTGTGCTTGGGCCATGCAGGCGGCGGACGCGGCAGGTATAGCCTTGCCGCGGCCAGACATAAAAAAGCGGGCTGCGGATTTCTCCGCAGCTGCGGTCAGACAAAAAGAAAGGGCTGCGGATTTCTCCGCAGCCCTTCCGGTGTATGGCTCCCGAGGCCCGACTCGAACGGGCGACCCTCTGATTAACAGTCAGATGCTCTAACCGGCTGAGCTACTCGGGAACAGAGCCGCGCATTTTAGTCAGTCTTGCGGCGAGGTCAAGCGTTCTTGCGTTCAGCCGCAGCGGCCGTTGGCGCTGCCGCCCCCGGCCTTGCGCAGTCGGCCGGTGTTGTTGAGCACCAGCGCGCTGAGCAGGCGGCCGTCCGGCGCACACAGCCGCAGCGTCAGATTGCTGGCGCCGCTGCCGCCGTTCGGGCGGAACACCGCCTGCGGCCGTGCGCTGCTGCTGCGCACCTGCAGCGGAGCCTGTGGCGACAGCTGCATCCGGCGAACCGGTTCGCTGTCGTCGCGCTGGCCGTTGCGGTTGCTGTCGACGTAGATCAGCCAGCCGCTGTCCCAGACGCCGCCGCTGCGGCAGCGTAGGCCGTCGCTGCTGGGGCAGATCGCCGCGTTGCGGCGCTCGCTGATCGCGAGGCTGCGCGCATAGTGAAAGCCGCCGATCAGGGCGTGCTGAGCGGCAATCAGGCGCTGCCGCTCAATCATCGCGTTAAAGCTGGGGAGTGCAATGCCAAACAGAATGGCCGCCACCGCAAGGCCCATCATCAGCTCGACCAGGGTGAAGCCCCGTGCCGAGGGATAGTTCGCAGGAATACGCATAAAGGGAGACTCCTAAGTGCCGGCGGCGACGGCCGCATTCGACGCCGTCAGTCTCCCTGAGACTGAGTGGGGAATAAATCAGAATGCGCCGCGGCTTCGGGTAGGAGTTTTCTGACGCTGATCGCGCACGGCGGAGCATGAGCGTGAATCAAGCGGTGGGTTGCACCGCACGGGCGCTCACCTGCTGCCCGCGGAGGGGCTCCCTATACTTGGAGGATGGAACGCCCCGCTGCCGCCGAAATCCCGTTCGAGCTCGTCTCGCCCTATCAGCCCGCCGGCGATCAGCCGGCTGCCATCGCGCGCCTGGTCGAGGGCTTCGAGGCCGGCCTGGCCCATCAGACACTGCTCGGCGTGACCGGCTCGGGCAAGACCTACACCATCGCCAGCGTGGTTGCGCAGATCCAGAAACCCACCTTGGTACTGGCGCCGAACAAAACGCTGGCGGCCCAGCTCTATGGCGAGTTCAAACAGTTTTTTCCGCACAACGCGGTCGAGTATTTCGTCAGCTACTACGACTACTACCAGCCCGAGGCCTACATGGTCGCCAGCGACACCTTCATCGAGAAGGACAGCGCGATCAACGAGCACATTGAGCAGATGCGGCTGTCGGCGACCAAGGCGTTGCTGGAGCGCCGCGATTCGCTGATCGTCGCCTCGGTGTCGGCGATCTATGGCCTCGGTGACCCCAACGAATATTTCCAGATGGTGCTGCACATGGTCCGCGGCGAGCGCATCGACCAGCGCGAGCTGATCCGCCGGCTGACCGAGCTGCAGTACAAGCGCAACGAGTTCGACCTGCGTCGCGGCACTTATCGCGTGCGCGGCGAGGTGATCGACGTGCACCCGGCCGAAAGCGACAGCGAGGCAGTGCGGATCGAGCTGTTCGACGGCGAGATCGAGCAGATCTCGGTGTTCGACCCGCTGACCGGCGAGATCGAGCGGCGGGTGCCGCGCTACACGATTTATCCGAAGACGCACTACGTCACCACTCGCCGCACCGTGCTGGAGGCGATCGAGGCGATCAAAGACGAGTCGAAGGAGCGACTGGAGTGGTTCTACGCCCACAACCGGCTGCTGGAAGCGCAGCGGCTGCAGCAGCGCACCCAGTTCGACATCGAAATGATGGCTGAGATCGGTTTCTGCCAGGGCATCGAGAACTACAGCCGACATTTGACCGGACGCATGCCCGGCGAAGCGCCGCCCTGCCTGTTCGACTACCTGCCGCCGGATGCGCTGCTGGTGGTGGACGAATCGCACGTCACGATTCCGCAGATCGGCGGCATGTACAAGGGCGACCGCTCGCGCAAGGAGACTCTTGTCGAGCACGGCTTCCGGCTGCCCTCGGCGCTGGACAACCGGCCGCTCAAATTTGAGGAATGGGAGCGCCGCGCGCCGCGCAGCATCTACGTTTCGGCCACTCCGGCCAAGTACGAGCTGGACAAGTCGGAGGGCCAGATCGCCGAGCTGGTGGTGCGGCCGACCGGCCTGGTCGATCCCGACGTGGAGATCCGCCCGGTGCGCACCCAGGTGGACGATCTGCTGTCGGAAATCAACGAGCGGGTGTCCTGGGGTGACCGCGTGCTGGTCACCACGCTGACCAAGCGAATGGCCGAAAACCTCACCGAATATCTCGGAGAGCACGGCGTCAAGGTGCGCTATCTGCATTCTGACGTCGAGACGGTCGAGCGCGTGGAGATCATCCGCGACCTGCGACTGGGCGTATTCGACGTGCTGGTGGGTATCAACCTGCTGCGCGAAGGCCTGGACATGCCCGAGGTCTCGCTGGTGGCCATCCTTGATGCAGACAAGGAGGGTTTCCTGCGCTCGACCTCGTCGTTGATCCAGACCATCGGCCGTGCCGCGCGCAACGTGCGCGGCAAAGCGATCCTCTACGCCGACCGCATCACCGGCTCGATGGAGCGGGCGCTGGGCGAAACCTCGCGCCGACGCGACAAACAGCTGGAATACAACGCCGAGCACGGCATCACCCCGCAGACCATCGTCTCGCGCATCAACGACGTGATGGAGGGTGCGCGCAGCGAGCCCGAAGGCAAGGCCGCCAGAGGCCGCGGTGGCCGCGCAGCGGTGGCGCGCAAGGTGGCCGAGCCGCGCGACGACTATCGGCAGATGAACCCGGACCAGATCAGCGCCGTGCTGAACAAGCTGGAGGCGCAGATGTACAAACACGCCAAGGACCTGGAGTTCGAAGAGGCCGGCAAAATCCGCGACGAGATCCGCCGAATAAAATCCGAAGCCCTTGTGGGGTGAGACGGCGCGCTTGCGCGGCGCAGCCGCGCGCGCCGTCGAACGCCCGAGCGCTGTGCGCGAGGGCCGGGGCCGCAGGCAGACGGCGCGCTTGCGCGGCGCAGCCGCGCGCGCCGTCGAACGCCCGAG